>JAABUK010001807.1_pt1 | contig 40081 bp, 26 predicted proteins | sample 5559141 | NCBI WGS metagenome assembly JAABUK01 (sample SAMN10711869, study PRJNA513367) | rock metagenome | isolation source: Antarctica rocks | place: Antarctica: Victoria Land, Pudding Butte nord | collected 2016-01-03 | reverse complement strand
TCTCTCCACTTTATACCCCTCTCCCTCTTCTCTACCTTCACCCCCCTTCTTCCCTTTCCCTATCTACTCATTACTCCCTATCTCCATCCTCCATTACTCCTATCTCTATTACCTACTCTTCCTTTCCCCCTCTTCTCCTTCCCACAATACATCAACCCCGTCAACCTAATAGCAAACTATTCATACATCTCTGCCTTCTCGCTTATTTATCTATCGCATATCCCCCCTCCCGCGACAGCTGTGCTAGCGAGAGGGCAAGGGGTTGAGAAGTGGGAGGTTTGAGGTCAGAGGGTGGAGGGTGGAAGGTGGAGGGTGTACTGGATGTGTATTGGCTGGTTAGTGATTAATAATGGTGATGGTGTTGGTGATGGGAGAGGAGATAGTGGAAGAGAGGATGTAGGGTATAATGGATATATCCGAAGGTGTGATTACACAGCTTACCTTAGTTATACTTCGCGGCCGCTTACAGAATTCCATGCTAGACGCTGGAGTTCTCAATATTACATAGCTATCGAGAGGAGACCCATCAATAGATACGCATGCGCATCTTTTATCTATGCCAGTCTCACTCTGTTTGAAGGAGTGGTATGATATATAAAGGTATGGGTGTCCCGTGGTAGGATTTATAGAACTTTATTCTAGTCGCGTTATATCTATTTGGAGGGTTTAGGCTAAAGAAAAGAAAGCGCAGAAGATGACATCAGCTTAGATTGCTTTTCCGTGGTCAAGTTGGTCGTCAGAGTTTGATATGGAGAAAGAGGTAGGCGCGTATGGTGGGTAGTAGAAGTCATGTTCAGCAGGATTGGACAGGTTTCTCATAACCAATCCCACTCATAAATAATAGATAAAAATCTTCTCCGTCAGTTCTTGGTGGTTGCTCAGTATCCAGCCTCATCAAAGAAAGCCCTTCCTGTTCTGCTTCTGCCTTGGAGGAATAGGGGCTCAGTGATCTCTGGCTGGATGATAAATACGCCAAGGTGTTTTCGGTCATGACATGAACTTGATCGGGCAGGTCAACAGGTTTGATCGCTCGTGAATGGAGGGTGAAAATTGTCGTGAAAAGTCACCTGGAAGATACAGCGATTCATTTGCTGTGCCATGACAGGCACAACTTAGGTTGTACCAAAGAGGGTATAAAGCGCCGTGCAAGAACACACCCATGACCACTTCCAGCATACAGATCAAATCAGCCAATTCAGGAGAAGTCCGAGCTCGTTATCCGCCATAGCAGATCGAAATCCCACAAGGCAAGTAAAATCCTCAACAGGTCCCGTTCCTCAGACTCTGAAATACACTTCCCAGGGGCAGCCTCACATCCTTTGCAGCCGGCATCCTCGCGTCACCCGGCAGGACCAATATATACCTCACAGCCAATCTCGTCGCATCAGTGATGACATATATCCCACCCCATGCCGCTTGCGGCTTTTCTCCTGCCAGCTCACACCCCAACAAAACCTTCATGTTCTTCAAGCTGCTCGACTTCCACCCGCCCGCCGAAGCCGTTGCGTAGCCCCATGCATGCGGAACATGAGATTCTTCACCGAAAGTACATCAACGATGAGACCATGTCTTTTGATGCCATATCTGAGATACCAAGGGCCAACTTCTGGACCAGTGGAGACGGCTATGCGTGGGACATGGAGGAACTGGCAGCAGCAATCACGAGCGGCAAAGGCGTTATGAGAAACCCGCTCAGTAAGCAAATGTTCACCAGGGCCGATATAAAAGCCATTATTCAGCATCCACTCGGGAAGGGACTCCAGGCTTTGCAAGTCAAGCAAAGTAAGCTTAAGCGTGGTGTACGACCTGAGACAACCAAACAACTCGATACACTAGCGAAGATTCTGTTAGAAGACATGACCGAAGATGGAAACCCAAGCCACGTCGCAGTAGAAGTCTTTGTCTCGTATTTAGAGACGCTACCGAGCGGTGAACAGATAGCCATTGATGATCTCAAGGTGCCAGCGAAGGACAGTCACACAGGGATGTCATTCGATACCACGATAAGCGAGGCGATGAAAGATGTACAAGGCAACAGGGTGTGCAGTCATAAGGCGGGTGATTTCCTGGCCCAAGCTGTGAAATATCTGAGGTGAGGAGAACACGCCAGCTTAGACACATAGAGTTAGACAATCGTTCCAAGCATTTGCGTATGCATTAGACGTCTCCGGTAGAAGAGCCCTCAAGAAACATTGGTTGAGTGTGTCCTTGAGTTCACCCAAGGCTTTCCTCTCTAGGCCTCGGGCGGCAACGCCATTTCAATGCTAACTCTCCAAAACAGCTTCTCTTACCACAACGAGTGGAACTGTGCTGCGGGTCATACATATGTACCTCTCATCAGCTCGCTTCGAGTTTTGCCTACGCCAGTGTCGCTCCAGGCTGTTCTTCCGAGTTTTAGATTTATCTTTGAAGCCAGGATGATCGTGACAATATGATGCTATTAGAGACTAGCCATCGAGTTGAAAGGGTCTTTGCTGAGGTAGAGGTATGAGTGTCAGCTTGCGTAGGGGCCTGTAAGCGCGAGCAAGGACCCGTTGCTGGTGATGGGATCATCGGAGGTGTGGAGTTCTGCCATCCTTTTCGAAGACGTAGGCAGTTCAGACCATTGCCGAGATTGAGAAGTTCTGCTATGGGGCGTGTTGATAGCAAAAATTGTTGAGCAGTCTTCCCTAAAAGCCAAGATCGGATCGTCTATCGCATTCTGTGGTGCGCGACGGCGGCGCTGAGAACCGAGAACGACATCTTTAGTCTCATCAGCTTCAATGGAGAATTGGTCTACATCGTCCATAAGTGATAGATACTTGATAGCTTCGGGGTCGGTCAGGCTGGACCCTTCCTGTCGTGCTTGAGTGCGAGGTATCTTGTATCCTCTGTACCTTAACCCCTGCTCGTTAGGTGAGCCTATTTCCTCAGCCGCTAATGACGCTGAGTTGGGATGCGTTATATCTTCATTATAGGCTCCGGCAGTAGCATAAGAACTATCACACAACGGCAGTGTGGTGTCCAAGGTGTTCTTCAGGCCAAAGACATCATTTGGGCTGTCTGTCATTGGTTGACCATCGGCTTCCGTCTGACTGTGATCCTCGCTGCCTTCTATGTAATTCCACACCCCAGCACCTGAGATGGTGATTCTCGCATCATGATATGCAGAACTGAAGCTGCCGTCATGAAAGGAGTCTTCCTCCGGGGATATAGTTTGATTGATCCCATCGCTGAAGCTGGTGCCTGAAGTAAGGGTTGCGTAAGGTGGAGGCGAGAGAGGTTTATAGGGGTCTAAAGGGTACTCGCGCTTGTGAGGAGATGATCGACGATGTTTGATGCTCGGGTGGATGGGAGTTGTAGGTAGAACATCTTGTCTGTCCATGGTATTAGCAACCAGACGTTGATCTGCTCCGTGACAACTCACTTTTGCGGCGTCGACAACAAGTGTGTTTCCGTACCTTCCTCCATGATCTTTGATATCCAAGAAATGATTGCGAAACAATCCCAACAAATTCAAATAACTTTGACGATGCCGGTGTTCTTCTAAGAAATGCTAGAGCCCTCAGTAATGCGTCGCTCTTCCAAAGCTGAGGTTGAACGGTCCGTACTGGAGGGTTTCCGAACGACAGAAGCCAAGGGCATGATTGAGGGTGCTCAGGCGATGAAGGTGATTGGGAAGGAATTTAGGTTTCGGATGTATCAAGGGTGGAGAGGAAGCAGGTCTGAGCCAGTAGTCGGAAAAGTTCACTCAGGACTCATGTTCTCATCATGCTTGTAGGTAGTTGGGCTTTCTCGTGACGCATTTGAAGTTATGCATGCTTGGACAAAGGTTCGGAGGACTGTAGTCGCTAGTGAATTTGCTGCGGTGTGGTGGATTGGGGCTCTGTGCTTCCTTAGCTAAGAATTTAATTGGGTATCACCAGCAACTGCACCCTTACCCAATAGCATAATATTCGGGGTATTGTCAGCTGCACCTTCGGTATGGGATTGACATCCGATAACATGGATGCTCGTGTTGGGTTAGCCATATCAATATTTTCCTTAGAGTCAAGTCTAGGACAACAATCGCGATTGGCTGTTGATGTGAGCGGCATGCGAAGATGCCTGTCAAATGAGTAAGATGCATACAGGCAGCCCAGAACTCGTATGGAACGATAATGCACGCTCTCCACCTGCAAGGAAGGCCGATTAACGAAGACAAGTTGAGGAGCCGCGCAATCTGTCTGGTTGGAACTGTCACCTTATGCAGGGACAGCAAAGGCGTCAAATCGGAATATCTGCCGAGCACTCTCTGGAAATGACATATCCGCACGACAGTACGACGAAAGCCGTGCAATCGCGCGGCTTGAACGTTATTGAGAGAACGGAATTTCCCAGTGCGAGATTCGATTAAACCTTCTCATCGTAATCCAATGGTATTTCGATTGGCCCAACCAAGTTCAAAGTAGACTTGCGGGGCCTGTCCCGGAGTCGAGCCTGTTGTTAGAACCGGTCAGTCGACCATCCCTTAGCGGTTTTGCTCGAAGACAAGAATGAGAGTCTTCTTGTAATTACGGTGAGTTGTGCTTTGAGACACAAGCGTCAACCGCAGCAGTAGCGGCACAGGTGTGTAATTCAAAATCTGGCCATCACAGCAATTCCCTGCACGAGATCCGCCCTCGAGGGAACCTTGGGTATTTAGAGTAAACCGATAGCCTTGTTCATCAATCATTTGTCATGGGTTTAGCCGCCTGAATTGCCTTACGCCTGTAGTAAGCCGATGTCATGACGAGCCCGGGCGTGCTGGATGGCATCCACTTCACAGCCTCGCAGGTCTCCACAACGGCTAAACACATCTTCTCCACTATTTGCACCAAGTAAGATTAGCTAGTCGTCGATCGAAGTCTCTTTCGGGAGGCAAGGCCGAGGGCACTTGTTAGCGTCATGCAGCAGCCCACGCTGCTGGAGGAGCCGTCACCGAAGAAGAGAGTGCCACAATGTAACCTTCCAAACTCGAGCGGCTCCGGCATGGAATGTAGCCTGAACCACGGAGCCTTCTTGTTCCTTAAGTAATAACGACCTATCCTGATAGCGCACATGGCAATCAGTATGCCACATGAGTTTTCCACGCAATCCTCAAGCTCAATCCGTATGGAATGACAGCAAAGACCTTACTTATAAGCCGTGTGCAAGGCTGAACTAGCTTTTTCTACCGACCGTCATGTATGCTGGGCGACCTTCCAAGCGTATCGATCTGTCGCAAATGAAACTGACTATCTCCTCGAGCTTCCTTTCAGCTTCGCATCCCATCTAGCGCCAGAGGCTGCGCACATTGTTCTAAATAAGCTCAGTGATCCATAACAAGGACGATATCGAGGTCAGGTCATTCCAAGACGCATCCTGGCAAACAACGAGCCAAGTCCATGTTTGCGAGACGGGCTTAGCCAGGGCCTATATACATATGGAAGAAGGCTGGTCATCACGTGGCCGGATTCCAAGAGGGGGCTGGTATGTACTGGCGTCTGACATTTTGGAACCTTTGCCCCCACGAAGAGAAGGACCATATGTTGCAAGGACAATCGGGGAAGAAGCGGCGTGGCAAAGGCTCTCAGCGAAGATCAACTCGCACTTGGAAATGTATACCCACAACCCTGCTCAGACCACTCCTGAAATTAAAGCAATGACAGTCGCTAACAGGGAATATCATTGCCAGTGCATAGTGACAAGACAATAAATCCGCTGCCAGAATGGCAAACGAAATCACCTTCAGAGCGCGACCTCATTGAGCATCCCTCTACAATATACAGTATCCGCACTGAACCTCCCAACCAATTTCAGCGATACGAATGGAAACAAAGGAATATATCGACGCGTCCTCGACGAACAGTGCTGGACAGCTTTGGGTGTGATCGAGAAATGATAGGCGTTATCATGTGGGATGGAGGCACTCATTGAGCATAGACTTGACAGCCCAGAGAGCATTTGATTCACGGTCGCACCGTGAGGTAGCCAGTCTACGTCTGACGGTAGCTAGGGATAATGGGAAGATGAAGGGCAAAGTTTCGTTCGTACGGTAGCTGATGAAGATCTGCGCTAGCATAAGGCTGAAAATCCGTTAGTCAATTAGAGGTCGAGAGCCAACCATCGCTCCAATATCACGATTTCTAGGTCATAATGTAGCCATAGATGGAACCCTATCTGCTGATACAGACCTACTACCAATTTGCTTTGCTGAAAACCATTGATATGTCTCCCCAAATGGTCACTGATACTTTAGATAGCCATGCACTCCCAGCACTCCATCCACCTATCCTCTATTAGACATCATGCCACAGACAAGACCCATCTTCGATAACGTCACATAAGCCAAAACAATTAGATGGTCCAAAAATCCAGGTTCGCTGTATCCCAGTTTCCCAAAGACAACACGACTAAACCAACGCCACATCCGAGCGGGCATTTAGTACTCAGCAGCAATTGTGCTCCGAGATAAACAAACAGAAGAGTGCTGGGGAGCCGAGAAGAAGGTATGGTGCTCGTGAAGTAAATTGATCCTAGAAGGTTGTGTAATAATTCTAAGGCTAGAGCCATAGATTTTCTAAAGAAGAATGGTTCTCGTGACGCTATATCCTAGCGGGCATTGGGTACTCAGCAGTAATTGTTTTCGGAGACGAATAAATAGAAGGGTGCTGAGGAGCTGGGAAGAAGTCGTGGTGCTCATGAACCAAATGCAAGCTACCATAACGATACATCCTAGCGGGCATTCAGTACTCAGCAGCAAATGTTCTCAGACGCGAAACAAACAAAGGGGTACTGCAAAGTCAAAAAGAAATCGTGATGCTCGTAAAGTAAATGAATTAGAGTACTCTGCGACACCTCAAAAGTCCAACGCCGTAAACCTCTAGTAAAGCATGACTCCCATGCCGCCACATTACCGCCGCCATAAAGAAATTGCCATCCATTCTGTGTCGACTCCGTACATGCTCAGGAATTAGGGGTCATGCAATCTGTGTAGAATTCCATGCAAAAACCACTACCCTCCCAAGCCTTGACCATATCTTCCACCTACTCCCTCCTTAGAGAACAATCTTAAGTGGTTGTGAGAAATCCATGACGACTTCTTCGATGCCTGAGCATGTTGTCTCCGCGCCCAAACGTCCTTCCGCAACCTGGCTCCGGACACATAGGTTTTGCGTGTTCCGCGCGTTCATGTGTGTCTCGAATGTGCCATTTGAGATTTGACTTTCGGTTCCCCGGCTTCTTGCCCTTTGAGATCCACTGGCAATATGGGCAGACGTCTTCGCTGTCGGTGGGAGGTTGGGCCGGTTTAGGGCGGCGAGACCTTCTCAGCAGTGACGCAGTTGAAGGGGGGTTGATGGCTGTGGCCGGTATCATTTGAGCTTGAGGAACGATTGGATTGCTGGAGTCTTGGGTCGAGAATCCAACGGGTTCTTCAAGGATTGGGCTGGAGAGGGACATTCCGCTGTATGGAGGCGAGGAGATGGTCCTGTCAACGTTGTCTGACGGTGATAGAAGCCGAGGTTGATTCCACGAGTTGAATTGAGCAAAGGGATGGGGTGATGTGGTTGTCAAATGCGTTCCCGTGGTCATATGTTGGCTCCACCGTTGGCCTGCATTCATCGTAATCGGGCTATCCACCATGGGGCCGGATTCCGCAGCCTTGGTAGTATGGCGAAGCCCACAGGGCGGGTGTCTTCCAGATGAGTGGGCACCAGGGTGGAACATGTCGTCATATTGAGAGCGCTCAATGGATGTATGGTCCACGAAGGGTGCTGTCAGCGAAGGAATGCCATTTGCATACGCCCATCCATCAGATGCGCCGTGCACACTCTCCCCATACGGAGGTAGTGTCCTATTACCCAGCGTGTCAGCACTGTTATTAGAAGGGCGCGTGCTGCCTCGCGAGCGGGAGAGGTCTGCTCGCCTTTGCCCAATGATGTAAGGATTCGGAGCTCCGTAGGGATTTGAGGTCTGTCCAGACAAAGGATTGAATGGATTGATGCCCGTGCGCAGGCTAGGCATGTCTAACATGGTTCCAGAGGGTTGATTGAGAGAATGATGCCCAAAGGCAGCGAATTCATCATTGACAGAACCATGTGTCAGATTGCTAACCATCGGTCCTCGAGGCCGACGGCTTGTTGGCGTGGGGCAGGCTCTCGAGTGTTCGCCGCTGTCGTCCGTTGCCCAAACGTGAGGTTGACTTGCAGCTACAGGGTGGGGTTGACTCCGGTATCGAGATAGCCTAGAGTCTTGGACAGCCCAAGTACTCTCATCATCAATGGGTGAAGTGCTATGTATGTTGGTCTGGGCTGCTTGTGAGGCTTCAGGTGATGGTCCAGAAGACCTGTAAACGCCATGCGTGTCGTTGGGGAAGGCTTGAGAACCACTGGAGGTGAAAGGTTGAGGGAATGCAGGACGGAGTGTGACTGGCGTTGAAGGTGCTGCCTCAAGTTCGTTACTTGGGTCGAAAAGATTGCTGCCATAGCTCCTAGTTTGATGGTCTCTTTGCTGTCTGTCGCTTGCATCAGATCATGCGTTGGAAGCAAGCTCATCAGAGGATACCTAGTTGCCGGTACCTCCGCATCAACCCCGAGGCGATAAGTATTCATGGCGGGTAATGCTAGGATAAGTATGATTATGGTTGATTGAACAAGCAGGCTGCAGAGCGACGACGATACTGAAATAGTGATGGGCCTTGTAAGTGGATTGAGGCGGGATGTTTTAGTACCTAAGGTCCATGAGATATGAGATGAATGAGAGTCAAGGAGCCGGTGCCGAGGGACTATTTCAATCATTGGCGGACCCATCTGTGTAACCTTCAATCTGAGCACTCTGAAGAGGATGACACGAATTTCGATGTTGGGGAATCCGAAGTGTGACTTCCTGAGTGATAACTTGTCAGGTGGAGTGCATTTGGTGGCAAGAAATCCGTACATGGGAAGGGGACGCAGTGTATGAAGCGGTTGGGTCGACCTTCGTTAGGATTGATTGGTTGAAAAGCTTTCTGTCAGGACTTTTTATGAACAAAGAAAGCAGCCCAGCGGCTTTGCCAGGGCGAATCGAATGTCGTCGACATCTTTATCGACCCACTCCAGCGTGTTACCCAGTACAGAACAGACTGCTGCCTGACATGCACCCTTCCATTTCTGGTGTTCTTCTGAATATTCTTTGTTGTCAGCGAGAGCCAAGTCCGCTGTGTAGGAACAGAATGGGCCCCGAAAGTGATGTTCGCTAATTCGAACGCTGGTTCCGTAGGTCCTTCGGTGAATAGACCATTTCTCATTGGTTGTTGGCCTGGCTTGGGTATCATAAAGCCGGCCAAGCCCCCATCACGCCCCAGCTAAGCCTCCGACCAGAACATAACGCGATACTATCATAAGGTGGCCGTGATGGCCTGCAGCAGCCCTTGTGGCGATCTCTAGGACCGGGTTAGCATGTCCCGAGCTAAGGAATTGGCTTGCTGGACGAGCAATTTGAAACCGCGGGGCCGGATTTCAAGGCGACCAATTGAATAAATCGGTCGCAGCAAGGGTTTTTGTTCGACTTGGAGGGTGGCTAGACTCTATTCATTAAATCGATTAGGAGTTGTTGATGAGGGATGAGGGTCTTGGATGGAAAGAGGGCGCATGGAGGAGTTTCAGCGCCGGTACGACACGCTGAGATCGCATCGAAGCCATAGAGCTGCGTGTTTCAGCCTTGTTGGGATTTGGAGATGAGAGGTGGAGGAGTAAAGCTGGCTCAAGAGCCAAGGTTCCGTAATGCAAAGAATCAGCATCTCGTAAACAGCCTGACTCGCGGACTGAGATGGCGAGTCTCGAAAAAATCAGGTCGCAAGAGCAGAAGCCGTCTTAAAAGCACGCAGGCTTGACCTCCTTTCATATCACTCTGTTGAAGGCCTTCTACCTGCTCCTTGGCCCATCCACCTGCTGCTATGGTAGCATCAGGCTAGCTGCAGTAGGCTAGAGAAGCTGATTCATTCCAGAAGGATCCTTCAGCTCTCGCTACACATCTATCTGATTGGTGAAATTCATGCTTCCGGATATGGTTTGACGTGCACAAGCGTTACCCGCAATGCAACCACCACGGAAATTAGCATGCACATTACCACATCCTAGAGAATGATTCTGGTAGATCCAAGTATCGCTCGCGATAGCGCATGCAAGATGCGAGCTGCAGGAAAAACATCAGCCTAGGTAAACAAGTTCCTCTATTAGGCATAGTCGGATGTGACGGCTGGGGATGTACTTGACGCAACGGCAACAGTAGGTACAGCGGACACTTTCCTAATTCTCTTCACGGTATGTAAAGCACGAAGTACACAGCAATGAGTGTAAGGAATCAGTGGAGATAGACCATTGATGCGACGTATTTGGGGAGTGGCTAGCGTATTCTAGAGGTGTCGATCACTGTTTGCAGGGATATAGCTTTCGGCTTAGCCCGGCATCAACAGGCACTAGTGGCGTGCAGATCTTCCCTATTCTGGCGGGCGCAGCAAATGGAAATGCATACTATGTAAGTAATTCTGTACACACTGTAGCTCCATAGGGTCACGGTGTTTCCCTCCGCCTTCGCTGATATTTGTATAATCGCAAACTTCAAGTTATGCCTTTTGTCCCACGATAAGTTGCTTCATGAGTGGTGGTCCATAAGTAACATCCTCGAAAATGAAATATGTTAAAAAGGGTGAGCGTTGCGAACTATATCTGTAGGTGGTCAATATTGAGAAACTTTTAGGACCTTTAGGTCGGCGACAATGGGTTGAAGAACCACTTCGTACGATTGGGCCTTGATGATGTCTGGGTCGTTCTTGAAAGAGACCTTTCATCCATTTCCGGAAATCTCCTCTGTACAAGAACGGTGACATGTATCTGACTCCAGACTTCCTCAAGGGAACTATCCTTGACCCATGACTCGCCCAATCTTTCAGCACTACTCCGTATAGATAGCCAATCTGCGCCGCACTAATCCAATCGATTCATATTTCTGGTGTTTCTCCTCATAACGGTGCCAAATCCAGAGTAAACTGGGCGCATCCCTGATGCGTCATAACTTCATATTGATGCATCACGCCGAGTGCTAGTGCAAAGGATACTGGTATGGACGATAGGCTTTTGCTTGGAAGATGATGATCTACGGGAGTTGCAAGGAGTGCCAGAAGCTGTGAAAGTCAGACTCGATCGTGTAGAGCATCACTCTCAAGGTGGATTATGTCGCGCGTCTCCTCTTCTGAACCATTCGCGTTGTCGGTGGGAATTCCCATCCATGCTGTTGTTCCAGATGTCTATTGCGGTTGTCGTGACGCCCCGTAGGAAAATTGATGCGACATCCAGGCACCAGACATGGTAGCCTTGGATCAAGGCTGTGCTTTTCGAACAAGTGCCTCCGCAAGTTCCTTCTCTGGATCGATGGAGTGCCTTGATATGATTTGGAACAGCGAGGGCATCTTGTGACACTAGAGGCTGTTGGTGAGGATGGCTCCGAAATCGCTTGGCTGGATGAGCGGGACCCATCCGATTGAAAATCTGACGAGGTGACCGAGCAGGAGGTTAGATCAACGGTCCTCCAATCTTGATGATGGGCGAGTGACACGCTCGGCAGGCCTACGCCAGGGTGATTATCATTTGGCGAGGCTCCAAATCCTACCGGAGGTATGGGAGGTACGCCAGACGTGGCACGACCGCTAGCTGTGTCTGGGATTATAAAGTCGACTTGGGCATCCATAAGCCCCTGGAGATTATGCATTGACGGTTCATTGATCGCTTCCGCTAATACGAGGGAATCAGGAGCATCATCTCGCTGCTGAGTATGACGGGCGAACAATACGAAGATCTGATTGAGTTCATCGACATAGCACTCGTTGCGCGAGGCAAATTCTAGCTTTTTGGCAGCCAAGTTGCATTGGGTAGCAACATGGTCCAGGTAATGCATCTGGATATGGTGAGGTATTCGGGACCACTGTCACCATCAGCGTGGTCATAGGTCAACTCATAAGACGATACGCACCTCCCTCGACGCGGTCAACGTAACCTCGAGCTCTCGCAGGTTATGCAGCACACCGTCGTCAAGCTGCTTGAGAGTGCTTGAGATATGTTGCGGAAGCATTTTCGCAGCGTGACATTTCTTCAATGGCTCGATGACTGAATCGATGAGGTGAGCTTGATCACGGCAGGGTGATTTGACGGGCCAGCTTGCGTTCCTCTCAGTGATGGTACCGTACTTGAAAGCTATGACATTGTTAGATCATACAAGCTCCAGCGTTTCTGGGGAATATCTTGGGCTCTCACCATCAAGGAATCTAGAACATTCCTTGAAGACTGTCCCTCTCAAGAGTAGCTTTTGGATGTCTTCACGGCATTGGCCCATGAAGAGGTGGTGTTTTGGGTCATCGGAGGCTTGGGGCACCATAGAGTGCTGCTTTGTAGCTGTGTCGCTCAGGGGAGACGGAGAGCTGGTATATATAACGGCGTTGACGAAGCCATTCTCCAGTACCAACATCTCCGCAGACGCTTGCCAGGACCATATTCTCTGCCAGATTGCAACAAAGACACTCGCCTCGGCAGCATCCCGGACAATGTATCGCCAATTGTAGATATCCTGCGAAAGCGCTTCCCAGTTGCACGAGCCATCGACAATTGCCGCAACACGTGCGAACGCGAAGACGGCGTGCATCAGGCCGAAGATCTCGATAAACGTGCATGGAAAGACACCGTTATAGCAATCTCGTAGGGTCCGAACACCTACACCGAAGAGCCATTGGGGTGAGGACGTCAAGCAAGACTCATGGAGGTCCAGCATCGCCGCCAGTCTTGACCTCCAACGCGAGTTGAGGGTGTTCGAAATACTGTAGGCTTGCTGCACGAGGGTCGCTGGCGTTACCGGACCGTCTTCTAATGAGGCAAAGAGATCTGATCCCACTGGTCTGGTGTAGTCACTGACGACTATGCCTGGCACTGTGTATTGAAGTATGGATGGTATGGTCGTTGCAGAGAATGCCGATCTGCTGTTCGAGGGCCAACCTGGCTCGGAGGCTGCGCCGTTTGTAGTCTGGCCACGGCGCAGTGGCCTCTGCGTTCTGTCAAGGTGCAAAGTATCGACTGCAAAAGCAGCGGCCCCTGGAACTGTCGAGAGATCGCCATCAACGAGATAGGAGTCGTTCTTAGTGATAGGATCGTTGGCGAGAGATGCGGGGGCGAAAAAGTCTTGCTCATCTGCGTCTTCATGGTTTGGTGGGGTCTCGGTATCGAATTGAGAGCCAAAGCATGAAAGTAAGTTGTAAGTGGATTCATTCCACGATGTATATGCCTCTTGTTGCAACTCGTTGTCTTCGAAATCTTGCCCAGAGGCTCCATCGGTATGAGGGAACCTTGTCATCTCATCATTTCGAGGGGTCCGAGACGGAAGCTCGAAGCCTTCATCTTGGATGTGATCTGTATTGCACATCGTATCGTTGGTCTCAGATACTCCGGGCAAGTCAACCACTTCGGACACACTGGCACTCCCACTTGGGTACGTTCTCTGACTCTGAACAGCGGTGGTGATCAGGGGACCAAGCGGCCCGAGACATTCATATTCCTGAGATATTTGAGACGTGTGTAAAAGGGAACCGGGAACGATTGTGTTTCCGTGGTCTAGCTGATGGTGGTCATGGTGTAGTGGCCTTGCCGTGAGTCAGCAGACAGATCATGTCTAGTAAAGAAAACTTACGAGTCCGACAGGGAAGACGAATCATCCATGTTGCCACTTTCAAACGTGCCAAAGGTCGATGGGATTATCTGCCGGGCTTTGAGTCAAGTTCGGATGGATTGATTGTGCGGAAGATAAGTAGCTGTCGACAAGCTTCGGAGGAAGAGCTGGACTGGTGTACATCATTGGAACCAAAGTGTCAGAAACATATGATGGAATTCCATTTGACCCCGAGCTTTGATTACACAGAGTGTAGAAACAGGAACATTCAGAAAACGGCGATAGATGCTGGATATCTAAAGAGTAAAGGATGTAGGACTAAGCCAGGGTGGGGAGAATGTCGAGTTGCTTTGGTAGGAAGGACTGGCTCCGATGCCAAGATCTGACGCTTAAACAACCTGGACGATGATATCCACAAGGGTGTCTGCCACACACCAAGTCAACATCAGCCAGAATCTCCGTTTGTAGTTGCAAGAGAATCTAGTCAATTGTTGTGATCTAGCTCTGCATCGCTGATGATAACTAATGGTTCACAGGCCGATGCGGCTCTGACATGACTGGGTCGGAAGGATTGTGGGTTGCGTATCATGCATGTGAAAAGTAGAAACGAAAGCACCCAGGGATTTAGCGTGTTCCCAGAGGCTTTGCAGCCAATAGGGGAATTCGGAAGGCCCGAGGCAGTACTATGCGCATGTCAGCAATTGGCCAAAATTTAGCGACGAGACAGTGCTGACCGACTTCGAATGAGCCGACCAGCTTGATAACCTTTGACCACGACCGAGTCTGCTGCTCCTACGGGATCTCCCTCGATCAGTGATCCGGCCATCTGACTTTACTCTCATGTAGGCGTGGGCCATGCGAGCAAATGCGGGTAGACCAGGGGCAATGGGGTAAATGAGCTAACAGAATGCCAAAGTCTTTCTTCAGCGACAAGCATCTTGTAGAATCTCCCAAGCCAGATCATGCTCATAGAAGGATATTTCGAGAGTAAGTAGCCTGCAGTGGTTCCATTCCGTGGCGATGCACCAACCTTGGACTTGGTGGCAGAGACGACAGACTGGTTTGGGGGACCAGGAGCTGGCCTCAGGTCCGTAATAAGCACTGGTACCCAATCATGATCTAAGACAGTTTGCGCAAACGTCTTTTGAAGGAGTGACGATTCAATCGTAAACGTCCAACGATCTACATTGGACCTACAAGACGGTAGGTCGCACATACAGACACCAGGTTCATGGTGAGAGAAGACGCAGGGATTCCTGTCGTAGGCGCAAAATCCGAGGATGAATTCTCGGACGGTCGATGGCTAGCCGATTTCCAGATTCAAGCATCTAGCGGTCAAACACCCTTGCACGTCGTGGACGTTTAGTCGATAGCATGAGTCAATGAAGAAACAAATGGATGGCGCGTTAAGGGAAGTCATCACCTTGCCGAATTATGGGAGGAGCCCGTCTCTTAGTATTATTTGCAAATGGTGCGAACTGCGCACCCCTCCATCAGTTGTCTTACCTCGGACGCAGCAGCTGCACCGATAACCCGCCCTTCCGATCGAAGTGGTAAGGCGACTGGGAGGCGTCACCAAAATACAGCTGTTTCTGGAAGGTGTGCAGGCATGTCGCATTAGCGTTGCAGGAGATCGAACGAGGGGGCCGCCATTGCCCCCCGCTCCGCTGATAACGAAGAAAACTATCTTTTTGTTTGATTGATGCCCTAGACTCGAGTTTGCAGATGCTGAGCAATATTGGATCGTGACAAAAATGCCATCCTTCTGGACAAAGGGAGATATGAAATAGATCAGGCGCGTCAATAACGATGGCAAGGCTGATAGAATTGAAATTCAATGCTTGCCAATCTCACAGATAGGCCCTCTTCGAGTTCTGGTCGTGCCAGACCCAGATGACCTCAAAACATTTTGAGCACATAACATGACACTTACCGTTTTCCCTAATTCTCTAGGGGGAAGTATGCTATGTCCGAAAGCTCGCGCGTGCTGACGCGTGGGATTGTCCCAATCCTTCCACGGAAGGAACAAGTGTTTGTTATCCTTGACACCTTGTTCGGATGCTTATGTTGCTGATTAGCTTTGATAGAGCCCCTGAGCGACCACCTCCTCAATGCTGAGCAAATACAATACGCTATCAGCACCAGCATTAAAACCACGGCCGGTAGAGGGTCCCTCTGCCGGTGCGGACTCCATGACCCGCAATGGCAGGCTGTAAGATGTAGGAAGCTTTGGGCGGACACACATACTTGGCGTACTCGGATGAAGGAATGATTAAGAAGATTTCGAGCGAGGAGGCAGCCTTATACCCGAAGAGGCGGAGGACAAGGGTTGCAAGTCCATGATAGAGGGAGCAAAGACACAGCATCGAAGGTGCTCAAACATGGTCAGACGCCCCAGTGAGACGTTGAGGATCAAGACGTCTTGTATCGATCGCGAAAGTGCCACGTGATTGATATGAAAGGCACCGAAGGCATTCGAAGGATGCCCTATTGTCAGCGTGGCTTACATGGCGGTGAGAGCATGCACATCAGGGTCCTCGAAGGCTCAAGGATCGACTCCTAGCTGGAGATATCTCGAACTACCCACTGAGGCCATCTGGAAACGACCCGGCCCGGAGACCACAGACTCGCCAGGGCGTAAGTAGTGGCCGTCTGGAAGTCAGAAAATTCGTCAAGATAAGGTTGACGCTCGGCACGAGTGCCAGCGGCTAAAGGAAGGCTAGAAAGGAGCACTAGGATGATCTTTGTGGCCTATTGCCATCGCTGATGGCGTTCTGGCTAGATATGTGGAAGCTTAAGATAGCCCGAGGCCCCTGGGGTTAGCGGTGGCAAAGTGGCGAGTACGGGAGACGTTCTCGGCATTACTGCTTCAAAAGGCCCTTCTCCCGACATAATAGTTCCTCAATTTTTGTACTTGGATCCTCGGCAGTGCTCACCTGCAGATTGAGTCCCTCATCTGGCACTTTTGTTACGTCGACCACAGAACAGCTCGGTGGCACCCACCCTTGCATTCCGAATGCCAAGGCACGCATGTCGCCGATTCTAGCCGATTGCCGGGGTAGAGAAATCTTCAGATCTTGTTTTCAAGCGTTGGCGACCACCACAGAGATTCATCACATTCAAATCATGCTCACTACGACTTCGCCATAGGGTCCAACGAAGGTGCAGAGAGACTTGGTCTGAGATCGGAGAGGTACGCTCTGGTGCTGCGATTGCTTATCATCACATGTCGAGCTCAGGTGAGCAAGGCATGTCGTTGGTTTGTAGCCAGCACAAAGCGGCGAAAATTTGTAGAGTTTGACGGTTTGGGACTAGCTGCTCTTGGCGGCTTGGCGCGTATCGTGGCGGGTCGGCGCGTATCTGGTCTGCTAGGCTCGCTTGATCAGACATAAGTAGTCCAAAGAATATCGCCGAAGGACGAAGATAGAACATCTACATTTAGGACAATGTGCAAAACTGCCTGGCATAGGCCACCGCGTCGACCTTTGAAGTTCGGTACCGGACTTACACACGAAAACTCGAAAGGGGAGTCTTTGCGTTTATCAATTGCTCATTGGATCACTACTATGTCGTCCGAAAACATTATTCCGCCTCTATCACCCCCGTCCTTGCCAGATCTCGAAAGATCTCAATCAAACGCCAGCAAACCCTTTCAGATACTCACCAAGTCACTCCCTCACATCTTCTTCCCTTCACCTTTCCCCTGATCCTTCTCCAACTGCTCCCTCAACTCCTTCGACGGCCGTCCCACCTTCTCGCCCACAGCAACCTGCTCATGTCCCTCTTTCTTCTTACGCCACTCCTCCAACTGCGACTTGGTAGGATTCGAAAGAGGTTGGAGAGATTGTTTCGTCACGTGAGAACTGCATTGATTTTAGTATCTCGGATCCCCACAAGGACATAGCAGAGCACTAACGGCATGATAGCTCGAGCGTTATGCAAGCGCTGAGTGGTGGGTGTAAATGTGGATTGGCTATAGACGAAAGGCTGCGGCTGTGTCTTGGTAGCTTGGATCGAAGATCACGACTGATATGATTGACTGCGTATCAGATCGGGCTATGTTGCGTCCTTTGATGGCTGTTTCTGCATGGCTAGAAAACACAGCCCTCATGGTGGGAAACGGCCCATTTATGGACCGTCCCAGAAGGCATTCAGATGCACCAAGTTCCTAATATCTTTCTTTAGAAAAAGGCATGAACCTCATTTAAACCTAGAAACCTCATTCCTGATACTGGCCGTGGTCCTAACCTTCTGATTAAGCAAGCGACGACGAATTCCTAGAGCGTGAGTTTATTTTGGTAGACACTGGTGATGCACATGACCTTCACCCCTGTCGAGACCCATGTTCCCGTTCCTGTCAGTGTACAACGTAAGCATGGTTCCTCCATCCGTCGTCTGAGGTCCTATTCCTGACACTGGTCCTCCCAGTCCACACTCCGATAGGCAACTCCAACCGGCAGGTCAGACATTAGGTCGCAAGGATTATCGGTGACATATTGGTAGAGGCAGTCGTCCAAAGCCTATTCCTGATACGAACCTTCGATCTAGTCCTTCATAGACTCGATTCCATGGTCAGCAGGAATTTGGCCAACAAGGATGCTCAATCAGTCAGGCACATGGCAATTGAGACACAGAATCAAGCTGCCCTATGCAGGCGGGTGTTCCTGCGTTAGTTGACTAACCGGCAATTAATTCATACAACTCTATTCAATACTATAGTATACATGGTACGTTTTACAAGCATACTAACCCCAGATAAGGCCTAGCTTCGCCCAAGAGTTGAAAGAGATACCCGCGCACTAGCCCAATTGACTCTAGCGTGCTATCTTTGCCACTACCTACCTAAGTTAGCTAGGCCCCGTCGCCCCGAGGCCCTAGGGACCCCTGTACCCGAAACCCCGACCGAGACCTCAATCTGTAGAGGCAGAATCCGGAACGACCCCTAATATTATCTAACGCCTAGTATTAGAAAGCCCCTGAGCTAAAGTGCCCTAAGGTAACCATCTGGCTCGTGGGGCACTGGCGCCTCGGGGGCCTCGCGTGCTTGGGGCTATGGCGGTCCCGGCTGAGGCTGGGCTTTTGAGGTTTTGGAATTTGGGGAATCGCTGATTCGTACGGACACCAGACTCAGTCTTAGTCATGAGAACGGTGCCTGCTATCTGGGTCCAGTCATCAGATACTGGAGTCACTCAGGGTGCACAGTTGATGCATGATGCGCTTGAAATTGGTTGAAGCTGGAATGCTGCACTAAGAGAAATCATAGTGTCACTGTATTTCGATGAACCCAGATAAATGGCAAAGTGTGACACGCACCAGCGCAAGGAAATCGTCCAGCGATGAATCTACTCAAGCACAGCCAAAGGAACGAAAATGCATGATAGTGTGCGCGACGACCCGTCGTCAAACGCCTCCAGCCCGGCATGCCGGTTTCTTCACACGAATTCTGTGGCAATAGCCAAGCGCCCAGTGTCATCCTTGACCTCTCTTGTCCGCTTCGTAGCTCCACGGCCTCCCAGTTGCGCGGCAGCAGATGATGAGTGCGCGCCTTGAAAGTGCTGATTACGATTGTCGGACCGACCATACTTCTTCTTGCAACTTGGGAGGAAGCACTCGAACTTTGCGACATTGTTGTGCGGCTTGCCATATTTCAAGTGGCGCTGCAAATTCGTAACACACGAAGTTCCCGTGAAAGTCTTGTTACATTTGTCACAGCGTGACATATTAGCAGGGGAGATTGGAGACGACGGTGACGATATGGAAGAGTTCAAGTCCGTATCGACAGTGATAGGCGAGGTGAGGGTACTTTCACGAGTGCTCGTCTGAGAAGACCGCATAGAAGAATTAGACCAAGTAGAATTTGGAGAAATGCTTGCGCTGCTTTCATTTGTGGTAGAGGTGACCGACGTTGGGGTGACGCTGGTTGCCTGAATTGGCCGGACGACATCCAGTACACTGACACTTGGCCAATTCGTAAGGAGTGGGGTTCCGGACTTCTGGCGCTTGTTTATCTCCAAAGATATGGCCAAGCCTTGATCCAAAGCGGTAGCGTAGTAGCTGTTCCGCCATGTTGGATCTGATGGTCTCATTGCGTCGTCGCTCAAGGCGACGACGGCCTCTTGGAACCTCAGGTACATTCGAGCCGAACGAGAGTACACCTGATGTCTGTGAATGAAGGCATTGTAAATGAGCTTTCTGCACTTACTCTGCCATTGCACAAAAGCGCCACCTCAACTTCCCAAGGATTTCGTAAGAGCCCTTTACGCAGACGAGACTCGATGTCTATAACGATGTCCCGAAACACTTCGATGCCATCTTTTTGCTGCAGCGGCTGAGTGACCCTTTCTATCATCTCCTCAATGTTTGTCTTCTTGATCTGAGTGTACGAAGCGAAATGTTCGGGCAACAATTGCTCATTCCGTTCAAGTATCCTTCCATAGTCAAGTTCTATTAGCCACTTTCAATTAGCCAATATTCTTCGACATGGCAGCATGTCGCAATTCGGAGCTGAATGCCACAAGGACAATTCTATGCTATAACCAAAGAAATCTGCACGAAAGTGTACGCTTCGAGCTGGACGAATGAACATTCACAACCTCAATAGCAGCTGAAAGTTCAACATCTTTCCAAGATAACAACCGGCAAAAGCAGCTGTTTGTCCCATGGCTCTCTGCAAGATTGACAGGATGTTTTTAAACTTCCCGCGCAGTTTGCTATGAATTAGAGCAGACGTTGGTTCGAGAAACAACTTACCATCCAGCATGGTCGAGCAGTCTTGCACCACTCGTCCGTTCCTGAGCTCGTCCAACAGTGCTCCACTAGAATACCCGGTGTACAAACGAGATGCTTTAGTCGGAAGAGTCGAGCTGCCCAGCGGAATCGACAACTTATTCATGACCTTCACAAAGGAAAGCATTTCGCTCTCCTCAACTATCGCGTACTGCCATGCGAGCATGTCGTGCAAGAACTGGTCCCAATAGTAGAGCTTGTCATCCTTATGCAGCATGTAGGCAGATGCACAAGCAACATGCATGAGAGCGAAGACGTCAACGAAACTGGTGACTATCTTTCCTTCAAAGCACTGTTTCAGAGCCTTTATGCCAAGCTCAAACAAGTTCCGAACAGAGGACGAGGCACACAAAATGGAAAGATCCTCATACGGAGCCAGCCTCTGTTGCCACTCCCTGTGCACGATGAAGAAAAGCTCCCGAAGCTCTTCAATGAGAGGTTGCATCCTCGTGAACTCCCCGTCCGAAGAGAATGCCTCCTCACGGCTAGCATAAGAGAATGGACCATGTACAGATGGTTGGTCTTCAGCATTATTCGGATAATGTTCTTTACTCGTGTGGGGAGTTGATGCGACCATCCCTGTCCAAAGTCGATGTCGATCTTGCGGGAGATAGCATATTGGCTCCGGCCGGCGGAGAGCTGAATTGATGGATCTTAAGCGTTGTGGAGGAAGCTTCAAGGACGGCAAGTTTTGAACCTCGGACAACGATGGCACAATTCTGGCGTTTGGTGTGACAAACCGAGAGAAGGGGCGGTCATGATCTGGTAAATTGGTGTGTCTTCGGCCCTCTAATCCCGATGAGTCTATATCTGGGAGCAGATTACTGACATTTTCTAGCGAGTCTCTGGCTGATCCATGCCCAGGCCAAGGTGTTTCGCCTCGGCTAGTATGGCTGTGGCGTGCGGACAGCTCAGCACAAGGTGATGATATTTCGAAGGCTCGGTTGTGGTCGGGCTCGGCGAGCTCGTGTTGCACATGATGGCTGAGACGTGAGGGCAACTCCGCCATAGGTGTTGAAGGATCATACATTTCGTGCAATGGCTGCACAGCTATGAACTCCTGTGAGCCTGTGAGTTCAGCCCACGTTCGTGAAGATCCAAATGTAGGCTTCTCGTCTGGTTGAGACAACTCATGCTGGACTGCATGGCTGAGACGCGAGGATAATTCAGGCCATGACAACGGATGCTTAGGAGCGCTGCGTGCCATCTCATACACTTTGGCAACGCAATCCATCTCTGTCGGGTCCTTTTGGTCCGTTGCTTCTACATCCTTAATTGCGTAACGTGAGGTATCTGCCAGCTCATGGGCTTTTGTTGGAGAATTTGGCCATGTAATCTTTCCCTTGATCGATGTCGTACGACCAAAGTGCTTGAAAAAGGTCATTGCTCTCTTCAATTTGGAGTCTTTCCTCTGTAGCGGGACCTGCCCGCCGGTGCCTCCGCAATCCATGAACGTTTCTGGGCGGCTACAAATTGAGCACCAGTACCAAGTATTCGAAAGCCAATCGCATGACGGAACATGATTCAACGTCTCCAGCTGGTCTTCAAAAGTGTCCCGGCACCATAGCATTGGGCACATCAAGTGCTCCTTCTTGTGAGAAGCAGAGTCATAGGGACGGAGATTATCGACCCAGTATTGAAACGCTTGGATGCATTCATCTTTTGGCAGGCCAGCGATGGCACCTTTTCCGTACGAGTTGAATACGTGGTGATGCAGTCTGTAGTTCCGTGTCAGTACATGAGTTCTTGCTGATCAGGTGATGTGTAATCTACGCGCAGGGCACTCCTTGGGCACATGCTCGCTGGTGAAATTCGTTCATTGCAAGAGAACTCGAGCGGCTTGGGAACGAATGTAATTTGGTAGACTAGTCAGAGCAGAGGAGTAAGTCTCCAGCGTCAAGAGTGCTGGCGAAACCATTATGAGGAGTCCACACGAGGATCCCCAAAGGAACGCAGTACAAGTGACCGCGCAACCGCTGAATCGGGCCATCAGGAATTGCCGTCCTTAGAGCTAAGGAATAGCTGCTTGGACAATTTCCGTGCCGCGAGCAGGTTGCCCAAGATTACTGCAAACACATTCTACCATTGATAAGCTATACCGGCTCGAATGGACCATAATCAAGGTAGGAGGACTGATCACGCAGAGCCAGCACACGTACGCATCCGGTCGTTGATGGAAGCCTTCAATCTCGAGGGCGCAGGGATGTAGCAGTTCCTTTCCACCCTGGCACAAATGGAACCATGCGAAGTTCGACAGGAACGAAAGGACTGAAATGTAGGCAAACGGGCTAGACGGGGCTGCCGATGCTGGGGTTTGGTGTGAAGATTTCGGCATTCGGTTCGAGGTAGCTAATGGCGATACCATAGAGGGCGCCACCAGGAGCAATCTTAAAACCAGGCATGTGATGCGACAGTGACGACTGCGGTGGGCTTTTGGCACCTGTACGTATCTTGGCGATATAAAGGCATTACTCCTTGGCATTCTATTAGTGGTGCATTCGAGACGATCTACGCATCCTTGAAAGGCTGCAGCAGGAAAGGCGGGAAAGCGAACCTATGGCGGCCCTTCGTGATGTGTTTTTGCTCGTATCCGGCTACATCAAACGCGTTATGATGACTGCAGGGCTCGAGTCCTTGCCACCAAAACTCTCCTAGTACCTCATGTGGAGTGGGGTCTTCGTGGGGCATACAGGTAGGCTCCGTGTCCGCCAAAATCGCAATCCTGTTAGCTTTTAGGTGGTAAAGACTGGCTTCGTGTTCGAAAAGAGTTGTAGACAGTAGAAGGAACGAGCCTGACTTTATACGTTTGTGAAAATGCACTGCCTTCTTCTCAGCTTCCGATCAATCCAAAGCTGAAAGTACGCGGCCGTAACTAGGCCATCCTACCAAGGGCATCCACGGATTTGAATTTGGCTGGTGCTCTGCGTCAAGCTAACCAGGTTGTCCCTCAGCCTGACCCAGAACCAGTGCGGTAAAGCAAGCATTTTGTGAGCACGCCTCACTAAAGTCGATCATTGAAGATCGAAACGCTTCGAGCAGTAGCGCTAGTAGGTACAACTCACAGACACTGCAATAAAGGAGAGTCTACCAGCCTTACCGTGACGCCCAAGAGGACAGGTGTGGCAGTTCTAGATGCTGTGGCAAACTCTAGTATTGATAAGATCTGCAAGGACGAACAAGCTGGGTTGTGATCGTCGCCAGGATAACGTCCCAATCGGGACATACAGGTTACAGGGCTAATGCAACCCCATCCCGCTGACGCCTGTTTTTGCCGTACTCGGAGATATACAGTGCCTCACCGGAGGCATTGCCTTTATCCAATCCACCTATCAATCGACTAGGGAGGCTCACCGTCTCCGCCACGTAGCCAAGTTGCCTTGCTAAGCTACCGAGATCATGACAAAGGCTGATAACGTTACGTGCCGACGGGTTCACGAAGCAGTGAAAGGAAGGATTTGGTGGAAAGAGATGAAAGACGGTAGAACTTCATGTTAGAATGACCTTGAGCAATCTTGAGTGACATGATAATACCATATCTAAACCCCATGGGCATCAGCAGGGTTGCCGCGAGAGCAGCGCGAAGGATTAATGTCCGCCATGTCCCGACATCGATATAGCTCAAAAATGGCTTCAAATAACATCCAAGCAGAAGTAGAAAACGATGCATCCAATGATGGGTCCAAGAATGGGCTTAGAGGTTGCTATTCGAAGTCGTATCGTCGTAGAATGTCATTAGACTGACAACTTGGATGCGGACAGTCCCTTCTCACAGTCCCCATACGCCTAATTTTGCCCTGGCCACGCTGCGAGGCGGGCCAACGTCCCACCCTCTACCACTGACTGCACCTACATCAACAACGCACTATAATAGTGATCGTAGTAGTACTGACTTGAAAGCAGTTTGTATGATCCGCTCAGCCTTGCAACGAGAGTATTCGGACCTTGCGCGCGAGAGTCATGTAGGAAGACTATTACCCGCCTCGCAGTGTGGCCAGGGCGCGTAGGAGGACTGTGGGAAGGGGACTGTCCGCATCCAAGTCCCTACCTAGACTGATCAGGAAGACCCAGACAATCGCCCTAAGTTCGTGATGGCCCAGGACTTCGGGAGGACTATTTTAGCGGAGCCGCACCTCGGCGGGGTGAGGTGGCGTGGCACGCGGGTAGCCAAGTAATTAGGACACTAGGACTAATCGAGCACCCACCAAGTGTCCGAATTAGGCGTGGGTGGCCTCCGGGTCTACTCGGTCCTATACCAGCAAGACCACGCAATGTCAATGTTCCCAGACGAGGTCCTACTCTCTTTGACCGACACGATACTCTGCAGAGACCTTCAAATCAGGCAGCTTTCAGCTCTTCTTGCTGTACCTTTTCCCTCCACTCTCATACTTCATGGCGCGAAAGCAACGGGAAAGTGCCTGACTATCAGCGCTATACTGAACGCAATTGGAACTCCATCTGCCGTGGTACCGTCACAAGAATGCATAACGACCCGGCATTTGTTGGAGCGATCGATCATTTCCATCCAGGATGCTTTCCCCGAGTATGGCACGGTTGTTGATGAGAGCGTTGCTAACAGAAGGTGCGAAAGCATCAGCGCCTTCGTGGTGGAGCTACAGCTGTTATTCGAGGGGAGAGGGAGATTCATACTCGTGTTCGACGGTATAGACCGTCAGAGAGATGCAGCACCCACACTGCTCCCTGCCATGACACGCCTCGGAGAGATGGTTTGCCGCCGTCCCAGATTTCCTGAAGTGCCCAAGTTAACAGATCCCAGATCCCAAACCTCACCATCGTCCTCGTGACCACAGTAGTCAACCCACACCTCTTACACCACTCCTCCCTTCCTCATATCCATTTCCCTCCCTACACTCGCGCCGAGACCCTCTCCATCCTGTCTAAGCAGCCTGGCTCTATCGCAGACCTCCCTTTATCAGGCCAGGTCGTTGATGCGGAGACCCATAAGGCCATCAACTATGAGGACTCGGTCTGGCTCTGGACTCGCTTTACCGCCGCAGTGTGGGACTCCTTCGGCCAAAGTGCGGCACGGGATATTGTGAGCTTCCGTGAAGTCTGCTCAAGGCTATGGCAACCATTTACACAACCAATCATTGATGGCCATTATGGAGTGAGGGAGTTTTCAAAATTGATGGTCAGGAACAAGACATTGTTTCAAAGTGAGGCAGCTCTTGTTGACAGCATTGTGCCTCTTACGCCTACAGCGCCAGATGTCAAACCCACGAAATGTAAGCTTTTCTGTCAGTCGCGCCCCAAATGCAATTATTGATCTTGACGTAGCGACTCCAAATGCTCTGCCATACTATCCGAGCTACCTTCTCATATCCGCCTACCTCGCCTCCCACAACCCGCCACGCCATGACATAATGGCCTTCTCTAAGACCTCCCTTACTAAGCGGCGTAAGAGGGGCGGCGGTACAGCACTTACGTCTCATCGCGCCTCCAAACATCGGAAGATATCTCGCAAACTTCTCGGTCCCCAAGCTTTCCCTCTTGAACGACTCCTCGCCATCTTCCGTTCAGTCTTGCCGCATGACATGAAAGGAGGTGGAGCAGACATAATGTGTATGGTCGCTACCTTGGTGGGGTTAAGGCTGGTCGTAGGAGCAGGAGCTGGGGGAGATGTGTTAGATGGGTGCGGGAAATGGAGATGTATTGTGGGTTGGGACTTTGTGAATAATGTAGCAAGGGGAATCCAATGTGACCTTGAGAGCTACCTTGTTGAGTGAAAGGACGGACCAGATCTGCTCACAGAGGCATCGGAGCATTCATCCATTCATTCGACATATGGACGATGACAATTTCCTGGTTCCCGCAATTTGGTCGATTATCTGTCTTCATTCTTCAAGACCTTGCCGCTTCTCACGTACTGAAGGTCCTCCAGAGGGATTATGCTCCAGACGGGGGTCCTCTAAAATTTGACAAAGCTGTGACGTTCATGACATTCACTACTGCCCGGGTTGTGAAGCAAGAACTGTATCACTGGAGGTCGATTACTGTTACCAACGCAGTCCAAGTCCGGTGGACATCTTCCGAAGTAGGCTTCCCACGTCACTCCTATGCACTTATCACAAAGGCCGCTATACTGATGTATTGAGGATTCTCTGTTCCGATTAACCGGGACTGAATTACACCGATCCAGCCAGTTGCAGCTCCGTAGCGCCTGGGGCGTCTCGTTCTCGACATTTCAGTCTCCCACACTACCGAAGGATCATCGCTGTTAGTGGATGTTAGTAGGTGGCACAATGTTTGGTTAATCCATTCCTAAACATGAGCGTAAGCCATTCATATTCCAAAGCACTTCCACCACATGAGTATGCATTGCCAATGTACTCCGATCTACGATGCTTTACCTACAAATTCCGAATAATGCCGAGTCAGGTAGTAACGGTATCCTCACTGTCCGTCAACAGCTGCTCGACTGCTCATAAAGTATTAGAGCGGCAAAGACCGAAGGTTACTAAATCGCCTGCCTATTTAGGCTATTGGCTAATCCGGTTTGTGGATTCGCTGATCAAAGATCTTTGTAGACCCGGTCTGACACTGCATCGCCGCAACCGCTTCACAATTGCTATAACGTCGCTTCCTTACTAGAGTGTCCTCTACCACCTATCCTAGTCAGTCGTCAGATATGGGTTCAACAGGACCGCAGACTGTTCCAATTGCCACCTGTCTTGTCGACTGCCCGGCAACGTATCCACCCCCGAAGAATTGTGGGATGTTTTGGCTTCTGCGAAAACCCCGTGGTCGCCGTTCCCTACAGACAGAAATAATGGAGCATTACGAACGTGCCGCAACAGCTGTTCACGAGAATCACTATTTCGCAGCCCCGTTGTCGGCATTTAGGCCTAGGTCTTGATTTAGGGGTGAGATGAAGTTAGCTACTATTTCTCGCCCAGATGACGCTTACTAGAACGTATACATTCCGTTATATGACTATTGCGATGGAGGGTTTAGATAAGTAGTAGACTAGGTCTTGTGTATCGAACAATTATTCTGTCTGGAATATATATCTGTGATCGAGTATGTAGATCCTCCATATTGTTTCAAGCTTCCATCCTTTGTCCTTCTTCTAGTATGCCTGATCGCTTACTAGAGATCCTGAATCTGAGGATTTAGTTGATACTAGAGGGAGCATCATTGCGGTCCACGGCCTCTGTAGCGACGGTGATTTGAATTGTGGGACTATGGATCAAGTGAAAGTCGGCGGATTGAGCAATAAAGATTTTCTGCTGAGAGAGCTGACGAGTGTTCATGTCTTTATGTGGAGTGGTAATGTAAATGCGATGTCGTTGGAATGGTGGGAGCACTTCCGTGGCGAGGGATCTGTGCGATGCGCAGACGCTTGTTGCTTGCTCGGTGGCTGGGGGCTCAAAGAGAGTCTCGTCTTGAGGTTCCTTTGGAGAGAGTATCTACGTCTGTGTACTCTATTTTCCAGCTTGCTGCTGCGTGATCGAAGTTTGATTCCAGGTTGCTGTTGCAATGCAAAAGCAGTGTAGCTGGAGTTTGCAGTAAAAGGATCTGCCCAAGCCTGTTCAGTGAGCTACAGCAAGGGGGATGTAGCCTCGGTTTTGGAGGGATTATACTGGACGAGGGTTTGCATGGTTAAAAAGCCTCCGGAACTTGTAGGGAGGGCCTATTCCCTCCTAGCAAAGACGGTCTTTTCCCAGGTACATCTGATCCCAGCTCCACGTTCTCCAATCCGCGCTTGATCACAGCAATTTCGTCCCTCTTGACGAATAAGATGTCCCCGTTGTTAGTCACCCTAAACATCAGGTCGACATTCGTGCTCAGCCAATCGGTCGGAAGGAAGAAATGGCGAGCGAAGTCCTCGGTGCTGGGGCTTTGTAGGTTCGCTGAGCAAACCCAGGTGCTACTATGAAGGAATACCAGCTTCTGGCCACACTCTCCAATGAGCGTCTTGACTTGTTCGGCGAGAGACCGATATCTTGGAATAGGTACTGCGCTTTCTGACAATGCACTGAAGTCGGAGCTGTCCCAGAGCAACAACTTGGATTCTGACTGTGGTCTTGACGAGTCGCTGAAGGTCGTGGCGAGGACTGTGCCGTTGAGGCAAGGGATTATAGATCGGATGAAAAGTTCCGGGAGTATGCTGCCCCCGAGAAGTATTCCCTCTGCGCCTGTGAGCCGTTGCAATGCCTGCCACTCATAGACATGCGCAATGTTTTTCGTTATGAGTATTAGGTGGTCCTGTTGAGATGGATGTATTCCCCATCTATACGATTCGCGGCCTTCCCGGGGAATTTCATTTATGATCGTACTTTCGTCTGAAGAAATCGACCAAAGAGTATCTTTCTTGGCTGTGCACACAAGTAGTCGTGTGGATCCTTTGTTGCTCAGAACCTGATCTACTGCGACCCCTGCGCGATGATCCAACAAGGCCTCGCCAGAGTCCCAGCTGTCCTCCCGTCGAACCAGCCTGTGGACCATTATCCGACTAGAAGAGTCTATGCTGCTAAGCGTATGGGACTCTTCGTTAAGGTAAAGGGACAAGATTGAGACGCCGTCTGCATGGCTAAACAGCTTTTGGCTCTGTCGACTAGACTTGGTCTCGTACAGATAGACTGACCCATTCTCTTTGCCACAAAACGCTACCCTATCCTGTCCATGACACACCAATGAAGTGATTAGGTTCACATCGTCGGAAGACTCCAAGCTGATCTCCTGAGCTGCTGTTGAGACAGAAATAGTGTCGCTATTCCCTTCCTCAGCATCCTGCCTCACTAGAACCGTGGGATCCCAAACTCGACACTGCGAACCTCTAATGTCTAGTAAACGATGACTGTCTCCATTGAATGCCAGTTCTTGAATACCGTAATCATCTGAATTGATGCGATAAAGAAGTTTCAAAGTCTCAAAGTCAAAAAGCTGTATAGTACCAGTAGAGTTGCCGCAAGCCAATGTACGCCCGTCAGGGGAGCAAGCAAGTGTCTGTGCATTAGCTAGCGTAGTCGCTCTGACCGTGCTTTCGGAGGTATCAAACAATACAAGATCTCCATCGGAGTAGGAGGCGGCGAGCAGGCCCGCGTTTGATAGTAGGCTAAAAATTAGGCCGGTTGCGCCAGGACTACTGTTTCGTGGTCCGCCAGGAGAGCGAACACCAGTTTCTTTGCAGTAAGTCTCGTGGAGCGAGTCCCTCGCAAGGTCCCAAAGCAGTATATCTTGGCCCCTATAGACCACAGCCAAGAGACTTGATTCAGCACAAATTGCGGCAGCTATCGGCCGACGGAAAGCGTAGCGATTAGGGCCTTCGAGGTCTAGTGTCCAATCTGCAGAATCCCTAAGAGTACCAGTAACGAGATCCCAAACCATTAAGGTATTGTTGCGTAGCGCCCCAAGGAGAAGTTCTTGTTCTTCCATGAATGCAATTATCAGGCACTGTTGCGCTATCTCGAACTCCCATAATTGATCCCATGAGGACGTCTCCCACATGCGGACTACTTTCAGACCAGTTGATGCAAGAATATCAGTCCTCTTCCCGAACCGCAGGATCCTCACAGCTTCTTGATGCTGCAGCGTTCGAGCTTCTTGACAGGTTGTTTCATTGTAGACTACAATTTTCCCACTGGCCATGCCAATTGCAAAGTACCTGTCGCAACACGCCAGGGCCGAAAACCGCTCAGATGCGTTTCCGATGGTGGATAGGCAATCGTCCCAGGTCGTACCAGATAATCCAAGGACAGAGATACCGCGTATAGATGCCGCAAAGTGTTTTCGAGGAGCTGTCTCAGGTGGGCAGAAAGGTGGGATGAGGTGGAAGATAGATGAAGGAGAGGACACCAAATTCTTCCCAAACTTCGTCACAAGTCTGATAAGATCGACGGCCCAAGAGCCTAGAAGCGCTACTTCTTTTCCGAACGGCGATAAATGATGTGATCTCCGTTGCAGGAAATTTTTGAACATTTTCCCTGTTTGAATCAAACGATTAAGGTTGGATTGTATCGCAACATACTCAATCCAAGCGAGCACGTTCGAAGAACTCAGGAACTTGGCCAGTGCAAACATTATATCATCGTCCGTTGAGGACACATAGGCGATGTGCTCGAAAAATGAGTTGCACGCGTATGTTACGAATGGACAGCGCTGCTTGACAATATTGCTAGAGCTAAGCCTTCGATGTTTTGGGCCCTGCATTTCCTTCCCGTTGAGATATTGAAGACAGGTCATGACTAGCCTTTTATGGCCTGCTTTTCCATCGATTGCGAATTCCGACGGACTACCGGCCCGTAGCAGGAAGTCACGGGCTGTTTGGTGTACCAGCTGTACTCGGGACTGCGCGTCAACATAGACTAATTGGCCGCAGCTTGACACAATTGATCTCTCAACACTGTCTATGCTGTCTTTTATGTCGATCTGAAGTGCGTGGTAAAGCTCAGTCGTTGTAAGGGGTCGAGCAGAACAAACGGTCCAAGTCAATATCGCTTTAGCGAGCTTTTTGCCGTAAGGTGCGGTAGACATGGAGTCAAGAATCCGCGAATACAATTCATTCATATCAGACGGAACTTCTTCAAGCACCTGGCGGATCTCGGCAGAAGTATGAACCCGTCTCAACTCCTGGAGAATTAGACTGACCCATAGGAAACACCCACCGGACTTCGTGAGTATTTTAGTGACCATGTTTTGCTGAGCCTCCTCGTCGATAGACGGAAGTTGGTCCATGTTAGCTTCAATATAGAGTTTGATGTCCGACTTTGTGTCGTCCTCTGAGATATCCTCAGATATCACCCTGACTCTTGGATGAATAACTTGCCTATGGAATTCGAAGCGATCACGAGAAGTAAGCAGAACTCGAATTGAGCATACCTCAACGATTTTAAGAAGTAGTGGCGCCAATTCCGAATCGGCTTTACATTCATCCAGTGCGTCAATGACCCAGTACTGGGGTCGGACGAACTTCATCCTAAGGATACCTTCCACAAATAGCTTGCGCCATATCGTCCGGTAATCTGCTTTACACAACTGATCATCTTTTTCACAGATATCAAGCACGCTCTGGAGGACATCCGAATGCATATGGGCCATCTGCCAGGCCATCGACAGGAGGAAAGCATTGATGGCCGTCTTCGATTTATTTCGGTAATCAAAGAAGTAGAAGCTCAGGTCCCTGTTCATATCCTTGAGGTGATGAACAATCTTTCCACTTAGAATGGTCTTTCCACTTGCAGGCTTCGCACTGATCCAGTAAATCTGCGTGTTTGGAGAATCCTGCCACTCCTTAAAGCTCGTCTTTGTCACTAGCCATTCACAAGATCCTCCCATACGCATAGCGTCGACGTCCAAGAAATCGTCTTCATGTGCGTCTGACACTCCGAGAACATTGTCGAGTACACGATGCTGCTCACTATTAAGTTCGCGCGTAGCGGAAATTGCATGGTTTCGAAAACTATCGATAGTCGACGCAAGTGCATTCCGGACAGTCTGGTAGTTGGGGTTGCTCTGTGCAGCAAATTTGCAGACCTCGCGATGATTCGCATTGAGATATGCAGTGCGCTCGTTCGCGTAGCCCAGAGTAGCCAAATCTTTGTCAACCACGAGACTTTTTCCGATCCCATAGCTCGTTGGAAGTGTTTCATAGAAAGAATAGAGCTGCAAGTCCTGACAGTGTTGGGGAAATTCATCGTTTATCGACTGCGTTGCAATTGAATTACGATGTAGGTCTGCAACAAACGGCCTTGCACCGGAGGTTACGCTTAAGATCTTCGTCAACAGCTGAGCGAGATCGGCTCCTCGATGAGGCGTTGCTAGAAATAGGATGGTGCGAACCCGCTGAGCCAGTGATAAAAAATCTTCCCTTTGCTTCGCCAAAATGTATGCCCTTTTAATCACAAGTCCTCCCATACTGTGGCCGATAAAGACGATTGGAGCCTATTGTACATGTCAGCAGTCGGATACCTAGGCCCAACACAATTGAGGGTCCTGTGGCACCCAGAGGAAACTGGAGTGAAGCCGCTTACATCGGAGCCATGAGGGATCAGGGGGCAATCTTGAATCGACCCAAGCAGGGACTTGGCAAAATCATGCAAATTAAGGGTGCTCTCCTTGTCCCAATTGGAATCGTAACCAAAACTGTGTATCCTCACATCTTGAAACCCGGGGTCATGTGGCAACCATTCTTGAGGCCAGTAAAGAGAACGATCGCCAGACTTTGTCCATGTGCTACGAGACCCCCCTCCCAGACCATGTACAAACACCAGATCGGCAATGGCAGGACTAGATGGATCGTAGAGGGTATTGAGTCCGAGAGGCCCTCTGGCGTCGGTGCTTGAATCAGTACCACCGTCGCGCCTAGAGAGAGTGCGTGAGAGAAAAGATCGATTAGAAGTAGATGACAGTGATTTCTGGCTCTTTAAGGTGTCCATGCTGTACGCACTCGCTTCACCGTTGGCAGCGTCACGCAATATCGATTTTGGGGGTGCGGCAGTGATTACGTTTTGAGGGAAGTGGGGCGGCAAGTGAATACTTGCTAGATTGAGCACCGTTGACGAGAGCCATCAACACGGTCTCGGCACAAAGGTCATCATTGTGGTTCTAGAGATTCTTCAGAGTAGCTTACATGAGGGTGGAAAAGGTCGCGATTGATTCCTGATTCAACATCGCTCCACGTCCGAAGGCGGGGTCAGAACAGCCTAAATCCCAGCTCCTGTAAATGAGACCAGCACTAAACCAGGAGTGGATTTGTAGGCTTGCATAGGATCTTCGGGCCACACAGAGTGAAACGTGCAACTAAATATAAGTGATGATTTTCTCCAATTGAAGGAGGCTGTTCTTCACTTATCCAGGTGAAGTTCCAACCGCATGTTTTGCTTCATCCCTTCCTTTTCGGGGTAACTCAACTATAAAATCATCCTACCTTTTGGATCCTGCAAATGACTTATGACTGGTCATGACTCAATATTCAACGCTCAAGGATGAAACAATTCTCCACGGCAATTGAACTTGGAAGTAATTGCGAGGCATACGATGGCTCGGGAGAACTCCGTGAGTGGTAAGAGATCGGCACCTTCTCGGTAAAAGAATCTCAATAGAGGCAAGATTCTGGGTGCGTGCATTGAGTCATGCACGTATACATGAAAATGTTGTTTTGTTAATCTTCCATTCCGAGGACACCAGGGTAGGAGCCTTTATGGACCGGCCTGGAAGCTAGTGCGGGGGTAGGTTCCGCTGCCTGCAGTGTTCACACTGGGCAAGGTAAAGGGCGATTCAAGGCGATCTGCAGAAGGGATTCGTCTGATTCGCTAAGAAGACGCAAGCCAACAGGCACATTGTGATAACGATGTAGATGGCGTCTTGTTGGTGGTTTTCCCGGCCAAATACGCGCCCAGGGCATTTGCCATTCTATCCATGCTGCTCCTCATTGGCTAGTCGGAAGGAAGGCGAAAAGTGCGAGGCTGTTCGCTCGTCCTTTTTCAATAATGTTCTTCCCAACTCTCAATTATGTCTATATTGGTCGCTTGCAGCCTTATATATATATATATATTATCAATGGTGCAAACCAACGATCCCGAGCCTGTCTGGGACAAGCCGACCGACGTCCCTGAAAAGTGGATTCAAACAGTGGACGACAATGTATATGCAAGCAAGTCATTCCTTTGCGACCGAGAGCCAACAAAGGCACAGATTCTAACGAAAGCAGAATTGCCGCCAGGCTCGAAGGTTAAGGGCATCTACCCCTATGGAGCTAGTTACTGGACACGGACAGCCGAAATCCAGACGGAGCAGGCGGATGGGAGGAGTTCTTTTCTAATTCTATTAAACTCGTCATGAAAAATGAGGAAGATTCATAGGGACCAGATCCGGAAGTACAGCAGCTTTGTGAAGCAACCTTGACTAAGGTTATTCCTCGACTGCTTCGACCGTTAGAGACCGGAGGAGAAATCAGCCTCGTCTTGTCCATGGAGACATCTGGGATGGTAATGTTTCGACAGATGTTACGACTAATACACCCGTGATCTTTGACGCGACGTGTATATACGCTCATAATGAGAGTATGTCATTCCTTATGGCCTCCTCAGCCCATTCTGACAGAGGCAGTTGAACTTGCACCACTGCGGCCAGTCAGACATAGGATGGGAAAACCTTATGTGAAGGCATACTTCAAGCACTTTCCAATATCTGATCCAGAAGAGGACCAGGATGATCGAAATGCTCTTTACTGCCTGTGGGTGATAAGTCCTGCAGAGGACTGGCTGACCAAGATTATGTTCAATCATCGTTGACCTCATATACAGTCGCTGGGATCTGAACTGCTCGACGTTATATCCTGGGAACCTTCGGTACCGCAAAATGTAAGCGCGCGTCGTACATGGATTGTTGCCACTGGAATACTAAGGATATTGGCAGGTGCGTTGATGTTATGCGGACTCTTATCACGAAATACCCGGACGGGTATGAGGGTTGGGCGAAAGAGAAAGGGGAAGAGGTCGTCACTAGGTGAGAAGACTGGAGGCGAGTATCGTGCGGCAGAATCGAAGGCTGATTGGTGATTGCGTATGATAGACATCTGTCCTTAGGGTGGTGCCGCTGTGCCAAACAACACCAGGTGCTAGCCAGGCTATATATATAGTTCTAGAGCTGCGTTCGGTAATAGCTCCTCTTTACTCCTGCGGGAAGCTCAATGAGCTGGAGAACATGACTGCCTGCTCGGGCCAAGTCTATTATCTTCGACCGTGAGGACTGTTGCTGACCAGGAGCGACACTGAAGTCCGAGGACAGTTTTAGCCTAAAGCGCTTTCGGCTTCGGGTGGCGTATTGTAGATCGTCAAAGTCAAAGCGAAACCATCTCAAACCTCTGTGCCTGTCTTGTTTACGGGCGTAAGCAGTCACCTTGGTTGGTGATGGCCGTCATGCGTCTGCTCATACTCGCGTCACCATTGATGACCTCAGGTAGTCCTAGTCCGAGTTGCGGGGAAGAAGAGGGGTGCTCAGGTACAAGAAAAACCATGGATTCTTCTAAGAGCGCAAAGCTCGCCACTTTATATTGACTGACAATCCCAACTTCTCACCCTCTTTGCCGCAATGCTCGAGTCAACTTCCGCAGACAGAGCCTCTTCAACCTCAGACGAGGATGTCCAGACAGCGCGTCCCAAGTCGTCTTCCCCATCAAGAAGAGCACCACCATGTACAACCCTTCCAGAAACCGACGAGCCACCCTCTACGTGTTCTCCAATTCCCTACACTACCTTTACGCCTTGTCAAAAGCGGCTGCTAATCGCCATCCTCATTCTAACCATGCTGGCAGCCCCCTTGACAGCCACCATCTATCTGCCCCTTCTCCCCCTCCTCGCAACCCAATTTGCCGTCTCGAGCCAAGCCATCAACCTCACCATAACAATCTACATAGTCTTCCAAGCCATCTCCCCGCTCCTCTTCGCAACCGCCTCAGATACACTCGGCCGCCGTCCCATCTACCTTACCACCTACGCTCTCTACACCATCGCCAGCCTCGGCCTGGCCCTCAACCAGCACAGCTACGTCGCCCTGCTCGTTCTGCGAGCGCTGCAAAGCTTCGGCGCGTCCGCTGTCCTCGCTGTCGCGTTCGGCGTCATCGCGGATGTGTGCCCGCCCGCTGAGAGAGGAGCCATGTTGGGGCCCACGCAGGGAGCAGCGAATCTGGCGGTGTGTTTGGGACCTGTAATTGGGGGTTGGGTAGCGTTGGCCAGTGGAGGCTTTGAATGGGTGTTTTGGGCGTTGGTGATTTTCGGAGGTACGGTGCTGGCACTAGTAGGGGTGGCGCTGCCGGAGATGGCGAGGAATGTAGTTGAGAATGGGAGCGTGGAAGCAACGGGGTGGAGGAGGCCTTGGTGGTCAATTGCATCGGTTTGGGTGGGGAGGAGAAAAGAGAAGAAGAGGAGAACGATCGATGAGGAGGTGATGGAGAAGAGTGGTGAGACGACGGGGGAAATAAATGCCAGGAAGGGAAAGCAGCGAAAGGTAGGAAAGAAAGAGAGATTTAAGATGGCCAATCCCTTGGCCGCCATTCGAATCATCTTCTACAAAGACACGGCCCTCGTCCTATGGATGGCCGCATCCCCATACGCGGTCTGGTACTGCGTCCAGACCTCGATTCCCTCAATCTACAAAGACACCTACAACTTCAACGAATTCCAAATCGGGCTCTCCTACCTCACAGGCGGAACCGGCACCGTCCTTGGTGGCTACGCAAACGGCAAGCTCATGGATCGGAATTACAGAGCAACCGCTCGCAAAATCGGCCGCACCATCGACAAAGTCTCCGGCGACGATCTAGACAATTTCCCCATCGAAATCGCCCGCGCTCGGGGCTCGTGGTACCTCTTAGCAATCTATACAGGCGCCCTAGCCGGCTACGGATGCTCCGTCCAAAGCCACACCAACGAAAGCGTACCGCTGATCTTACAGTTCCTGCTCGCCGCGCTCTGCACCTCCTTCCAATAAACTTTCAACGCGCTGCTCGTCGACATTTTCCCCGCGAGTCCCAGCACGGCTGCTGCGTCGAGTAATATCACACGTTGCACGCTGTCGACCGTCGCGGTTGCGCTCGTTCAGCCTCTGGTCGATGCGATGGGGCGAGGCTGGTTCTTTGCGTTGTTGGCTCTCCTGAGCGGTGGAGGAGGACTACTCACCAATTGGGCGATTAACACGCGGGGGATGCGATGGCGACGGCAAAGGCTGTCGAAGGGCAAGAACGTTCTCAGGAAGGACGAAGCTGTGGAGACTAAGACGGAGAGCTGCGTGATGAGGTCGCACGTTGTATTGGGAAACCCCGGTTCCCAGGGTAAGGTATGTTGAGATTCGGAGCTTGTTGAGGAACATATTATAAGGGTAGTATTGTGATTGCACCCCCTTTGCCTACGATTACAACCCCGCAATAAAGCACTGGCAAAACAGGCCGCGAAATTCGATCAAGACGAGAACGCTGAAAGTCTTCGGCGACACCATCATCAAGACCACCTAAAAACGTGGCATAGCATCGAGGTTTTTCTGTAAACGTAGAGGGCACTAACCAACAATACAACGGACACAAACTGATCAATGTCCAGCGTTTATAACATACGGCACTCATAATTCGATTTCTCTCATGTATCCCAGCGGCGGTAGTGCCACCCCTGGGTGAAAAAGCTTCATTTTGTTTATAGCGACCCTGCTGTCTTGTGGGATGTCAGTAAATCACCTCTCCGGGGATTATCCTAGAGCGCGGGTACGTGTTACTATAGGACTAGGCTGGCAAGGGACGTCTATTTCTAGACCAGGCGAGCCGTCATAGCCTAGAGCGATCTAACAGGGGTATAGCCAGGAGGAAATACTAATATTATAAGCCTACGTTATAAAGGAAATTAAGAAACCTATCTAGTAAAGTACTTTAGAAGACTATATATAAAGTATAATCACTTTAAGTAGCTAAAATTAATACTTTAATTAATATATCTAGTAGAATCTTTTAATTATAACCTTTAATCTAATTTAATCTAATTGAATTTAAAGGATCTTATAAGATATTTTTAGACTAACTATTAAGTTAGGATTTAATTCTAACTTTTAGAATTAATTAAATACTTAATTCTAACCTTTAGTATTAACTTAAATACTTAGTACCTACTTTAAGTATTAACTTAAAAATATCTTAATTCCTTAGTAATTTAAGTTAAACTAACTTTAATTACTAATATACTAACTATTAATAAGAGTACTAAAATAATCTATAAGTTTTCTAATCTTGATAAAAGTTTTATAAAAGTTTTAGCCTTAAATTTTATTATTAATCCTTATTATCTTATTTTTAAGAATATATATTACCTTTTTATATTATTAGGAAATAGTACTATTTTTAGTACTATTCTTAATACTATTATTAGTTATATATTATAAATAATAGTCTTAGTAATCTAAGTCTTCTTAATATTTAAAAAATATATTACCTTTTTATATTACTAGGAAATAGTACTAAAAATTTAGTAGTAGATTTAAAAATAGTTTTAATAGTACTAAGAATAGTACTATACTTAGTTATATATTATAAATAATAGTCTTAGTAATTTAAATTAATACTTTCAAGTTAATACTTAATTCCTAGTTAGGTACTTAACTTAAGTTTAAAGTACTAACTTAATATAGTTAGTCTAGATATCCTAGTATATATTTACTTAATAAAGGTAAACTAATTATAAGGAATTAAATTACTAAGACTATTAAGGCGCTAATTCTTAGTAATTTAATTCTAATACTTAGAATTAAAACCTAACTAGTTTATTATATATAATATACTAGTATATTATAGATAATAATATACTAAAAGACTTAATAATTTAATTCTAAAAGTTAAAATTGAATCCTAACTTAATAGCTAGGCTAATAATCCTTAGTAATTTAAGTTAATATTAAAAGGTAGAACTAAAATTTATAGTAACTTAATACTTAGTCTATTTATAAAGGTCTTAGTAGATATTAGATATTAGATATTAGATATTAGATATTAGATATTAGATATTAGATATTAGATATTAGATATTAGATAGATAATTTCTAGTTAATTAATAATAACTTTAGAAATATATAGATTTATAATACTATATCTATTATAGCGTAGTATAAGATCTATTTAAAGAATTAAATAATAAATTCAATAATATAATTATACTTATTATATTATAAGAGTAATACTACTACGTAGTAAGTATACTAGATATAAGTGTCTTATACCTATATAAGATAACTACTTAGATTATAAGTATTATTATTATAAAGTAGGCTAATTATTAAGTTAGGATTAAATTTTAACTTTTAGAATTAAATTATTAAGTCTTTTAGTATCTTATTATTTATAATATACTAGTATATTATATATAATAAAAAAGTTACATCTATAAATTAAGGATAGCCTACTAAATTCAGGTATTATATCTACGCCTAGTATTAGTCCTAAGTAGCCTTCTTTAGCTTAACTAGTCTCTAGCTACTTATAAGCTAGATTTTTCCCTTATAAATAGTTAATAAATATAATATAACAAAGTAATTTATATATATAACTTATAAGGAGTTACTTTATAATTAAATCTATTTATATTATTCTTAAGAAAGTCTTCTTCTAGCTTATTACTTATTATTTACTTATAATCTTATTTAGCTTCTTAACTAAGTTCTTACTTAAATCCTTACTTAGCTCCTTATTTAAATTCTTATTTAACTTCTTACTTAGATTCCTATCTATTACTTACCTATTAATATATAGAATATAATCCTACCTATTGTTAAGTAGATAGAGGAAATTTAAATTAATATATTTATAAATATATTTTAAGCTTTATTATATATTAAAGACTACTTTAGGCTAGCTATTTAAATAGTTAAATATAATTATAATAGGCTAGAAGTAGACTATTATAAAGGTAAACTTAGAGATAAATTATCTAGCTAATTTATATATATTAAATAAAAGATTTAATAAGGACTTATATAATAGCTTAAGTAAAACTTAGGTAGAAACTTAAATTCAAAGTAGGTAAATTAATAGGTAAGGATTTATTAAATTCTTTTATTTTAAAGTTATCTTTATTTAAAAATAAAGTAATATATACTTTAATTAATTTTTAATTAATTTTCTTATTTATTATTACTTACT
>JAABUK010001806.1_pt1 | contig 40084 bp, 30 predicted proteins | sample 5559141 | NCBI WGS metagenome assembly JAABUK01 (sample SAMN10711869, study PRJNA513367) | rock metagenome | isolation source: Antarctica rocks | place: Antarctica: Victoria Land, Pudding Butte nord | collected 2016-01-03 | reverse complement strand
TGCAATGTGAAATTGGGAAGGATGGGGGGTCATCCTTTCAAGCACGCTACGGTCATGAATACCTAGGTGCTCAATACCCTTTGGAGCACGCTACGGTCATCAATACTGCGGTCCTCATAACCTTATCTTTAGCCGACCTTCCGACAAGAGCCCCAGCGAGAGGTGATCCAGCACACGGCAACCAGGTGGTTTGGGAGAGGGATTGGTCGTGGTTGCAGGTGTATGGTGTGCAATGCCGAGGAATGGGGTTCATCCTTTCAAGCACGTCACGGTCCTCAATACCAAAGTGCTTCATTTTCCTATCGAGCACGCTACGGTCAGCATTACCTAGGCTAGGTGCTCATAACCCTATCTTTCACAAGTGCCATAATGATTAAAGTTCTTCTTTTGGAAGAAACACTACATATCCCCCAAGAAATACAGCTTTCACACCGGAGATACCAACGCCGCGTTAGGCATCTATTCATTCCAGATCCAAAAGTCCCCAATCCAACACCCCAGCCAAAATTCCCTTATTCAACACCCCCCGAGTCCAACACTTCGTCCTCACGCCCAAATCCGTCCCCAAATACCCAACATTGCCAAAACGCCCAAGACTGATCTTTCTCCATCCACATACAGTTCAAGATATTCTCAACGTGTCAGGCGGCAGCGGCCAGTCCTCTCTCTGCGTCTCCGTATCCGTGCTTCCACAACTATCATCCTCCTTCTCCTCATCCTCATCGTAATAACTCGCGCCTCCGCCCACACCGACAGCGATGCAAGAAATGGACGTCGAAGTGCCACTCTCGGAGCGACGTGCAGCATTGCTCGTTGCAGAAACTTCCTCCAGGCGATCGTCTTCGGAGACGTCGTCAAGACCCCACACGGTACTAGGCCGTCTGCTGGACGCGATGCTCGCTTCCTGCATGTTGGATGCGATACTATCGTGTCGCGCCGTACGCGAGTGCGGATGTGCTAAATCGTTTAGTCCCCACACGGAGGTGTCGTAAGCGTCGACGCTCTCAGCTCGAGCACTGTCCCGTCCCACCTTGACGGATTCCGCAACGTCTGATTCCGTGTACCCCTCACCTGAGAATTGCACTTTTTGATTGATGGGTCCAAGGACCTGTTGTTGCTTGCTTCCCTGCAATTTCGGGATGCGATATTGGGAAGCTGGTTCCGGTTCACTCACGGTATCGCTGAAGCCGACTCCCTGAATCACTTCGTTGTCGTCCTTGATTTGGCAGTCACATTTCCGCCTTCTAGCTAACCCCCAGTCGACCCATCCTGCTATTTTATGTTCCATCTCTTTGGCTCCAATCCTCTCTTTTGCTTCTTTCTTGATGCCTAGTCTGCAGACTTGCACTACCTCGACGACAGCGCCCCAGAACTTCATGTCTTTCATTTCACGTTGTCCAGCTTCTTTTGCGAGCATGTCTATCCATTTTTCGACCTGTGTCAGGTTCTTATGAAAGGAGGAATCGGGTGGAGCATTGCCGCGACCCGCTTGGCGGTTCAAGCGAGATCGATGCGACGCGAACGATTTAGGCGTATGCTGAAGGATCTGCGAAAGGAGAGTCAGGAGGATCGTTGTGTGCGAGAATATGTCAGAGGCGTAGACCCTTTTATTGCTAACGGTTGAGGAAGATATGGAGCCCTCACGCTGGGTAGGCGCCAAAGTGGTGATGATGGCGTTTCGTGGCCGAGCGTTGGTAGAGGAGCCAGAGGATGCGGATTTAGAATCGGTGCGGCTGAGGGAAAACTTTGACTCCTTTGTATCTTTCGGTGTGGAAGGTAATTGAAGTGCGGCTTTGGGATTAGGAGGCGTGGCTTTGGGTATCCGGCGCGATGTGCGGCCTCCGCCCGGTAGATATGTTTTGAGAGGCACAGTTTCGTGAAGGCAGGGCTTGCGAAGCCATTTCTCTGGGGCGGAGTGATCGTAGAGCTCATTGCTGTATGGTTCGTTTGAATCGTCCACCTCGAGGGCTTTGAGAGCACCGTAATCATTGAAAAAGATGATATTTCTATGGTCGACGAAGATGGTGGATGGGCGTATGGACTGGTGCGCAAAGCCTTTGTCGTTAAGGTATGATAGTGCAGAGGTGAGGCAGTGGATCCAGGTCAAGAAAGTACTCCTGCGCTCATATTTCTCCAACAACTTGAAAGCCTTTGGCGGCTCATCGAGAAATGACCGTAGCGATAACTCGGCTGGCGGAGAAAGTAGTATGTAGTTATGGTCGTCTTGTGAGTAGGTCGCCCAGACGGACACAAGATGGGTGTGCTGGATGGTGGTCAGGGCTTTGAGATGCAACACAAAATGGACACTATCAATTCCATTGTCGCCGAATCTAGCCACTTTCTTCCTGGTATAGAGTTTCTTGTGGATGTGGACCTTGTCGGTACTGGCTTGGCTGGTCGCAATGCCTGGTCGCTTTGCTGCCGGTTCCAGCGGGACGATTTCCCATGTCCCATAGTCGACATGGCTTCCAGGCTCGAGTTCTTGTACAAGATAGTTGAATTGTTCGCGGTAGAATTTCTTATCCAGTGTTTCGGATTTGCCGCCAAAGAGGTTCAACTCCCAAAGAGCATCTTGCGATAACGGTAAGTCGTCATCGGCGAATGACCGGTCAATGAGCTCGAAGATCTTCTCTGGAACCCCGATCTGATTCAAGATCAGGAAGACGCGGGGGCTCTTCTCGAGGATCCAATCGAGATAGGTGTCGTCCGTCAAGCCGTCTCCGAATGCGAGCACACCGTGTAGAGTGTCCACGTGTTTCTGTGACCCCAGCTCTCTCTCAATATATTCCTGTTTGACAGTATCATTGATCCTCTCCTCAGACCACCAAGCAGTCATAGTCGACCAGCAGAGACCATCCTCCAGCTGTAGAGCAGGTCAAAGAAAGGCTGAACGAGGCAGCGAGCGTCGTCGTGCCAATGGGAGTTTGGGTCGAGGGCATTCCATATTGGGAGGACGAGCTGAGGGCTGTTGGGAGCGGTCGAGCGGTAGGCTACGAGTAGTTGATGCAGGAGAGCGCCATATTCTCGATTGGAGAGATAACGTGCATGATGCACGAGTGTAGGGCGTATATCAGTCGAGGGTAGAAGCTGCACAGCGTATGGACGGTATGGTCGTGTCAGCCTGTCAGGCTCGCGGGATGGCACCAGGGATCTTTATCGATGGCGTCGATTTGCCGGCGGGACCGCTTTTCACGCGGCTGGAAGCCAACGCTCCCATGCACGGTCAGCGCTGGAGCTTGCAAGGGTCCCACACGCCGCAAAGTGATCCCCACCTCTCGCTTCCAGAGTCAAGCTTTGCCTGTCGATATATAAAGTGTATTAGTGTAAATTCTGGCAATTGGTAACATCGTGAAACTTTGTCAGTTCCGTGTCTTCCCATGATGGTAACCATACTTCACAGGTCCAGCTAATTTCCTCGGCGTTATTATTAGTCGAACGAATGGGAAAGCAGCTGGCAGAGAAGGTTGGCCATTGAGTTCGGAGATAGAGCCAGCCGGATGCCAGCTTGTCCCTAAGCAGACACGGTTGCAAATCAGTGGCTCAAGGATGTGACGTTGAGCACATTGGATCCATCAAGTGATACGCCGTCCACAGTCTGTGACAGTGCCATGAGCATGTGCAGATTACTGGGATGCAGCTCCCATCGTCCATTCACCTTGCAACGGCATCCTTCCCAATGTCTCCCCGTCGCAAGGTCCCGTTCGTCCTTTCGTGATGCGTCTTTTACTTTTTTTCCTTCTCTATGAGATGAAGCGGTTGAAGGCTTGGAGCTCGGGTGATTGTTAGTTCGTTACTTATCTCTGCCTCTGGTAGCGTGGTCCATGGGGCAATGGCGGAATGTGGTTGGATGGGGCAGTCGAGATAAGAAGCCGGCTACCCCGAATAGGAAGAGCGCGATCGCCTTATGGTGCCCCACTTCTCTGGGCGGTAATTAGACCAATCTCAGGCCGTTGCAACGGCAAGCTATCTCCAACATCAACCAGCGTCCCTTGACAGAAATGCTTGAAGGCTGAAGCCACGTGAGATTGAAGTCAAAGCGCTGATATCATACGGAGCCTCGTCGTTACGACAACGACGTCCATACAACATACCATCTATGCCATGGGGAGTGGATGACTTTGAAGAAGCCGCTATTTATCATGTTGAACGCCAACTGTTCGGCCACCACCATACCCCATGTGATGACTACAGCGCTTGGCTCCCAATGGTGGCTTGCACTCCTCACCTCTCTGCTCTCATGCCGACGCCCTTTCGTCGATCAGCAAAGTGATGCCAATGGTGGTCTACTGATCGAGTACCGCTCAACCGGCCTTCTGGTTGCACGACTTTGAACTGAACGACCCGTACGCGTATTCAATCATCCCAATTGTCATGGTCGGCGCTGAGATTGGTACTCTCACTACATCTCTCTCCTTGCACATACTTTGTCTCCATTGACGTTCAATTAGAGATATAAAGACACGAAAAGCATCATGCGGCGGAAACCTCGGCCCGTCCCAAAAAAAGAAGTTCTGCGTCTGGCCGGGCACCGGTGGCGGAGCCCTGGCCATCATCAGATGGAGTGCATGTGCCTCGAGATCTCGATGAGAATGTGTTTGGATCTGTTGTCGCGCAGGGTTAATGAAATGTCGCATTACGGAAGGCACAACTCCCGTGATTGGACGCTTGCTCGCTTTCTGGCAGCCGACACTGGCGACCGACCGATCCATAGGTACTGACAGCCGGCAACGATTTTGGCAATCCTGCGAAAGCATGGGCCAGACGGTGCCATTGTGCCACCAGCACAGCCGAGGCTCAATGTGGACCGTCCTTGCGCAATACTCGTAGATGGGTCACCAGTCTTTATGGGCCTGTTCAAGAAGATATATCTTATCTCGTTCGGGTTCGTTGTTCGACCCTTTCCATATCTCACAATCGGAAGAAGATCGCAGAAACAGCAACACGCACCTCCCACGTGCACCACTAATTCACAAACCCTCCCCAAGCTCCTCTAACCCCCCAACATCCTCATAATACACAGCCCCATACTCCCTCATCACCCTCACCCTCTCATCCATACTCACCGCCAACCCCACCCTTCCAAAATCCCTCGGCACTTCCCTCTCACTCCCAAACGGCAACGCCCACACCCCTACCCCATCACTCAGCCACCCAAACACCAACACCTTTCCCTCTACCTCCGTCCTCTCCCTTACCCCCAACTCCACATCCACCCACTCCTGCTCACTCGCCCACCAAGTCGCGCCAACCCTCCGCATCAAGACGCAAAACCTGTCTTCTTCAATCGTATTTGACGACCGCTCGGAGGGACAGGAAAGACATGTCTACGATGTCGGCTTCCTTGATGAGCACGCCGCCGCCTGAGGGGTAGCCGTAGATCGTGCAGCCGGTGCGGCCGAAAGCGGTGCGTTTGGTGTTGGAGAGTGGGGAGTCTTGGGGGCAGGAGCCGAGTGGGTTATCGCCCATTGTTTTTTGGGCGAGAGGAGTGGGGAATGCGAAGGTGGTGGACAGGTATTTAGCGAATTGAGTGAAGATCAGGAGGAAGAAGGTGGTGCTGTGCCTGTAAGTGGAATGATTTGTGCCGGGGCCTAGGAGCGAGGGTTAGAAAAATAGAAGCTGAAAAGCATATTCTAACAGTGGTAAATCATGCTCCCGAACGCAAAATACCAAGGCATGTTTTCCAATTAACAGCTGCCTAAACCTTAAACCCCATCTACCCTTCTCCTCCAATCCCTCATCTTCATATCCACAACATCCCATTCTTCCCCACCAAACTTCTCAGATAACGCAATTACAATATGAACGCTTTACAATGACCAGCCTCTTCAACAACAAGATCCCTAGATACTCATTTCTATCTATCTCTATAAAACAAATTCCCACCACCATCACCAACACTACACTAAATCTAAATCTACATATCAATCTATCTAGTGTATATTGTAAACACGCGACGAATATCAACACCAAAGCGTTATACGCGGGGGTTACTTTTCGCTCTATCCGTTTGTTAAGGAAGGTTTGGAGAATGGCGGGAAAGAGAGAGACAATCTGAATGCGATTGCGGATGGCGCATTAGGGATTGTGTAAGGGGTGGGTATTAGATGCTGGTAATTGATGGTTGAGAGAATGGGAAGTGATGAAGTATTAAGTTGGGAGGGAATGGTGCTAGAGTGAGATGATAGGTTAATGGATTGTTCTAGCGCTCCTGTTTATGTAAAGACTCGTTGGGTATTGCTCTTCGCACTTTTTGCGGTTTTAAGGAGTTGATGGTTATGGAAGGGTGGAGATATAGGATCAGTAGGTTGAGTAAGTGTGATAGGCTATTGGTGGGAGGTGGGGGGGAGTTTGATGACAGCGAATGATGGTGCTTATGGGATTATGACCTTGAGTTTGTGGATATTATATTGGATATGAGATATGAAGATTTCGTTACTGTGGCTACCTACTCGCTAGATATGGAGATACTGTAAGGGTATCTAATCGCTTGTTAGACTATTTGACAAAGTCTTCATAGCTTATTCTGACTACATTTACCATTTGCTGGGAGTATATTTCCTGTAATAGGGCTTTGGTACTATACTTGGTGATAGAGGAGGGAGATCAGCGTTGAAAGGAGGGAGTTGTTGCTACATTCATTGTTTACGTTGGCCTAAGGTCAAGTAGTCGTTTGACCACGATATACCAAGCTAGTGGTGCACTCAGCAGCTAGATCGTTACGGAGGTAACATTGTCGTACGACAAGGCGATTTGATTCGCGAATACCACCTCGCCTAGTTCAGCCCACTGACATCAATTGTTGATATGTAGTCCAATACTCGGTCGCAGAGTGGAATAGTGTGTGATTTCTTTGCACAACTAAACTTGGATAGTATCCCTCTTTGTGCTGTTCGTTTCATCGTTCTTTTGTATGAGGTTTCCTGCAGGATCACATGGTGACTGCTCGAACTCATCAGGTTATGAGAGCAAGACACATGTACGAAACAACATCCTTCGCTTAAACTATGGAATACTGCTATCCCGGAGAGTTCAGGTTGTTTCGTCATGTCAGATAGTCTCGAGCAGTCTGATGCAAAAGATAGCATTGTGATCATGAATGCTAACGAGAGAAGGAATCTGGTTGACTGTTGACGTGAACACGACGTCTAAAGCCAATCTTGCTTCATATATGAAGTGCAATCCTCTCTTCTCGTCAGTGCAGGAGCCACATTCGTCAGTAGCTCTATTAGTGATCTCTCCGCTGCAAGATTGATAGGAAGTACTCTGCGGGCGATCTCCAGTTCTTTGCTCTACTCCGTGATTGCTTCACAGACTTCATTGACAGACTTGGGCAATTGCTCGATCACACTTCTGAGCTTCTTTGCTATGTAATACCAAAACGAAATCTCCTTCAACACAGCATGCACGAGGTGAACCGTAGATATGTTCCGTTGCCCAAGTTTTGCAATTGTTACGCAATCTGCGCCTGATCCTCTTCGTTCAGACTCGGAGCCACCATAGAGATCTGGTAATCGCCACGAGATTGATCTCCTTACCGATTTGCTCTAGTGGTCCTTAACATCGAGTCTGCCAAGTGCTGTAGGTTTGGCTTGATCTCGATGTTGGAATAGAGTTGGCTGATTGTCAGCATATCTTGAGCCTCACATTAGGATTATCAAAGTATTCGTTGCCCGCATGAAACTCGATGATCCGCTTCAGGACTTCCTTCTTATCGTACTCATCAGACTCGTGCATACGGATTAAGAATGTAGATGATGTTGCAAATTGTAGGGTTTTGCAATCTGGGAGACAGTTCTCTCCATGATCCGCCAAACACTGATCGGAATATGCCGCCATTCAGCTGGTACCTTGAGGAATCAAGATCCGACATGTGATCAGTGGGGTTCCATCTCGACGACTTACGTAAAAAAAAAGACGATATCTCGATTGCGAAATATAAGCCTGCCCACTTGCTGGGTGTGCCCATTTGCTAAGTAAATGCGAGCAGCTATGGCGTCGTAAGGATAACGACCATCTAGGCACTCTAGTACATCTGGCGTTTTGGCTCCTACCTTGACACCAATCAGATGAATCACAGCTGTCTCCAGTCCAGGCCGGCTGCGATTAGGGCTGGCTGACTGGACATGTGCTATGGCGCCACGAATTTGATTTTATACAGCCTGAGAGAACACAGCACGTGCCGCTCCACTTTCTTCACGGCTCTTGCCGCCCAAGGTTAAAGCTGGTCTAATTTAGCCCAGGGCTGAAAGTTCGTCTTCTGAATCTCGGCCTGATTGGGCCCAAAATGCTCTGTCGCGACCCCATTTACGCCACTCTCATCGCTAATCCGCACTTACTTGTAAGATGAGGGGACGAAAGGACGGTGTTGATCAGGTGGGCTGATGAGTGAGATTGGGTTAATCCCAAGCCTCTGTGTGCTCCTCCTAGAGCTGTTTGTATATAATGAGAGCAATGCGGTTGTTTCACTCTCAATTTCCGTTAACATTCTCGCTGGATGCTTGAGTAGCCAAGTGACCCTAGACACCAGCTGCCATCTGATATCAACAAGCCATTCATCCAATATGAGCAAGTGGGTGCCGATTGGACCGGACTGCGTTTTCACTCCTCGAAACGCCAATTTCCTTCGCCTTTCCCGGCGGAACGAGTTGGCGCGCCAAGGCCTGGTCAAGAGCATTGCCGTCGATCCCACCGACTCCGGCACTATCTACACGGCCGAGGCCCCCACCAGTGGCGGCAATTCAGCGTTTCGCACCACCGACAATGGCCAGTCCTGGACGCCCATCGTGGATGGCCTGCAGCAGACCGATCCGGCAAACGTGAATCCGAGCTGTATTGCAGTCAACCCCCTTGCAACGTCGTCCATCTATCTGGGGACCTATTCTGGCCGCGCTTATGTCTCGCCCAGCAACGGTGCCACTTGGAACTCCTCGTTCTTCGATTTTGGAGCCGGCAACAGCGTGGCCAAGCTAGTTGTCGACCCTCGCGGTGCATCTGATCCGAGCATCACGGTCATATATGCCGCCTGCAATAACGGTGTTTGGCGTTCGTCCGATGGGGGCACAACCTTCGTGCAGGTTCTGGTCGCTAGCCTGTCTGATTTTGCGGCGCGTTTCCCCATTGATGGTACCCAGGCGGACTTCTATGCCGGCGTAAATGGCGTAGGCATATTTCACGCCGTCGACCCGACAAGCGCCTCCAGCTGGACTAATCTCACGACTTCACCCGCCTCAAATCTGCCGACAGCGAATTTTGACAGCATGCGAATTGACATTTGCCGCCTGATACCCCGACCCTACGTTTGGTTCTTTAATACCGTTAGCAAAAACGAAATCACGGCATCCATATACACGGCACCCAGCTCTACTGGGTCGTGGACTTCCATCCCGGTGCCCGCGACCGTTCCCCAACCAGCCTATGCCGGTTTGTATGACTCCTCCTTTGCATTGGCCCCAAATTCCCCTGGTGATGGCTCCAATGATATTCTTCTGTTCGGTTCCATCGATCTATCGAGGTCAATCGATAGCGGCAGGACGTGGACGGGATTGTCCGGGGGAGCTTTTGGTGATGAGTATCATGCCGACTACCATGCTTTTGCATTTTTCCCTGATCCTCCTCAAAGTGGCGTCGTCCCTCTGACCTATGTCGGGTGTGACGGAGGGCTGGGAGTCTCTACTAGACTCATCGATCCAAATGCAACCCTTCCGGATACAGTGTCAGAAGAAAACGAACAGCTGCAGTTTTCAAACACGGCTGTGGTGCAGAATTACTCGCACGGCAAACAGTCCAGTGCAATTTACTCATACAGTAGCGACCCTAAAATTGGAGCCTTGGGTTACATCGGTTGTCAAGACACTGGCATCAACGCGGGAGACAGCGCGCTGCTGTGGCGTGGCATCCAAGATGCGGATGCTGGCCAGGTTGCCGTAACACAAGGAACCGACGGTGTCAAGGTGAGGTCTTTTTTGTTATCCTTTGCTTGAGGATCCTAGCAAATAGATAATTCCAATCTCTGTTGATGTTTTTGCTGATACTGTCTTTCAGGTTTGGACCCAACTTGGTTCACCTTTCTTCATCTACGTTTTTACAGACCAAGGAGGACTTGGGCAGGCGCCATGGGCCTTGGTCACTCTACCGGGAGGACGCCGTGTCTCCGGGACAAGCAATTTTGTTGTCGATCCCAATGGAAATTGCTTAGCCGGCGTGCAGCCTCAAGACCCCACTACAAGCACCACGGCAGCCATTGCAGCTGGTAACCAGACAGTGACGCCTGTCTCGATGAACTTTATTGAGATTGGGTCCATCTTGATTGTTGACGGCGGAAGTAATGCAGAAAGTGTACGAGTCACTGCCATTACGGCGACCACCTTCACAGCTACCTTCTCTGTCCCGCATGCGGCGAATGTTGGGATCGATCGAGTATCTGACACTTCGATTGCTGCTGCCGTTTCCGCCGGGAAACAAACCGTACAGCCTGGCTCAATGGCAAATATCAGCGTCGGGTCGAGCTTAAGCATAGACGGAGGCGATCCACAAGAGACTATCAACGTAACTGCAGTAGCTCCAACGACATTCACCGCCGATTTTGCGAAAGCTCATACTGCAGGGGCAGCCGTGACTGTTTTATCTCAGTCCCTCAGCCGAATTGATCAATCAGCGAACGCTACAATCCTCAGTCAGGATTTCCAAACCAATAGCGTCAACATTGTCGCGGTCAGCCCAACTGATGCAGATATTGTCGCTTTCGCTACTTCAGATCAGCGACTATATACGACCAGCAATGCGACGGCGGCTTCTCCGACGTGGGTTGAGGCTACTAAGTCGAAGCCTGGGGGACTGATCATGGCTTCAATCGCCCTCGACTTTCAAAACAACAGTTTTGTATTGCTCGCCAATGCCATCAACGTCGGTGCAGTTGAGTTTCCAAACGTGACCCCATTGTTCCTTATCTCGGCTGGCGAATGGACTCCCATTGAAGTCACCGATCTGCCCGCTACAAATGGTTTTGGTAAGCTCGTCGCGGATCCCGTGCAGGCCAACATCAAGTACAGCGGAAACGGTGCACGAGTGTACCGACTGACCTCGGAAACCTCAACGTCCTCGACAACGTGGTCTGACGTCAGCAATGGATTACCCGGACAATGGATTTACGCATTGTGGGTTGGCAACATCGGGACGGCCGAGGCACCAAAGGTTCTTTTGCGAACCGCAGTCCCAACACGAGGGGTGTGGGAGCTTGATGTCTCTCCGCGTGCTGCAGATTCCGCTTTGGCTCTCTACATGCGTGACAATTTCCTGGATATTGGCCGCTTGCCTACTCCATCAGATGGCGTCCCAAATCCCTATGCCCCAAGCGACGCTGGGCGAACCGTATACCATTACCAATGCGCTGATATCAAAGTCGATGCTCAGCAGCAGGGAGTTTTGCCAGGTGGTGCGGTGGTTACCTTTTTCCAAACGGACCCAGAGGGCAGTACTTTGCCACTCTCTCATGTCTTGTTTGACCAAATGAAAGACAATAGCGACAATGTTCCTTCTGCCAACCTAGCCCATGTGCATGTACAAGTGCGAAATCGTGGCCTGTCGACCGCCAAGAACGTCAGTGTCTGGGTCCTGTTTTCGAATGCTGGTGCAGGTCTTCCGGCTCTTAATCTCAGTGCTTCGTCAGGCAATAACTTCAATTTTTGGAGCCAATTTGATGGTCCTACCGGCCAAATCCTCCCAGCGATGCCTGGTGATAGCCCTTGGAAATCAATTGGTAGCCCCCAGGTCTTGGGGCCAATTGATCCCTCACATCCTCAAGTCGCCACGTGGACTTGGGCTGTGCCAACTTTGGGCTCTGGCGAGCCAGGACATTTTTGTCTCGCTGCTTTTGTCCATTGTTCTGGAAGTCCGATCAACCAAACAGGCTTTGACGTTGATGATATTACCCCGGCCAACAAACAGATAGGACAGAAGAATTTGCATATTGGCCCCCCTTTGCCACCTGTCGGAAGTGGTCCGGGAGGCGGACCTGGCTCTGGTGGTGGTCCTGGTGGCCCCGGCGGTGCCCCTGGAGGTACTCGCTCAATGCGTGAATATATCGAGTTTCACAATTCAACTAACAATGGTCGCACTTCAACGCTCGTCTTTGATCTTCGAGGTCTGCCCCAGGAGCTAAAGGTGTCGTTTGTCTTGACCCCTATCAAAACCGTCAATCCACTTCCCGATTCGATCACCGGGGTCATTTCGACAACCGGAGAACATGGGACCCTTGGTCCTGGCTGTCATCACAAATCTCCCTGCCACCACCATGAAGGCATGATGGATTACTTCCACGACCAAGATTGCCACCATGAGGACTGCTTCCACGAGAAACTCCTAAGCTGCCATATCTGCCAGCTCCTCAAGTGTAAATCCTGCTCCGGCTGCCACCCAAAACCCAAATGTCCCTGCGAGGATTGGTATTCCCAATTTAAGCCCACCATCTACACCGCGAAACCGTCGTCGTCTGTCTCGATCGGGGGCGTCAGGATCCCCGCCTTTGGCTCTGTGGCTTCTTTCTTCACCATCACCAACACGGGCGCTCTGGCGCCAGGCACTAGGTACTGGTTCAATGTGCAGCAATTCGTGGATGGCGCGTTGGTGGGCGGCAGCACGTATGTAGTCAAGATTTTTGGAGACTTAATCAACCCGAACGACAGTCCACTGGGTGATGAAGAGAAAGACGATAATAGGGAGAAGAAGGTTGCACCGCCCTTGCCGGTGTGGATCCAAGGGCGCTCAGCTACGGCTAGGCAGTTGTTGGGCTGGTCGAAGTAGGTGTGACACAGCGGTTTCAGGCTCCTGAATTGCTGCAAAGAGTCTTGCTCGATATGCGTAGGGATATGATTGTAGTGCAGTGTCGCGCGATGTCAATTTGAAATGACTGGAAAATTTCTCCTCTTTGATATTACTCGGTCGAATTCAACGAGTGGTCTGCAGCAATATCGCTTGCTCTGGGACGTGATAAAAAGAACAATGGAAGGAAGCTATAACGCGTGACCAGAAATTGCCAAGATGCATGTAAAAGATGGCATCAATTTTATCACGCTCTCTAAACAGTGTCAGGTTGTGGTGTTTTTGGCTTTCAACACGAGACATTGGATTGCCGAAATGTGTTGTTAGTGTCGCCTTCCATGCCTTCTTGCAAGGTCAAGGTTGTACCACGCTCTCTGTCACACCAGCTTTTGCACGCACCGATTTTAGTTACATCCAGCGGTTGTCGGGCTTTCATAGTCGTCTTCTATAATTGTAAGGATTTGAGAACAATCCACTCGTTGTAATACGTGTCATTTTGTTTCGTGACATCGTGGCTTAATTCCACTGTATTACGATAGCGTGAGTGAATAGTGAGGCGGCAGGAAGGGGCTGAGAGGGAGTACAGAGGGACACTGGGCGAATACGTACAGAGGTGTAGAGGAAGAGCAGGCATGGGGACCCCCAGAGGGAGCAGTAGCACGGAATAGGCTAAGCGCGGGAGCGAAGCGGTGGTGCGGGGTGTTGGGGGCGATAGCACTTAACGTCTAAGAATAACGACGGCGATGTCAGAAGTCCATCTCTCAGCTTTTGGCCGCAAGATCCAGAAAAATCTTGAAGCATCCATATATCCGCCACCGTGCGAATGCGCCGACTGCCAAAACGGCTTCTACCTGATCCAGGAGCAATGTAGCCCACAATTCTCTTACCGTGGGAAACTTTCCGACCATGATGCCCAGCGCATCGCTGCGGCGCACGTGCAAGATACGCAACAGGACAGAGCCTATCTGTTGCAACGACTGGCGTCACATGCAGACATTTTTCTAAATCGATGGAAGAAGAAATCCGGAGAGAAACGCCAAACGTTGCTGGTGAGCTCTATCCCCGAACTTTACGAGCACCGATGGCTTCTTCCGCGATACTCCAATACACCTGAGAGCAAACGGTGGGACTCCCGGACTAGAGACCGTCGGTGTCAGCTTCTACTGCCTTGGTTAAGTTTGGAGGTACTAAAGACTAATCCAGCGGTTCTTTTTGCCTTGTTGCATTATCGAACGGTATATCCACCCCAGGACTGGGCGCCGTACGATAGCAGACAACTAACTGTGAGTTGGGCCTGCGGACACTTTGATGTTGAGTACTCGCGAAAAAATGTTGTCATGTACGGTCCTAGGTACGGGGAACTCGTGGATTGGCAGGCTGGCCCTGCTCATAGAGCAGATTTCCTTGGTTTCCCTAGGGCGCTGCTGGTACTCGAAGCGCAAGCATATCTTATGGGGATCCTCCGGAAGATTGTTGACAAAACACTCGAAAGCGCCGATTTGAGCAAGCCAGCTACTTCTGAAAAATGGAAATCGGTGATTAATCTTGGGTTCAAGCAATCTGGAATGGTTGAATTTTGGTCACCCTATACGAACCAAGCATATTCTGCACCGCCTGTTTTTGACATTGATAAACTACTTTCCATAGTTCAGACGAGGTTGGATGCTGCGAGTGATCATCTATGGTTTTTGCAAACCGAACCCGCTTACATGCGGCGATATATCAGAATCCTATTTCAGGGAGAGTTGTTCAAGCACGCAAGCCCTGATGAAGCGGCCTGGCTGCTCGTGCAGGAGCTATTTCAGGACCTTGGGGCGTGCTGGTGGTGGCGATGGATCAAAGTTGAAGCCAGCTACGTCAAAGACAGACGTCATCATGTCCGAGACAACATCCATCCAGGTGAACGCCTTCCTCCTAGCTATGACCGAGCAATAGGTGCGCTTGAACTACTTCTTGTAAATCGAGTCATCAATTGTGCTAGTCATCTTTCGGTTGTGGTACCTCCTCGACCTGGCTTTCGCCATTTATGGAGCTTCAAACGCCTTCCCAATGCGGACGGGACAGCGGCCCTTGATATTCAGCGCAAAGGAACGATGGATACAAAGGAGCTCTTCCATAAAGATCCTCTGGAGTGGTGCCTGCTTCAGCTGCAGGGAGCTCCGGATAAGCAATCTAATTTTGATCATGCCATGTTATTCGCAATCCTTGAATGGCACCTCGCGAACAGCGCCACAAAAGAAAGAGCTCGACTTGACGATGTCTTGTATGGGACCTTGTCTGATCTAGCTGCTTTTCACGAGATGCTAGTATCCGTCCGATTATCGCGACCCCAAAACGAAGCCAGAGACATTGATCAGGTGTTGAAATCAGATGATCGAGAAGCCTGGAAGGCTTCTAGTTCATCAATATCCCTCTCGGGGAAGGACAGTGTCGCTTTAGGAACAGCGATCCTTGAGAATTTTTACAAAGCGCCCTTGCCAAGCGGACAGAAGAATTCCTCATGGCTGCTACGCTCCCGAACTATTCGAAATGCGCTTGAAGCTTTCTGGAGAGGTCTGAGGGAGCGCTCTCAGACGATATTTGAAAATTCGAGATTCAGCAGGGAGGAAGCTCGCGACATCTTGAAGGTCATCTCCGCAGATCTGAGCTCCAAATACATCAATGCTATCAAAGCTGAAGAAGGCCAAGTCCTAGCTAGCATTGAACGCGCCTCCTCAGCCACTACAAGTCTAATACAGAAGGAGTGGGGTTCCAGCGAGACCACACATGCTCCTGGGCCCATATCAAAGCCTAAAGTCAAAACACGCCCGGTTGAGCAACCGGGGGCTTTGGAAGAGGCTGAGGACAGGATCGCTGACCTTAAAGTCGATGCTCTCGAGGAGAGCAGCCCGATAATATTGGTGCCACAACGTGCTTTTCACGTCTTGACTCGTATGTTCCCTGTGACTGCAGAGGAAGCCAACAAAAGCGTCCAGTGGGATAATTTTGTACATGCAATGTCCGACATGGGCTTTTCTGCCAGGAACGGTGGTGGCTCCGCAATAGTGTTCAAGAACGAAGTGTCCGCAAGTGATGGCCATGCTGGCGGCAAGATTGTCTTCCATAAGCCGCATCCTGTTGCAACGATCGACCCAGTCATGTTACATTCTATGGGAAAGAGGATGGCGAAATGGTTCGGCTGGCACAGAGAGCGTTTTGTTTTGGATTCATGAAACCATCCTTCAGTCTCTGGATTCATCTCCTATTTCATGTTTGTTGGATCCTCTTTAGCCTCTTGGATACCAGATAGAAACAAGGTGCGAGTCATGATACCTTTTAGCACGAGATACACACAATTGAGTCATTCTTCTATTGATTCAATGCTGCGGAGATGTCGAAACGCAATGTAGAGCCAACACACCGCAGCTGGATACATTAGGAAAGACCATGGTTCTGGTACGCCGTCAGCACTTAGAAGATGATGATCATTGAGCGTGGCCTTACCGATTTCCCAATCGCTCACCCAGGCGTTTAGCATTAATCCTGCGGACTTTTGGCAGCAACGTTTGGTAGGGTATCCTTCTTGAATCATGTCTGGATTCAATCCTGGTATGTAGCGGGAAGCAAAGAGCCGTCACCGTGATCTACTGTCAATCATCATCGTGAATAATCACCCCCACATCCTCCGCCGTCGTAGCAGGTAAGTCATCATCATCATGCTCATCGTCCTTTTTCGGAAGGGTCAGCCCTCCAACAGCCTTCTCCGTAGCTTTCTCACTATTGACATCGCCCTTGGTATCATCCTTGGCCCCTTTCTTTTTCTTGTTCTTCTCCCTTCTCTTCCGGTTCTTTCCCGTCTTCTCCTCATCCTTCTTCCTCTTCTCCTCCCTCGTCTTCTCAAATTCCTCGTCAGCCTTTTCCCTCGCCACCTCCTCATCCATCATCTTGATCCTCTCATACTCCCTTCTCCGACTCGCCTTGTAGACATGGAATTCACCGGAGCCTGCACCAGCGCTAGAACCCTGAACGTTGGCGACGATCTCCGGTGGAGCTAGGGTCCTCGGTTTCTTTGTGAGATCAGTGCTCGAGGGGATTGGGATGTCGCGGTCTGGTTTTGCGAAGAGAGCTTCGACTTGATTTGCTTGCTGGGTGACTGGAGTGAGAGCGCGGCGTTTGAGAGGGCGTTTGGAGCGAGGATCTTGAGATGTGGGTATGCTTTCGGGAATGGGTTCGGACATGGTGAGGATGTTGATTAGACTCCAACCGTATTACTGTTTGGAGGAAATCGATGTTAGAATGTTAGAAAGTTTTGGGGCAAGGACAGACTAGTCCGAAAGTTTACGCTTAGTCAGCTCGATGTCCTCGAGAGCTCAGTCGTTTCTCAACTCCGATTGTTCATATTGGAGCACTTCTCTGTTCATCGACTCAGAAGTAGCTCATCGCTGTGATGGCCGACCCATTGTACGAGATTCTTGCTCCCTACTTCGATAATCCGGCTTCTCCACGCCCAGTCCCCAGCGTCCAAGACCATGTTACTACGAGATATCTGAACCGATTGTCGACCCTCCCTCTTGCCTCTTTGACCACCTCAGAGCCCCAGTCGCTGGCACAGTCATTACACACTACCCTTCTTTCATTACAGTCGCTTTCAGCCAGATCTCACCCCGCTATAGTCGCTTCGTCAGACCATCTTTCCAGTCTCCAGATCAGCCTACCACAACTAGCTGCAGAGTCAGAAATTCTACGAAACGACATACCGAAACTTGACGAGCAAGCAGCGGCGTTCTCGGAAAGATATAGCAGAGTTACGGAAAACGAGGTGCTGGACCGGCGGAAGAGAGCATTATTGATGGCAAGGAATGTTGATCGATTATCTGATATATTGGATTTGCCCACGCTACTGTCGTCTACTATATCATCGTCAACAGCTCAAGGCGCCTCGAATGCGACAAGCTATGCGTCGGCTTTGGATCTCTATTCGCACATCAAACGATTACACCTTCTCTACCAGGACTCCAAGCTCGTCAACTCAATATACGAGCAGACGGAAGAGGCTATGCAAGAGATGACTTCGAATCTGATCGCAAGTCTGCGATCTCAAAATATCAAGCTGGCAACAGGCATGAGGACCGTTGGTTGGCTTCGGAGAGTAGCACCTGAATTGGAGGGAAGCAGCAGCAGCAACAAGGAAGGCACCCTCGGTGCACTTTTGTTAGTCTGTCGTCTCGCGACTCTTGTCTCGATGCTCTCAGCGTTAGACCCCTTGCGAGACCTCGCCGATCAAGAAACCGCAACAAGATTGCGTGATGGCAACTCCACCGCAAAGAAGAGCAACACGGACACTTGGTCTGTTGGCCAGCAAACAGAACGATACTTGAAACGATATATTGAGATTTTTCGAGAGCAGTCTTTTGCCATCGTATCAATGTACAAAAGCATTTTCCCCTCGGGTCCAGACGCCCCCGTCTCTGATGACTTGAACATGAAGTTCAATTCTCTAAGACTGAAAAATGTATCTATACCTGAGCCTATTTCCACAAGTCAAAAGCAAGATCCTCTCTTGCCCTTGCCTTCCGCTCTCTCGACATTTCCACTACACCTTGTCAGCCTTCTCACAGACACCCTCAGGCAATACTTACCTAATGTCAGGGATAAGGCTTCCCGTGATAGTCTGCTAACGCAAGTGCTGTATTGCGCAGGCAGCTTAGGGAGACTGGGTGGAGACTTTAGCTTGCTGCTCGCTGATCTGGAACAAACAGATGATAGTGACGATGATGGAGATAAAGGTGGGGAATGGGTTGAGGCCATGAAGAAACACCGGGTTCTAGCTGGGAGGTTAGAGAGCCTAGCCAGCGGTGGAAGCGTTCGCGGTAGCAAGGGACTAGGAGAGGCGCTGAAATCACCGCAATGAAGCTAAGGACGAGGAAGAGAGATTGGGGTGTCATGCTTATATGGAGCAATGCGGACTCTATTCCTCCTCGCTCTCTTCAGAGCTCTCTTCAATCACTCTTCGTTCCACCTCCCCATTGACCCCATTGGCTTGTGCATAATCTTCATTGATTCTGACACCGCCATTCTCCTCCTGCTCGGCTTCGCTCATAGCTTCAGCAATCAACCCTTGCTCCAACTCCGCCGCAAATGGATCAAACGCATCCTCGTCGTCCTCGGACGCGATACCCGGCGTTTCAACGTCCTCGCCTACTGCCCCTTGAGTCTCAACATCAATTCTTCCATCGCCAAGATCGATCTCCTCAACATCCGCATTACTCCGTTGGTCAGCCTCAATGTCGCTGTCGCCTCTCAGAGAAGGACTCATTGAGCTAGCTGCACTTCGGAGACTGATGGGTCCACTCCTCCGTCCACCCTCGTTCAGAACACCCAGAGCAGACCGCCACGGTCTGGCATTTGTAGTCGCCGAGTCGCCCATGTCTATTGTCAGGACGTCATCGGCTTCACTCTCCTCATTGTCGGCATCAGCTTCTTCGCGGGGGTTGGGAGACAGATGTCGAGGTCTGTTGTGAGAGCGGCGTCTGCCTGGTTTCGGAGGCTGGGGTAGACGAGTAGGGTTTGTGATGATTGGCGATGAGCTGATATTGTCATTCGGTATTGGAGAGCCGTGGAAGGATGGCTCGGGTGAGGGCGACTGTCCTGGCCGAGCAGATTTGAGGAAATGGCGATAGTCATATGGATTGTTGGGATCGGGTTCTTCGGTATTTGGGTCCTGGCTTTCGCCGTTTTCGTCAAACAGACCGTCCTCGTCGCCCTCTTCGGCCTCTTGAAGGCCGGTATCTAGCTGGGGGTATAAGGTAGCGAGACTAGCAGTGTCATTATTCGTGGGGGTGCTGCGAAGGTTGAAGCTGAATTCACTATCGATTTTGTCGAGAGTCAAGGATCCATTGACAGAATCGTAGATCAAAGCCAGAGCTTCTGATGGGTGTTGTGTGCCGTTGTAGAGGTATTTATTCCCATTGTTCTCGTCTCTTAGTGAGAGATTGTAGCTGTGCTCCGGGCCACGAGAAGAAGGCGTAATGACTGCTTTGGTGGAGGATGGAGTTAGCTTTGGCCTGTGATTGACTAGATGTAAACGATTAGCTTTTGCTCTTGCATGTTAGTTAGGGGAGGGGAATTACATTGGATGCTAACTTTACGCCGTTTGCGTGGCCCATCTTCGCGTAGGAAGTGTTCGCTAATGGAGACGGGATACTTCGCGGGCTTTGATGGATCGATTGGTAGGGTGGAAGTTGCTGCGGCCATGGTAAACTGTTGGGGCGCAACTTTACTGCAACAAATTTGTTCGTGAAGATTTGCAGAGGAAGAGATATGAACAAAAGGCGCTGAAACGCGCCTTTGTCACGCTTCTGTCAGATTGCGGGCCCCGGAGCAAGCCGCTTCGGCCCTGCCGACTGGAAGCTAGGTACATAGCGACAATCGAGCGGAAGTCGCTCCTAAACTCAACTACCTTGTCATTGGCAGCAAGGTCACCTCTGCACTGCTTTGCCCCTTCATTGGTCAAGCTGTTCCTGAAGAATGATGTTTAGGGTGCATTGAGCTGGCCAATAGAGGCGGAGTCCCCGCATGGCGAAGGCCGTGGGATGACGGTCCAGCCCTTGTAGGGCGGAGTCTAGCAGGATGAGCTTTCCCCTTGAGGAGTTGGGGGCGGCGAGGGTGACCCTGGTAGGTGAAGCTAGCTTGCAAGGCTGGGATGGATGGTAGCCCTTCGTCGTATTGCTTCTGAGGCTCTTCCTCTTTTCTTCACCGTCTACTTTACTTTTCTATCGCCTCATTGTTCAGCGCAGTATCGAATTCGCCGTCCTTCTTACTGCAAGTCCTACAAATATGTAGCTATTGATGGTGCTTCGCAATGGCGTTTGCTTTTTCGTCGTCTTCGAAGCCCAAGGATGGCCCAGTCAAAGTCGAGTAAGGAGCCGATCAGGCGCGTTCTCCACCTAAGACCATGATCACTAACAGGTTGTGCAGTATCGTATGCGTACCTGCAATTGGCGCCGATCCTAGGAAAACATGGGCTCGCCAGACTGACAGCGCCGGCTTCGAACATGACCGCCTCGACTACGTACTCCATGACAAACTCTACCCAGACGCTCGGGTCCACCTTTACGATCACCTCACATGGGAAGAGCGGAGACTGGAAGTCAAGCCATCGCAGGGGCCGAATGACCAAGCACACAAGCAGTCGGCTGAGGCGTTCGCAGAAGCCGAGTCTCGACTTTCAGAGTACAGAGTTGTGGAATGGGCAGACCGCTTTCTGCATATTGTTCAGGAGCATCGCCGAGCCCAAATGACCGAGGGACGGCCAATCCTGTTTGTCTGTCACAGTACGGGAGGCATCGTCGCGAAGCAGGCGCTGAGCAGGAAACCTGCTGAAGGTCAGAGCGACATCGCGGCCGCTTGCATCGGCGTCACCTTCTTCGCGACTCCGCAGCATGGGTCCAGTGTCCTCTCGGAGCCAGAGTACGTACAGACCGTCCAAGACCACCTTGGCCTGAAATGGGAAATGTCCGAGAACCTTCGACATGACTTTCTTTTGCGGAACACGGAGTTGGAAACTCTGAATTACAAGTTCGCCGTTAGAGTTGTTGGGATGAAGATCTACAGTTATGTTGAAAGCAGCGATACCAATTTAATAGTCTTGTCTACCAACGACTCCGGTGGTGAGACGTTGACGACGGTCAGGTTGTGCATTGTGGACAGCCGCTCGGGCAAGCTTTCGACATCAGAAGTACCTATCGAAGATGAGGAAGTCATACAATTGAATACTACCCATGTCGGTACTCCACGTTTTCTGGGCGAGGATACACTTTATGGCTACTATATCGACGAAATCACTACCTTCGTGAGGGGTTTCTCTGCGGAGGATAGCGCTGCATACCATGCTCTAAACGAAGACATCACGACTGGAACCGAGGTCGATGTCCATCAATTTTACGAAGTTGATAGGCAAGGCGGGCGGGGATCCATGAAAATCCTCTCTGCCCATCCTTGCCTTCAGAAATTTCTTGAAATCGGGCCCTCTAGATCCATGGATGACCGGGTTCGCGGGATGGATAGTGAGGAAACTCCCCAGTCGAACGGGTCAATTAGGCCTATGATAGAATTTAGACCTGCGTCGGAGCCAACCGGGCCCACTCTCACCGTCACCACTATAGACACTGACGAGGCATCAAGTGAGGCTTCACGAGCTGAGTCCATCCCCTCGTTAGGTGTGCCAGCGATTACACCCCAAAAGAACATACACACGAGACGCCCGTCAATGACCACGGACGCCGAAGATCCAGGATCGCCAGGGCATTTGAAGCCAAAGCCTACCAAGACAGTCCAATTTAGGAAAGATACTTACAGTGAGGACAAGACGCTGATGAGGGATGTAGATCAAATTCGACGGCCGCAAAGGAAACACCTGTTCCCGCTGCCTAGCCAATCTTCTGGTCGCTTCAAGTGGATCCATGTGCCTTTCACACACGCGGGATGGGTACCTCATATCCTGACCAGGATATCCCGCGACAGAGAAAATCTTAGCCTTCACTCAAAGGTTCTAATGGACAAAATGTGGTTCTCGCAGCACAACCGCTCGCGTCATGCTTCGCCCCATGCACAATTCGTCAGACCTAGCGTCAAAATTCTCCTGCCCAAGGATACTGAGCGAAGCCACACTGATGGAATCACGACCCCGCAGAGCGCTACGGATGACATACAACTTGTAGTATACTTGCCATATCTCCACTGGGACAGCTTCAATAATCTAGAAAAGCGAGCCGACATCATTAAACGGAGGCGGAAGCAAGTTCATGCCCGTCCAATCGCAAAGGATGTAGCCCTAGGAAGGTCAACGGAACACAAACTGATCTGGCAGCACCTGACTTCTGACCGACCGATACACTGCCGAAGAACCCTAGACCAGTACGGATATCCTAGTCTTAGAAACACATCCGTTCGGGATGGCGACCAGATATTGTACAAGCGGACGAAAGCTGACGCGGACACTCCACTGCTTAAGGAAGAGAAATTGAAGCATAAGCATCGGTCTTTAGGACGAAGATCTGTAGCAGCAGGCGCCAACATAGATCCTACCACTGGAGCTTCACCTGTAGATGCGGATGCGAAGGTTCTAATGGTAGACCAAATGTGGCTCTGGGTAATCGACAATCAGACTGTCGTCACGTTTTTTGCTCCCAAAGAGAAGGAGGAAAACGACAATGGACTTTCGAGGGAAGGCGATTTACGAAGTGAGATATACCAAGACGTCAACGGAGATTATGCCAACCAATGTGTGGATCCCTATGATTTTGCTGCTCTAGCTGTTTTTCACGCGATCAAAGCCTTACTTGACCGGACCACAGACCGTAATCTGCAGGTCTTCCGCATATTTGAGGAATACATCAGCATCTTGACGGAGCAACAAACCTCGAGCTTCAAGCATTTCCGTAATAATCACAGATTCGAGAAAGCCAAGGATATCAATGCCCAATCACATATCGATAATCGTAAAGATCTGGACGCACTCCTGGAATTACGCGACATCGAAGACGAATTAAATACTATTGACAAATTGATCAAAGAGCAACAGACCTGCGTTTCTGACATGCTCACTCAATATCGTGATCTCCAATTTCGCCACAGCAAGGGTATGAACGGCATCAACTTCCTAGTCGAAGCCCAGCAATTCCTCAATGACCACAAAGAACAGCTCGATTCCATGCTCAAGGGTGCTGTTGCAGCGCAAAGAGCCTTCAAGGATCTACTCGATATGAAGCAGAAACAGGCCAACATAGTAGAGGCCCATCTCGCACGCGAGCAGACTGAGGTCGCGGCGGACCAATCACGCTCCGTTATGATATTTACAATTTTCACCATTATATTCCTTCCGCTGTCTTTCTTTGCGTCTGTTTTCGGTATAAATTCCAAAGAATGGGCTGGACAAAACTACATGTCTCTAAGTACCATTTTCACGTATATGTGCTCGATTTCTGTCGCTGTCATTATCATTGCGCTACTGGTGGCGTTCAACAAGTTCTCGAGGCGCATGTCGCAGAGGTTTTGGAAATTCGTCGCAATGCCCCTATTGGCTGCCCTTCAGCGTTTTGGTATCTTAAAGCGGCGTGCAACCACTCAGGCGCCTGCAATGGGGCTGGATATGGAAAAGCAGGCGGCCGTTGATAGGGAACGGGCGCAGGCAAAGCGGCTGTCTACAATCTCTAGGACATACTCGAAGATGAACTGGGAGGAAGAATTACGGATGCATCGGCAGAGCGTTGTTGGTTGCTAATTTTGGGGGGATGGATACGGAAGCAATTGGATACCCACAAGGCGAGCTGGAATGATAATGTAATGTTTGATGTAATGGGTCAGTTGTTGTGTTACTAAGGTAGAACTGATCGAGAAGTTTTCCCCCTTTAATACGAAGTAATGGGAGCTGGATTTCATAGTACCACCCTTCAGTGGCAATGGATCCTGACATATCGCACCGACTAGATAATATCTTTCCACGGGTACACATAATGATCGAATCTAGATTACTGAAATCAAAGCAACTCTAACAAAAACAGCGCTCTTTTTGATGCGCTACGCATACCCGAACAAACACAATACTTTCATATTTCATTCATGCACTCGATATGCACCTACTACGGCCTATTGAGATTCGGCGACAAGATCTGCTAGTCCATACTGGCTAGAAATTTTCAATATGACTAGCAAAGGTCGGTCTTATGTAAATATTATTCGTTGCCGCAGAGGCAGAGAGTTGCCCCATACTCCCACTAGCGCCCTGCTTAGACCTTGAAGTTGGCGAGATGAGAATACGTTCGTGAAGGTCTCCAGTACATGGCATTTACTTACCCACAAGATCGCGAAGGTGTGGATATGACGAGTCTCTAGGTCCTCCCTCTTCAGGTGCGAGGAGGCCATGGTCGCGCAGGCCATGATACCCTCTCCGCTAGACACTGCTTTTGTAGTACCTGACTGCCCTCGGGAAGTACATTGGAACTACATTTAGTGTAGTCCAGGATCTGCAATATAGTCGTCTAACTTCTCGTGGAGATCCTCCACCTCGGGCTTCGTGCACACTGTGCAATCTTTTCCGCCGTATCCTCGGAATGTAGTACTGATGCACTCATGGTGCTAGCCTGTAGAAAGTCACATATATATATATGAAGTATATTAGGATATCAATGCGTTACCTTGCTTTTCAAATGGGCCTTCTGCTACTGCTGAAGCGTATGCCATTAGTAAGTGATGACTTGCTTGTAGTAAATAACGAAGTACTATCAATTATGACCTTATTGCGCTGGTTTGCTTCAAGAAGTACGTTCTCTGATTAACGTCGGCAAGAGTCCGAAAACGAAATTTGACAATTGTGTACAGGTGTGTGGAGCTCCCTTGAGCCCTTATCCCATCATGATGTATACCCGCTGTCCAGTTGGTGTTAGACGTCCTGTTTCGTTTCGGTCCTCTTCCCAGGAAACGATTGCCCAATATCCATTTGCTGCGTCTGAGTATAATTGCAGTCGGAGATTCGGGACAAGCAAAAGGATTAGGATCTATTCCAAGTGATGTATTTGGTACCCTGACTCATTAATGTGACGGACAAACGCCATGAACTTTTGAACCATCAGGTGTAGACTGTCCCTCTTTTATCGCGAAATGTTAGAGATGATAGTACTCTTACCACCTTATCGCCAAGTTGTACCTCAAGCGAGACTCCTCCAAGGGCAATGGTCAGCAGCCAATTTCTGGCCAACTTCACCTGGGCAGAGTAGTACAGGATACATCCTTTGCAACAGCTTGGGAGCCGCAGAGGAGTCCTAATCAGTCTTCATAGGTACTGTCATCCAGTCCTTCTCTCGAATGTTGACGATGTAGGAAAAGTTGCAGGCAAAACCAAGTGACAAGAATATCTGAATCAAAAGACTTTGAACTAGGAGTCATAGTAGAGTATTTTCGTTTGGGTGGTAGAAAATGATCCGTTGGTAAAAACATGGAATGAGGTAAAGCTTGGAAATAGTATATTTATAACCTTTAGCTAAGTTCTCGAACTTACAGGCCCATTTCCTTTGCCCCAGCGCACTCCGTAACGTTCTGCATCATTCAATGGGGGTCCCGTCTTGCCGCCGGTGTGGCTTCAAATTCTTTGAGAATGTGACGGTCACGCTCCTGGATGATTATTTTTTAAAAAAAGTATGTTTACGTCAAAACCTGTAGTCAACACGGTAGCCTCGGGAGGCCGAGTGATGCCCTGTAGACCGGTCTCTGGCTCTGCCGGAATCGGAGAGTAGCTAGACTGTCGTAGCCCTGATGAATCCTGACTGAGATGCCGACGTATCTCAAACGGGACAGATGTTGATGACTTGGAAGCAGAGGCAGAAGTTCGAGCTGCTATTTCACTAAGTCCGCTACGTACCCACGGCGGAAAAAGGAGAATATCTCCCGGTTAAGGCTGCCGCTTAAGGTAGAAGCGCGAGCATGGTTGACCTAGGAGTTGAATGCATGGTTGCCATCTTCGGTCAATGCTGGCATCTGGGTAGGCTTAGAATTAATGATGACGAGATCAGCGCCGTTTGCCAGAGACTGGGTGTCATCGCAGATTTGAATGCATTCATACTGCACGACCGGCTCTGACAGCGGCTTGTCCTGATCTGATGCAGAGGGCTGCGAGCTTGCGCAGTGTGTGGAAACGCTCGATCCTAAACTTACCACTCTCTCCAAGGCGTGTAGCACATTCTTAGAATTGACGGGAATGAGAACCAAAGGTCGACCTAGAATCTCACACGCCATGGAGGCAAAGACAAGTACCGCCATGCATTCAGTCTGACTTTATCGCCTCTTTACTTCGTAAGTGCCCTTGCAACCGTAGACTCAAATTTTTCCTCGAATCTTTTCTCAACTCTTTCCTTAAATGCTTTTCTTCCTCTCACATTCCAACATGGATCACTTCAGGGTATCAACCGCCATCCATGTGCCGCTTGACTCGCCGGGCGTCCTACCGAGAGCCTCGCCACTTGACTCCTTTTATTCCTGCTACCGCCTGATGTCCACTGCGAATCATGTCCAAGTCCCAGTGAAGACAAATTGGTTTTATCGTGGGGCTATGACATGATGCTTTTTTATACCACGTATGGGTTGACATGGCTGAGAGGAACATGTCGAGTAAAGTAGGAAGCATACCTTGACGGTGTTTGTTGTCTTGCATACACAACTGCATCCTGCTTCAATTTGATGAACAAGAATGAAGTAGGCCATGTGATTTCTGCTCTTGACGAGGAACTGAAAGGTCTCCGTGATAGTTTGAATTGACATGGCTATTACAATACTGTCTCGAAAGAGATGCTGCCATGGTTCGTTTGGACTAAAAGGTCAGAACAAGTCCAGAGGAGTTTTCATCACTGATAAGATATATCTTGACATCCTCCTATTGGTTCAAGCCACTCTTGAGATCACTTGAGAGACCTCCTGTATTGCTACTGTGCAAAATCATTTCGCGGTAGGTTGCGGCATGACGGCGAAGGACTCGTATTTGCTACTGATTTCAATGACTGGGTCTTCCAGAGCTTCGATATCTTCGTTAGGCAGGCCTGCGTTCTGCTGGTTCTCCTCTGGGATCTTTGCGCTCTCTTCGCTCGATTTGCTCGACTCGCTCGGTGACGGATGGGCTTCCGGTTGTTTGATGGTAGGAGGCTCGACGAACCCTGAGCCTGGAAGATCCCTTTGAACGGCCCGCTGAGGAAAAGGAATTGCGTGATCAGGTAAGGAATACTTGGATTCTAAGAAGATCTTCGGCGGTATAGTCGAATTAGCTATCTATAGGAACTCTACGGATGTAAGGCATAAGTATTACCTTTTCTAATAACGCCCATGCGCCGTTTGAAGATGTCCTCAAGCGTTGAAGACTGGAGTCAAGTTATAGGTAGGATCGGTTTTTCTTCGACCTTAGTGAGCGAGCTTTCGACTATAAGGGTTAACGTTGGCTAGGTACCCTAAGTAGATTATAATAAGTTACTTACTACGCGGCCCTAGGACCTAGAAGCGAATATTAGTAGTAGGGTACGACGTAATCTCTAAATTAATTAACATCTTGAAGTTCATGGCACGATTACCAATCTTTATCCATTTTTCTTTCAGGGGCGTCTAGCCTATGAGCGTGTACGTCTCGCAGTCGGTCAACAGTACTTGAGCGGAGAGTATCTCATAATACGCCTCCATACTGATATGTTTTGAAGCATCCGAGTCTTCGGCATTGGTATTCTCGCCGAGAATGTCCTCGACTAAACAGATTACTTGATTTTTCCCTTCGGCGTCATCAGCATGTTGGCATTGGATGATCCTCTGTGCGGAGGGAATTCTTCTCTCTCTTGACTGTTCTTGTATGGCTAGTCGTATGTTCGTTGTCCCCTGTACTTGACTTGCCCTCCGACTTGCTCTCTGTCTTGATCGCTCTTTGTTTGGCAGCACCAGTCTTGAGTTGGTGCTGATAACTTGGATAGAATCATACCCCGTGAACGAGTTCGGTGCTGTATACTCCAGTCATCAGACATATTCAGAGAGTGAAGTCGGTTTGATAGCTTGATCGTAAATCACGCTCAGGGGTCAAGCGACGGAATCAAGGCCGCAGAGAAGGTCCATGCTGGGCACGTATGGTGAAGCAATCAGAAGCTCTCCAAGGTACATTGGGAGGCTTTCTGTATCCGTGAGGTCCACCTCGGAAGTTCGCACTCGTATCTCGATATCGGCGGTAACCATGTTTCCAATAACATCTCTGACTGCAACTAGGCGCGACGCCTCACGACTCTTGCCTTTCCTTTATGACTCGATATCTGGACAACAGCTTCTATTGCGCAGATCTTCGTGATTCCGTAGCGCTCGGGCTTTGTGTTGCATGGAACAGTAATCTGAATGGTAGCGTATCCTGAATTGCCTACGAGTTGACGGAGCTTGACCCACTCCGTACCCATTGATGGGATCTTCTCGGAATCCTTAAGAACTTTCTCCTTCGGCCCTTTCCCTTAAACTTGGTAGCTCGAGTGCCCACTTCCTGCTTCTTCGCTACTACTGATAACGCCTTGAAGAATTCAGGTTTTAGACTGAAGTCGCTTGACCTAGATAGTCCGACTCACTAACCTTTACCTTCTCCCTACAGCTCTTAGTATCTTCTGAAGCATTGAGGAGTGATGGGAAGTTGTCCAACGCTTGCGTTTTCATAGAGTCTTCCCAATCCTCGACTAGTAAACGGCGTTCCGAAGACCTCCTCTTTCAGTTGTCCGATAGTCGTCAATGCACGGCTCTGGAAATCTTGACAAAAATTGTCTTTGATCTCTTCCAAAACCCTGTCGGACCTGACCGCGAATTTCCCATAAGTACTCTTGTAGACTCGTTGGTGAACACCACGATCGCTCGTCCTGGTTGCCGTATAAAATGTATTAAACAGCTGGATTTCCACTAATGAAATCTGTTACCAATCGTAATACCACTTTACTCAAACCATTCCCCAACAGTCTCCTCACTGTCGTCGCTTAGCTCTCATTACTGAGGCCGGCGCTGAGTGGGAAATCCATCACCCTTTCCTTAAAGATATTTTGTAAACGATGCTAACATCCCATATCTTTCATTTTCACTTCGTTCTCTGGTTCCTGGCTCCATGGGCTCATCCTGCAACTAACTCCGTAAACTGATCAAAATGATCTGCTGGATGTAGTACTTCCAAAGATGCGAGAGCTAGTACTGCAAGGTTACAACGTCTAGGGTTCTCAATCCCCTGACATTGCTCTGATGCTGCCGTCAGGGTTGCCAAGTTTTGGCTTCACCTAGAAAACCATGCAGCACCTCCGGCAGTGCTCCCCTTCCTTAAAGATGCGGACTGAAGGTGGTGTTCAATTCATGATCGGTGATGTATATCTGGATGCGTTAAGTTGCGTGGCTGCAACCTGTGGGAGCAGCAACCGGTTCGGCGCATTGCATGGGTTGAAATTGACTTTCTGGCTGAGTTGTCTCGTGGAGCCAGCTACCCCAGCACGTCACAGTACGCGGGCATGAGAATGAGGTGAACATTCTTCACCGATGCACCAGAATGGCACAGACTTCCCCTTGGCCTTGGTTATCTCTTTGCCAGGATGTCGGCAATTGATCATCCGACCCCAATCCATTTGACTCTACTTCTGGGACTGTTGTAATCGCTCCCCTGCGTCCCCGAGTAGCTGATAGCCGTAGACAATGAAGCGACGAGTGCTATTGTCCGCCTTGATCACAAGTTGTGATATGCTTCTCATGCCTTTTTTTGGGCCAGAGTGCCACAGATAAGCGGCCGGAATTCGGAAATTGTATAGAACAAACGAAGACAGCAGGATATAAAAAAGTAGACCTTGTTTACTCACTATCAAGCAACATATAGAACCCTCTAAAGCCTCGGCATTCTCGATGAAAGAAGGCAACGCCGAGCCCCGGGCCAGAACACTCACCGAATATCACAGAAATCTCGTGTGCTATCTCACTGCCGTTGTTCCGATGGCAAAGAAATGATAATCAAACAGAGAAATCACCGTCTTCTTCAAATCAAATCTATATCCCATCAGCGAGAATCCTCTGGCGCTTGCCATGTCTTGTGACAGCGTCTTGAATTGCCCCAACAAGCTATTGAAAACCGTCGTCCTTTTGTTCTTCGATTCGGTAGGTAGTCTTAGTCACCACTTCATCTAGAAAGCTTTTCTTCTTTGCGGGATCGATACCAAACTCGAATTGAACACCACCGTCTCCCGCCATCTTGGGAGCTTCCAGGCTGACGCGGACCAGAGCAAGCTCCATTCCCGTCATGGCCATCTCCAGTGAATTTGCTGATACCGTGAAGGCTTACATCGTCTACATCTGGTGTAGAGACTTGATGAGAAAGTTTGCCGCTGACAAAGCCGTCATAGATCCTTGATCTGGAGAACGCTTGCTTTTCTGATGAGACTGGTATCAAAGCACTCAGCTTCGCTGGTAATGATATCTACCTTGTGATTTGATGCTGTTGAGGCAGTAAATAGAATAGTCCATTTTGGTGATCTGTTGATGAGATTGTTGGAACTGGTGTGAAATCAATCACAAGAACGACATCTTACTATAACGTGATCGGAAGCGTAGATAGCTCTTTCAAAGTGAAGTGGTCGCACCAATCCATTCGAGGAGAAGGCTCTCCCTTAAGCTGCCATGTGATGAGTTCGGCAGAAAGACGTTCTTCTTCTTGCGCTCTGGCATAAATCCTCACACGAAGTTTCCAACGAATTCTCCGCGTCGCCATAAGCGATCAACAGCCTTTCTCAAGAAAGGACATGAAGCTAGAGAATCGAGGGGGACGTAACTGTAACATGTCACCAGATTGTGATGTTCCAGCCCTCTTGATCTGAATATCTCCAGGGGTGATGATAATACCGATTTTACTCTAGCCAGGCTATCGGTGCCGCTCATATGTCAACCACTCACAGAAGTCTCAATATATATTGGTTTCTATACCTCGAAGCGGATATAGAAGCGACTCACACATCCACCTTCGTCTCAATGCTATCCCCGCAACGAGAATTATAAATGCGAGATCTCACCCCAGACATTGGACGATCTTGCAATCTTTTCGACCGAACAAAAGCCTCCAGCCTTACCTCTTGCCAGATCCACATCACATCACAAAAGCCAACCCCTGTGATCTTGAGACTCTGTAGGTCCCCCCCTTTTCATCACCACAACAACGCATTTTCGAGTGTGTCTTCAAGATATCAACACCGCCGGTCTCCGCTTCCTCGGTCAATTTGAGTAAAAATCATTTTTTTAATCAAAGCTGAGGCGCGAGCAGCACATGTCTCGTGCTTCAGTCTCATTGCCTCCACGTGCGCGCTTCTCGAAGCCCTGAATTTGACCGTATAAGAGAGGTTTCGTTGGCTTCGAACGGCGATCTCACGCTTGCGGAGATTTGGTATCCTATTTCTTCATGGAGACTTTGAGAGCTGTCAGTAGTTGCTGCGAGGCCATAGTGTCCGTGGGAACATTTTCGATAGGGGTAACTTTCGTGATGATGGTCTTTTGAAAGAACCCGGCAACCATCTTCGACCATCCTCGACCACTGGGTAGCACTACCTGCGTATGACTTGGGATCCAGTGCTTTGGGCTTGACCTTTCCACCCACGGTCACCAAATGGTAGCTGCCAGTCGGCTTTATGTTCCGGTCCCGCAAGAGAATAGAGCGTCCATTGTTTAAACGAAACAATTCTTTTGGCATTGCTGTGAAAGTTGCGACGAGTTTGGATATATTGCTTTAGTAATTGATGTACTGATGGCGATACGAATAGGAAAAGATGGGTATACGGCGGACCTGAATTATTAATTATTTTTAACATTTAGTCCCCTAACAAATCCAGCCAATGTTCCAACATTGTCCAGCCAAACCTTGCAGCTTTGGGACGCATGCCTGCGCAGCAACAACAAGTTCAAATTCATGTTCTAAATTTTTAAAGGTTTAATAACTTAAAGGAGTCCTTGACTTATCCCTTTATATTCACGTTTGGTCCCCGAGACTTCTTGAGGAAGAGGTGTGAGCGGCAGTGCATTCGTCCTTTGATCATCCAGGGTGAGATGCGGGTTTTCCCAATCCTCTCTTCGATGTCACCGTGTAATTGTTGTCCTTTGTACACCCTGTAATGGCGCACAGCCTCCGAATTTGCAGCAGTAGATGCCGCCCCCGTGGGCACAGAAGCTGTCGGTACATGCCCGACCGAGTTAAGAGTCAGCTGGTAAAATCCTCCACGCCTCGGAATATTTAAATGGATTGCCCAAAAGATCCAAAAGTCTGGGAGGACGGTAAAGGTCCCACAGCAAGCCTCGAGCTCGTGTCTCGTAACGACATAGTCGATATTGCTGTAAGCGGGCGAAGGAAAGCTATTCACGATCGGCCAGTCCCCATAATCTTTCGCGACAACTCTCTCGCCGGCTCTTCCACCAGCTCAAGTCTTCGTAGAAAGAACAGCGTAAGAAGATATGTCGCTCGATATAGAGTTCTTCCAGTCGTCGTTAGCAGCAACAACCCTCAAAAGAGCCATCCACATCCCACAAACCATATTGCCCACAATGCTTAACCCTCGGCCATCGACAAACTACCCTCAAGACCTCAGATTTGCATTGCGTATCCTCCTTTTGCTGAGCATCAATCATACTCGCAGGGTCCTGACGGCTACCGTTCCGCCAACCGAGCCCGTCTACAGCGCTCCAAGCCATGGCACGCCAACGATCCATCAGTGATCTCCACAGTGAGAAGTATCCAAGACCTTTCAGCGTGTGCATAATATATATGCACCATTCTTGCTAATTCCCACTCTTCGATCCACGACTTCTTGATGAGGCCTGTCAAATGTAGCACCGTTGTATGTATGTATATATATACAAAATCCCCAATCTCAATCCAGTCGGAGGGTAGCAACATCAATCAATGGTCTTGGCGGAATAGGAGGAATGACAGTCATGCCGGCAGAATAGGCTGCGTCAAGGACAGCGTAATGCAAGATACCGAGCCACCGCCATATCAACACTCGGTGTTCTTTAAGAATATAGATACACACCATGCTTCCTGACTCGCGCTTCCTCTCTGCTTCAATTCCGTCCCTGTTCATGGCCTCCGCACATAGAGCCTCCGTATCATCCGCAGTGGGCACGTCCTGAGCTTCCAGCAGGACGCACAGGTATAGTCCGCACCCTGAGAGCTCTACCAATTTGAACAACCCAATTATACTAGAGGAAGCGTCGTCATATACGCAGTCCTCGGTCGTCCCCAACAGATTCTGAAATATGACATATCCGTGTCGATCACCGCAGATGCAACGTAATCGGCCACGAGTCGACCTCTCCAGGTGATCTTTCGGCACGCTGGTGCTTGACATGGAGGCAGAATACCATATCGTGTAATCTTGTCCAAGGGAGATAATCGTAGCCACATAGCATATCCGCGCTTTTGGTCTCCCGACCACAGGCAGCCAGGGTCGAGCGTTGACGGTGTTGCTGTAGACGAATAGATGCTGACCGATTTGTCACATGCCCGTTCTCAGGGATTGGCCAACGGTGTCGAGGCAGCTGAGCCAGCATATCTAGATCCACTGGAGCAGTGTCAGAAGCAGTTCGCAATAGGAACACCCCATGTCATCGGGCCGTCGTTCAGTCCAAGGGGTATTTCCTGTCAATGAAAGTAGTATCAATGTACTCTGTAGCTGGAATACGAGAGCCTCATTTTGCAGCATTTCATTCAACCACTTTCTGTTCGCTTGCGTCACTTGGCACCACAATGCGATTGACAGGTCATACATCCAACATCATGAGAATGTAGTCCTCCAATACGCAAGAAACATTCCTATCCCCTCACCTGTGAGCTAAAGAAGTTTCACATAACAAAAACCGGGCTTCAAGAAGATGAATATCCCGCGTATCCATTATAACAATGCCATCGATAAGCTAGCAACCAACAAGAAAGATCACGCAAATTTGCAATCTCAAACAAAATTCGATCAAGACACCGTCACCTCAGGGAGGAGCTCAAGCAAGGACTGCCATCAGCGATGACTTCGACCCCATCACACCACAGCCAGAAGAAGAGGGAACGAGGAAGGTCATGTTTTCTCTCTCTATATATATTGCCATTAGCGACGACCTCGACACCATCACATCACAGCAGAAGAAGAAGGAATGAGAAAGGCTGTGTTGACGCTCCCGATATATATGTTATCATAAAGAGATAACGACATGAAGTCTCGTTTGCAAAATGTCAATGATATAGCACATGGTAGACGGTATAGGTGTTGTCACTTCCATGACATGATTCACGACGAGAAGGGTTTGAAATATTCACAGGCAACGCTTGAATTGTTGAACGAGCAAACATTTGTAGAGTGACAATGCAACAGCCAATGAGGTTCCTGCTTCACACCCAAATTCATCTGTTTGGATGTATCACACGAGAGTAAAGATATCTTGAAGACATCTCGACGGAGATCGACGGAGATCGATGTGAAGAAACATTATGCAGATGGATAGCTGGTAGTGATGACCTTGCTCGATTGGAATATATCGAAATGATCGATCGATCGACGAGCCATCGAGAAAACATCGGAAAAAGCTTGTTGAGCACCAGGTATATGCAATCTCGGATCAAAAATCAGACACTGACGCAGCAATGACAATACCTGACACCACCCCTCATCCTCAGGATTCAGAAAACCGCATCACCATACCACATTAGAGATGTGACAGGTCAGACATATGTGGGTCCAACCCAGAAAACCAGGGGCAAAGGAGGGCGCAACCATCGCACCGGGTCGCCGATCTGCGCTCAAGGATGCAGAAGACAGGAACCCAATGATCAGGTTTTCAACCTGGGAAGAAGTCATGGTCACAATGTATACAGGTACCCATAACTTGGAAGCTTGCAGTGAATAGGTAGAGGTGCGTTGGCACTACGGCTTGCCGAGCTCGCCGAAAGTATAGGTGAGGATACCTGCTTCTATGCAAGCTGCAAGGACGCTAGACCGCATCATCTCCATCGGGTATAGCGTGTTCATGCACGACATAACGGCTATCCAGAGCTGAAGAGTCGCAGTGCATCCTCCCGCAAGTTGGAGAGCAGTGCTGTGGCAACTGTTCCGTGCCATGAACGAAGGAAATGAAAGCTTGATCAAGTCTCGACTCTCTCCCCACGGGTTAAGATCATCTTCATGAATCATGAACGTTGAGAGTCAAAGCGTTGTTTCTGCAGGGACTGGATCGGTTGTTGCGACTTCGCAGAAATGAAACCGACGATCAATCTCCACCTAAATCAAAATTATGTGTCGCGGCGGCTGTTGTGCATATGCCCTTCAATTTCTCATGATCCCGAAGATCGAATATGTTACATCTGAATGCAAAGCAAGAAGTGAAAATATAGTACATATCCTTCAAGGCCAGCCCAGCCTCCAGGGCTCGAGAAATGATGAGTTAGTTGCAGGAGTTGCCGCCCGAACGCAAGATTCGTAATAGCACAATTGTCGCATAAAGGGTATATAAAAATAGCCATCAAGTTCAGAATGCCAGATGCCCATGTGATCTGCAAATATATCACCTATCTATAGTGATGTCTTGCTCCGACGTATGGAAAGTGGTGCCGTTCCACAGAAATGGAACGAGAAATGAAGGTGGCTGGATCACGACTCCCGTTTGGGACTGCTTCGCTCGCTTAGGTCTCGTGACACCTGCCTTGTCTCCCTCATCTCTCTGCTATCCGACCCGGCCGGGTGATGCTGATGAGGGTGGCGCGTTTCAGGATGCGCCGAATTTCTGCCACTGTCGGCCTCGGAGAAGCTTTGGCGTCCACTTCCATGCGCAGCACGGGTTCGCGAGTGAGATGAGGCATCACTTGCTCGCGAATGTCTGCGCCGTCGGCCTGACGTCGAGCCCGAAGAGGGTTGACGTGAAAAAGATGGGGAAGTGTGGGAAGAGGGTGTGGGTGCGGCTTGGTGTGATCCTGTCGCTTTCCGTTTCTTGGGCGAGGTGGTGTAATCGGAACGTAGATGGGACCCAGGAGGTTGCGAATTGGGTGAGGTGTGTGCACTTTTGCCTGCCGAGGTGCCTTGACTGTCTTTGTCCTTGGATTTTCCTTGCGAATCTGGAGGCTGCCAATGGTGAAAATACAGCCCAGGCGACGATGGCTGGTCTTGACCTTGAGTTGATAGCGCCTGCTGTATTGGATGCTGCATACCCAATTGCAGAGCGGAGTTTCCTGCTGGAGCTGCAAGCATGTCCCCAGTGTTTAGACGAGACAAATTTGACTGTGAAGTCGTCGGTCGAGGATTGGATGTAGGTGGAGCCGCTTGTAGAGGCTGAGGTGCCCGAACTCGCTCACTGGGCAGAGTAGCATTAGAATACGATGGTGTATAGGCTGCAGCTGGCTGGTTTTGCTGCACAGGTTGTATAGCGTTGCTGTGCGTAGGCGGCTGCATCTGTTGCGCACCATATGGATTAGGATTGGGGCCTACGACCACTCGGGGTTCTCGTCGTTGCTCGGGTGAAGGCTGGAGCTGAGATGGTGCCGGCAGTTGTTGCTGTTGCTGTTGCTGTTGCTGCTGTTGCTGTTGTTGCTGTTGTTGCTGCTGCTGTTGCTGCTGCTGCTGGATCTGCGCCTGTTGTTGGAGACTCATCTGGGTCATATAATGCTGAGCCCATTCCACGCTCATGTTCGCAACGTTGCTCCCTCCAATGCTCGCAAAGATCATGGGGACCATCGGTGGAGGGACTCCGCCTCGAAGAGACTCCTGCAGTATGTTTTGTTCCACCTTCCGCTGTTGTAGCTTCAGGTCTTCCTGTCGAGTCTTCTCCTCTTCTTGTTTCCGTCGATCCTCCTCTTTCTTCGCATCAAGCCATGACTGCGTTGATTCGGTCTGACCTTGCCATTGTGTGGGCGCTGCTGGTAATGCGCCCATACTGGAATTCAGGCTCAGGGTGCTGGACGGTTGAGCTCGTTCGGGCAATGGCAAGCTCCTGTCCATGATGGATGGAGGAGGCAAGCCGCGATGTGGTGTAGTCATCCTTTGGGGGGGGTTGTCCGGTAAAGGAGGAAGAGAGGCGGACTTCGGAGGTGACGAGTAGAACGAGGAGGGGGAGCGTTGGGCAGGTGAATACGCATAGGGATTTGCGTACCCGGGCTGTTGTGAAGGCTTCAGTGTAAGTAACATCACTGGCGATGGTGTAGGTGATTGGAGGTCAGAGGAGTGGTGTCGACATGTGGGTGAACAGCATGGAAGCGGGGAGTGAGATGAATGTGGGTATAACCTTTTGAGGGAAGTCGATGATATAACAAGCCGGAAGAAGAAGGTGCCCGTAGACCCTGAACTTGGAGGCGATGGGCAATCTAAGGAATCCAGCGATGGAAGTGTGGGCAGACCAATGAGGAGTCAGATCAAGCGACTGAGGTAGTGAGGGAGCGGGTATACGTACTAAGTCAGGCAAGAAGGCAGCCTCTTCCTTCACATCAAGCTTTTCTGGAATGAGAATGGAAAAAGGCTATGCCAGCACCAGCCGATCTCTTCGCGCGCGTGGCTTCCAAGAGGGAATGGCGTCTGGCGAGGGAGGTGAGTCGAAACGGCGAGTGGAAGGATTCTGAAAAGAGACGAGGGAGGAAGTGGTAAATGATCAACGACGAATCGCGTCCGCATGTCACTTTACCTTACGGCTAGTCCGCGACAGGGTCATGCTCAGGTAAGGTACTTTAGGGAATTGTGAGTAACCGAGCAGGAAGGGTTCATGACAGCGACCCAGCGAGACAGCCTAAGCCCGCAGCTGCTTTTAGGTCGTCTTTAGGTTCGTTGCGCCCCGTGAGTGCGTATGCCTACCCGGGGGCGACCCTGGAAATCATTGCCCCAGTCTAATCCCCATGCGACTGCTCTGACCGGAAAGAGCGCTCATTGGTTCTCACTGGTCAGGCAGATGTACGCACGAAGCCGTTAGGAGCGGCATGGCTCAATGCGCGGTTTCAAGAGAGCGATTCAAGCACAGGTTCCATGTCGATCATCCGTCTCATTGGCTGTCATTGACCCTCGGTTGGCTATCCGTCTCGGTGGCACGGCCGTGCACACCACTCGGCGTCGAGCCGTCGATCACAGTCCGTATTGGGACAGCCACTCCGCAAGCTGCTATTGGTGGCACATACTATACTTCTAGTATAGTACCCTGCTGCGGCCACCATTGACGAACGGCTGGCTTATTATGGAACATGCTTGCACAAGAAGACTCGTCCTCTACCAACAGCTGATGAGTGCATATCATCTAGCGCACCAAAAGTCCTGCACCATGCGGTTTGAGCAACTACGCAGTCACATATTCCAGTTCTATCCAGGTACCACGGCTTTCCAAATATGCATTGGCACGGCGACGACGCCGTACGCTCGAGCCAAGGCGCCCCCTCACTTTGCATTGTTCACCAGTGGTGCGGGCTGCTGAAACTCTTCGCTACCACGTTCTCAAGCTCAAAGTAAAATTCACATCAGCCATGGGAGAGGGGGATAACCGAAGAACGAAGCTGGTCCACTTCAATTTCAAAAACGCAACAGTCTACGAATACGCTGCATCACCAGTATCCAATACTCATCCGCCAGCCTGCAATGGAGGGACACCTCGGAATTTTTGCGGGATGGCTGCATCTGTGCAACTACAAAACCCACCACTTTGCCTTTTCTGTCCTGCAACAAGCTGCATATACATCCTGCATCGCTGCAGAGACATTGGAAGCGCATAACTATCACGCATAGGGGAGAGTTGTTCCCGTGGATCGCCAATCTTTCCTTTCATCGCCTGCCCCCTGCCTAGGTGAAAACCTTCCAGTCAAGCGGGCTCGCTTCCGCACCGTTCAAGTATCACTATTGATTCAGTCTTCTTCTTGAGAAATTCGACTCGAGCTCTTGTACTAGTAGTGTTCAAGATGCGCACATGGCTGTGTCCAGGATGTGCACATGGCTATGGCGACAATCGCTGCCGACCTAGCCAGATCTTTCCTCATCAGGTTGTATCCCGCTTCGCAACGACCTCCTCCATCACTCGAATCTACGAGTCTGCCTATCAGCGTCACCGTCGTTCGCGATGCGACAGAGATCATCTCAGCCCTAGTGCGCAGATCAGACGCCACCCGCTTCGCACTTCCATCAATGGCTTGCGATGGCTTGCCGTGGCGGCAAGCCACACTACGCCATACTACATTCGGAGGCCAGCCCACATCCCAGCAAGCTCCTTTTGTAGTGTGCTGGCCGCAGTCATGTCCCAACACAGCCTTTCTTCGCCCACGCTCGGTCTCGCCCTCTCCTGGTCGTCTTTACATTCCTAACTTTGATAAGCTTTCACTCCTGTGACATGGCTCGCAAACCGATCGACAATATTCGCTTCGAATCTCTCCGTCGCTTCTGTCAAGCACCTTCGCAAAGCAATGTGGTCTTGATTATCAGCTAGCTCTCAATACATGTGGGGTTGTAGCGAATCGACTCAATCAAGCGCTCCAAAGGTGCGATGGAGAGCTTGATTCCGAGATCGGAGATGCAGCAGTGCTACCGATTGATAAGGCAAGATATCGGATCTCACGATAGTCAAATTGGACGCAGCAAAGACCTGACCACTAGGCCGTGTCATTGTTCAGGCCCCCATGGCTAGATCCGCTACAATTTCCCTTGAATATGGAGGAAGTGCGGGACAATGAAGCCCGAGAAGCCCCTGATGACCATCGAGCTCCCTAGGATGACCATTTGTCTTTCCAGATGCGTGCGGG
>JAABUK010001805.1_pt1 | contig 40093 bp, 35 predicted proteins | sample 5559141 | NCBI WGS metagenome assembly JAABUK01 (sample SAMN10711869, study PRJNA513367) | rock metagenome | isolation source: Antarctica rocks | place: Antarctica: Victoria Land, Pudding Butte nord | collected 2016-01-03 | reverse complement strand
TTTTGACAGGGTTGTCGCTACTGGTGCTGTGTTCTTTGCCGAGACATCGACGAGGCTCTTTGGGTGAGTTGCTACCTTGTTGGTTAGGGCCACCACAGCTGGATCTCGCTTGCCTATTGTAGGAGTAGCTTGTGCTGTTTTGCCCCCTGCTTTTGCGGTGAGGGTTTCTGGGACCGATCCCTTTTCAGCTGTTGAAACTTTTGGCAGGGCTGTCGTTACTGGTGCTGTGTTCTTTGCCGAGACATCGACGAGGCTCTTTGGGTGAGTTGCTACCTTGTTGGTTAGGGCCACCACAGCTGGATCTCGCTTGCCTATTATAGAAGTAGCTTGTGCTGTTTTGCCTCCTGCTTTTGCGGTGAGGGTTTCTGGGACCGGTCCCTTTTTGGCTGTTGACACTTTTGGCAGGGCTGTTGGTACTGGTGCTGTGTTGGTTGCTGGACCATCTACGAGGCCCGTTGGGGTAGGTGCTACCTTCGGTGGGAGATTTAAATGCGATGCCACGCCTCGCTTGTGTAAGGTGTCTTCATCGCGACGTTGTGGAAACTGGCCTTCGGAATGGTCAGGCAGGGCATCCGGGCCAGGCGCCTGGGGGATTGCGGCCACTGTGTTACGGCGCTCTGGGCTGATTTGCGTTGGTCCTGAGGGGGGTGTGAACGATGCGGAATAGGGAGCGACACCACCAGAGCCCCCAAGATTGAGAGGGTCAAGAGCTTTGCCGGCTGGGCCTGATGCTGGGAGAGCGTTTATGGTAGTGGCGCAGAAGACTGTTGCCAGAAGGAGAATAGTCTGGATATTAGTGGCCGTGGATTGCTTGGTGGAGGAAGGCATGGTGGTGGCTTAAGTGATGGAGGCTTGCTTTGATTAGTAAATATAAATTAAGGTGTAATGAGATCACAGTCGAACCAGCGAACTGTATAAGGATAGGAATGATGCCTAGAAGAATGGATTGAAGGGCTTGATGAAGAGAGATTACATGGAGGTCGATCGACCTTTATGTACTGTAGCTTTTCCATTCCCAAGACAGCGATGACACGAAACCTCTCTTCACCTTCAGCAAAACTTACTGGCTTGAGATAAGGACAAGAACATCAAACGGTGTCATGGAGGCCTCTGATACTCGAAATTATCGCTCGAGATCATATGTATTGAAGGAAATGACTGTCATAATTTCCCCTTGTTAAGGAGCTCAGGAGGAAGCTTGCGCGAAGGAGAAGATCTCGCTGTGATTCTGATGGCGATAACAGAAGAAGAATATGATTGACGAAGCAGGAGCAAAACATTATTAAACAAGCTGTTGAATATCAGAACGAGCAAATCCAGCATATTGAAAACAGCGTCCGGGGTTTCCAAACCTGTATAGTGTCTTTAGTCTGAATCGGATGGCAAGATATAGACCCACATCGATTAATTTGTGGTTGTATACTTTGCCGAACTTGCTTGCGACTCTCATTCCTGAAACGTTTCACGCACGGGGAGTGAATGAGTGCTCCGGATCTGACAGTCTCAAGGTGGATCTAGCTACACGCTGGAAGTCGCGCTGATTGCAATGCGCAGAACAGGACGAAGTGTTGGGCAAAGGTCGATGTTTGAAAGAGATTCATTATTTGAGGGACCAAAATCGAGACTGCAGTCTGGAGATCCCGCTGTTGAGGAGAGGAACCGACGGTGAAAAGATAAACTTCGGAGTTATTTAATGTGAAACACGTCTCACAAAAAACAATGTCTTATAGCTGTGTTTAAGAGTCCTTTGAGGCCGGAAACGGAAATGTATCAGATCATGACCATTGGTATCTTGATCACGGACAACATCTAAAGTCGCTTCTCATACTTGCTAAATAAACTTCTTTCTCTCCATCATCATCTTCTTCTCATCGTCCTCCTCGACTCGCCCACTCAAGGCCTACGATCCATCGACTGATTCTCCACGCTCCGCGCTCCAGAACCGCCAACCATGCCAACAAACCTGTCGCCATGAAGAGCTCCTTTCAAGGGCTCCCCTCCCTCCCCAGACAGCCCAAGGAAGTAGTAGCACACAGCTCCGAGTCCTGGCACAGAAAGATGTACCCAAATCCCCTGCCCAGATCTTCGGTCCATTCGCAGCTGATTCAGAGTCCCGGGAGCCTTTGTCTCCCTCTATCTGTACATCCCTCTCTTTCAATTCCGTTTGGCAGAGCCCAGCGTCGAGCCACTTCACGCTCATTGCATTTCAAGTGATCATGCCGCCTGCCTGCCATATGACGAGGTCAGACTCGACCCCAGATCGCAGGGATCTGTGTGCCAACTGAAGTTGAACCGTGATCGGCAAGGTTTGAAAGATGGCTGCGTAGTTCATTCATGTAGGCCGTCTGGATGGGGGCATAGATACGATGGGGATGAGATTCCGCATCCGGGACGAAGGATGAGCCAAGTCCACATCAGGACTCAAGAACGGGGATTAGATTGTGATGGCAATATGATGCCCGATAAAGCCTCGCAATTTTAAGATGATGGCAGCTCTTGAGCATAGGATCTTTTATGCAGCACTTTCTGCAGTCGTGAGAAATTATTCTAAATTTCAGATGAAACAAAGCGCTCCATTAAGATTGTTGGGACAATTGCATTAATCTCGCATAGTTAGACCTTGATTTTCTTCTGTCTGGTGAGAGGATATCGCCGTCTTCAGAATACGTCCTCCATTCCTCAACGCAATCCCCTGCTCCGGCTCCTGTCTCCTGTTCCACCCTCCTCGTATCTTAGCGGCGAGACCCTGACTTGGAAGAAGCGATCGTCATCTCATCGAGGTCATCCTACGAAGGTTCAAGTCAGCCTTTCTCTGGTTCCACTACACCCGGTCGTCATTCCGCAATCGATCACATCCACCGTCGTCATTCTGCGAGAGACGGAATCCTCGAGGCTTAACATACCTCTTCCAGCTCTTTGTCACTATAAACAACAATGACTTCTCTCGGTCGTCGTTGCAACTTCTTGGTGCGATACGCGCACCCACCTCTCTTCTCTGCCGCGGAAAGTCCCGACCTGATAGATTCCTCACTGTAGTCTGCCAACGGCAGGAATTGGCGGAATGGATACTCTAGTGGTGAGGGGGACAAGGGAGCGCCGAAGGGGCCAGGAGGATTGAGCTGGGAAGACATGATAGTGGTTGTCTTTGATGTAGTTGTAAGGATGTGAAATGATAGAATCGCAATAGCGGTGCAGGAAGTACAGTCTGGTTGAGAGAAAAGAGGATTCACCCAGCCAAAGGAATGTCGAAAACGCAGGAAGGTCTTTATAGCCCAATTACTCGACCAAAGCCGAGTCAATGCGCGCATAGGGGTCAGAAGAGGTGGTTTCCAACTCCTTCGCCCGAAACAGTTTGAGCCTCAACATGCGAGACACCTGTGGATTTGACACTTGAGAGACGCGGTGACCCGGGAAGAAAGAAACATCGCCTGCAAGAGACCGCGGCTGCGGCTTTACGACCTCAACGATGAGAAAGACGGATGATGCATGCATCTTAACCTTATGAAGAGGTTAGAGGTTGCGGATCGAGATGAGAAGCAACCTAGGACAGGCTTGGCGCTCTCAGTCTACTTGTACATAATGGTGGAGTCTATTTACGACGTAAAAATTGAATCAGTTCGGCGGTGATTCTACATTATTCTGATCCATTGATTGATCTCATTAATCAGATTCTAATAATTCCACAACTAAGGTTTGAATCTAGTGAAATGGCAGGCTCCTCCGGGCTACCTCTCAGCCGTATACGATGAGCTCTTGTACAAAGCATATAAAGTGACTCCAGGCGAGACGTGAGTCTTGCCGTGCGCCAACCAAGATCGCCTTCCCCAAGATCGCCTTCCCCAAGATCCGACGTTCTCGAGAAAAACCGCGTGCAGCTCCGGAAACCCTTCATCCGGTGGCTGGGGTTGGGTGAATGGATCGGTCAGGCGGCACAGAAGTTGTCCGGCCCGCAACGCCAGGTGCTCTGTGCGTTGGAGTGATTCTCTTTTGAGCTAGGATAGCTCTCGCTATCTTCTGCCAACCTGGGTGTAAAGCCTTCTGGCCAGCTCTCCGGGCGAGAGTAGCTGGGGTGGGGTCCAGCGTGTGGTAGAGATAGCAATCTGGGTCCTTTGCCAAATCCACTTCCAACTCTTGTGTGGTTGCTTCCAAGTCTGTGACAAGCCTTGCAGCGGAGTATCTTTCCGCAACGCTCTCGTGGAGGAGAAACCAGATCGCGTGCAGGAGACGTTCGAACGCCAACCTGCCGATTATGTGCTCATTCTCCAACTCCATAAGTCGACAACCGACAGAGTGTGTTTTGGCGGCCGTGCCGCTTTCGGACAGTTGCCAGGAAGAGGGACTACCGGATAGCGTCTTTGTCGACCGTAGAGTCATGAATCCAATATCCTCCGAGCCCTGGAGAAAGAAGACCCAACCGAGCAACTCCAAGAAGACGCAGCCTAACGACCACATATCTGTTCCACAGCTTGACTCTTTTGTTACCAAGATGTCCGGAGCCTCGTAGGCCTCTGCTCCTCTCGTAAGCTCGTCTTCTCTCGGATCTAGGTTCTTAGTACCGTCGACTATCTTTGACGAGCTAAAGTCCGATAGTTTGAAGATTCCAAGTGAGGTACCACTGTCAGGTTCAAAAACTAGAATGTTCTCAGGCTTGATAGATAATGTGGCCGACTCCGCAGCTCTTCCAACAGTATTCGCTCACGACGAAAGGCGAGTTCTGCATCTGTCGAGGTTGTAAACCGTTTCAGTGCGAAAACAGTAGTCTGTTGATGCAAGGCAAGTCAAAAATGTGGAAGCAACGGGAATGGCGAAATCTCACCTAGCCCAAAAGATTGGCTTCCAAGTCCACCTCAACCTTGAATACCTCACTAAATGATCCATGTCCAACGCGGTCGTCGAGCTCATCAACAAGGATCGGAAGTGGCAATCCAGCGGGCACGTTGTGGTAGGTGCCATCGTCACCAATAGAATGGGGGATGAACCAAGATTGATCCTGTAGAAGTATCTCCATTGTTGCTGTCTTGATCAAGGGTATGTGTGAAGTTCATATTGAGTGGTAGGTCCTCATCCCGGATGCTACGGTCGAACGAGATGTTGAATATATTCAGGGGAACGTCGGCCCATATGCATAGTGCTAGCAATCGCAATGCTCTGCGCTAAATCTCTTCAGCCTGGTTCTTGGTGTTTGAAGGATTCAAGCTCTCCTGGGCTTCGCTCTGTCCGTGGGTATGGCAAAGAAGCTCGAGGACGAGAGACGTATGCAAAAGCTGCTTTAGATGTGCAAGTTTGATATACCTATCTTCTTTGAAATTGACGACCAATGCTTTCCTTATCCTCTCCTGAGTCCTCCCGCGCAGCTTACAGCGTCGGCAATTGGTCATGTTTTGCATGCAGGCATCGATCACCATGTGTCCAATACCGCTACTTATTCATAGGCCAACGCCGTCAGGCCGCTTGGTAACGTATCCTGTAGACAAACATATCCAACCATATTCTTTGCGAGGCAGTCAGAGGGATCCGCGGCTGTAGGTATGGGGAGGTCGGTGGTACGGATTGCGTCAACCGCAAGAGTGTTGTCCTACCAGGAGGGGCACCCGGTCAGCGCAGCGATCGCGACTTATGTTAACTTGCAGCAAAGTCTCCCAATAAAGCACTGCCCTCTGCACATGACGGCCATAGGACTGCAAGTGGGTCCTGAAACGGGGCTTGTTGGAGGGTGCAGACCACTTTTTTGAATCAAGTATGGCCTGTTGCTTCAGATGGGACAATTTGGAAGGTCGCAAGACCCTTGGTCAGGTTTCTTTGTTTATGGTGCTTTGGAACTGTGTTGAGACTTCTAAGCACCGGCCGACAACGTGCTGTCTCCTGATCCTGGTCATCGACATGGAATAGGCGTGGCCAATCAGTTCCTAATTATCGGGCACGATGTGCAGGTTTAGGCGACCACAGGCATGCTGTTTCAGGGCCTAAATGCAAGCTGGAGGCCCTTCCAGGAAGATTCAAGAGCAATATGCCACCGTTTATTCCCAACCCTGGCCTTGACTGGCTGAGTCGTGCTCGTTGAGGCACCTAGGCTGCGCGTCCGGCCGGAGGCCAATGGACAGCGAGACACCGCGGCGGGCACCCTGACCATGACCCGTCCCATCCTTGTTTTCATCAGCTCCCGGCCAAAGGCCGGTTGAGTCAATTGCGCAGTTCCGGCAATTCTGTCAGGAGTTGCTGAACGTCGATGCCGGAAAAATCCACGGCAATGCATTTCTTGGCCAGAGCTGCATATCTTGATCCAACGGCTCCTGCACTTGTGCTGCTGTACTCCAGAAGCAATCGCCTGCGGTCATCGGGATCTGCTAGTTTCAAACCTGGACAGCCCCGGGCAAGTGACGTCCAGGATCCAAGCTCGAGGAGAACGACGCCTGCGCTGTAGACATCGTGATTTGGGGTAAAATGAGTCTCTAGATCGACGCCGTCCTTGTTCTGTCGATCAGGGTGGCGGTAGATGTCTTCCTTCCAGCCCCACTGCCTGCTTCCGGTACTGCGAGCAGTGCCACGACGAGCATATTCGAAACCAACAAGGAAGGCATGGCCAAGGCTCTTGGGAAATTCAGTGTCATCGTGACCGTGGAGCATCAAGATATTGCTCGGTCGAATTGCTTTATGTACCCAGCCCACGGCATGGACGTAAGCGATGGCAGTGACAAATTCTCGAGCAACGCGAATTCTCTGGTCAAGTGGCTAAGGGAATCTGCGTGAGCTATTGGTTGAAGCCAAATCGGACGTGAGATACTCACGTGCTGTGATGGTTCCACGAGCATATCGCTTAACAGTTGCCGTTTGCAGATATCCTTGGGGCAATTGGAGGCAATCGCGAAGTGATCTTCTTGGTTATCTGTGACTAGGAAATGCTCGGCAGTGAGTATGCGATGGGAAACCGAGTCGGCCTGTTTGAGAACTGCAAAAAGCCGGGCGACCTCAAGCTGGACCTCATCCATAGTCATCGTCCCTGGCCGACGGGTTGCATTAGTCTTAATCCGATCAATCCACAACTGTCCCCGATGTTCTGGATGAAGGCTGTTCCACGAGGTCGGCGCGTCGATCTCGGTCGACGTCGTCTAGTCTATGCAGGCGACAGAGACACTCTCCTTGCTCTTCTCCATGTGTGTATTAGCCACGAGACCTGAAAGCCAAAATGGCAGATCCTTCGCATCTTTTGCATTCGATAATTTCTGGACGAAACTGCTTTTGAGCGGGGTAGGCATGAATGCAAAAGCTATCATGAGTCACTGGGACCAATCGAAGAGTTCTTTCTCCGAGTCTTTCAATTCAGTACCTGCCAGCGCCCAGAGCAACTTGCTTGGTTTCTTCTTGCTCACTTTCTCCATCTTCATAAAAGTGTTTTCGAGAACAAGTTGCATATGCTTGATGACGATGTCAAAGTGATTCCGACGTTCAGGATCAAATTCAGACTCGCCCTCAGCCAGAAGCTCCGAGAAGCCCTGCAGAGGGATGGCCTGATTATTCAGCCGCAACACCATATTGGCCTGTTCTTTCTTCGCTATGGCGAGCGCTTTCACGATGTTTGCCAAGCTGATGATTATCTGCTGGCAGGCGGCAACGGCGCCGATGATAGAGAGCGGCTCGGCCATGACCAGATAGCACGTAAAGCGAGCGAGAAAAAGGATGGACAATTGCAATGATCGGAGCCGCAGTAAGCAGTCTCAAGTCCTCGACCCGATGGTGCCCTCCACGGGTCCATCACATTCGTGCCTCTTCCTATCGGATCAGGTTGTGACTGATGACTGCAGAGGGCATGAGGCTCAAAAGGACCAAACGCGGCAACGATGGTCTCAATGAGGAAAGTAACCCATTCAAGGCGGAGAAAGACATTGCAGCCAGATCGACAGCTCCAACACTAGCTGACATACATGCCCTCACAAGTCGTTCTGATATCGAGACATTCAACACAGAGTACTAAGCATCTTCAAGACCAGTCCCAGGGCTTAGCTGGCATCTTGCAACGGACAAACACCGCGGGGCGGTTCTCCGCGAATGATGCTACCAGCGCCCAAGCTGTGACGCCTAGATCTCAATGATGTGACCACCTGCATTTCCCGAACATGATCGGCCTATACCCACCTGAGGTACGAGATAGCTAGGCTTGAATCGAGCACTGGACTTTTGCTCCAGGTCCCTTTTCCCTAGTGACTGTCTTCATGGGATATGAGTTCGTTCGGCCCATCACTTTTTGGAAAGCAAACAAAGGGATGTCAGAAATTCTGTGGTTCACGCTACCTTGAGATACTCCAGCGCATCGCAGTGCGACTTTTGGAGCTATGGAAGAGTGTCATCGACAGCAGCCTGTCGAAGAAGCATAGAGTAGTGGCTAACATCAGACCAAGGACTGAACAAGGGTTATCAGTAGCGTGGAGGCGGAGGAGCCCCATAACCTCCGCCTTGCTGCGGTGGATACCCTTGTCCTGGCTGGCCTGCTGGGGGCTTTCCATATCCTCCCTGCTGCTGACCGTATCCACCCTGTTGCTGACCGTATCCACCCTGCTGCTGCTGACCATACCCACCCTGCTGACCGTACCCGCCCTGACCTGGAGGAGGCTGGCCATATCCGCCCGGTTGCTGCCCTTGTCCTCCGTACTGTTGACCATAACCTGCTGGAGGTTGACTGTAGCCACCTTGCTGCGGAGGAGCACCATACTGTCCTGGCGGTGGGGCGCCATAGCTTCCTTGTTGTGGGTGAACCTTCGCCTTCTCGTCCTTCGTGTCATAGGAGGGATCAATGCTGCCGAGTAGCAGTTTGATGAGCCAAGTATCCGGAGTAAGTATCGCATCCTTGTCAATCTGGAGCATCTCGTCTGCTTCAACTTCAAAGTCTGGCAGTCTGTAAGCATAGACAAGTAGTAACCGAGTGGCCAAGTATGCTTACTGGATGTGCAGTCGATGAGATCACCAACGACAGGATGTTCGTCCAGCTGCGAGAGGAATTTACGGGCTTCGAGATCGTTGCCAACCTGAGCAAATTGAAATGCAACGGCGCCCTTGCCATAGCGAGTTCTGGCCATCTCGCTGGATGCATATATAATGGTGTCAGCGACCGCATTGTTGGCCTCACCCGTGGGCTGCCCGTCTGTGATGGTGATGACGAGCACTGGCTTGCGCAATTGACCAGCTCGAGCGGGCTGAATTAGTAGAGGATCAACAATCTTCTTTTTGAGCTCCGTGCCGATTGGTGTTAGGCCAGCGAAATGGACTCGTGAGACGAGGTCATTCACTTGCTGCTCACTACGAATGTTATCGCCTTGGATAGGCGATTTCATGAACCTGACTTGCACTCCGTCATCGTCGAAAAGAGAAGCTGCGAACGCGACCCGGCTGAGGATGAGTTTGAGGTCTGTAATACGCGCACCATTTTCCTCAAAGGCCATTGAACCACTGTCATCGATGTAGAGTACGACATCGAAAAGTGCCAGCCTCACTATGTCTTGTGCCATTTCACGCTGGATAGACCAGGCTTGACAAAGTTTGTCAACCTGCTGAGATGCGCGCTGAGCAATTTGATCGAGCATTGGGCTGTTGGGAGGGTACATGTTCTGCAGGTTCTTTTGTTGGATGGTTGTTTGCAGAATTTGCTTATAGGCCTGTATCTGGTGAGGACCGGCAGGTGTCGGCGGAGCACTGCCATATTGTTGTCCACCTTGTTGTGGGTAGCCAGGGCTACTTTGCGAAGGATAGCCAGGACTACTTTGAGGGGCATAGCCACCTTGTCCTCCTTGGGGAGGATAGCCGCCCTGTACAGAATGAAGCGTCAGCCAATGGGTGAATGGAGGAGTGAGCAGAGCATGAGAACAAGCACGAACGTATCCCGCACTCCCAGGAGGGTTGGGTTGATATTGATGAGGAATGTATGCTGGCCCGTTTGAATATTGTGCTTGTCCGTAAGGTTGAGGCGAATGTGGAGGACCGCCATACTGGCTGCTTGGAGGTTGATTGTACGTGTTCTGTCCTACAAACTGCGGCACTTGCTGTCCGTACTGTGGCTGTGGATATCCTGGCGCGTATGGTGGTTGGGGTGATGCAGAAGGTCTTGGAGGAGGCGGTGGCCCTGCAGATTGATTCTGCGAAGTCGCTGTGGAATTGTAGGAAGGATGTGATTGATACGGTGGTTGAGGCGATGACGTCGGCTGACCGGGGTATGGCGCAGACAACCTCTGATTCTGGTTGAACTTGTGCATCTTTCCGAGGTGAAGGCGATGCGAGGCAGAATGAAGGAAGAGAAGATGATATTGTGGTGAAGATAGTACGGGGGGGAGGAAGGCGGCTCAAGGTTTAAGGTTGACCTACAGACTGCGGTGCGCTTCCTGGGTAGGCTTGATATTGACCTTGGCCAGGCTATTCGTCATGTGGCTCAGTGATCTTCCCAGCACTCAGGATTGCTCCTTACTTACGTATGCTCCGCCAGGCTTCTGGCCACCTCCTGGCTGAAGCGATGCCGGTGGACCCTGACCCGGAGGACCTCCTGGATAAGCAGGCTGCCCTCCCTGAGCAGCTGCGAGCTTCGAAGCGAGCTGTTCAGGCACATTTTGCATCAGTCTTGGATCGCATCTTCCAGGGCGCGGAGGATAGTGGGGTGTTTGTATGCTGCACTTACACCCATGTTGCCGGGTGAATATGCGCAGACCAGTGAATCGCTGGAGAAAGGAAGAGGAAGAGGAAGATGGACGAAGAAGGTGGAGTGAGACGAGCTGGAGAGTGCCTTGATCTGCAGAGCAATGCCGGCGACTTCTGCATGAAATCCTGTCGAGGTCAACTTCAGCGGAACGCGGGCGTGGGACCATGGAGGGGCAACGCAGCCCGCACGCTAAGAAGCTTGTTTGATGGGCTGCTGAGGGCTACGGAGGACTGCAGTGCCTCGGACAACTGCGGCACTGGTCGAATGGGGCTCTGCAGGTCCCATCGCTGCGTGAGACCGATACAGGACCGGCGGCACTCTTCAATCAACACTGGTAGCATGACTTTGTCCCTGCTGACCCCTCGAGCAAAGCCACCGCCTGCGCCTTCCAAAGGATCCCCTTCATTCGCACGCGTGGTCGAGGAGTAGTACCAATGCCATGGCAACATGCTTGACCTGTCGCTTCTTCCTCTCTCGCTGTCCTTGAACGTCATCAGCCTCCGCATCTTCTTCTAATGGACATGCTGGCAGATAGCAAGAAAAGCACAACTTGGCAGCCGGGACATGTTTTGAGTTAGCTTTCACAACTTGGACGACGGCTTTGTCAGAAGACAATTGATCAGCCTTGTAGCTCTGAGCAGCCAACTGGAAACCATCCAGTCTGCAACAAACATGGTTGCAAGCTTGCATGGCCTCCGTTTCCTGGGAGCGCTGTCAAAGATCGTATTTCGAATCCGTGTAGAAATTGATCTGCCTTTAAGATATCATCAAGCCTCAAAGAGGCATTGCGGGTAGGCTTTCCATTTGTGACATGTCCGTCGGCAGAAGATGCATACCGTCTGACCTCGGGCTCTGTCCCGAGCAGCCAGATCTCATCCCATCGTCCGTTTTAGAGAAGCACAGATCACGTCGGGATATGCAAGCTGCCCTTGCATTGTGAATAGGCTGTCTTTGCATACCCTCGACACTTGCCGGTTCTCTGTCATTGTCCGAGAGGCAACAGCCCCCAGAGAGCGTTTGGCTCTCGGCCAGACATGGCGCCTTCTTACACGCCCGGACAGCGTACTTCAATCTCCCAGTTTGTGAGCTTCACCCAATCGAAAGAAAGCATAGCAGCAAAGGTAGGATCCTTGCCGTGAAGAGAATCCCGTTCGCAGACCATAGTCATCCCGCGTCGTCCCGAGTCCGCGCTTTCCCTTCATGTGTCTTGCGTGTTTCTGGTGAGGTTAGAACGACTGCTGACCATCGCTGTTTAGCACCTCAAAAATCATGGTTGGAACGTTGAGCAAGCAATCGATTCGTACGTACCACCAGCATTTCATTGCCCAACTCGACTGGCAAAGTTTCTTCGTCCATTGTCATTGTGTTTGTCATTCCGCCTAGCTTTCCCCTGGAAACTCGAATCAACGAATCTTCTTGTCAAATAGGAAAAAGGACTACGGTTTTCTGGAAAACGCTACGCCGCATGAGCCTCTGACCTCTGCCTCAAAACGCTGGACCGGATCAGCTTGACATCACTACCTGACTACTCTCTTGCACTTCAAACTTCCTTCTTGTTAGCGTTGCTGAACATGCTTTTCCCGAAAGCAGTCGTATCCCCATCAAAGCCTCCCATGGCGAAGAGACGCAAAGTTGCCTCATCTCCTGGTGGCCGTCTGAAAGCTCGCTGCATAGGCACTGCCGTTCAGGTAGCCCAGCAAGCCGAAGGGTCAGATTCCATACCAGCTTGATATAATGCGGTCTTCCTAGTGGCCGACTCCGTTGTTCTGACATCTACGCGAAAGCCAGATGGATGCCAACCAGTGATGAATGCTAACGTACTCCAACAACAACTAGATTCTACCAAAATGGTGCTGCAGGCAACAACACAGTCTCCGTCACTCAGCAAAATCTCTCCAAGCTGTTTGATAAGTACCGAGGTTAGCCTCGCCTCGCAATCACACAATGAAAGGCTCACAGATTAACGCAGATCAGCCGAAGGATGAGCCAGATCGGATAGGCATCGAAGGAGCTCAGAAATATCTGAACGACCTGAGACTTGGTCTTGAAGAATTGACGCATCTTGCATTATGCGAACTTTTGCAATCAACCTCGATCGGGGAATTTACTCGGGACAAGTTCATTGCCGGATGGAAATCTGTGGAGAAGATTAGCACCAATCAATTCTACGACAACATCAAAGCACAAGCCGATTATGTTAAATCCATGCGAAAACAACTTCAGACAGACCGCAACTATCTCAAGCAAGTTTACCGCTACACCTTTACCGTCGCGAGACCCGAAGGCCAGAAAAATGTGCCCGTTGACGCTGGGCTAGACTTCTGGAAAATGTTCTTTGATTCCGATACGGGTGGGATAGAATGGAACAGCGACTCAACGCCATGGCTAGACTGGTGGTTGGAATACTACGAGACTAAGTATAAGAGGCCGGCGAATAAGGATTTGTGGAATATGGTGGGCGAGCTTGTCAACAAGACTCGAGAGCCGGGTGGAGAGAACATGGATTGGTGGAGCGAGGACGGAGCGTGGCCAATGGCAGTGGACGAGTTCGTGACGTTTGTCAAGGAGAAGAGAGGTGATGTGGTGATGGATACCTCATAGTGACCGGCAGAGGATAGAAAGCATGGCCAGCCAGGGAGCGTTTAGACTCCTGGGAGAGGATAACGATAAGCTAGAATCCTGCATTCGGCAAACACCTTCTAAGCTTTCTCTCTTCGTTGTTATGGTGCCAGGTGATCACGTTGCATATCCAGTCTACAACAAGGAATTGTGCAATAGGCAACAAATACAGTAGTTGCACTATCTCAACCTGGCCGAACTGCCCTGCCACAGCATGAACGGAGACTGGATATACTCGACGGTCGAAGGGATTTCCCACTCCATCCCTATTGTGGGCCACAATCGCTCATGTCAGCATGCTACTATATCGCTTGAAACCACAATTGAACAAGACAAATCTTGCATTGGATGGAAAGGAGAAGCACCGAGCTACGGTAGGCGGAGCGGCAAGTAGCGCATAGCGTGCTGAATTGAGTCTAGCGTTGACGCGTTGCGGATGACCGCGACTTAATCTTTTGGTTGCAGTTTTATCTTGGCATCAGTTATCATGGCTTTAACAACCACTGCCTGCATGGCATCTCAATTTCTGCAATAGCCCATGGCTGTTGTGAGTGCTCCTGGAGTGATGAGCATGGAGATATCCAACGGAACCCACCCGTTCTTCCAGAATCAGCCTATTCCTCACCGGGCTGTGAAGTTGCCTGAGATTGGTGACAAGGGCGAGACATCGTCACATCTAGCAAAGTCAAATCACTCCAATCCACGGAAGAGAACATCTGGACCACTTGTTGAACGACCGTCTAACACACATCTGCCGCAGCTCACCACAGATGACTCTTCCGCTGATGCAAAATCAGCCGCCTCTTTGGTTGTTGAAAGTAACATGGACAAAACGCCAAAGAAGAAAGTGCTGAAACTCAACTCGAATGGAAAACTATTGAGCTCACCGCCTATTGTACCGGTTGGTCTACCCACCGCTGAGGAAGAACTCACGACGACATCTAATGGAACCAGCAAGCGCATCAAAGGTCGATCTCCTAAATCAAGAGCATCCTCATTGATCGCTAAGATCGGTTATGGCCGTGGAGAATCTGACGAACGACTGAAGCTTGGTGGTACCATCAGCAAGGTTCTTGGCTCAACCCAGAAGGTTGGTTCAGTCAGACATGCTTCGACCGCCTCGAAAAGGAGAACGCCAAGAAAGTCTACCCATCCAATCTTCTCTGGTAACCTGAAGTATCTTAGTGGTACAGATGAGGACGGCTGCAGTAAAGGAAAATATCAGGACTCGGATGCATCTGTGAGTGCTGCAAACGGTGCTTCAAAACAGAGAAGTCCACACGCCAAGCCAGCATGGAAAGACATCGTCTTCTCATCAAATCGAAAGCTGAACCAGAGCAATGAAGCATCTCCAGCACCCTGGCCGCCAACAGGCATGCAACGTGTGGATGATCTACAATACGATCGGAACCTGCACCTTCACGTCACATCCTCACCTTTACAGACATACAAGTCAAAGGGTCTTCCAACGCAACTTTCACGAGAAGAAGACATTCTGTATCGAGCCAGCTCTGTATACTCTGAAAGCCTGCAGGGACCAAGTCTTTCTGCTGTGCGGCACCCTGCACGGAACGTCCTCTCTGGTGAGGAGATGTCTTCCAGACTGCAAGAAAAGCTTCTTTTTGACAGAGTTCACCTGGCTACGCAAAGGCTGAAATTATCTTTGACCACTACAATGACAGCATTTGATCAAGGCAAATGTGATCAGTCGTCCTGGACTGTGAAGTCATCCCCTTTAAGGGCGGAAGAGGTCCTTCAATCTGGGCCTGAAGCTATTGTCCTCCGGGATTGGGTAAATAATTTGACCGTCACCTCTGTTGAAGGGGGACCACCTGCAGACAGGACGAAAGCGAACAAGCCCCAGATACGCAAACGAGGACGGCCTAAACACTCAGATGATGCCGATGATTTCATCCTTTCCAGCGAGGATGAAGCAGACGAGCTGACAGAGATCGATAAGTCGCCTCGAGAGAGCTCTCCTTTCGTTGATCGTGTGAAACGCTCGGTTCTCAGAGCAGGAGCCATGACCTCATCGCATGATAAGGGCCAAACAAAGAACGCTATTCTCGTTAGTGGTCCTACAGGCTGTGGAAAAACAGCTTCTGTCTATGCCATTGCCAGAGAACTTGGTTTTGAGGTTTTCGAAATACACCCCGGAACTCGACGCGGTGCGAAAGAAATCCTAGAAAGGGTTGGTGACATGACACAGAATCACATGGTTCAGCAAAAGAGCGGTGAAAATGCAGCTGAAGAGTTGCCAGCCACACCAATTGATGAAAATGCAGTGCAAAACGAGATTGCGTCCGGCAAACAGCGTACAATGAACGGCTTCTTTCAGACGCAATTCAAGACTGCCTCGAAGGTTGGGCGGAAGCGTAAAGCTGTGCGACAGGATGATATGAAAGAGGAAAGCACTACCAAGAAGCCGAAGAAGGCACAGAAGCAATCTCTGATATTACTAGAGGAGGTTGATGTTTTGTTCGAAGAAGATAAGTCTTTTTGGGCTGGAGTAATGTCTTTGATCCAGCAGTCGAAACGACCAATCATTCTCACTTGCAATGATGAATCTCCTTTGCCACTTGACGAATTGCCGCTGCATGGCATACTGCGGTACTCACCTCCTCCTGAGGCCATGGCTACGGATTACCTCCTCACGCTCGCTGCCAGCGAGGGTCATGAGCTTGACCGAGGTGCTGTCTCTCATCTCTACCGTCAAAGGCATGATCTTCGAGCTACAATCACGGAGCTCGACTTCTGGTGTCAGATGGGGATTGGTTCGCGCAAAGGCGGACTCGACTGGATGCTTGACAGGAGGCATTCTTTTCCGAAAGCTGGACCTGACAGCATGAGACAACGCGTGTTCAGCACAAATACTTACCTGCCTGAAATGGGGCTGATTCAGCAGCAACCAGAGATGGATCCGGAGCAAGTTGTGCTGGATGCATACCAGCAGCTGGACATACCCATTGACACATGGTGCGCTGACCGCGACAGAACATTCGCAAATTCCACCACTATCGCAGGTGCGTCTTACTATGCACACCTATACAGCGATCTGGATCTCTGCCAACACCCACGATTCGACGACGACCCTTCCAACCTCCAGCTCCTTATCAGAGCCTCACTGACAACCCGCCTCACCCCCACCCCTCCAACCCCAACCTCTATACTCGACGCCCTCATCAGCCCGCCCCAGCAACCCCCAAAACTAACCCAACCCCGGCTTCTTCAGATCTTCTCGCCCCTCACCAACAAAAAGGCTACCTTCCCACCCTCAAAAGGCCGCCTCGCCCCATCCCTTGACGCCCCGCTTTCAACGCTCACCACAGATCTAGCACCCTACATACGCTCTATCGTGGCAGTTGAGCAAAAACGGGGCGCTAGCATGCCGGTGCCGAGGCGGACCACCAGGGCGACTGCGAGGCTCGAGGGACATTTCCCGGAGAAAACGAATCCGAAACATGTGTTGATGACGGGTGGGGACGGGTGGCAGGATCTTTCGTTGACCGCAGACGAAGAGCGGTAGAATGGACAAGGATGTGGATGCGGGCGCGGATGATGAGTGAGAGATTCTGCTATGACGCCCAACCGAAAAGGTTTTCGGCTACGGACCATACATCGGTCATTTGCATGGGGGGTTGCAGCATAACGAGTGACGACGCTTGAATTTCTTCGTACAAATCTGCAGTGCGAGATGGGACATGGTGCGAAAGTCTTGCAATCTACAAAGCGAGGCGCATCATGGAGGAGGGCTGGCAGCAAACGGTGCATGTGGAGCTCGGAGCGGACGAGCGAGTTCGACGCCGCCGTGAGACAGCTATTCGAATCAGCCGGCTATGAGCAGATCTCCCTTCCAGCCCCGATGATGGAGCTAGACAGATGGCTGGCTCTTCTGCAGCGTAGCATAGGTTGCTTTGGGACTTCATCATAGCTTATCATACTTATTCAGGCATCTTTAGCTAGCCAGCAGCACCAAATATCCACCTTTGAGTCTCACGACAATTTTCGCACATTCTCCAGTCCGGTCATGCTGTCCGTCCGTCCGTCCTTCCTTTCGTTTCTGATCACCACTGCAGTTGAGTGCCCAGTTGAGCCGATCTTACTCGCCTTCCCTGTCCTTGACTTGATGGCGAGCATCTTTGCGAGAGTTGGCATCTGCTATTGACGCATGCTGTGGGCACAGTGCAGCGCATTGGCTTGAGGTGGGGACATGAGGGTTGCAATGTTATGCATGATCAGATGGTTTGTCCCCCTTCGACTGCGGCCCCGGCTGCCTGAATGGTCCCTCTTAGGCCCTTTCCTTTCGTCGTTGGTTGTTTGCAGATATGGTGGTTTGATCGAGTTCAGCTCTTCCCCCCCTTGGTTATCACCAACACGTCTAGCGACTGCTAGCCTTCTCCTTTCCATATGCCTATATGAGTGTTATGCAAGCGTCTGTGCTCTCGTTATTAGCTAAGCCTCACTCTTGCTTTCATTGCTTGTCTAGCAAGGTAACGTCGACAATGTTAAGCTTTGCGTCCATCAGCGCGTAAGGATGCAAGGTTGTCAATCTCGATGGATTCGTGTGACTCAGTTTCAACCGTATCGATCCATCTCCAAACGCGATTTTCTCTCATCCTCCTCTTCCCTCTCCTCCTCCTCTTCCCTCACCTCCTCCTCTTCCCTCTCCTCGTCCTCCTCTTCCCTCTCCTCCTTCTCTTCCCTCTCCTTGTAACCATCAACGATCTCAACACTCCCTTTCACTCTCTCCTCCAAAAACCCAACTCCCGTCTCCACCACTATCCCCGCCACCCTTACATCCGGCAGCCCATCTTCGCCATAACTCCCGTTCGGGAGAACTATCGTTCCGACCCTTCCCCCTGGGCCCCTCATTACTCCTCCTTTTTCTCTCAGCACCGTATCCATATACGCCGGAGGAGGTTCTAGCGGCTCAAGCGCCCGTCTCGTGATCTCGCTCATCAGATCCGGGAAGGTGGGGGCGCAGGTACCACTGCGGAGGAGTTCGAGAGCGAGGGCATGAACGCGGGAGGACCATTCTGCGGCACCGGCGGGGTTGGTGGTGGTTATTGCTTTGGTGAGGGTGGTAGTCAGGAGGTCGTTTAGGAGCGAGATGGAGGAGGTGGATTGGAGGTGGTTGAGGAGGGATTTGCGGGTTGGTGGGGGGAGGGTGTGGGGCGTAAGGATGGTGGATGGTTCTTGCTTGTTGTTGATGTCGTCGGGGCTTGTGTGGTTGGTTGTTGAGGGTGGGAAGGGATAGTGCAGATCGAGGTAAGCGGCGGAAGCTGGAACGGGGATCTTGGAGGCGGTGAAGGACATCTTCTCGGTCTAGAGAAGAGTGTACGTCGGTATGGACCTCAATGAATGGTAAGAGCTCAAGACAATGAGAGGCATCAGGGAGGGTTCTGCGTTAAGGATGCCACTTTGAACAAAGGTCACTAGACAAAATGCGCGAGGTCGTTTCCTCGACCACGCTGGAACTTGGGAAGCATGCCAACTCTGAAGAGCAATGAGACGATCTTGCAAGCTTGTCGTTGCGTTGCGGAACACAGAGATATGCCAAGGATGCTACGGTTGACCATAGAGACACAGTGGGCAATATCAAAACAGAGCCTTGAACAGACTGACAGACAGCATCTCGGATGCTAACATCCTTTCAATGCTGTCACCCACATGCGGATCCGCCGCTTAACCTCACTTCTTTGAGATATGTGGCTTGCCAGCTACTTAAACAAGCTGTATTCTTAATCCCAGCTATGGTTCCACAACTCTTCCCGAAGAAGAACAAATTCTATCAGCAGGAATGCCCTCTTCTAGCGATGAGACTGTTTCCGGACTTCAATCTGGTCAAACACGACATGAGAATGCCCTCAGAGAGCAACATCATAGCTCTAGACAAGTTACCCACGGAGATCCTTCTCCAAATCCTTGAGCAGGATTCTTTGCCAACTGCTAGCATCCAAGCACTGAGGCAGACTTGTAGCCGCTTTCGGAATGTCCGCTCCCCACCAGAATCCGATGTCTCTGCTGCTGCGAGAGATGCCGAAACCATGAGCGACAAGCTCGAATTCTTGGAGATGTTGTGTAGAGACTTGTCCCCCAGCGACCTTCAAGCCTGTACAGCTTGTCTTCGTTTGCATTCTCGCGCCAAATACAGTCAATTTGAATTAGCAAAACATCCTTACCCGCGTCAGTGTCTGTACGCGTCTAAACTTTGGCTTTGTCCGCACAAGCGTCTGTCTTTCAGTGCTGCGCGCAACATTCTTGCTCATCTTGATGACTGCAAGGCTCAAGACTTGAAAGAATGCCGAAATTGTCATCTCCATATGTGTACCTTGCTCTATAAAGAAGGAGACGGAGGTGCATTGGTCCAACGTGTCGATTTGAGGCTATTGGAATCGAATCAGTACGTGGAAGTGCTTACGATTGATGCTATAAAGGAACAGTTTGCCGCAGCAGCCGTTACGACTCTACTCGAAGACCTCGACGTGCCTATATGTAGCCATATGCTATTCTCTGACCCGTCGTTCACCAAGCGGTATGACCCAGACAGGCTGGAGCTACGAAGACACCTGGGCCCACTCAAATGGATGGGTACAGTGCGATCAAATATACCATTCGTGAAGAAGAAAGGAACCCGACAGCGGCCATGGAGATGTGCAGAGCGCGACTGCGGCACGGAGTTCTGGTTTGAGCTGCGGCAGATAAAACAGAGCATTAATGACTCGGAAGTTCTCACTCTTATTTCGTGTGTCAGGCGATCGATAGGGCCAATGACGCATGTGACGGATAAAGAGTGGTTGCAGCACACCATCTCGGAAGTTGAGCAGAAAGCGATGCTGCGATCATGGGACGTGTTTTTCGCCAACCTAAAGCATGAGCGTCAGGAGCGGCAAGCGTTCATTCTCCGTCCAAACCATCGATCTCCCGGCCCTTGAATCTTCCATTTAGAAGAGGATACTATTCTGCCCTTGTCCGGTGTACGTCGTCCGTCCGCAGTGTCGTTGTCATATGCATTCATATGCATCTTCCCTGGGTCGCCTTCGGAGAACCCCTTGGACATAGCTCTTTTTCTGTCAAGCTGCCTGAGTGGCCGTGAGAAAACCTTTGGGCTCCTGCACAGCACATATGTATGAGGTCCGAAGCAGAGCTTTCGGAGCTCTGGGGGAAGCATAATTCAACGCTGGGTAACCTCTTCCAGCACTCTCGAGTCTTGGCGAGATCCTTCGACACCATCCACCACCCTGATGAACACATGTGTTATGCATATCGAAGCAACCCTGTCTCGAGACTGGGCGATCCGTCAGTGGGCCCGCCAGTGGGCCCGTCCCGTCCAGATACCATCAAACCCGAACATCCCCTTGATGGGCAATTTTGTCACATCAAACGAATCTGCGAATGAACGACCAGTCTCGAGCTAAGGCTGTGCACCACCCTCCGAAGCAAGTTCACACGACCAAGCGTATGTATACAGCCACAATCGTCCGTATTCATCGTGGGCAATGTAGCGCCTGGTAGCAAGATTGGCATATCGCGTCTGACTGAAATTCCTCCATTCGGCGTGAGGTCCAGTATGTTAGGATCCTTTTCCAACACAACCTGTACCTGTCGCTATGGTGCCCACCAAACAGCCAAAATCCCCCAAAAAAGGGTTAATTCAGTCCACTTATGTAGGATGGGCAGACCAGCCGTCAACGTACCGCACTCCCTATCTACTCACCCTCGCTAGAGCTGCGGAGCCAGCAGTCATGCAGCTAGAATTCAAATACCCAAAGCTCCTACATACACATAAAAAAATAGCCAATGTATTGTGCAAGCCAAACACAAATCTAGATCCACGCTCGTCCAGATAGATAGATAACTCTGTCGGCCAAAAGCTCGCTCTGTCGTTCTAAGCCGAATTACCGGAACATGGTACTTTGATAGATCGATACACCATCGCGCCATCTCATCTGTCACCTGTGGACGCAAGGCAGACAAAACAAACGCAACTGATTCCGACTGCTGATGGAGGGGGAGTGAGTGAGTGAGTGAGGGAGGGAGGGAGGGAGAGAGAGAGAGAGAGAGTTGTAATAAAGGAGAGGCATATTGGAAGTCACGCATCTCCATATCCACACATACGCATGTTTGTCCGTCTGTGATTCTGTATCTTCCTTCTTTCCTACTTTAGTACGTAGACGATGTGATAGGTGACCCGGTCACATTTGAACTGTCTGTCTATCTGTCTGTCTGTCTGTCTGTCTGTCTGTCTGTCTATCATTCTGTCTGTCTATATATGCATGCATGCATGCATGATCTGCGACCATAACTCACTACAACCATATCCCACCGTCTTCGAGCCCGAAGAGAGATGATGTATCTCTGAGAGCATACAACAACGCGTTTCAGCTTCCGCTGCGTCATGTAGACGATGTGTAAACAAGATATGGAACAACAAGCTGACTAAATCGTGGGATATGTGCAGCCAATCAAACCCTCTCCGGCGTGACGTAACTCCAAACCAAGACGAAGAAACGTGAGATGCTGAATCAATGTTTCTTCCCAAACAAACTCTTAATCACTTTCTTGGTGCCTCCAGCCTCTCCATTACTCGCGCTCGCATCCTCATTCCCTTCTTGCTCATCAGCCTTCCTTGCACTCTCCCTCCCACTAACCCCACCCCACTGCACCCTCGGTTTCGGCTCTGAGACCATCGTCTCTCTTGGCCTCGTCTGCTTCGTCCTGACAGATACATCTCCGGCCGGTTCTGATGCAGTATTCCTGACGTGCCCTCTACTCTTTTCAATCCCGTCATCCTCACTTTCACTCTCCTCCCTCTCCTGACTAAGCCCCAGAGCGGCAAGTCTCCTCCTCATCTCTGCTGCCGTTTCTCTTTCTTCACCCTCCCCACCTACTCCTCCTTTATCCTCTTGACCGGCTTCCGCAGCATCCTCTCTAATCCCTCCACTAACAATAGTGCCCAATCTCGATCTTCTATCATCCGCCGCCGTGCCGGGGCCGGGGCCATCTCTGCGAAACCTCGCAAGAGAGGAGCCTACGTCATGGGTCGGGATATCCTGTTCTGCGTCTTCTTCGTCCTCTTCTTCTAGCGTTGATGCTGTCGTCTTCCATCCAGGTGGGGCGGGACGCTGCACCACATCCACCGTTGATCGCGAATGTGACGCTACGGGCTTCATACCGTCGGTCTCCGCTCTTCGGCTCTCGGGTCTTGCACCACGTGATGAAGGAGGTGATGAGACGATCTCACTTGTTGACCTTGCGGCGGGGCCTGGTCTTGGCGCCGCAGCACCATTGCTTCCCTGCTGCGCCCTGGTCCGACTATTCTCTCTTTCCTCTATCGCTACGCGCCTCATTTGCGACTTGATATGATCCGGCGCATTACTGTCATCAATGGCTTTAATCTGGGCCTTTGGATCCAACTGCTGCAACTCCTTGAGGAAGTCGACGGCGGAGTAGCGACGGCCAGATCCGGTGGTTATGCCGTTAGCGTGAGATGTGCCGCTTGTACCCGAGAGGCCGTGGCCGTGTCGGTCGATGTGGGAGATAGTGAAACGGAGGGAATTGTCAGCGAAGAAGTCGGCGCTTTCTTCGTGGCCGTCGACGCTGCTTCGCCGAGGGGCAGTGGAGGCGTCTTGGCCTTCTGCTGAGGCGGCTGAAGTGGGTGTGGTGGCGTTGGGGGGGACATATACCTTCTCGCCGCCCAATCCTACCCAAGTGCCCATTCTGCCGAGACCGCGGCGCATTTCAGCTGCGTGGGACATCTTGCCCCAACCTTGTGCATGTGTTTCTCCTGAGGTGTTGCGATTTTTGTCATGGCCAGGCAGTGTGTAAGTTTTGATAACTTCTCCGTCTTCGTCTTCGACAATAATTGTATTGCCAAATTGATATGCATGGGCTGGGCCTCTCTTTCGCTCTGGTGGTTTCACTTTGGCATGTGAAGACTCTCCCCCTTCCTCGTCTTCTTTCGTCTTGCCCCAACCGCGCCAATTACCCAATTGCTTCCTCAAATGCTTATAAGGATGACCAGCTATCTCTCCCGCAGCCTTCTCTATGTCTTCACCCTCTGTTTTGGCATGTGGCTCATGCTTGTGCTTAGCATGCTCGCCAGTCTCCTCATGGGATAGCTTTTTTCGCTCTCGCTCGATCTTTCTTGCCTTTTCTTCTGGAGATCTGCCTCTCGTGTCTGTGATCGACAGGACATTACCTTCTTCATCTTCAATGATCATTTCATCTCCTTCCTCATAAGCCTCGACATCCGCACTTTGTCCTCTGGGTCCATCCTCGTCCCGCTCCGGCGACGTGGATGATGATGCGCTAGGCTTCTCCACGTAGGCAGGCTGACGGCTTTCCGATGAAACATCTGCTGATTTCTCGTTCAAAGTATCTAAACCACTCTCAGGATAGGTCTTCAAGGCCGGTTCGGACCGCCGCTGCGGTGCTATAGCACTTTGGCTGATCGGACCACCTGGGCCTTTGCCAGCCTCCCATTTCCTTCTTCTTCGACTCCTCCCGATCGGTGAGGTTCCAGGCTTCTCGGTTTCATCTTTCTGACGACGAAGAAAATTACCTGGCACGCCAGTTGGACCGAGCGTGCCAGGCGGAAATGGTAATTTCTCATTCGATTCGGACTCGAGAGAAGATGTGTCCAACTTTGAGAGTGATTTAGAACTAGATGCTGATATCCGGGGTAGACGGTCCATCCAAGATCTTCCAACCTCGTTGTCCTGGGTGTAGGAAAGTGTGAGTGTCAACGTGTTGATACGTTTGCCAAGTGTGAAGACTGCGATCGAAGATCCATGAATGGCTATCGAAATGATGACCAAGAAGCATGTGATTGGCCATATTAGATAGATCACATTATAATCTTTAGAGCCTGGAGGTGGCAGCTCACCAAGAGGATCGGTGGATTCTGTCTCCATTTCCGCACGGGCAAGAATGGCTGCAAAGATAGCTCCGACCCCAATAGGCCCGAAATGACCAGCAAAAAGGGCTTCTCGCCATGTCTTGACATCCGGTATGATAGGTTTCAAGGCCATCATGATGGGTATTCGACGGAAGAAGACAACGAAGATGCCTATGACGACCAACTTCCAGGGTATCATGCCGTGCTCAGGGGCATTAAACTGGTCCCATGGAATGACAGTTCCAAAGTAGACAAAATACGACAGATTGAGCAAAAGATCGATGACATTGGACACATGCGATTCCTCCGTCTTCCCAGTAAACCATCCATCGTTCGAGAATCCCACCCCAGCACTAAAGCCAATAAGCAAATCGTCCATCCCAAGCATACTACCAGAGCCGGCACAGAACAATGCCAAGACAAAGTAGAACACAAGAAAACTCTCACGATCGATCAACCCTTTTTTCTCCGCCAATTTAATGGCATGACGGGCAATGTAGCCAACCATGAATCCATAGAAAGCCCCGAAGATACATTCGTAAAGAATAATGTAACAAAACCAGTGCAACGCGACTTCACTGGCATGTGGTCGATATCGTGCAAGGTAGATTGAAAGATAAATGAATGGAAAAGCCATGCCATCGTTACAGCCAGATTCTGCAGAAAGGACGTCTCGCAAATGTTTCGGCACTCTTTTGGCAAATTTGCCTTTTCCAACAACCGAGGAGGCCAAAACAGGATCGGTAGCGGTGACACAGGCTGCACAAATCAATGACTCTAGCCAGGTCAAGGGTTCTATCATCCACCAAATGAACAGACTGGTGACAAGCCACCCATAGGTCATCACGGGAAGAAGTAAGAAGACAACCGACTTCCAATGGCGTTCCATATAAGATTTTGGCAATTCGACACCGACTGCAAAACATTGTACCACCAAAACAATTCGAGAGAACTCGAGCGTAATCTGGTCCGCATTGCCCCATTCCAGAGGATTTATCAGGTTTGCAGCATGCGGTCCGAAGATAATTCCACAAATGGTAGCCACCGTAGCTTCACCGATATACAGTTTTTCCTTGATGAACAGTGAACATAACATGAATATGCTAGTAAATCCCCCGAGGATAATGTAGACCAGATGCGGTCGATTGATAGAAAGATGTTCCCAAGCCATATTTGCTGATGTTGAGCAGCGTAGGAAACCGCAGTGTTTGTGTCTCCTCTGAAGGATATATGTATGAAGCAAGCTCAGCGTGTAGGTTACGGAGCCGGCGTCTTTGTTCCTTCACTTGTAAATGCCACCCAGGTGCTCAATTTCCATGCTAGATTAACGTAGGCAAATGGCCGGAGCATGCGGGGCTCTTCGGAGTCCAGCGCAAGCGAGGATTCGAGAGTCTGGCAAAAGGATTGGCAGGAGGGACCACAGGTTCGGAGAAATAAGGAGTGTCGGTCATGGGAGACGAGGTCGACAAGTCGGTGGTGAACGAAAGTGCGGAAACGAAATCAGCGAGGGGGCTGCAGGTTCTCGCCATGGAACCGGCTTTGTGTCTAGCTACTACTTGATCAAAAGAGTTTGGGGTTGGGGGTGGAGGTGCAGAATACTTCAGTCACAGAGATATACTTTCCCAACTACTTCAACGGTCTCCTACTCGTCATTATTGTGCACTACCAGCGCTCCTGCATACCACAACGACCAGGGGCCCCACTGTTCATGAACATCTGGGGACCTTTGGACCATGTAGATGGCCAACGAGGCTGGCCAGGCACTGTTCGAATTGGCGTCCCGGAGTTCCACAAGTCACCAGTGTTTCTGCGGAACAAGATCATCTCTCTTGTGTATTACCTCCCAGCCTCGAATGAGAACGGCCGAGATTTTAGACATTGTCTTGGCTATACTTGGCGATGCTTCAACGGGTCACTTGGCACCTCTCGGCAGAGCTTGGCGTTTCTTGGCATCATCACGAGGGCAGCTCGGGCAGATCTTACCGAGTTCAAGTTTCATCAGAGATTGTCCTAGTACGAAGCTTTGAAGGAATCACATTGATAGATACACAAATCCAGGAAGACTAGACCACAACCTTCTGCTTTGTTTGACGCTCGAAATGGAATTTGTAGTATTACAAGGCTCCCTGCAAAATACACCGCACCACAAGCCCATCTGATAAAAGCAGGGACTCAAGACAGACCATTCCCCCCAAATCCGGTTCATTGGTCATCATATCATGCCTGTGCCATGTGAGCGTCAAGGGACCAAGGTAAGAAAACGCCCGACCTTTGCCGTAGCTCACCCTGGTCGCAGCATCCGAGGGATGAACGTATTTTGTGCGTGGTGCTGAGTCTCAGATGAGAGTCGTGACAACTTTTAGAAAAGCACCTCCCAGGTATATTAGTCGTATTGGTAAGAATAATATGTTTATGAAATTTGTATGTGCTGGGGCGTATCCGTGTAAGGCATCGTGTATACAAAGTTGACATGGGGGTATTGGTATGTTTCATGGTCGTTTCGCCTTTATCGCAGCCGAGGTGGTAAATAGCTCCAGGTTGTTCATAGATCTTCTTCGGAAATCGCCAGAGGCATCGTGTACAGAAGTTTGAGTCTAGACTGTGATAGTAGTGGATGCAAGGGCTCGGTCTTTCATTCGGGCGGCTTGAGTCTCCAACGAGCGGGCCATGAGGTTGGTCACTAAGCCTTGTCAGTCTTTCAGCAAGAGACAATCATGAAGGGTGCACAAACCTGGCCAGACAGCAGCCCTCTCAAGCATGTGCGCTGTGGTGAACAGGACCCTACTCCCAAAACCTGAATGGTCTGGCGAAATGGACCCGAAGCCAGGCATCGCTTTGGATTCCGCACTATTCAAGACGTGGCTGATCTTGTCCAACAGCTTCCGATCTTCGTCTTCGAGCAAGATGAGGCTCGCAGCTTGAGAATGGTCAACATCATCGCTACCGATGATGCCAACATATCGCCCGATGCGGTCCTGAACAGTGCTAACCCATTCCGCAAGAACCTGTGCGCAATCAAATGCACAAATCGCGCTTTGTAGAGGAAGTTCTCGCGATGTTTGCTCGGCAAAGCTTACACCGAGCTTGTCTGACATTGCCAATGAATCTGCTGCATAGAAAGCAGCCTTTCGTAGATGCCGTTCTCGAAGTGCAAGCTGCTCAGGCTGCTGCATGCTTTCCGAGCCTCCCATGGTAAGCGGGACTTCCTTGCTGGACATCTTCTGTAAACTAGAATCATTGGAAAGCGACTCGGCAACAGAGCCGCGACGACTACCTGACATGTTTGTTGATGCCGTCGTATTGGGCTCATCATAGCTCGAGCTTGGACTCTGTGTTGCGTGGTGACCAACGTCGGTACCTTGAGCCAATCCGTCAGCCATGGTATCAAAATCTCTCTGCCAAAAAGCCTCTTTGGACCGCCCAAAATTGACGAACAAGCGAACATATGCAAGGTCCAGAAGCGGTATGCAATCAGCAGACAGAGGACCGGCGCCGAATGGATTTGGCCTCTCCAGACTATGGGTGGGGTTAGTGGCCCAAGCAGCCTGCCATGCGCGAAGAGCCGGCTCGATGTGGGCATGCATCTGCTCCGTATCATGAGTCGTCCACTGCCGGCCCAGATGTCGTTGTCTTGTCTCCCAGATATAGTTGTGCAAGGAGTTAATCAATATCAAACACCCAAACGTGCTGGGTTTTAGATCACTCTCAGGGAGATTTTGCATCCTGATTCCTAGGCCAAATGGCGCGTCAGAAGGCCGTGGCTGGTGGTGCTGGCGTTGTGCAGCGGTGAGGAGATGACCGAGGGCAGCATTGAACATGATCGGATTAGCTTCTCCAATGACTCCGCCGCCCATTGATCGCCAGGCAGCTGCGTTTTCTGCGGCCCACAGATCTTCCTCACATGGTAAGCTGAGTCGAATCTCCGAATTGGTCAACGCAGGAGGATGGTTGTACGCCGAAACGAGCAGGCTCGAGAGGATGAGGACCGCATACAAGGTCCGTTTTCGCTCTTCAACGATCTTCCATTCCTGCCAGTCGCTGTCATCTGTCTCGGTCGTCATCGAATTCCAACCAATGGGTCCTAGTCCGTCCATCTGCACATCGGGATTCAGGGTGCCATTCGTCATCACCATGTATCCGGGATATGGCCGAGCTAATTCCGCGCCGCGTGCTAAGCTAACCAAGGTCGCGCAATGATTGCTGGCAATATCAGCGGATGTCTTGTCACCACAATTGTAGCCATAAATAACGTTCAGAAGCATGGCTTGGATGAGCCAGAAAGGCGTGGTCTCCGCTTCGGCGTGATGTCTAGGCCCGAAGCCAGTTCTGCTGAGATTTGCTCTGCGACGTTCTTCTAGGAACCCACCAATCATGTGCTTTGCCGCGTCGAACAGCTGTTTTGCTGGAGTCATTTCATGCTCATAGAGCGCGCCAATGGCAGTAATGGCCAACATCAGGCAACCGCCGGCTCCGGACGAGCTATTGTGATCGAAGTGCGACTCTCTATTGATCATCCTGGAGGGAATGCTGTACTCTGAAGATTCAAAATTCAACGACGGGATGTGTAGGAAAGGTAGATGAGGATGAAAATATTGGACGTAAGCTGCAAAGTACCGTTGCAAATCTAACGTGCTTGGAAAATGGTTCAGCGAAAGGCTTTTTTCTCCAGCAGTCGAGTTAGGCGACAGCGGTGAACCCATTATTGGTTGAGAATACGGTCGTTGACCGAATCCAGAATATTGCAACAAGCTTGTGAGTACGCTCGAGCGAGTGTGTTCGTTGATCAGATCTATGGAGACAGTCGTGATAGAGCTGTGCCGCAGGCCACTGTCCATGGAGGAAGAAGACGCGGTTGACGCTCCCCCAGTCCGTCCAATCGGCATCTGAAATCCTGGCGCAACAAAACCTGGGACCATAGAAGGCGGTTCCATTGCATTGAGCGGTGGCGGGCTAGGGAAATGCATTTCCAGTAAGGAACCTCCTTGAGCAAGAAGAGATTTCGGTGATATTGTACCCTGTGGTGCTGGGACCATATCATTGAAAGCAGACGGGAAATCAAAGTTGACAGGGCTTGCCATCAACTGTGCCTGCGTGACTAGCGGCGCATTCCAGATCTGGGGCGCCGATGCGGGAAGGTTGTTCATGAGCAATGCACCACCGTCAAGCATACTGTCGCCAACTCCCTCGGGGCTGTTCGTATCCATTGCTGAAGGCGAGGATACATCGATTGCCGACTCATTGGGCTGACTGAAGAATCTTTGGTTTTCAAATCCCTGGGCCATCCAGTCAAAATTTTCCCCGTCTTGCAGCATGCGGAGATTGGATGGTTCCGAGTATGGATACTGCAAAGTCGAGTCGTCCATTCCAAAACCTTGCATCCCACCCATGTGAAGTTGATTGGGATTTATGGTGTTACCAGGGCCAAACGCGAACGTACTCATGCTGAGTTCATTGGAGAAGCCTCGGTACACTGGCGCAGTCCGAAGACCTCCGGCATGGTCTGTTGGGAGAGCACTCGTATTGAGACGTGGCAGACTATGAAGCGAGCCTTGTGTTGTGCTCGACAGGCCACGAATCTGGTAGCCCGGGACACCCAGTACACTTGAATCACTACTTCGGTGGAGATGACCTGCATTTGCATTTCTGCTGGTGGTGGTGGACGTGGCAAGCAAATCGAGGGCATTTGCATCAAGATGACTCAACGTGTTCGCACGTGGTCTCATGCCACCAGACGCATTATTGGCGACAGAATTTTTGCGAACGCGGCCAGATCCAGCATTGCTCTCACGGCGGCCCGTTCTTGGTCTTGAAGAAGGTGTGGTTGTGGAGTGGAGCTTCTGTTGATGTCTTAGTAAGAGATCCCTCCTTGCAAAACATCTTGAACATTCAGGACATTCGAACGGCTTTTCTTTGGTATGAGAACGCTCGTGTCGCTTCAGATGCTCTAGTCGTGCGAAAGATCGGCTGCAAGTCGTGCACACGTGGGGACGAGGTTTGTCTGTCTTGGGAGGAGGAAAGGTTGAGCCAGCAGATCCAATCTGCCCGCTTGTTGAAGACTTCGAAGCAGTGCGACCAACTGAAGCGCCGAAAAAAAGGGTCAGTATATCTGTCTCCAATGGCAGAGTTTGAATGCAATACTGACCACTAGGACCGTTCTGTGGGCCGCTGGTCACTGCTTTAGAGCCATCGGGAGACGTCATCGCCAGACTATCGTTGGAAGCCTCCTCATCTATCATCCTCCACAGGCTCCAGACTTCAGCGGCAGTTCTTACTTCGGGCAACAAATGAACTGCGTCCAGCGCGAGGCTGCCCCAGACCCAAGCTGGCAAAATATATTGTGAATTAGTTGAGATTCAATATTTCATTCGTTACAACCACAGGAGGTTCCAAATATGTGTCTCCGGCTTGATCGATGCGTCCTTCAAGTAAGCTTCACTTCCGCTTTGGTACCCAAGGTCTTTTCCAGCGAAGGTAAAGGGGGTGAGTACTGAGTGTGATGCGCCAGAGTGAGTGAGCCGAGGAGCAATATTGACTGCGCAAGACCAGCTTGCGGTGATACGAGCTGAAGAATGTGAAACAACACACGTGCTGAAAAGTTGAGCGATCGAAAGGAGGCAGGTTCCCAATTGGAGTTCGGTGGGAGGCAAAAGGATCTTTGAAAGCTACCGAGACTTAGCATTGATTGAGCTGCGGAGGGACGCCGCGAAGCTCACAGAATTTGCTTGTAGAGGTTTTTGGCAGTCGGAAGAAGGTCAGTGGTTCGCATGAGCTTCTACCAAGCAATTGAAAGTCTTTAGAAAGCTTGTGCAGCTGCCTTTGCTCTGTTCTCGGGAGTTTTGGTTTGCAAAGGACCCTCGAAGCTTGGATGCTTCTGCAGTCAACCGAGGGAGGGTTCTGTGAATCCTGTACAGCTGGATCTCGAAATACACTCGCAAAGCACGACAGCGAGACGTAGTCTGTCCGTGACGAGGTTCAAGTTCGTCCTCAGAACGTGGGTATGACAATCTCAGGCTCTGCCGCCTCGGAGCGTCACTGGAAGGCGAATTACTGAATCGGGGTGGGTGGCAGGCGTCTAGTGCCGTACCGTAAGAGCGTACGTTTGTGCCTGTCCAGGGATTGGACACTGTCGGTCAATACTGCTTGGAGAAGGCTGGTAGTCGATCAGATATTGCTGCTCAATTGCTCGATCTAACGAGCTTTCCCAAGCATGGGAGCTATCTTCTGTGGAAAGGCCTGCGCGTGAATAGAAGTAATGCTTTTAGGGGTCTGCTACAACTGCCCTGCCCATAGCCTGTTTCCATATCAATTGATCTCAAACTCGCCATTCATTTTGTTGAAATTGGAGTTGCCAGACGATACCGTACACAGACGAGGCGCATGAAGCTAGGATATTGGGTCATTGGCTGGTCGCTCGAGCGGCGTGGTGAAATGATGCCGCTTGGAGTTTTGACCTTGATAGCGGCAAAATGGTGGCTGGATCCACTTCCAACCCTCCCCCAATCAACTCTGCCTAGAGATTCCACTAAGTTGGCCACACATACAAAACCCCAGGAACTCACCCATCTCCGTTTCAATAGGCAGAAAAACTTCCATCTCGGGATCAGGATCATCTTTCAAGATCCAGATTGCCTCGTGTTTTCCTCGCCTCCTCGTTGAAATTTTGCATATCCTATGAAGGCAAAGATATCAAAGAGTCCTAAAGTATCACCGTTGTGCGTATGAGGTGCGTTGATGCATTATCAAAGAAAGGCATTGTGGACGCCCGATGGCTTCGGTCCACCACGTTGCAGCTCAGACTGTCATGAGGTACGAGCACAACCCCGGCAAGATTTGTCGTTATTTCTGTACGAGTACAAGTAGGTACTCCGTACATAGTCTGTGAATCCCTCCAGGGCTCCACCATCGAAAACAACGATCAACGCTTATCACCATTTTCATGCCCTAAATTGAGGGAGATAAAGGTGGTGTGATAGGCCTTAGTCCTTACTGTCTTCTTCGCTGGGAACTACTGTTCTCAATCCTGCGCTTAGCTTGCTCTACTCAATGAATATGCATTGACCTTCAACTGATGCTGGCGAGCTGATTGTTCTTCATGCCATGCTTGTCGAGGTTGGCTTTGCTCCTGATTATGCCTGCCGTATCTACCCTCGTGCTTGGGCATGCTGTCTTAGCTTAGGCGTCATGATTTCAGACAAACGTACCCTAGAAATCCTGAAGTCAGGGTCAATTATTCTTGGTCCCGAAGTTCTGGAGGGTCAGATCTAGACTTGCCAGTTGGAGCAACTGTGTTCTCGCACCCTCACTACCCAGTGCTAGACAGTATCTGCCAGTGTTTCTAGATCAGCCGAACAGCGATGGCAGAATCCGCCAGCATTGCCGATCAGTCGCCATTACAGAGTATTGTCCGCAAGAGTCAAGAAAGGGCCGGCCTGTGGACGCCATTATTAATGTGACAGGCCGTGATCCACACTGCAGGCAATGACATCGGGGCTAAAACGAGGCCACTTCGCCACGAAGTGGACCTCTCGAATGTCCTGCAGCCGCGGTCTAAAACATCAGTGCTCATTTTGACTTTGATGGACAGCACCGTCGCCGCACCAAATCTGCTGGTTCGTATCGCTTAGATACCAGAGGCTCCTAGGATTTGGGGGTTGTCAGCCTTCATTCAAGTACCTTGAGGACGATTTATAAATGCTCTGTCGACCTTATTGTAACAAACACGCGGAGCTTTTCTTAGCATTGGAACTTAAGTGTCTCATCTCAAAATTGGACTCGTGCAATATGCAATTCTGTGCAAAACGTCGATATCAGTCTGAGCATCGATACGGAGTACTGAGTTGCTTGTCGCCCTTGCGCAAGCGCCATGCTGTGTCAGGCATTTGAAGCAGCCATCTTGGTGCGCAGCTCTTAGGTAGTAATTAGATGGTTAGACCCTCCAGGCAATTCAGCACAGGCATGTTACAGAGTAGAGAGCTGCTAAACTTCACCCTGGATTGCATCAGCCGATCGTCCCAAACACATGACCGTCACGAGGCGCCTTCATCCTTCTCCGTGACTATGTCCATGTTCAATCGGCATCGTAATGGCAGTCTTCCCGTCAGCAGCCAATTGGCGCGGCTGAAGTCTTACCAATCTGAGTCAAAGCTTCTTCCCAATCCAACTTGCTGCATCGAAGCCTGTCGATCGGTTAGAAGGCATTCCGCACTGCGGAACCCGCGCATTCGAATAATACAACGAATCGAGCAATAAATTTCTGAATCGAGGCTGTTTACCTGCGTCGCCAAGATCCACCTGATAAGTGTACAATACTCGGTAATCTTCTGTATTTAACGTCAAACTTGGTGTGATTTTGCACTCGAGCAAGCGTTATATGTCACTCTCGTACAGGCTATTTGCCACACATGTACAGAGTACATAGGCATGTCATATCTAACCACTGATACATCAAATGTCGACGGCCCCGACTCCTGGCCAAAGCCGGCTGTGACCAGATAATTACCTACGTTACCGGCAAGTATTCAGATATCTGAATCCTTTAAACCAGGATGCCGAGAGGAAATAATCCTCGGGCGAGTCGAATTAGAAGGTGATGCGCTACATCTTCAACTCGCGGTAATTAGCATAGTTTTGTCCTACTCTAATGAGGTGCATGTGAGAACATCTGCATCTTCAATGTTGACTCCGTCTACCACCTTCATCTGCATTTGTGCGGAACGGTGACGCGGCATAATTATTGCCAACGTCAGGGTATGTTCAGCATGCAAAGTGATGCAGGAAGCCACGAATCAATCGCGTCAGAGATCTGTAGTCGCAAAGATAGTCCCGCATCATCGCTACTGCATGTTGATCAGACATGGTATGTATCTGAAGAGTCAAGAGCAGAATGTGGCCCGTGACTATCAAGCACAGCGTGCGCATTCTAACAGCTCAGGAGCTGACAAGACAAGACGAATGCCTTTTTGTGTGCTGGCCATGCAGGTAATTCTCCGCTGGAACACTTTTAGCGCTGTGCTGCACCGCTCAAAGTCACCCCGAGCATGCGGATTTTCTGGTCAGTCAACGCTAGGTCAGTGTCTCGGTTCAGAGCTTTGCTTCTTTATACGTACTACCGTGCCATTTGATCTGTCACAGGCCGGTGTAACCACATTGGGCTTCCCTGAAAGCAGCGAATCGTGCGTCTTGACTTTTGCTTCCATTTTCTAGGCTGGAATCCTCTGTACAACCGGGGCATTACATCACGTACATTGAGCACTTTGTTAGTCTCATTACACAAGTTTCCTATCCAGAGCGTACACCAACGCAGCTCTTATCATGATCCAAGCAATGCACTCTTCAGGGCTCTTTCTGGCGGCTTTTGGTCAGACCGGGAAGATGCCCTACCCTGACCATTCCCATAATGATGGGAGAAAGAACTTTTGAACTCATACCGGTCGCGCCGGTCGAATAGCCTATCAGCATTGCATGGCTGGGAAGGAGACTTCGGGACCTGCCCTCGTGGAGCTTACTATCGACGGAAAAGTCAAGATTCTGAGTATAGTGGGCAAAATTTCTCATCGCACACCTGGGAATTTTTGTTCAGCGAAGTGGCAACAAAAAAATGCCTCATAGCAGGTATCATAATTCAGATGCCTATACTTCCTCAACGATCACCCTAGTTGTGCTATCACTATCTACTCTTCTGGCACAAGGCATATCCCAATCCCGGAGACTATCGACGTCGATATCGGAGACACCTATGCTAAGGCCGACGTTTCGTGTATTGCTTTCTCCTTGTACAACGGTAAAGCCTACTGGATCAAGCTTTTCGATATGCCTCGACAGCTCTTTGTCATTATAGCCACAGGTGTCTGGTCCTAGCTCTTCCCGAATGACCTCTGCAACGTCAAGAATGCCGCGATACAATCCGAGGCGTCCGCCCATTTACCATAGCATGTCATACTTCTTCGCGTCGACATAGCGGCCTAACGTTTCCCCAGCCAGACCGTTGTCAAAGTCGAGGAGACAGAAAGCCAGCCCAAGTTGAAGCCCCCATATATTCTTGCTCTAGTACACAAAGGACGAAGGACTCTTCCAGTGAAACGTCGAGTTATCCATGAGATTCGAATAGTTGAAGTTCTGTCCCAGGAAGGCTTGTATAGAGATTGAGGCATGGTCAATACCCTCATGTACCTGGTAATAATTCTCATATTGAGTGCCACTAGCATTGTACCAACGCAATTGCCCAAATGGGGCGAAGCTGCCATCCGCCAACTTGGCAGTGGCTCCCTGCGTCGTGACATAGCCTTGTCACCAGATCCAGGATGGTAATTAGCGAGATGACGTACGCTGCTGCAAGACAAACCCAAATGAGTATAGCCATCTCGCATGCCGAGCGGCGCTTTCCATGTCCACGGAGATATATCCCAACCGCCATAGCGTCCGTCGGATACAATGCCGTAGCCGTATACAGTTCGAACGATACGCTCGACCGCTCCGTGATCCGTAATAGTCCCAAGGCGAAGACTTTGTAGCAGACCCAGACGGCCGCGGCTTGCAGCCCCTTGTCAACCACTAGATGCCACAACGCGTCAAGAGGTTTCGCTCGCAGGTAGGCGAAGGAGCCGAATGGTAGGTTGACCTCAAAGTTGCCGACTTCTGGCATGACTGCATCGGATGGGTCTCCAATATCCAGGTTGGTTCGTTTCGCGGAGGCTTGCGGCAACGACCCGACCGAGACAATGAGAATGGCTGGTGTGCCGAGTGCTGCTGATATTGATCACCACTCCAGTGCCTCTGGCTCAAAAGCGGGTTTCGCGTTTCAAGGATTTGGGTGGAAGGCGCTGTGACGGTCTGGATACGACCTCTTTTGAGACCGCTGTCCACTCCATGGTCTTCTGGGGTTGAGTGGGCGCGGGCGTGTATTCAGGAGCCAAGATGAAGGTGGAAGACGAGAAGGGCAATATCTTGGACGTTCCATCGTTTATGCCACTGATCCAGAAGACTTGCCATGCTGATCCTTCATTGCCGGTGGTGTAACTCAAGTGTTTTAGACTTTTGTTTAGATTAATTTGGGGTTAATGTGCACGGCCACCGTCTCACACCTCTAAGCCTCTCTCCCACTCTCTGCTCCCTGCGTGAAGATTACAACCATGGGAGTAGTGCGGCTTCTGTTGGGCAGCTGCAACATCCGTCATCAAGCCTGGCTAAGAGCAGGCAACACCATCATTGGTGAGCAAGACAACATTCAGACATACTGTTGACATAATATTTCTGACTTATACATAGTAGTTAGTTCTGTTATCGATCAGCCCTTTCTGGAACAGCCAACATTGACTTCTCAATTCATCCACATCACATCGCCATATTGGCATCGAAATAAGGCAAAGATATGGCTCCATCTGTCTTCAGGTCAGTTACGGATCCAGCACTTTGTCTGGTCCTCTGCCCAAGAAGGCAGAATCGATTGGTCGTCAGTTCTGGCTGTGCCAAGCTTTATCAAAGTTTCTTCCATACACTAATAGTGGTAGCTGCCTAATCCAAGCTTTTTGTTTCCTCAACTATGCTGTTGTTGTAGCAAACTTCTGCCAGACATATATCAGTATTGTAAGCCTCTAACGCATACATCAATTTCACTCGTTTATGTTCTAGTTTTCAACGTGCTTCTCGCATATCTCTTTGTTGAATCGACCTTTTGCCATCAGTTGCTATAACAACAAATATTCTTGAGAATCGAAACTAGCAAGGCATACGATGGCCAGCTTCAACACATGGAAACGGCCCGACAGTGATCGTTTTCGGTTGCGTTTGCAGCTTCACAACCCTGTTGTCGATCTCAAGGTCATTTACATTGGTCCAAGATTGCTCCCACAACGCTGACTAAGTGACAGATCGTGAACAGGAAACGTCGCGCGCCGCCCAACTACGATGCATCACTTCTTATGATGCTACCTCCTGAGATACACCGGATGGTTTTTGATCACCTGGATGAATTAGACCGCATTGGCCTGCTTCTCACCTGCAAATACTTCACTCGGGTGGGCTTCACCACAAACACAGCAAGACACTCCATTCCACTGGGTAAAGTGTTGCTGCGACTCAATCAAGGCTTCAGTGACCGCATACCTAATCGACTTAAGATGTGCATGAAATGCGGCATGATGCGGCCAAAGGATCCCAGTTACTGGGAACCGCATCGCTCTGGGTGGAATTGGCGCAAGCTGGTTCCGCCAAAGGAACATCGAAGATTTGCTGACGAGGTCCACGCATGGAGTGCTGGTCATAGTCTCAACTGTCCGAGATGCTTCGGTACATTTGTCGCTCAAGGAAATCTCGGTATAGGCGAAATTCCAATCTACATGGACTCTGCAAACCATCCAAAATATTGAGCCCCGAGTGCGTCCAGTGCCCTGCACGAGCGGCAGATCACTGCTCTACGACCGACTTTCGCACAGCTCGATTATGAACCCAGGTCCAAGATGGTTGCTTGCACGTGTGAAGAGTGTATGGTCATAGTCATGACGATAGCACACGCCTGCTGGGCGGTAGGCCTGGAGACCTAGCCTCAAGGATGTCCGAACGGAGGCGATCACTTTCTATGTGAGGTTACTGCTCAGAGAGTTTGGCCGGAAGAACTGTTATCGGCAAGAGGTTTGCCTTGAGAAGTGCTTTGGATCAAGAACTGGTAGGGAGGCACCGCTGATATGGCCATTGATACTGCCAAATTTTACTCGACCTCTTGCTGCAGATCAGCTTCTCGAAGATGCAATTCTCCATTCGGGAGCTCGACTTCCCAATGCGTTAAGAAGGGAAAAAAGGCTCGACCAACTGATTGCAGTTGCCTAAGCTATGCAATTTACTACCACCCATCACAAGCCCAAGTCCTGCGCCTTCAACATGCCACTCTTGATCATGGCCATCGTCCCAGGTCCCGAATCCCCAAAGATATGGATCCTCTTGAGAAGGATTCCATACTTCGCCTTACCATCCTTCACAAAATCGAAATGGAACGCCCTGGCGTCTCAACATCCCTTTCCTTCCCGCTCAAATACTTTTGCTTCTCCGCCCCGTTCCATCCATCCCCATTCCCAGGCAAAGCGATATACACACACGCCTGTCCGATCAGTTCCCAGCCATCTTTCGTCTCTTAAGTGACGAGGAAATTGGGTTCGTGCAGGTGGTCTGAGAAGGGTCTATAGATGGTGTTCATGCCTTGGGTCCAGGCTTTGCTACCGCTAGTGATGACGGTCCTATCTGCTCTGTATAGTGTGAAGTCGGATGCCTGCCAACCTTTGTGGGTTTCTGGGTGGGATTTCCACTCGCGAGCGTCGATGGCATTGGTATACATCTCCATCCATTTCATGGCGGAATGGGAGCGAGTAGTTTCATCCCAGGTCCCGTAGTAGATGAAGGCGGGTTGGGTGATGTAAGATGGAGCCGTTGCATGGCAAGGCTTAATTTTGTGGGTTGGAAGAGTGGGCGATACTCGAAGTTCGAACTGCTCTTTATTCTTGCTGATGCATGCCTACTAGAAAAGGTCTGCAGGGCTTGGATCTCGTCCTAAGCCTCTGCACGTGTCACTCTCGAACCGCGCTCACCGTACCTCGACGGTCAGTTTCTTTCATAGCCTTCGCAAGCTATTCCGGCCAGGTCTTTGCAGCTCACTCCACCGTCTTCCTACGTCCAAGCTACGCCTACGGAGCGGCCGACACAGCCACGACGTATCAGCCAATGCAGAAGCCATTATTTGTCATCAGCGCTGTTGGCCTTCAATCATCAAGCACAGGCGTCCCCAAGCTCAGGCTCCAACCCGCTTCCGGAACGCGCAATGCGCCAGCGTTCACAAATACCACTAGTATGACTCGCTCGAAAGCTGAGTCTAGAGCTGGGACCTTTCATAGCTTCATCTAGGCCGACTGAACCCAACACGCCATTGGAAATATGCATGCGATGGTTGACTGTGGGGTAAGTTTGTCAGCCGCAGATGCAGGGCTTTTGGCACACGTGGCGCGTGCGGTAGTCTTGAGGGATGGGCTGGGCGTCACCCCTGAGGGAAAAGGGGTTACAATCCACACTCGATTTCTACTTCGAGCTCCAAGTTGGACGCGGACTTGGTATTTCAGAGTCCTTCCTATAATTTCGACCATCTGCCACATTCTACACGTACCACAGCGCCACTAAGCTGGCCATATATATCTTTTTCACATCGTGATGCAGTATGACTTTATGTCTCAATCTTGCTTTTGTACCGCCGATCACTTATATGACTGCATGATACCGATGTTCCTCTACGCCGAGGGAAGAAACTCCATCTACAAGTATGGCTTCAACGTACAAGTAGTATCCCCTGGGTTATTCATGTTCCGATGCGTAGCGCAGACTTATGTAAGCGAGCGCCCGACTTGGCAATTGCGTTAGCCTTGGCATATCTCAATCCGTGCTACCTGAAATCATCGAAACCTTTCACGTCCCTTGGGCACAACGGTTGCATGGTTCCACAGATCTGGGGATGGCGTTGTCTCAAAACTTGTCTCAAGTTCGTCTTGCTCGCTGCAAATGTGGGCTCTCCCTCGACAATGCAGACAGAAGATAGGAACCTTGTGATCAGGCAAGAGAGTACGGTAACCAACTGGATATTTTCTAGATGAGAAAGCTGATTCTACTTGATGAAAGAAAGATGTTGCAAGCTTTGCTCTAGTCACGAAAATTTAAGGGTCCAAGACTGTTGCTGTTGACGAAAAGTAGGAAGACACCGAAACATGACTTTTCGAGATCTGAACAGCACAAATAGGGCTTTTCTAGGCAAAATGAAATCAAATGTCCCATGGACTTTGATAATCTCCTTTGCTTGTTCTGGCCCAATACAATTCCGGTAAAGAGTGGTTTGGAGGTCTCACGATCACCTAAGTCCTCTCTGAGATAGT
>JAABUK010001804.1_pt1 | contig 40097 bp, 34 predicted proteins | sample 5559141 | NCBI WGS metagenome assembly JAABUK01 (sample SAMN10711869, study PRJNA513367) | rock metagenome | isolation source: Antarctica rocks | place: Antarctica: Victoria Land, Pudding Butte nord | collected 2016-01-03 | reverse complement strand
CACTTCGGTCACGTCGACGACCCCCCGGGCCAGTTCGTAGAGCCACCCACCGGCGAAGTCGGCGTCGATGAACTCCTCCAGCGTCATCCGGCGGCCATGGTCGGCCGGGCCGACGGTCGGGCGATGGGTCGCGGTGGCCATGATCGGCGTCGCTCCGATCGGGAAGGAAGGATCGGGTCAGTCTTCATCGGCCGGTTGGTCATCGGCGTCGTCGGCCGGGCCGAGCAGCTCGCCCACCCTCGCCTCCAGACCGGGCAGCAGGTGGGTCCGGTGCACGCCGTCCTCGTTCAATATCGCCTCCTCCCACACGTCGCCCGCTCGGCGAAGCACGAGCATCCGGCGGAGGGACGGGTCGAGGATCCAGTATTCCCGGATCCCGGCCCGGAGGTATTCCTCCCGCTTCTCGACGTAGTCGCGGTCCTCGCCCCCCTTGCTGACGACCTCCACCACGATGTGGGGCACCCATCGCTCCCACGGGTCAGGTCCCTTGGGGACCGGATCGAGGTAGATGGCCTGGTCGGGGTGGCGGTCCGACTGCATCCCCGGCAGGCGGAGCCGGCATTCCCCGCCCCCTCCGGCGAATTTGATGACGCCGCGATGGGCGTCATGATATCGCATGAAGAGAAGGCCGACTCGCCAGACGATCAGGCCGTGTTCGGGCCTCGGCACTTCGGTCACGTCGACGACCCCCCGGGCCAGTTCGTAGAGCCACCCCTCGGCGCAGTCGGCGTCGATGAACTCCTCCAGCGTCATCCGGCGGCCATGGTCGGCCGGGCCGACGGTCGGGCGATGGGTCGCGGTGGCCATGATCGGGGTCGCTCCGGGGTCGGGACCGGCTTATCGGGGCCTCGCGCCGGTCGCCAGGCGGACCAGGCCGCCGCCGAGGCCCCGGATCACGGCCCAGGCGATCACGAACGGCGTGGTCGGATGCTTGAGGATCGTCGGCCTGTTCCCTTCGAACAGGAAGTGGCCGGCGAACATCAGGGCGTAGCCGCCGAGGACCAGGGCCAGCGACCAGAGCGGCCGGAACGGCAGGAGGAGCACCGCCGCGGCGCACATCGGCCAGCCGAGGCCCAGGTGGAGCAGATGGTTGACCGGGTGCCGGTGGTCCCGGCGATACCCGGCCACGAATTGGTCGAGCTTCGAGGGCGACGCGGCGGGGGGGGCTTCGGGCATCGGGGAAGTCCTTTTCCGGGGTCGGGAGAAGATGACGCGCCGACGGGGCCGGGCCCGCTCACCGGCCCTCGGCGGCGACCTTGGGGGGTTGGGGGAGGTGGACCTTGGGGTCGTCGTAGTTGTCCAGGCCCTTGTGGAAGATCTGGGCGTACCGCGAGGCGAACTTGAAGTCGTGGTCGTTGTCCTCGTCGTGGCAGTTGGTGCAGAAGTTATTGCGGTCGGCCGCCTCGGCGGTCATGGCCATCGGCGGCTTGCGGAAGGTGAGGTTGTCGGGCTCGGCGGCGTGGAGCGAGGCCGGGCCGTGGCAGTTCTCGCACTGGTTCCCCTTGAGGTTGGGCGTCTGCTCGGCCGAGACCCATCCCGAGTCGTAGGGGAACCCCGTGGTGTGGCAGCTGATGCACTCGGCGTCGTGCTCGCGGTTGCGTTTGGGGTTGAGCAGGGCCTCGTAGGCCCGGGCGTGCTTGGTGCTGGACCACTTGGCGAACGTCTTGGGATGGCACGACTGGCAGGCCTGGGCCCCGATGTAGGTCGCGCCCGGCAAGGCCGACCCGTTGGTGCGTCGGGAGGCGTTCTCGACCACGCCGACGGCCCGGAGGACGGCCTGCATCTCGTCGTCGACCAGCGCCCGGATCGGCTCGGCCTCGCGAAACTCCCGGTCGAGAGGCTGGAGGCGATAGTCGAGCCTCGGGGTCGGGCCGGGGTAGATGCCGACGACCCCGACGTACTTCCCCTTCTGGCCGACGTTGATCAGGAGCGTCTTGCCGCCGTGGAGCGACTCGGGCCGGGCGTCGGGGTCGGCGAACTTCGACCGGGAGACCACGAGGTCGAAGCCGGGGAACTTCTCCGCCAGCCGCCTCCCCTCCTCGGGCGGCCCCTGGACCATCAGGACCCGGACCTGCGACTTACCGGCCAGCTCGGCCAGGACGCCCGGGATTGCCGCGTCGGGCGGGGTCACCGTCAGGAGCGCGGCATCGGGGTCGTGCAGCGCCTCGAACGAGGCGGGGTCGATCACCGAGGCGATCCCGATCGCGATCGGCCCGGCCTGGGCCAGGGTCGTCGGGCGGAGGGTTGCCTCGAAATCCTTGGTCGGCCGGGCGTTGGCGGCCAGGAATTTGGGCCCCTTGTAATTCAGGAGCACGCCCAGCGTCTGGAAAACGCCGAACTTGAGGTCCTCGGCCCCGAGGGCGACGGCGTCGTACTTCATCGCCGCCAGGGCCTTCAGCGCCGTGTCGAACTTGATCTTCTCCTGCTCGACCCCGCCCCGCGCCGAGGCGGGTTTGTAGACCAGGCTGCCCAGGTCGATCAGGGCGACCGGCCAGCCCCGGGCCCGGAGCCCGGCGACCAGGTCGTACCGCCGGCCGAGCCCGCCGAGCTGGCCGTCGGTGCATCCGCAGGGCTGGAGGTAGCCGAACTGCTCGCCGGAGATCACCAGGATCCCCGCCGGGGGCGCCTTCGACCATTCGGCGATCAGCTTCGGGACCTGGGCCTCCCCGGGCCCGGCGGCCTTCGGCGCGGGCGGCGCCGGGCCGTCCCCGGCCCTGGGAGCGGGGCCGGGCCGGGCGTCGGTCGTCTCGTACGTCCGGGCGCACCCGACATAAGTCAGGATTGCCGCGACCAGGCCGACGGCGGCCACCGGCCGGAACGAGGTACGCGTCATCGGGATCCTTTCGGGATGGGGGACGGATGGCGGGGCGTCCTGCCCCCGCCGGGGGGATACCCCGTCCCGGTCGTTCGGTCGTTCGGACGGGCGGTCGGGAAGGGTCAGGATCCCCCCTGCACCAGCACGTCGACGGGGACCTTGATCTCGGCGGCCTGGGGGTGGTCGGTCTTCAGGATGATCTCGTCGCGGATCGGCCCGGCCGGCGTGCCGGGGACCACCTTGACCGTCATCCGGTATTTCGAGCCCTTGGTCCCCTCGGGCTGCGGCACGGGCTCGATCGCCACGTCCAGGCCCGGCGGCTTCCGGGCGACCTCGAACTTCGCCGACGACCGCCCCCGGACCCAGAGGACCAGGTCCACGGCCGCGCCGGACCGCGACGACACCTCGCGGAGGAAGACCTTGTCGGGGGTCAGGGTGATCGGCCCGGCCACCCGGCCGAGCACGGAGAGCCGGAACTCCGGGGCCCTGGGGTGGTCGGTCTGGATCACCACCTCCTCGGCGACCGGCCCGAGCGAGGTCCCCATCTTGAGCGTGACCTCGATCACGTGGCCCTTCGGGGCCTTCATCGACGCGGCCTCATCGGGCGTCATCGGCCGGGCCTCGACGCCGATCAGGGCCGGGTTCGAGCTGGTCGCCCCGGTAACCTTGACGTCCGGGCGGTCGACCGAGAGCAGGCCGACCTTGCGCACCGACGGCTCGTCGTTGCTGACCACCTGGAAGTTGATCGTCTGCTCGCCCGGGACCAGGACGATGGCCGGGTGGACCTCGCCCTCGACCGACAGCGTGATCACGGCTTGTTTGGGGTCATTGGTGCCGATCCGGGCCGATTTGCGGTAGGGCCCGTCATTCTTGTTGTTCGTCTTCCACTTCACCACGATCGCCTCGGAGCCGTTCGGCTTCAGCGCCAGGACCTTCTCCTCGGAGCCGGGGGCGGGCTTGGCCGGCCCGAACTGGGCGATGGTGCACGAGCAGTCGGTGCCGAGGTTCTTCAGGACCAGGTCACCCTGCCCGGTGTTCCGGAAGATCCAGGAGTGCTGGGCTTCCTCGTCCTGGGTCATGGTGCCGAATTTGTAGGAGAGATCCCCTTCGACCTCGACCGATGGGGCGGGCCCTTCCGCGACCGGGGCGGAGAGGCCCGGCCCGGCGTCCGTGGCGTCGCCCGGCAGGAACGCAAGGCCCAGGGTCGCGGCCGCCGTGAGCGCGACGGCGAGCGCGATCAGGATGATCCAGGATTTCATGGAGGGCTCGATTCCGGGAAAAGGCACCGAACGCGGTCCGGGCCCGCGGGCCGGCAGGATGGAATCGGGATGGGCACGGCGAGCGGGCACGTCGGGAGATGGGGTCGATTTTACGCCCTCATCCGGACCGAGGTCAAGCGAACCGGCCGGCGCCGGCGGGGGCCGGCCGCGGGTCCGATCCCCGGGCCGGGTCCTTGCCCCCACCCCTCCGTCCGATCGGACGGTCGGGATTCGCCGACGACCCGTCGCCGCCAGTTCTTGATCCCGCAAAATTTCGCGAAAATTTGTTAGGAAGATGCGGGGTCTCCGATGTAAAATAGGAAACCCTCGCCGCAGACCCTCGACCCCGCGTCGGCCCTCCCCGCCCCGAAATTAACCCGACCGGCCGGCCCGAACCTTTTAGGGATGGATTCATGCGCAACGAATGCCCCCGATCCGCCGTCGTTCGAGGGATCGGCTGGGTACTCCTGCTCGCGATGACGTCCGGCCCGCCCCCGCGGGCCGCCCGGGCCGCCGATGCTCCCGAGCCGACCTGGACCGCCGAGCAGCGCGGGCACTGGGCGTTCGTCCCGCCGGCCCGCCCCGAGCCGCCCGCCGTCAAGGCCAAGGGATGGGCCCGCAACCCGATCGACGCCTTCATCCTCCGGGCGATCGAGGAGGCCGGGCAGGCCCCCGCCCCCGAGGCCGACCGGGCCACCCTGATCCGCCGCCTCCGGTTCGACCTGACCGGCCTCCCCCCCTCGCCCCGCGAGGTCGACGCCTTCGTCGCCGACACCGCGCCCGACGCCTTCGAGCGGGCGGTCGACCGCCTCCTGGCGAGCCCCGAGTACGGCGAGCGGTGGGCCCGACCGTGGCTCGACCTCGCCCGGTTCGCCGAGAGCGACGGGTTCAAGACCGACAAGGTCCGGCCCGACGCCTGGCGGTATCGCGACTGGGTGGTCAAGGCCCTCAACGACGACATGCCCTACGACCGGTTCGTCGCCCTCCAGATCGCCGGCGACGAGATCGCCCCCGACGACCCCGACGCCTTCATCGCCACCGGCTTCAACCGGAACTTCCCGTTCGAAGACAACAACATGGTCCCCGGCCTGGGCCGGCAATGGATGCTCGACGACGTCACCGACACCACGACCTCCGTGGTCCTCGGGCTGACCGTCGCCTGCGCCCGGTGCCACGACCACAAGTACGACCCGATCAGCCAGAAGGATTATTACCGGATCCAGGCCCTCTTCGCCGCCACCGGCGCCAAGGACGACTACATGGTCGCCCCGCCCGAGGACCGGGCCGTCCAGGCGTCGATCGAGGCCGAGCACGAGGCCCGGCTCGACCTGGCCCGCCGCCAGATCGAGTCGATCGAGAAGCCGTACGTCGCCGAGCTCCTCAAGGACAAGCTCGCCGGGCTCCCCGACGACGTCCGGCTCGCCTTCGGGGCCGACCCGGCCACCCGGCCGGCGGCCCAGGAGGAGCTGCTCCGGAAGCACGCCCGGAAGATGGCCGTCGAGCCCAAGAAGATGATGACCGCCATGCCCGAGCAGGTCCGGGCCGCCTGGCAGGGCCGGCGCAAGGAGATGGACGCCATCGCGGCGACCGCCCCGACCCCGCTGCCGACGGCCGCCGGGATGGCCGACACCGGGCCCAAGGCCCCGCCGCTCCGGCTCCTCCGCAAGGGGAACTTCGCCAACCCCGGCGACGAGGTCGCCCCCGGCTTCCTGTCGGTCCTCGGCCCGACCGAGCTGCCCGCGGTCGAGGCGACCGGAGTCAGCACCGGCCGTCGCCGGGCCCTGGCCGGGTGGTTGACCCGGCCCGACCACCCGCTCACGGCCCGGGTGATCGTCAACCGGCTCTGGCAGGGGCACTTCGGCCGGGGGATCGTGGCCACGCCCGGCGACTTCGGGACCCAGGGCGCCTCGCCCTCCCACCCCGAACTCCTCGACTGGCTGGCCACCGAGCTGGTCGGCCGGGGATGGAGCCTCAAGGCGATCCACCGGATGATGGTCACATCCGCCGCCTACCGCCAGTCGAGCCTGGCCCCGGCGAAGACGGTCGAGGCCGACCCCGACAACCTCCTGTTCGCCCGGATGGCCCGCCGGAGGCTCGAAGGCGAGGCCGTCCGCGACGCCATCCTGGCCGCCTCCGGCCGGCTCGACGGCCGGGTCGGCGGGCCGAGCATCTACCCCGACCTCCCGCCCGGCGTCGAGGCCAAGGGCGGATGGACCCGGTCGCCCCTGGCCGCCGACCGCGACCGCCGGAGCCTCTACGTCCACGTCCGGCGCAACCTGAAATTCCCCCTGTTCGACGCCTTCGACGTCCCGGACACGAACCTGACCTGCCCCGAGCGCAACATCTCGGTCAACGCCCCCCAGGCGCTGATGCTCCTCAACTCCGGCCAGATCCTCGACGTCGCCCGATCCCTGGCCGGCCGGGTCTACTCGGGGGCCGCCGACCGCAATGACCCCGGCGAGCTGACCGTCCTCGCCTTCCGCATGGCGCTGGGCCGGGCCCCCCGGCCCGACGAGCGGGAGCGGGCCGTCGCCTTCCTCCGGTCCCAGCCCGAGCTCCTGAGCGGGCGCGAGACCCCGATCTCCCTGCCCGAGCCGATGCCCGACGGCCCGTCCCCCGCCCAGGCCTCGGCGGTGGTCGACTTCTGCCACGTCCTGCTCAACCTCAACGAGTTCGTGTTCGTCGACTGATCCTGTCCCCCCCGGAGGGGCCCGGCGTCCGTGCCCCCCCGTCCGATCGGCCATCGACCCGCGAGTCCGAGCGATGAGCATCAGTTTCTCCTGCCCCGACTGCGGCAAGTCGTTCACGGTGGACGAGAAGTTCGCCGGCAAGAAGGGCCGATGCAAGCAGTGCGGGGGCGTGACGCAGATCCCCGAGGTCGCGACGTCGCGCCCCGCGCCGGCAAGGGCCCCCGTCTTGATCGCCCGCGACCTCCCCTCGTCCCGCCCGGCCCCGGCCCCGGCCCCGGCCCGGCCCGCGGCCCCGAGTTCGCGGCCCCGGCCCGACCTCGACGACGACCTCTTCGCCGAGGCCCCGAGCCCCAAGTCGAAGCCTTCCCCCGCCGAGGACGTGTTCGGACTTGACGAGCCCCTCCCCGCCCGATCGGCGGCCCTGGGCTCGTCCGGGCCCGAGGGGGCCGGCCCGGCGGTCGCCGTCCGCACCCGGAAGAAGAAGCGGGTCGGGTTCTTCGCCGGCTCGAAATCCAAGAAATCCTCGTCCCCGGGCGGCTCGCCGGTCTTCGTGATCGTCCTCCGGGTCGCCCTGGGGATCGGCGGCTTCCTCGCCTCCACTATGGTGATCCCGGGCGTCCGCCAGATGCTCATGCCGGGCTGGATCACTCGCGGCGGGTTCGAAGCGTTTTGCAAGCGTCAGATCGACGGCGTCAACGAGCTGACCACCGCCCTCCGGGGCGTCCAGGACGTCGCCGGTGCGTCCGCGGCATCGCCGAAGGCCATCGCCGCCATCCGGAAAATGAAGGACGACCTCCAGGCCAACAAGGATACCAAGGGGTCCAAGAAGGATATCGAGGAAGTCACGCAGAGATACGGACCGGAGCTGACCCGCGCGTTCCAATCGTTCATGGGCGAGTTACAGCGTGTGGCCATGATCGAAGGCGCCCTCGGCGCGCTCGGGATCGAGTCGGTGATGAACGAATGGGGCGAGACGATCAATCAGGTTACCGCCAACGGGCCCCGGATGAATTTCACTCCCCCGCCCAGCTTTCGGCCCACTTTCACACCGCCGCCGATGCCGAGCATGAACATGCCGCCGATGCCGGGCATGCCGATGCCGGGCATGCCGGCGCGATCCAACAGGGACATGCCTCCGATGCCGGGCATGCCGGCCGGGCCTGGCATGAACATGCCCCCCATGCCGGGCATGCCCGCCATGCCGAGCATGCCCGCCCGGCCCAACTTCCCGGGGCCTCGCCGCGGCGGGCCCATCCCCGGGATGCCCGGCTGATCCCACCGACTCCTCCCAACGATCGAGGGCGCCTGATGATCCCGCACCGAGTCTGGGCATCGACGAGACGCGACTTCCTGGCCCGGGCGGGCCTGGGCTTCGGGGCCCTGGCCCTCTCGGCCCTGATGGCGGACGAGGCCCGGGCCGACTCGCCCGAGATCGACCCGCTCCATCCCCTGGCGCCCCGGCCGTCGCACTTCCCGGGCCGGGCCAAGAGCTGCATCTTCCTGTTCATGGAGGGCGGCCCCAGCCACCTCGACCTGTTCGACCCCAAGCCCGAACTGGCCAAGCGGGCCGGCCAGCCGCTCCCTCCCAGCTTCGGCAAGATCTTCACCGCGATGGGCGTGGGCGGGAACAGCCTGCTCGCCACCCGTCGGACCTTCGGGCAACACGGCAAGGCCGGGACCTGGGTCTCGGACTGGTATCCCCACATCGCCGAGGTCGTCGACGAGATCGCGCTGGTCCGGTCGTGCTGGGCCGACGGCGTGAACCACGTGGGCAGCGTCTGCCAGATGAATACCGGGAGCATCCTCGCCGGCCGCCCGAGCCTCGGCTCGTGGGTGACTTATGGCCTGGGGACCGTCAACCAGGACCTCCCCGCCTACGTCGTGATGAACGACGAGGGCGACCCGACCGGAGGGCCGAGGAACTGGGGGAACGCCTGGCTCCCGGCCACCTTCCAGGGGACCCCGTTCCGCAAGGAAGGGGCCCCGATCCTCCACCTCGACCCGCCGAAATCCGTCTCCGACCGCCAGCAAAAGGCCAAGCTCGACCTGATCGCCGACCTCGACCGCCGCCACGCCGCCGACCGAGCCGACGACTCGCGCCTGGCCGCCCGGATCGCCGCCTACGAGCTGGCCTACCGGATGCAGGCCGAGGCGCCCGAGGCCGTCGACCTGGGCCCCGAGTCGGCCGAGACCAAGGCCCTCTACGGCCTCGACGACGACCGATGCCGCGACTTCGGCGCCATGTGCCTGAGGGCCCGCCGGCTGGTCGAGCGCGGCGTCCGGTTCGTCCAGCTTTATTGCGGGTCGGGCAGCAAGTGGGACGCCCACCGCGACATCGAGGGGAACCACTCCAAGCTCTGCGCCCGGAGCGACCGCCCGGTCGCCGCCCTGATCCGGGACCTCAAGCGGCGCGGGATGCTCGACGACACCCTGGTCATCTGGGGAGGCGAGTTCGGCCGGACCCCGATGAGCGAGGGCACGGACGGCCGCGACCACAACCCCTACGGCTTCAGCATGTTCCTGGCCGGCGGCGGGATCAAGCCCGGGATCACCCTCGGCACCACCGACGAGTTCGGCCTCAAGGCGGTCGAGGACAAGGTCCACGTCCACGACCTCCACGCCACCATCCTCCACCTCCTCGGCCTCGACCACAAGCGGCTCACGTACCTCCGCGACGGCCGAGACGAACGGCTGACGGTCAACGGCGGCCGCGTCGTCGAGAAGCTCCTGGCCTGAGCCCGACAGATTCGGGACCGAGATGCGACCCGGAGACCAGCCTCGGCCAATCCTGAATGAGCCGGGTAGGGTGGCGTCGAGCGGAGCGAGGCCCACCGGCCACCGGATCGATGGTGGGCCTCGCTCCGCTCGACACCACCCTACACATGTTCTCGGATACTTATTCCAGATATCCCGAGGGAGCGGATTTCCCGGGGGCATTGCGCGAGAACAGGAAATACGCGGGCACGCCGGCGGCGACGATGGCCAGGCCGGCGAGCGACTCGAACGGCCTCCGTAGGAGCATGCTCCCGAGCAGGAAAAGCGACGCGGCGGTGTAGATCAGGGGCGTCACCGGGTATCCCCAGGTCTTGTAGGGTCGCGGGAGGTCGGGGCGTCGGGCCCGGAGGACGAAGACGCTGAAGATCGCCAGCCCGTAGAAGATCGTCCCGCCGAAGATCACGTAGGTGAACAGGATGTCATAGAGCGGCGTCCTGTTCAACTCCTCCCAGCCCTTCAAGATCGGGCCGGGGAGCCCGCCGGCGGGCGGGGGGGTCAGTTTGAAGGCCGTCCCCACGACCATCAGAATCACGGCCCAGACGGCTTGCGCGACGATCGCGTTGGCGGGGGTCCGGAATCTCGGGTGGATCCGGCAGAGCCCGGCCGGGAACACGCCGTCGCGGGCCATCGCGAAATAGGCCCTCGGCCCCGACAGGGCATTGCCGTTGAGCGAGATGAAGGTGGAAGTCATCACCACCAACGCGATCGCGACCAGCCCCCACCGCCCGAGCAGGTGCTCGAAGAAGTCGGCCGCCAAGATCCGCGGCGACCCCTTCTCGTCCGACGCGGCGCCGACCTCGGCCAGCGGCAGGACCATGTGGTAGACCAGCGTCATCGTCAGGTACAGGGCGATCAGGGCGAACATCCCCAGGATCAGGGCCCGGGGGATGTTCCGGCCCGGGTCGCGGATCTCCTCGGCCAGCGCCGAGGCGTTGACCCACCCGTCGTAAGACCAGAGGACGCCGATCATCGCGGCCATGATCCCCGAGAAGACCTTGCCGTCGAAGGAGGCCGGCCAGACGGGCGTCAGGAGCGAGGGGTTCACCCGGCCCAGGGCGAACGGCAGGACGATCATCGAGGCGATCGCCCCGACCTTCAACACCGTCCCGATCACCTGGACCCGGCCCCCCAGGCCGGTCCCGACCACGTTGACCGCCGCCAGCGCGATCGTCGCGGCGACCGCCGCCGATGTCTGCCAGGCCAGGGGCGCCATCCCCGAGGGGGCGGGGACCAGGAGGGCGAAGTAGAGCCCGAACGCCGCCGCCAGGGTCGCGATCGACCCGGTCCGGATCACCAGGAACTCGGCCCAGCCGAACAGGAACGCCGGGAGCCGGCCGAACGCCTCGCGGAGGTACACGTATGGCCCCCCGGCGCTGGGGAGCATGGTGGCCAGCTCGGCCAGGGTCAACGCCCCGGCCAGGCTGAACAGCCCGCCCACCACCCAGACCACCGCGATCCCGCCCAGGAACGGGACGTCCTTGGCCACGCTCGCCGGGACGATGAAGATCCCCGAACCGATCACCGAGCCGATCACCACGCAGAGGGCCTCGGTCGGGCCCAGGACCCTCGGCAACCGCGCCCCGTCCGCCTTCGTTTCCGTCGCCATGGGCCCTCGGTTCGTTGGTGAGATCGAAGAAATCAGCTCCCAGTAGGGCAGGGCTCGCCCTGCCGATACCATGCATTCGGCAGGGCGAGCCCTGCCCTACCAGGGGCCGCCGCAAGTCGGTTCATCGCCCGACCGTGCCGGCCGGGGGCCGGACGGCGGGGGTGGGTGCGGCCGGCGGGGCCGGATTGGGGGCGGCGGGGGCGGGCTTGACGGCCCCGGGGGCGGGCTCGACGGCCGCGGCCTCGGCGGCCGACCGGAGCGCGGCGGTCGCGGCGTCGACCCGCTCGACCAGCGCGGGGAGCTGGTCGGCGAGCATCCCGGCGTCGTTCTCGATGATGGCCTGGCGGAGCCCGGGGAGGGTCCAGCAGGCGTATCCCGTGGTCAGGCCGGGCGCGTAGACCGCGTGGCGGAACCAGGCCCGGCCGGGGAGCCCCCGGGGCAGCAGGAACGTCCGCTCGACCTTCGTGAGGGCGTCGTTGACCCGGGCGAGCTGCGCCGGGGCGACCCCGTCGCGGCGGGCCAGGGCCTCGGTCGAGGCATCGAGGGCGGTCGCCTGGGCCTCGAACGCCTTGACCGCCGCGACCAGCCGGGGCAGGCCGTCGAGGACGATCGGCGGACGCGCGGTGTCCGACTCGACCGCCCGGGCCTTCCGGGCCACGATCCGGCGGAGGTCGTCGACGGCCTCGCGGAGGGCCTCGCCGTAGGGGGCGAATCGGAGCGGGACGACCTCGGCGGATGCGGCCCTCATGGCGATCGCGGCATAGAGCCGGGCGGCCGTGACGTGGGTGACGAATTCGGGGTCGCCGAACTTCTCCATCCAGAAGAAGTCGTCGTAGATCGAGTGGTAGACCCCGTATCGGCCGCTGAATCCCACGTCGAGCGCGGGGACCCCGAGGTGGTCGACGAACGCGGTGTAGTCGGACCCCGAGCCCAGCGGGTTCATCTGGGGCGAGTACTTCCTCCCCGTGGCCCCCGCCGAGGCCCCGGCGTAGGCCCGGGCGGGGTCCTCGGCCGTCGGTGCGTCCCAGATCGGGTCGAGGTCGACCGGGGTCGCGGCGGCGTAGGCGGCCCTCCGCCTGGCCAGCCAGACGTCGCGGAGCGTCCGGCCCGACCGGACGTCGGAGACCGATCCGGCGGCGTCGAGGAACAGGTCGCGGAGCGAGGGGACGCCGTCGACGTCCAGCTCGGGCCCGGAGACGGCGGAGTCGACGTTGAGCATCAGCACGGCCTTCTCGGCGATCTCGGCCGCGTGCTGGTCGGCCCACTCGGTCGAGCCGACCAGGCCGTATTCCTCGGCGTCCCAGCTGGCGTAGACCAGCGTCCGCCTCGGCTTCCACCCCGCCCGGGAGGCCGACCCCAGGGCCCGGCACGCCTCCAGGGTCGCCGCCGTCCCGCTCCCCGGGTCGACCGCGCCGTAGACCCAGGCGTCGCGATGGTTGCCGATCATGACCCACCGGTCGGGCTCGACCTCGCCCTTGATGGTCGCGATCACGTTCCAGATCGTCCGGATCTGGTAATCCATCTTGATCGCGAAATGGACTTCCACAGGCCCCGGGCCGACGTGGTACGCCAGCGGGAGTCCCCCTTGCCAGCCACCCGGGACGTTCGGCCCGCCCATCGCCTCCAGGATTGGCCGGGCCGCCTCGTAGCTCAGCGGCAAGGATGGGATGGTCGCGAAATAATCCGAACGAACCAGGCCCGTTTCTTTCTCCCAGGCATTCAGCGAAATGGCTCCCGAGTGTCCGATCGCCACATCATCGGGATAATTCGCAAAAGCTTCGAGCGGGAAGCCGTGCCATTTATCGATCGGGAGCCGCTTGGCGTCCTTGAGCGAAGGCCCATTGGGCGTGGAGGGGTCGCCCGGCCCGAGCGAGAGGAACTGGACGCTCCCGCGCTGGAGCGACGACGCCGGGCGGAACGGGCCGTCGGGGTAGACGTCGCCCCGGGCGTAGCCGTCGTCGGCCGGGTCGGAGTAGATCAGGATCCCCCGGGCGCGCTTCTTCTGGGCGTTCCGGACCTTGAGGCCGCGGAAGATCTCGCCGTATCGGACCAGGACGATCTTGTCCTTGACGTCGACGCCCAGCTTCTCCAGGGCGGTGAAGTCCTCGGGTCGGCCGTAATTGGCGTAGACAACCTGCCCGGTGACGTCGCCCGACACGCCGTAGCCGTGGAAGGCGGGCAGGGCGTCGGGGCTGGCCGAATCCTTGTCGGCGGCCACGGCGTCCTCGCGGACCTTGAGGATCCGGCGGCCGGGCCGGACGACCTCCAGGACGGGGTCGCCGGCGGGGTAGTTGAGCAAAACCTCGTATTCGGCCAGCTCGGCCTGCCATCCCCAGGATCGGAGCTTCTCCAGGACGTCGTCGGCCGTCGCCTTGTCGGCGGCGGTCCCGGCGACGTGGGGCTCCTCGGTGAGCTTGCGGAGCCAGGCCCGGGCGGCGTCGGGCGTGGGGATCGCCAGGGCGTGGGCCTCGAATCGGGCATGCGCGGCCCGGGAGCCGGGCGCGAGGCCGATCGGCCCGTCCTGGGCCCGGGACGGGGCGGCGATGGCGGCCAGGGCGACCATCCCGAGCAGGGCGGAGATCCGACGTCGGGACATAAAAGAGGCCCTTTTCCCGGGGAGATGCTTGACAGCGACGCCATCCCCGAACAAGACTTGGCGAGCGGACCGGAGCCTCCACGAAAATACGCCGACCGGGCGTGCGAATCCAGTGTCAAGGCGCCGGCCGTCCCGTCTCCGGTCCGATCCGTGATCCTCGCACGTAGGTAGCCTGACCCGCCGGTCGTCGGCCGGGCGCGATCCGCGGCCCGGGCCGGCCCACCGGCCGGAGAAAGGGGTGACTCGTGGGCCTGTCGTTCACAGTCGGGGGGGCGAAGGGGACATTCGAGGGGCGATTCGCCGTCGAGGTGGCCGGGGTCCTCGACAACGCGTTCGGGGCCGAGGGCGACTGGGAGGGCGTCCCCCCCCGCCATTTCGGCGAGCTGGTCGACTCGGGCTGGGTCGAGCTCCAGGAGCGGGCCTCGGCCGAGCTGGGGGCCGACGCGGTGCCGAACCTCCTGGCCCTGGGGGCCGAGGGCCGGGGCGTCTACCTGCCGACGCACGTCCGGGCCGTGTCGCTGCCGCTCTCGGCCGGCGCCCCGCTCCGGTGCGCCAGCCTCCCCGGGCTCCGGACCGAGCTGACCGAGCTGGCCGGCCGATGGGAGCTGACCCTGGACGACCAGGCGCTGCAAGACCTCCTCCAGGTCAGCCGCGACCCGGACGACGGGTGGGTCGCCGACGCGCCGGAGATCCTCACCTTCGCCCGGCTGGCGCTGGCCGCCAACGAGGCCCTGCGCCGCGACTGCCCGCTCTGGGTCGTGGGGTGATCGGCCTCGGATCCCGCGCGGGAGAGGCCAAGGCCGGGGCCGCCGGATGCCGCACAAGCCGCAACTCGACGGGCTCCGCTTCCTGGCATTCCTGGCCGTCTTCTTCTTCCACGCCCGGCCGGCTGACAACCACCTCGGCCGCGAGGGGGTCCACGTCTTCTTCACGCTCTCGGGCTTCCTGATCACCCGGATCCTGATCCTGGGCGAGTCGGGAGACCTGGGCGCCGACCTGAGGCGGTTCTACATCCGGCGGAGCCTCCGGATCTTCCCGCTCTACTACGCGGCCGTCGCCTGCCTCTGGGCCGCGGGCCGGCTCCCCGGCGTCGGCTGGTACCTGGGCTACGTTTACAACATCCGGGCCTACCTGGACCGCGACTGGGGCGGGCCGGTCGGGCACTTCTGGACCCTCTCGGTCGAGGAGCAGTTCTACCTCCTCTATCCGCCGATCCTGCTCCTGACCCCGGCCCGGCTCCGGCCCTGGCTGATCGGGGCGCTCCTGGCCGCGTCCAAGGCGTTCCAGGCCTACGCCCACGCCCGGCTCGCGGTCCCCTGGTGCATCTTCCTCCTGCCGTACTGCGGAGAGCACCTGCTCTGGGGCTGCCTGGCCGGCCTGATCGAGCTCCGGACCGGGCCCGGCCGGCGGGAGGGGCCGATCGCGCTCCTGATCGGCGTCCCGCTCCTGATCCTGGCCCGAGGGCGGCCGGGATGGGTCGCCAACCCCCCGGGATCGGCGGTGATCCTGGCCGCCTCGTCGGGGTTCGCCGTCGGCTCGGCCCTGGTCGTCTTCGGCCTCTGGCGGGCGGATCGGCCCTGGATCGCCCGCACGATCGGCGCCGGGCCGGTCGCCTACCTGGGCAAGATCAGCTATGGATTATACGTCTATCACCTGATCGTCATCGAGTTCCTGGTCAGGCGCGGGTGGGCGTATCGGGCGGTCCCCGAGTTCCTCCTGATCCGCGACGATTACCTGGCGCTCCTGCTGACGATCGCGATCGCGGCGGCGTCGTGGCGCTTCTTCGAGGCGCCGATCAACCGGTCGAAGGACCGGCTGACCCGTCGGCCTGCCCCGGGCGGGTGACGACGTCCGGGGCCCCGGCGGGCGGGGCGGAGGCCAGGGCGGAGGCCAGGGCGAATTTGGCGGGCAGGACGACGACATGTTCGGGCCGGACGTGGACGGTCAGGCCCTGGCCTTCGCGGAGCCCCTGCGACTGCGACTGGAGCGCCAGGGCGACGACCGGCCAGTCGTTGGGCCCCCGGAGGTGGACCTGGCGGACCTCGCCGAGGAAGACCAGGCGCTCCACCGTCGCGGCGAACCGGTTGGCGTCGAACGCCGGGGCCGGGCCGATCTCCAGCGCCTCGGGTCGGAGGGCCACCGTGACCGGCGTCCCCGGCCCGAGCGGCCCGACCGCCGCCCGGCCGACCAGCCGGCCCAGCGGGGTCCGGACCAGGAGGTCGCCGCGGGCGTCGGTCGAGTCGACCTGCCCCTGGATCAGGTTGATCGGCCCGAGGAATCGGGCCACGAAGGCGTCGACCGGCCGGTTGTAGACCTCCGCCGGCGGCCCCGCCTGGACGATCCGGCCCAGGTCCATCACGGCCAGGTGGTCGGCCAGCGCCAGGGCCTCCCGGGCGTCGGAGGTGAGGACCAGGGTGGTCGTCTCCTCCTCGACGACCACCCGGCGGATCTCGTCGCGGAACTCATCCCGGACCCGCCCTTCCAGCCGGGCCAGGGGGTCGTCCAGGATCAGGAGGTCGGGGTCCAGGACCATCGCCCGGGCCAGCGCCACCCGCTGCCGCTGGAGGCCCGACAGGTCGTCGGGACGGCGGTCGGCCAGGGTGTCGAGCCGGGCGGTCCCCAGCGCCTCGGCCACCCGCGACCGCCGGTCGCGCCGGGCCACGCCCCGGACCTTGAGCGGGTAGCCGACGTTCTCGGCCACCGTCATCTGGGGCCAGAGGGCGTCGTCCTGGAACACCAGCCCGACCCGTCGCGAGGCGGGCGGCAGGTCGTGGACCAGCCGGCCGTCGAAGTAGATCTCGCCGTCGTCGGGCTCCTCCAGGCCGGCGATCAGCCGGGCCATCGTGGTCTTGCCCGCGCCCGAGGGGCCGAGCACGAACGAGAGCCCGCCCGGGCGGATCTCCAGCGACGCGGAGTCGACCACCGCGACGTCGTCGTAGCGCTTGACGAGGTTCTCCAGCACGACCCGGATCATGTCGGCGACCATCCCCCCGCCAGCCGGGCGACCCTGCGATAGAGCTGGCGGGTCCAGGCGGTCCACTCCCCCCGGAGCCAGGCGCGCAACCGGGGCTCCCGGGCCAGCCGACCGTCGACGGCCCCGGCCAGCTCCCGGAGCAAGCCGCCGTCGACCGGCCGCCCCGGCCTCGACCAGCTCTCCCGGAGCCAGGCCCGGACGTCCGGGTCGGGCGCGATCTGCTCGGCCAGCGCGTCCAGCATCGGCCCGCCCGAAGGGCCGGCCCGGAGCCTGAGGATCGAGGCGGGCGGCCAGGGGGGACGCTCCCCGAGGGCCGCCTCGGCCTCGGCGGGGCGGTCGGAGCGGCCGAGGGCGAGGTCGGCCTCGCGCAACTCCTCATGCGAGTCGACCAGCGCCGCCCCCAGGAGGTCGGCGAGCAGGCCATCCGCCGTCGCCTCGACGGCCGCGCCGGGGGTCGCCGGCGCGACCATCCCCCGGCCCTCCAGCCAGGCCAGGAATCGCCGGGCCCGATCCCCCCCCGTCACCGCGACCCCCTCGCGACCGCCCGCGACCCCCGATCGGCCGGCCGAGGGGCGGGCCCGAGACGCCCGGCGGACCAGGTGCCCGTATCCTGCCGCCCACCCCTCGTCATCCAGCGCCGCCTTCGCCGATCCGAACGCGGACGGGTCGGACCGGGGGTCGCCCGATCCCCTCGGCCCCTCATCCCCGGCCGACGGCGGGTCGACCGGCCGTCGGGCCTCGCGCCAGGGGACGGGGTCGGTCGGGGAGACCCGGACCAGCCGGCCCGAGTCGGCCAGCCGGGCATACTCCGGGACCGGACCGCCCAGGAGGAGGTCGACGCCCCCCCGACGGTTGAGCACCCAGGCCATCCGATCGACCGGACCCAGGACGACCCAGTCGATCGCGCCCGAGCCCCCGACCTCGCGCCGGTAAGCCGTTTCCAGGTCAGACCTTATCGCCAACGGCCAGGTGGTCGCCACGACCATCGGCGACTCCCCGACCGGCCCGCAACCGACCATCCCGACCGTCGCCAGGCCGGCGAAGGCCACCCGACGAAACGAACCCAACGAGCGGGAGGACGCCCCCGCCATCGTCCGGGAAAAACGAACCCAACGACGCCAGAGGCCGAGCATCAACCCCAGGAGGCCCCAGGCCACCCGACGAAACGAACCCAACGAGCGGGAGGACGCCCCCGCCATCGTCCGGGAAAAACGAACCCAACGACGCCGGAGGCCGATCGGCGAGCCTTCCCGGCCGATCCGGGGCACGTGCCGGGATGATCGTCCCGCCGTGGTCGGGTCCGCTCCGGGGGTCGTCGCGGGATCGAGACGGTCCGACTTCGGGCCGGGGAGGACGGGCCATCGGGGCGTCGATCGGACAATCCGCGGAGCGGTCCCGAGGATCAAGGGACGATCTCCCTGCCCGAGGGCGAAAAAACGAACCCACTCGTCCCCAGGCGGCGGACCGGGAGTGAGGATCGCGGGGGCCCGCAGCCCGGGCCGCCGGCGGGGAGGTCGCGGGGCGGAAGCCCTGGAAAAACGAACCCAACGACCCGGGGGGTCGAGGTCGGGCGGTGGAGTCGAACGGACCAAATGGCGGGCCCTCGATGCGCGCGAGATGCAATCGACCGGCCCAGGGCCGGTCGATGATATTATCGCGGCGGCGAGGTCCGCTTAACAGGGTTTTCGGACCGATCGTGCGTTTCGGGGCCGAACCGCGCGGGATATGCCGTCAATCCTTCGAGCGGACCAGCGTGGTCACGATCTTCTCGTAGCCTTCCATCTCGTACTTGGCGGGGCGGTCGCCCTCGGGGCTGAAGCAGAAGACGAACTTGTCGTCGCCGTCGAACTTGTAGATCCCTTTGGAGGTCTTCCCCTTGGCGTCGTCGGGGGCCTCGTCGATCCGGAAGTCGACGGTCTTCTCGGGCTTGGCCTCGGGTTCGAGGGCCAGGGTGATCTGGTAGGTTCGGCTCGGGGCGACGACCTTGAGCATCTTCCCCTTGACGGTATAGGTGACCTTGTGGCCGTCGACCGCCGTCGACGTCCACTGGCCCTGGAGCTTCTTGAGGTCGCCGTCGACCTTGTCGTCGTCGGCGCGAAGGCCGGCGACGGGCAGGAGCAGGGCGGCCAGGGCGAATCCGGTCCATCTGCGATTCGAAGCCATTGGGATGGGTCTCCTCGGGGTCGGAAGGTCGGGCGTCGGGATGCATCGGCGATGGGTCGGGCCATCGTAGGCGGGGCGGTGGGGGGCGGCAAGGGTCGGCCTGGTGGACACAAGGTCTCCAGGGTCCGGGCGTCCCCGCCGCTTGACCCGGCCGCCGGGCTCGACTAGCCTGGTGCCGGGAGAGACCGAGGGTCGCGACCGGGAGTCCCAGTCATGCCGAAGCGTTATCCGTGCGGCGGGGTTGGCCGTCGGCAGTTCCTCGCGGGGGCCGCGAGCCTCCCCATTTTGGCAGGCCTCCACGCCTCGGCCCAGGAGCCGAAGGCGGCCAGGGACCCGAAGGCGGCCGACGGCCAGCCCGGCGTCCCGGGCCCTTACCCCGGCCGGGTGGTCGAGGCCCGGAACCCGGCCATGATCCGGGACGGCGTCAAGGATCGGGGCGCGATCGGCAAGACGCTCGGCGCCGCGATGGCGAACCTGACCGGCGCCGACGACGCCGTCGGCGCCTGGCGGTCGTTCTTCGAGCCCGGCGACGTCGTCGGGATCAAGATGAACCCGGTCGGCAACCCCCTGGCCAACTCCTCGGCCGAGCTGATGCTGGAGGTGATCGAGGGCCTCAAGGCGGCCGGCGTCAAGGTCCGCGACATGATCGTCTTCGAGCGGTACAAGGAAGAGTTCATGGGCGCCGGGATGCACAAGGCCGTGCCCGATGGCGTCCTCTGGGGCGGCCTGACGCCCGAGGCCGAAGCGACGCAACTCCGCCTGACCTGGCCGGGTAGCGACCCCGTCGCCGGCTACGACCCGGACGAATACATGGAAATGAACCTGGTCCACTCCGGGGCCGACCCCAAGGACGACCGCAACTTGCGGTCGCACCTGGGCCTGCTCGTGACCCGGCGGGTCAACAAGCTGGTGATGCTGCCGGTCCTCAAGGATCACGGCTCGGCCGGCGTCACCGGGGCGCTCAAGAACATGAGCCACGGCCTGGTCAACAACGTCGCCCGGTCGCACAGCACGTCCCAGACCAACGCCTGCAACCAGTTCATCCCGCAGGTGGTCAGCCACCCGATCATCCGCAAGAAGTGCGTCCTCCAGATCCTCGACGGGATCCGGGGCGTCTACCAGAACGGGCCGTTCGCCCACGCCAACGACGCGAAATGGACCTGGGATTACAACGCCCTCCTGGTGGCGACCGACCCGGTGGCGATGGACCACGTCGAATGGGACATCATCGACGCCAAGCGCAAGGAGATGGGCCTGGCCCCCGTCGGCGCCGTGGGGAAGCTCGGCAAGGACGCCGAACGCGAGGGGTTCGACATCCGACAGCCCCAGCACATCCCCCTGGCCGCCAACCTCGGCCTGGGGATCTTCGACTATAAATCCCCCAAGGGCCGGAGGCACCAGATCGACCATCGGGTGGTGAAGGTGTCGTGAATCGGCAACAGGTCGCGAACCGGGGGGCGTCCCGGGCGTACTGATGGTTTCGGGGCCGGAAATCCGCGACCCGGCCGGCCACAGCCGTTGCGTTTTCCCGCATCTCCCCCGCATAATGGGGGACGAGCCGGCCGGCCGGGAACTTGATTGCGCGGTCCCAGACGCGCGAGGCCGGGTCCGTCGAAAGGCAGGGCATGCCCGAAGTCACGATCTCGCTCGACAGCCATGACGAGGAACTGGCGGTCTTCGGCAGCCGGGACCAGTTCCTCCGTCAGGTCCGCGACGCGTTCAACGTGAAGGTCGTGGCCCGCCACGGCGAGGTCCGCGTCGAGGGGGAGACCCGTCGGATCGAGCTGGCCCGCCAGGTCCTCGAAGAGCTCAAGGGGTGGCACCGGAAGCGTCGGACGGCGTCCGCCGGCGAGGTGGCCGACCTGATCGAGTCGCGATCCCGCCCCGAGGCCGACGAGCGGAACGGGGCCGTGGAGATCCGCGAGGGGAGCCGGGTCGTCCGGGCCCGGACCGACGGCCAGGCCCGATATCTGGCCGCCCTCCGCGATTACGAGCTGGTCTTCTGCGTCGGGCCCGCCGGGACGGGCAAGACGTACCTGGCCGTGGCGATGGCCGTGGCCGAGCTGCGGAAGGGCCGGATCAAGAAGATCGTCCTGGTCCGCCCGGCGGTCGAGGCGGGCGAGCACCTCGGGTTCCTCCCCGGCGACCTCGAGGCCAAGATCAACCCCTACCTCCGGCCGCTCCTGGACGCCCTCCACGACCTGATGGACTACGACCAGATCCGCCGCTACATGAGCAACGACCTGATCGAGATCGCCCCCCTGGCCTACATGCGGGGGCGGACCCTCAACGACGCGGTGATCATCCTCGACGAGGGGCAGAACGCCACCGTCCCGCAGATGAAGATGTTCCTGACCCGGATGGGCCAGAACGCCCGGATCGTGGTGACCGGCGACACCAGCCAGGTCGACCTCCCGCCGGAGACCGTCAGCGGCCTGGCCGACGCGGTCGCCCGGCTCCGCGACGTCCCCGGCATCGGGATTGCAGTCCTGGACCGGTCGGACATCGTCCGACACGCCCTGGTCCAGGCGATCGTCAACGCCTATGAAGAGACCGAGCCGGCCCGACGGGTCGGGACGGCGCCGACCTCCCCGGTCGGAGCCGACCCCCCGCCCGGGGCCGGACCACCCGCCTTGGAGTGAGGCGGGCCCCCGGCCCCCCGGCCGCCCCTCGTCGGGCGTGCGGGATGGCCGGGCGGGAGCCGCGCCCTCGTGGGTGCGGCACGCTCCGGCGTGGGACGGGCCCCGGCCCGTTGACCGCGCGTGCCCGAGACCATCCATGAGCTTCGGTAAACGCCGACTGAGACCATCCCGGGCCCAACTCCGGCCCTCCAACCCGATCGCCCTCCAGCAAGGCCGCACGGCCCGCCAGAGGGACCGGCTGGCCCGCTTGGCCGTCGTCGCGCTGGCCATCCTGGCCACTGCCGCGATCGTCCACGGCCCCGGACCGCCCTTCACCTTCCGGATCGGCCAGCGCCCCGACCGCGAGATCCGGGTCAACGTCGACCAGTTCCGCCGGCTCAACCAGGCTCGGACCGCCTCCGAGCGCCAGGCCCGGGCCGACCAGGTCGCGCCGGCGATGGTGAACGACCCGGCGCCGATCCTCGACCTCGTCGAGCGGCTCGATGACCTGGTCGACGCCATCGCCAAGTCGCCCACCTTCGACTCGGTCCCCGAGCCGTTCCGGGCCCAGTGGAAGCTGACCCCGGCCCTGTACGACGACATCCGCGAGGCCAGCGACACCCCCGAAAGGCGCGAGGACTTGAGGCGTCGGATCGGGACGGCCTTCGAGCCCCTGATCCGCGACGGCGTCCTGGGCCCCGACATCCTCCCGCCCCACGAGGAGATGAGCCGGATGCTCTCGGTCCGTCCGGCCGGCCGGCCCTACTCGGAGTCGCACATCGTCCCGCGGGACCGCGTGATGGGCGAGCGGCTAAACCGCCCCGACGGCCCGGTGGGCAAGGATTTCATCGCCGCCTTCAACCCCCCCGACCTCGGCAAGGGGCTGTTCGCGCTGATCGCCGACCGGCTCGCCGGCCATCCGACGATGGCGTTCGAGGAGCCGCGGACCACCGAGATCCGCGAGCAGGCCCGGAACGCCGTCCCCGACTTCTACGAGACCTTCCGCAAGGGCGAGCCGCTGGTCGAGCAGGGGAAGGAGATCCGCGAGGAGGAGCTCCTCTTGCTCCGCGAGGAGCACGAGGTCTCCAACGCCGGGAGGAGCTGGGGCGACCGGGTCCGGCGCGCCGGGTCGGTCCTGGTCCTGGCCGGGGCCATGTTCGCCCTGATCGGCTATTACATCCACCGCCATGAGGCCCGGATCGCCTCCGACCTCCGGCGGATCGCCTCGATCTGCTCGCTGTCGGTCGGGTCGCTGGGACTGGCCCACCTCCTGTCGCTCCAGCCGTGGGACGCGGAGCTGGTCCCCGTGGCGATCGCGGCCATGATCCTGGCGATCGCGTACAACCCGCACTTCGCCCTGATGGTGACCTTCGCCCTCACCCTGCTGACCAGCGTGATGATGGGCGCGGGGATCGGCCATTTCCTGGTCCTGATGGGCGGGACGTCGGTGGGGGTGCTCTGCCTCCACGAGGTCCGGACCCGGACCAAGATCATCAAGGTGGGAGTCCTCTGCTCGCTGGGCTACGGGGTGCTCACCTGGGCGACGGGCCTCTGGCACGAGCAGCCGATCAACCTGGTCGCCGTCGACAGCCTCTGGCGGGCCGGCTGGGGGCTGATGGCCGGGTTCGTCCTGGGCGGGAGCCTGCCGTTCGTCGAGAACGGGTTCAAGATCGTCACCGGGATCAGCCTGCTGGAGCTGGGCGACATCGCCCATCCCCTGTTGCAAGAGCTGGTCCGCCGGGCCCCGGGCACGCACAACCATTCGATCGCCGTCGGGACGATCGCCGAGGCCGCCGCCGAGAAGATCGGGGCCAACGCCCTCCTGGTCCGGATCGGGGCCTATTTCCACGACATCGGCAAGATGCTCAAGCCGCATTACTTCGTCGAGAACCAGGCCGGGGCGACCAACCGCCATGCCAACCTGGCGCCGGCCATGAGCACGCTGATCATCATCGGCCACGTCAAGGACGGGGTCGACCTCGGCCGCCAGCACCACCTGCCGGAGCCGATCATCGACCTGATCGAGCAGCACCACGGGACGACGCTCGTGGAATACTTCTTCAACGAGGCGACCAAGCGGAACGGCTCGAACCCCGACGGGGCGACGGTCCTGGAGGGTGCGTTCCGCTATCCCGGCCCCCGGCCGCAGTCGAAGGAGGCGGGGATCCTGATGGTCTCCGACGCCGTCGAGAGCGCCAGCCGGACCCTGTCCGAGCCCACCCCCGCCCGGATCGAGGGGCTGGTCCGCGACCTGATCAACAAGCGGCTCCACGACGGCCAGTTCGACGAGTGCGGCCTGACCCTCCGCGAGATCTCCGAGATCCGCGAGAGCCTGATCAAGTCGCTGATCGGCATCTACCACGGCCGGGTCAAGTATCCGGAGCAACGGACCGCCTGATGGAGACCGACCGAATCGCCCCGGTCGAGGTCGAGGTCAGCGACACCCAGTCGCACCTGGCCGCCGATCCCGAAGCCCTCGCCGGGCTCACCCGCCGCGTCCTGGCCGCCGAGGGGGTCGGGCGCGCCTCGATCTCGATCGCGCTGGTCGACGACGCGACCATCCGCGCCATCAACCGCCGCCACCTCGGGCACGACTGGCCCACCGACGTCATCAGCTTCGGCCTGTCCGACCCCGGCGACCCGGCGCTGGTCGGCGAGCTGGTCATCTCGGCCGAGATGGCCGCCGCCACCGCCCGCCGGGCGGGGTGCGACCCGTCGGCCGAGCTGGCGTTGTACGTGGTCCATGGGCTGCTCCACCTCTGCGGCCGGGACGATCGATCCCCCGACGACGCCGCCGCGATGCGGCGCCGGGAGGGCGAGGTCCTCGCCGCCGAAGGGCTGATCAACACGTTCCCCCTGGTCGGCCCCGACGGGCCCGGCGAATCGGGACGGGAGGGTGAGCGTTGGCCGCTCTGAACCTGGGCGGGGCGCTGCTGCTGGGCCTGGCCCTGCTCACCGCCCAGGCCGTGCTCGTCGCCCTGGGCCGAGCCCTGAGGACCTACTCGAGGAGCCGCCTCGAGGAGGTCTGCGAGGCCCACGGCCGCCCCAAGCGGGCCGACGCGATCGCGCACGACGACGAGACGACCGAGCGCGCCGCCGAGTCGCTGGCGATCGTCGGCGGGCTGACCTTCGCCGCCCTGGTGGCCCTGGCGGCGCGGTCGAGGTCGCCCGGGCTCCACTTCGAGGCGGCGCTCCTGCTGGCCGTCGGGATCGCGGTCCTGGACCACCTGGCGGCCAACGTCGTCGGCCGGGTCTGGGCCGAGGGGCTGCTCGACGCCCTCTGGCCGATCGCCGGGGCGGTCCGGGTCGTCGCCATGCCGCTGACCTCCGCCGCCAAGCTCGTCGAGGCCGCCGCCTATCGCCTGGCCGGGCCGGCCGACGCCCCGCCCCGCCCGGCCAGCGTCGAGGTCGAGTTCCACGGCGACGGCGACCATCCCGAGGACGTCGAGGCCGACCTCCCCGAGTCCACCCGCGACATCCTCGAACACGTCGTCGCCCTGACCCGCCGCGACGTCTCCGAGATCATGACCCCCTCCTCCTCGATCGTGGTCCTGCCGGCCACCGCCTCGGCGCAGCAGGCCGCCCGGAGCTTCCGCGAGTCGGGCCTGAGCCGGATCCCGATGTTCGGCGAGAACCGCGACGACATCCTCGGGATCCTCTACGCCAAGGACCTGTTCCCGCCCATGACCGAGGCCAGGGACGTCGACGAGATCGTCCCCCGCAAGCTGATCCGGCCCGCTTACTTCGTCCCCGAGACCAAGAACGCCAACGACCTGCTCGCCGAACTCCGGGCGCGGCGGAGCCAGATCGCCATCGTGCTCGACGAGTACGGCGGCGTCGCCGGCCTGGTCACGCTCGAAGACCTGTTCGAGGAGCTGGTCGGCCCGATCGACGACGAGCACGACGTCCCGACGCCCGAGGATCCGGTCGTCCCCCTGGGCGGATCCCGATACGAGGTCGACGCCGCCCTCGGCCTCGAAGAGCTGAACGACCGCCTGGGCCTCCGACTCCCCACCGATGGCGACTTCCAGACCGTCGGCGGCCACGTCCTCAACGCCCTCGGCCGGCTCCCCGCCGCCGGCGAGTCGTTCCGCTCCGCCGGCGTCGAGTTCACCGTGGTCGAGGTCGTCGACCATTCCATCCGCCGGGTCCAGCTCGACCTGGCCCCGGGATGAGCCGGCCCGGCCGAGGGGGGGGAGCTCATCCCCTCGACCCCGACAATCCCGTCGCGGTCACCGGACCCGCCCGCCCATCGGCCAGGACCCATCCACGTCGGTCCATGAAAAGAACGACGGGGACGCCCGCCCCCCGCATCCGATGCGGTGGGGCGGCCATCCCCGTCGGCCCGTCCCGGGGATTATCCCCGGGATCTCATATGCGACGCCGACTCCGGTTGGCCTCGGCGGTGACGTACACCGGACAGGGTTTCGACCTTCGGCCCCACGGCGCGGGCCGGAATGCGGCCAGGACCGATGCCGCCCGGTCGAGGGTCCTTGCGACGGACCCGATGATGGCCCCGATTGCGATCATGAAGAAACTCCCCTCGATCAGGTCGGACCCTGAATCATCCGGACGGGGGTGCAGGGCGTCGATCTTTCGGCGTTGCTTCTATTGCAAGTTTAGCCAATACCCGTCACAAGACAACCCGGTGGCGGTCGGCCGCCCGAGGTGCCCTGATACTCTCTACGACGCAGATGCCCGGCCGGGTCGGCCAATTCCCCCCGACGAGGCGGAATCGCCCCGGTGCACGTTCCCGATCAGGAGCATCGGCCGGCCGCGGCCGGATGTTGATCCCTTCTCCCGGACATCCGGTTTTCGTCGCGGAGGCCCGGCCCCGATCGGGCCGGCCCGAACCACTTGGGAGGTGAGCCTTGCCCGCGGTCCGATCGCCGGCGCTGGTCCTCCGGGCGTGGGACGTCTTCGAGACGAGCACGGTCGCCACCCTGTTCACCCGCGAGCTGGGCAAGGTGTCGGGCCTGGCCAAGGGGGCCCGCCGGCTCAAGTCGCCGATGCAGGGTGGGCTTGACCTCCTGGCGGTTTCCGATATCGTGCTGCTGCACAAGGCGTCCGACGCGCTCGACCTGATCATCGAGGCCGCGCCCGTCGAGCGCTTCGACCCACTTCGCCGCGACCTGGCGGCCCTGTATGCCGGCTACTACATCGCCGAGCTGCTGTCGGACCTGACCGACTTCCACGACCCCCACCCCCGGCTGTTCGACGCGGCGACGGTGACCTTGCGGCACCTGGGCGACCCCGATTCGCGGCCCAGGCGGGTGTTCCGGTTCGAGCTGGCCTGCCTCCGCGAGCTGGGGCTGATGCCGGCCCTCGACGATTGCGCGCATTGCGGGTCGACGGTGGATGCCTCGGGCGAGGCGTTCGCGTTCGGCCTGGCGACCGGCGGCGTGCTCTGCCCGGGCTGCCGGCCCGGCCAGCCGCACGTGGCGACCCTCTCGGGCCGGACCCTCGGGGCGATCCGGGCCCTCGCCGCGCCCGGGAGGGCCTGGCGGGACCTCGACCTCCCCCCCTCGGTCCGGTCGCCGATCCGGGCGACCCTGGGGGCGGTCATCAGCCATGCGATCGGCCGACGCCCGCGCCTCCTGACCTATCTCGGAGCCTGAAACGATGCCCAACGACATCTCGACCGCCCGGGGACCCCGCCGACGCACCCGGCCGCCGGCCCGGCTCGCGACCTTCGGGGCGTCGGTCGCGGCCTTCCTGGCGATGGCCGGGTGCCGGGCCGGCGCGGGGCCGATCTCCGAATGGCTGGCCGCCCGCAACGCGCCCGTCGCCGCGTCGGCGATCGAGCCCGACGGCCAGAAGCCGACCCTGATGTCGCGCTGGATGGCCCGCGACCGGACCCCGTTCACCTCGGGCCGCCTGGGCGCCACGTCGGTCTACCTGGGCGAGAGGGGCTGGGAGAAGACCCGGCAGGCCGCCGACCCGACCTCCGAGGCCGAATTCGCCGTCGCCCGGAAGTTATACGACGACGGCAAGCTCGTCGAGGCCGAGCCCCTCTTCGCCCGGCTCGCCAGTCGCGAGATCAAGAACGGGACCCCCTGGGGCGAGAAGGCCCAGTATTACCTGGCCGAGACCCAGTTCCGCCGCCAGAAGTTCCGCGACGCCAACGACAGCTTCGAGAAGCTGTTCCAGAAGTATCCGGGGACCGATTACGTCGACGAGATCGTCAACCGCGAATACCAGATCGCCCAGATCTGGCTCTCCGACGAGGACCCCAAGGTCAAGCCCATGCCCTGGCAGGCCCGGTTCGACGGCCGGATGCACCTGGTCGACAACCGATCGTATGCCGTCAAGGCGCTCGACCACGTCCGGCTCCACGACCCCCTGGGACCGCTGGCCGACGACGCCGCCCTCCGGACCGCCGACCATTACCACAACATCGGCGACTACGAGCTGGCCGCCGTCTATTACGACCAGCTCATCGTCGAGCACCCCAAGAGCCCCTACAAGGAGCGGGCCCTGCTCTCCAGCATCGACTCCAAGATGAAGGCGTACGTCGGGCCCGAATACGACTTCGCCGGGCTCGAATCGGCCCGCGAGCTGGTCAAGCGGACGGCGAACGAGTTCCCCGAGCGGATGGCCAACCTCGAAGGGCTCGACCACACCCGGGACCTGATCGACGACGCCGACGCCGAGCGCAACTTCACCATCGGCCAGTATTACGTCCGGGCCCGCAAGCCGATCTCGGCCGAGTATTACTTCGGGATGGTCCAGGCCCGGTGGCCCAGGAGCAAGTGGGCCGCCCAGGCCAAGCAGGAGATGGCCAGGGTGGCCAAGGCCCCGCGCAAGGCCAGCGTCCCCAGCAAGATCATGACCTTACCCGGCGCCCCCGACCCCGGGAGCATGAACGCCGGGCCCGGCGGCGGGCTGGGCGGCGGGCTGGGCGGCGGCGGGGCCAGCAGCGCCGGGGGCGGGATGGGCGCGCCTTACTGATCGTCGGACGCCCCGACGGGCCCGGTCGTCGATGCGACCGGGCCCGTCGGGGCGAAGTCCCAGGGAGGGGCCTTCCATGCGACGCGACCATCTCCTCGGCCATCGGCCGGCGGTCGGCCTGATCCTCGGGCTGGCGCTGGCCGCGATGGCGCCCGGCTGCAAGGTCACCGGGTACAGCCTCCGGGCCCCCTACGACGCCGGGATCAAGACCGTCTACGTCCCGGTGTTCAAGTCGGTCACGTTCCGCCGCGACATCAACTTCATGCTCACCGACCTGGTGATCAAGGAGATCGAGCGCCGGACCCCCTACAAGGTGGTCGGCAAGCCCGAAGGGGCCGACTCGACCCTCGAAGGGACGATCACCTACTCCGAGAAGAACGTGATTGTGGAGAGCCCCTTCAACCTCCCCCGCCAGCTCACCTCGACCATCATCGTCGCGGCCACCTGGACCGACAACACCCTCGAAGAGAAGAAGAACCCCAACCCCGCCCTGATCGCCGAGACGTTCAACTTCTACCCGGAGATCGGCGAGTCCACCGAGGCCGCCTTCTACCGGACCTGCGAGAAGCTGGCCGTCCAGATCGTCAACATGATGGAAGAGCCCTGGTGATCGGACGACCCCGGACGCTGACGGCAGGGCGAGCCGGGATCATCATTCGAGATCATCCATATGCTTTTGGGGCTTGATCCTGGCGGGATTCGCGAAGAATCGGCCGGCCTGGATCCCAACGATGAGGAGGAGCACCAGGGTGACGACCGAGGCGTACAGCGTCAAATGAGTGCCGCAATCGCCACTCCGGGCGCCGATGGTCCAGGCCGGATGGAACCCGAACAGGAGCAAGGATGTCGAGGGGAACCGGCGGCCCGGATCATGCCACCAGATCCGCAGAGAGGTCACGACGAGGACCCCGGCGATGATCGCAAGGCCCCTTGCGAAGGCCTCATTTCCCGCGATGGCCGCTCTGGCCCCCGGGCCGCTGCACGAGAGGAACCACATCTCGGAAGCCCCCCGACCGATCGCCGGATCATCCGCCCCGGAGCGTCGATAATAGATCGGGCAGGGGGCCGAAGTCGAGCAATTCGCCGCCCAGGCCGGCGACGCACCGGAGCCCATCGTCGAGCCATCGGGCGGGCGTCCCCGGCGAGCCGACGGGCAGGCCGGCGGCGTTGGGGGTGAAGGCGGGGAGAACGATCGTCCTCGGGCCGACCAGGAAGCAGGGGGCGGTGAGCCCCTCGGCCCGGAGGACCGGGTGATGATGGCCGGAGATCGTCCGGTCGGCCTCGATCGGCCGGTGCCCGTGGGCGACGGTCCATCCGGCGACCTCGAAGGTCAGGGGGAGGTTCGAAGACCTCTGAGGGTCGTGGTTCCCCAGCACGGGGACCACCTCCACCCCCCGGGCGGCCAGCCACTCGAACAGGGCCCGGATATCGGCCGATGTCCGGCGGCAGGCCCGGGGCGACTCGACGAGGTCGCCCGCGACGACCAGGCGGTCGATCGGGGCCCGGTCGAGGAGGGTCGCCAGCCGGGCCAGGGTCTCCGCCAGCGAGTGGGCGGGGAGGCAGTCGCCGCCCGAGGCCCGGGCCCATTCGTAACCCAGGTGGACGTCGGCGATCACGGCGGTCTTCTCGGCCGGGTGGACCGCCGCGCCCTCGGGGGCGAGCCGCCAGCCGTCGGGGCCGGCGATCATCGCGGGACCAGGCGTTCGTGGAGGCGCCGGAGTGCATCGGCCGGCGACTCGAACCGGACCGGCTCGGGGCCGCCCGGGTCGATCCAGGCGGCGGCGAACGGCGACGGCCCGTCCAGGTTCCGGAACCGGACCCGGGGCCGACTGGCCAGCCAATCCAGGGCCGTCGGGGCGTCGAGGCAGTCCTCCAGGACTTCCCGTCGCGTCTCGCGGAGCAGGGGGTGGTCGGGGCAGGCGGCCTTCACCAGCGGGTAGAGCCGATTGCTGACCCAGAGCAGCCCGCCCACCCGGGTCCGGCCCCCTTCCGGGCGGCGGAGGACCATCAGGGCCGTCGCCGCGACGTGCCGGAACCTCCGGGCGAGCAGCTCGCCCCGGTCGAGGCCGTCGAGGACGTCGTCCTCGAACCCGGCGGGATCCAGCAGCGCGAGGAGGTCGTCGGGGCCGATCCGGGACCCCTCGGGCAGGGCGATCGACCAACCGAGGTCGGCGATCACCAGGTTGAGGTCGCGCCCGAACCGCCGGCCGAGCCGGGCGGCGGTCGCCCGGCCCATCGCCTCGGACGCCGGCCGGCCGAGCGGGGCGTGGAAGGCATAGACCAGGCCCCCGCCGGCCGCGTCGGGAGACTCCTCGACCAGCACGGAGTCGACGGCCGGGATCTCGCTGGCCTGCTCCTGGGCGACGAACAACGCCTCCAGGACCCCGGCCTCGTCGCCGCCAAGGTCGTGCGCCTCGCCGAGCCAGGACCGGAGCGCGGAGGGGCCGTCCGCCAGGACCGAGGCGGCCCGGGCCCGGAAGGCGGCGAGGTCGCGGGCCAGCTGGGCCGAGAGCCCCTGGCGGTCGCTCGACCACCGGGGGAGGTTCGGCTCGCCCCCGCTCGCCTTCGCGTGGACGGATAGCCCCTCCATCCGCCGGAACTCCAGAGCCCGGCCGTCGAGGACGAAGCGGTCCCCGGCCTGCAGACGCTCGGCGTACGCACCTTCGAGCGTCCCGATCACCTGGCCATCCACCTGGACGCGGGCCGACTCCTCCGAGGTGATCGTGCCGACGTTCGACCAGAACCACCGGATGACCCGACCGCCCCGGATCCCGAACAGCCCGCCCCGCTTCCAGATCCGGGGGGCCGTCCACCGGGGGGCTGAGCCCGGCTCCGGCTCGAAGGCGCCCGGCGGCGCGGCCAGGTCGCCGGCCAGGAACGACAGGCAGGCGTCGAAGTCGACCCGGGACAGGTCGGCCATCGGCGCGGATTTGCGGACCAGGGCGAAGGCGTCGTCGGCCGAGCACTCGCCGCCGCAGGCCATCCCGATGAGCTGCTGGCAGAGGACATCCAGCGGGCCCCGGGGCGACCGGAGGGGCTCCACCCGCCCGGCCCGGGCCGCCTCCGCGGTGACGACCGCCCCGGTCAGCTCGGCGGCCGAGGCGGCGAGCAGGACCCCCCGGGTCTCGGCCCCGACCCGGTGCCCGGCCCTCCCGACCCGCTGGAGGCATCGCGACACGCTCCCCGGCAGGCCGATCAGGACCGAAAGGTCGGCCTGGCCGATGTCGACGCCCAGCTCCAGGCTGGTGCTGGTGACGACGGCCTTCAGATTTCCCGCCTTCAACGCCGCCTCGACCTCCCGGCGCCGCCCGGCGTCGAGCGCCGAGTGATGGGCGGCGACGGCCTCCGGCCCGGCGTCCAGCTCGCGTCGGAGGTCGTGGGTGACCTTCTCGGTGAAGGCCCGGGTGTTGGCGAAGATGACCGTGGTCCGTGCCCGGCCCGTGGCCTCGCGGAGCCGTCGGATCAGCCGGCGGTAGGTCAGCCCTCGGTGGGGGGCCTCGTCGGGTTTCAGGAGCGATTCGACGTCGAGGGCCAGGCCGGGCGACCCCTCGGGCATCGGGGCCTCGATCGTCCGGCAGGCCCGGGACGGCCCGACCAGGAACCGGGCGACCGGGTCGGCGGGCCGGCAGGTCGCCGACAGCCCGACCCGCGCCGGGTCGGCCTCGGCCCGGGCCGCCAGCCGCTCCATCGAGACGGCCAGGTCGGCCCCCCGCTTGTTCGGGACGAGGGCGTGGACCTCGTCGACGATCAGGTGCCGGACGCCCCGCCAGGCGTCGTGCCAGGCGGGCTGGCTGAGCATCAGGGACAGGCTCTCGGGCGTGGTGATGAGCAGGTGCGGCGGGTCGTCGCGGAGCTTCCGGCGATGGTGGGCCGAGGTGTCGCCGGTCCGGACCCCGACGGCGATCGGGGCCTTGTCCCGCCCCAGGTCGCGGCGGATCGCTTCGAGCGGCCCGGAGAGGTTCCGCTCGATGTCGTAGCCCAGGCTCCGGAGCGGCGAGACGTAGACGCACCGGAGGCCGGGCCCGAGGGCCCCGGCGGCGTGCTCGCGGAGCAGGCCGGCGATGATCGCCAGGAACGCGGCGAGCGTCTTCCCCGTCCCGGTCGGCGAGACGAGCAGGACGTTCTCGCCCGAGGCGATCGGCGGCCAGGCCAGCCGCTGGGCGGGCGTCGGACCGCCGGGGAATGTCGCCGCGAACCAGTCGCGGGCCGGCCCGTCCAGGGCCAGGAGCGGGTCGGTTGGGTCGATCAAGCCTGGCATGGGCCTCCCGGCCGGGCGGGGGCGGAGGGGCCGCACCCGCCATCCTTCGTCGATCGCTCGGCGGAATGGACCGATTTTAACCCGACCACGCCCGGTCGGTCGAGGCGAACCCGACCCCGGGAGATGGGGGGCTCAGGCCGGCCCGATCAACTCCTCCCACGACGCGGCGTCGATCAGCCGGTCGCCCATCTGCTCGATCCGCCTCGCATCGGCGATGGCCTCGATTGCGGCGATGACCGAGGCGTCCGGCTCGCCGAGGCGCCTCCGGCCCAACCGGAGCAGGAGTTGCTTCTCGCCCATGACCAGGCCTTTGGCCTCGCCCTCGGCCCGGCCCTCGTCGAGGATCGCCTGGTAGGTGACGGATTCTTTCATGGCGCGGACTCCCTGGAGGAGGCGGGCGGCGAGGTCTCGGGGGAAGACCAGGCCCATCAGGATGTTGGTGGCGGCCCAGAGCAGGCCCGATTGCTCCGACGTGGCCTCCCGATCGAGCCGATGCTTGATCCGGTCGATCACGGCCGGGAGGTCGGAGGCCGCGACGCCCGCCAGCGGGGCCAGGGGGAGCGTCCCCAGCCCTCCCCGCAAGATCGACTCCAGATCGAGGGTCCAGACCCTCAGCACCGTATAGCGGAAGTCGAGATAGCTCGTCCCATCCGGCAGGCGGACCTGATGCAGGCCGTCGAACTCGGGGCTATCGGCCCCCCGGCGGAGCAGGACGGCGATGCTCCGGACCGGCAGTCGGTGACGATAGTTCAGCAGGACACACTACTGTCCGGTTGAAATCCCTTTGAATTCCAGGGTATTTCCGAAATACCCATTCTCGATCTGCTCATTTTGGTCTGAATTGCCTTGAAAACCAGGAGAATCACTGGGGACTTGACAAGAGGATTTGTGATGAAATTTGCCGTTCAGAGAATTGCACGCCAATCGTTTCGCTCCCGAGCGATGACTGGTGTAGGCCCTAATGAGCGGCAAGTCATCACGGACCATCTCGGATCAGGTTTTGGAGCCCAAATGCCATTTTCTCGGTTTCAAGTCGTGCGCGCCTCGCGATGCTCGTAAGTCCGAGGCATCTCGTGGCCTTCATCAAAATTGAGAAACCTCAACCGGACAGTAGTGAGCAGGACATTGTAATGCAAGAGCCGGCGGGGCAAAGTGCGCTCGTGGCCCGACTGGAGTTCCAGGTGGGCCAGGTACTCGGCCGGGTCGCCGACCTGGAAGACGGTATCGGCCTCGGCGGTGACGGTCGAGACGTCGGAGTCGATCGCGCGGACCGGCCCGGTCGGCGTCAGCCCGGCGCGGGCGAGCCAGGCGGGCGGGTCGAACTCCAGGAGCTTCCTGGTGGCGGCGTCGAAGGGCCTGGGCAACGTCAAAGGTCCCGGATGAAGTCCGAGGCGTAGGAGCGGATCTCCTTGCCGTTGAGGACGTGGAACCGGCGGAGCCGCTCGACGAGCTGGCCGCCGAACCGTCCCAGCGGGAGATGGACGATCTTCCTGCCGAGGCGCCGGGCCAGCCGGCGCCAGGAGGCGGCCGGGGCCCCGGGGCAGACGACGGCGACGTGCCGCTCCCGGCTGTGGAGGAACGCGCCGGCCAGGAGCCGCTCCTCCAGGGTGTCGGCGAAGTCGAGCCGGGGGTCGTCCCAGAGGTCGGGGATCGGCCGGGGCGGGAACAGGAACATCGCCCCGCCATACTCGGCCTGCGCGATCCCCGGTCCGACCAGGTTCTTCATCGGGTCGGTGCCGAAGAACGCGAGGGTCGACTCCTCGGAATGCTCGGCGTACCAGGTGGCCCGGTTGACGTAGACCTGCGGGTCGGCGGGGACGTCGAACAGGAAGACGACGATCTCGATCGTCCCCCGGCTGGGCGGGAGGACCTTGACGTAGAGGTCGCCCGAGTGCCAGTTCCGGAGCGTCTCGCGGATGTCGAGGCCGTCCATCACGCTGGAGGTGAACTTCTCGGACCGGGCCAGGTCGGCCCCGAGGATCGCCCGGGCCTGGTCGCGGACGTGGCGCTGGAAGCTCTCGATCCGGTCGTCCTCGGGCGGCCACGAGCACATCCCGAACGGGTTCCATCGCTGCTGCCACCGCCTCCGGTCGCGCTCCTGGGGGCGGGTCCGGAGCTTGCACGACCGCCAGGCCAGCGCCTGGCCCGGCAACCGGCTCGCCATCCGGGCCGTCCCCCACCCGGGGACCTCGGCGCGGTCGACGCCCATCCGGAGGGCGGAGTCGAACTCGCCGACGTCGGAATACGGATACTCGCGGGCCGCCTCGCCCACGGCGATGGCCAGGTCGTCGCCGGCCGTCTGCTGGGCGGCGACGACCAGCGTGTACAGGTCGGGCGTGAGCCGGCGCTCGATCAGCGACAGGTTCCGGACGTACCGGAAGTAGACCGAGAGGAGTTGTGGCGTGACCCGGGCCGCGACCTTCGGCAGCCGATCCTTGAGGATGTCCCGGGCCCGGAGGACCATCTCCTTGACGCCGTCGACCGACAGGTTGTCGTCCGGCGTCAGCTCGCGACGGCCCCGCTCGTAGAGCCCGGTCAGGAAGGGGAGTTCGCCGAGCAGGAAGACGAGCGTCCTGGTCTCGACGCCGAACGTCTGGATCGGCGCGAAGAACGACGCCGGCTCCTCGACCTCGACCCCATGATGGTAGGCGTCGCGGATCCAGGGCCAGTCGGCGATCGAGCAGACCAGGAGGATCGATCGGTGCCGCCCCTCCAGCTCGCGGAGCCGGCGGGCCATCCACGCGATCCGCCGGGCGTGCTGGCCGGGGGCGGGCGGAGGCAGGACCGGCAGGACGGCCGCGGCGAACCCCTCGGGGCTGACCTTCTTGAGCGCGTACGGGTCGGGATAGGCGGCCGAGGTCGCCTCGAACCGGGGAGTCTCCATGTCGATGAACGCCCGGGCCATCCGCTCGCCCATCGCCAGCCGGATCGCGGCGATCACCCCCTGGCAGGGGTCGACCGGGACATAGCTGAAGCCCGTCCCGGGGTCGTCCGCACCCTCGTCGTCGTCCGCGTCGACGTCGAGCTGCGCCACGACCGAGATCGCCGGGAGTTGCTCGATGGCCGCCTCCACATCCTCCTGGAACGAGGGGGGCAACGGGACGGCCACGCAGTCATACGGGCGGGAAAGGAGCTCCTCGCGGACCCGGATGGCGAAGTCGCCCGAGCCGTGGATGATCGGCAGGGCGCGCACTCGCGGGCCGATCCGGAGGAAGTCGTCGGAAGTCGGTCGGTCGCTCATCTCCGCGCCCCAATCCTCAGAAAAAGCCATATAAGGACAGCGCCCAGAGCACACCGAAGGTCATTCGGATGGGGATCACGGCTAACCAGGTGAAACCGAGGAGGCGCCCGAGGCGGTCGACCCAATCCGAGAAGCCCCGCCAGCGTCGGCCGGACCAAAGCACCAACCACGCGACAATCACGCAGGAGCCCGGTAGGAAACACGAGGAGGTAAGATTGAAGGCGGAGCCGATGAAATCATGGTTGCCGATATTTCCAAGCCCCGGCGCCACGACCGCCATCCATACGGCCCAGGTCATCGCGATGTGCGCCCATGCGAGGGCAAAGACCACCGTCGCGCTCAGGCAGGCAATCCAGCCGGGTTCTTTCCTCAGGTGGCGCCAGGAGGGGCGAGGCCGGAGAAGTCGGAGGACCGGCTGAGCCATCGTCAAGGCCGCCAGGAATGGGAACGCGGTTTCGAAACCGATCAAGGACCTTCTGTACAGGGCGAAGATCGGGGAAGGCACGCCCGCCCGAGAGCAGTAGTTCCCGAATTGGTGGCTTGCGGCGCGATACCAGGCCAATCCGACCGCGGACGCGACGACCAAGATCATGGCGTCCAGCAAGGTGAGGCGACGGGGGGCGATCGAATCCCTTTCGGAATCGCGGACCACGGCGTCAATCTGCATGGTCTTCATCCTCTGCGGGGTGGAGGTTTTGTAGGGTGGCGTCGAGCGCAGCGAGGCCCACCATCCCTCAATCCCATTCGGCACCGATGATGCCTGCGAACGAGACCGCCCGCCCCCAAGCCGGGTCATATTCCCCCTCGCGGACGAATCGGTGGAATGAGGACCAGGGATAATCACCGACAGCCCGCACCAGACCATGCTTGACGGGATTCCAATGCAAATAATCCACGCACCTTTTCAAGTCATCCTCATCGCGGCAAGTATGCTCCCAGAATCGACGTTGCCAGACCGCCCGCTCGCGTCGGCCCGATCTTGAGGCTGTCATCATCCCTTCGTCGCCACCTGTCCGAAGATAATGACGCGTGAAGCCCTCCTTGATCCGGGCCATTCGGATCGAGTAGTCCCGATCGCCCTTGGGAAGCGTCCAGATGGTGTGAAGGTGGTCCGGCAACAAAACGAATGCGACGAGATCGAAAGGACTCTTGATCTTGACATCAGAGATTGCACGGCGAAGGCACATCCGGCTCTGATCGGCGCTCAGGATCGGTCGTCGTTCGTGGGTTACGACCGTGAAGAAATAGGTCCCCCCGGGGAGGAAACTGCGACGATATTCGGGCATCACGGTCCCGGGCGAGATGGCGTTTGGTCGGATTGGTGGGCCTCGCTGCGCCCGACACCACCCTACATTTTTATTCTTCCTCGTCATCATCCGCATCCGGGTGGAGCGGGTCTCCGGGGTCGAAGAAGAGGTCTCCCAGGCCCATCGGGGCGTGCTGGCCCCCCATGGCCCGGCGCTTCCGTCGGGCGAGGTCTTCGAGGTCGGCGGCCTCGTCGCCGAGGACGCAGAGCAGCGACTCGCGCCAGGCGTCATCTCGGGCGAGGGGATGGTCGGGGTCCTGGGCCATCCTCTTGATCGCGAACCGGAGGACGTTGATCCCGTCCCTCGGCGAGAAGTCGAGCTTGAGGGCGTGGGCCTGCTGGAGGAAGTCGACGGTCAGGGCCAGCAGCTCGGGGGCGGCGAACGGGAGGTGGTATTTGAGGATCTCCATCTCGTCGTCGCGGTCGGGGAAGCCGAGGGTCAGGGTCGGCTGGAGCCGGGAGAGGATGTAGTCGGGGACCTCGTAGGTCGACTCGTCCTCGTTCATGGTCACGCAACATCGGAAGTCGGGGTGGGCGGGGATCGAGACCCCGGCGACGATGCTCTCGACGTACCGGCGGTGGTCGAGGAGCGGGGCGAGGCTGGCCCACGACTTCTCGTTCATCCGGTTCCCCTCGTCGAGCACGCAGACGCCCCCGGCGATCATCGCCGCGACCAGGGGCGACGCGTGATAGGCGATCCGGCCCGACTCGGCCAGCACGGGCGTGACGAGGAGGTCCTCGGGGCGGGTGTCGGCGGTGCACTGGTTGATGTAGAGCGGCTGCTTCCGGAGCCGGGCGGCGGCCATGGCCAGCGTGGTCTTGCCGATCCCGGGCGGGCCGATCAGCCGGGGCGCGAGCGGCCGGTCGCGGGGGTCAACCACCAGCCAGCACGCCAGGAGCTGCCGGAGGACCTCATCCTGGCCGATCCAGCCCTGTTCGGTGGCGTCGGGGGCGCCCAGGTGGAGCGTCACGCCCCCCACCTCGACGGTCTTGTTCCGGGTCGAACTTGCCATGATGCTCCGGTCGATCGGCCGATTCGGGGCGCGGGCCCCGGCGAGGGGGCGACGCTCGGGTCCACCTCCCCAGTGTATCGGGCGCGGGCGGTCCCGGCGAGCCCTCGCGACGCGGGGTCAGCCGACGGCCCGATGTTCGTAATACAGGCTGAGCGACCGGATCCGCCGGACCTGGCGGGCGATCACGAAGCCGGTGACGGCCAGGGCGGCCATGAAGATATTGGGGAACTGCTCGTGCTCCCAGGCGTGGGATCGGTACGAGTCGAGGGCGAGCAGGCCATAGGCGACCTCGGCCATCGCGGTCGTGAACCAGACCAGCCGGGCGCTCGACCCCAGTCCCGAGACGGCGATCAGGAGCGGGTAGCCCCGCTCCAGGGCGACGAGGTCCGGGAACAGGTCGCGACGGTCGGATTCGGACGCCCGGGCCAGGGCCGATTCGATGTCCGGGCGGAGGCCCGCATGCCAGTCGGCGGCGAATCGCGCGGGCTTCCTCGATCCGACGGGCCTCCGAGAGCGAGAGCGTCCGGGGCGGCTCGGTCCGGCGTCGGGACATCGCGGAGACTCCGTCGGGGCGGCCGATCGGCCGGCCGGGCCTGGGGAGGGCTTGTCGCCGGCCCGGCACCTCGGCGACCCCCGGGATGACACGTCATCGTCCCACCACCGCGACGCGGCGTCATCCGCCGATCGGGGATTCATGCCCGTCGGGCGAGAATGAGGCCCTCTCGCGCGAGCCGGGAGCGGGCATGTCCTTCGGCGGCGAATGGGCCCGCCCCGTCCCGCCGGGCCGCCGGGGCGGTGCGATCCCGGAATCGGGGCTGGAAGTTGTTGCCGCGGGGCTGGCCCGGGCTTACGATCGGGCGAAGGGGCCGGGTCGGGGTCGAAGGCGACCCCCGACGAGATCCCGTCCCGCGCCCCTCGCGAGGGGATCGACCCCGCGCAACAACCCGGGTCCCGGGGCGACGGAGGTCGCGGGGCCCCAGACGGCGACGTGCCCTCCGAGGGGCCGATGGCCCCCGGGACGCCGGACCGGATCGGTCGCCTGCCTTTGCCCGCCCGATCGGAGGCAAGACCATGGAATTCGTCCACGAGTTCACCGCGTTCCTGGAGAACAAGCCCGGCCGCCTGGCCAAGATCTGCTCGGCGCTGGCGCACGAGAAGGTCGACCTCCGCGGCCTGTCGGTGATGGAGGCCGACGGCCGGAGCGTCCTCCGATTCGTGACCGACGCCGTCGGGCCGACCCGCAAGGTCCTCCAGGCGCTGGGGACCGAGTTCGAGGCCCGGGACGTCCTCGCCGTCGAGATGGAGAACCGCCCCGGCGCCCTCGCCCGGGTCCTGGAACGGCTGGCCGAGGAGCATATCAACATCGACTACGCCTACTCGGCCGCCTCGACGACGCCCGGGCGATCGCTGGGGCTGTTCCACACGTCCAACTCGAGGCGCGCCCAGCAGATCCTCGCCGAGTCGCAGGGCAACGGCGAGGGCCACCCCCCCCATCGCCGGCCGCTCCATTCCCGCTGATCGGACCATGGCCCATCAACCACCCCTCCCCGCGGGCCTGCCCTGAGATGGAGACGGATCGATCGACGGCGGGCCGGCTCCACGTGGTCCTGGACCGGCCGGAGATCGCGGGCAACGTGGGGGCGATCGGCCGGTCGTGCGTGGCGGCCGGGGCGATGCTCTGGATGGTCCGGCCGCTCGGCTTCCAGATCACCGATCGTCACCTCAAACGGGCCGGGCTCGACTACTGGCCGCACCTGGACTGGCGGGCCGTCGACCACCACGACGAGGTGGTCGAGGCCCTGGGCCGCGACCGGCTCTGGTCGTTCAGC
>JAABUK010001803.1_pt1 | contig 40121 bp, 59 predicted proteins | sample 5559141 | NCBI WGS metagenome assembly JAABUK01 (sample SAMN10711869, study PRJNA513367) | rock metagenome | isolation source: Antarctica rocks | place: Antarctica: Victoria Land, Pudding Butte nord | collected 2016-01-03 | reverse complement strand
GTTTGGGTAAAATGCACTCCCCACTGCTCAGTGCTGCTCTACAAATCAGGCTCACAGCAGCCTTGTGCCACTGCAATTGCATCTATGAAGATTTGCTGTTTATACAGGTGTGCAGTGACCCAGCACTAATGCACTGCAAATCTGGTTCTGGCAAAATGCACTCCCCACTGGTGAGGTGCTGCTCTGCACAACAGGCTCACAGCAGCCTTGTGTCACTGCAATTGCACCTATGAAGATTTGTTGTTCATGCAGTGACCCAGCACCATTGCACTGCAGCACTGGTTTTGGCAAAATGCACTTCCCACTGCTCGGGGCTTGAGCAACCAGCAGGTACCATAACAAGCAGTTTCAGCTAACAATGGTTTGGCGGCTCTGAAGTTTCAGCTGTTCTGCAGTACATCATTGCCATGCTGCAGTATTGCACATAGCATGACTCTTGCACAGATTCCATGCTGTATGGAAATGCAGCAATTGCAGCGTGCACAAGTACTATGTATGGAGGTGCTATGTGCAGTCCAAGATGCACACCACAAAGCACACAGGCATAAGTCAGCTAGCCTTACCAGATGCCTTGCGCTTGCCACCTTTCTTGTGCTTGTAAGCTTGCTTAGTTGCTCACTGCTTGGCCTCTCATCTGGAACAAACTCCATTGGGACAAAGGACAGACCAAGTTGCTCTTGCACTGCTGGCAGTAGTGACGCCATTGGACCTGACTTGCTGAGCTGGGGTGTACATGAGAGGTATGTGTCATTCTGCTTCAAGATGACAGCAATCTTGCTGCATGCGTTGAGCAGGCTTTTGGGCAAATAATCCTTGCCCAGCTTTCAAGACCATGCTACATTCTTGACAGAGAGAATTTTCTGCGAGCCACCCTCTGCAGACACCTATGTATGAGCATGCAAAAGGTGACAAGATGTCACAAGTTGCAGGAGACTCATTCAGATTGCACACGTGCATTGTCGGAAACAAATCGAAAAGAGCTCCGGAACCAAAGATGGAAGCCATGACTTTCGTAAACAATTGTTGCAAGGCTGGATCAACTTAGTACAGTGAAACATGACATGTGCCTTGTGTTGATGCATGCCTCCTACACGCTATGCAATCTCGACCCATCACCAAAAGCAAAGCGAAAAAGGATGGGCTATCCAAAGCACAGGGAGCCCTGCTAGGATGCGCCGTGGGGGACGCCTTGGGAATCACTCAGGAGATTTTTGTCGAGCGCCCCAATCACATCAGCTATACCCTTGAGCAAGTGCTTAGGCAAAGAAAAGCCAGAAAAGCTGGAGGACTTCAAACAGAGCTTGAGGGTGGGGGTCCTTGGGAGCATGTCACCCTGGAGCCGGGCGAATGGACTGATGACACAGCTATGCTTCTGTGCTTGTGCGACAGCATACTACAGTGCAATACAGTAGACACAGCCGACCTGGTCACCAAGTTCAGAAGCTGGTGGTATCAAGGGTACAATGCTTGCAGATCCAACATGTCTCTTGGTCTTGGTGCCAACACACAGGAGGCGCTGGAGCGATTTGATCCAGAACAACCTGACTTGCTGACAGGAGGAGTAAACCCAGACAGTGATGCAGGAAATGGTGCATTGATGCGGCTGGCTCCTGTGCCTATATACTGGCACCAAAATTTGGACACGGCAATGCTAATGGCTAGGAAGCAAGCACAAACAACACACAACGTACAAGAAGCAATGGATGCGTCCGCCCTCATGGCCTTTGTGATGTGGCATGCAATCAATGGTCAGGACAAGGCAGCAATATTTGGTTTGCTTCCTGAGCTGCAAGACAAGCTGTTGCATGCAGAGGTAGCTGAGCTTGCGACGTCAAATGCCAAGTGGCGGACTGCACCGGAAGACCATATCATTACCCTGCCCAGCAGATGTTTGTGGACACTAGAGGCAGCTTTGTGGTGTGTAAACAATACTAGCAACTTCGAAGATGCGGGTGTGAAAGCTATCAACTTGGGTGGAGATGCAGATACTGTTGGGGCCATTACAGGCCAGATAGCTGGGGCAATTTATGGCATTAAGAGCATTCCTGAACGATGGTTACAGGGCCTCAAGCATCGAGACAGTATGTTGAAGCGTGTCAGTGCATTGTATGGCCACAAGCAATATGATGTTGGACTGCATCTGTGTTACTAATACACCTGTTTGTGTGTGACAGTTACAATCAAATCTCGACTTCTATCTCAGCACATTTACTGCATGACTGCTTTCAGCTGAGCACTTTCGGCATACATAATATCAAATGAGATTCGCACTCGATTATGAGGTAATTGCATCTAGAAGTCCTAATGCACAACAAACTTGCACTGCACCCACGCGGGTTTGTACACCTATTTCAGTGCAGAGGCCTGCCTAGCCACGCAGTCTGTATTGCTGTCATAATCTGACATATTTGCTCACAAGATAAACAGAACTGATATAATTTCGTGCGTTGACGTCAACAGCCCCATGATGCTTTTTTACACAGCCCTGACTAGAGGAACCCCGCAGCAAGGATCTTTATTGGACTCCAAATGGAGGTGGTCTAGGTCTGCCTGTCACCTGCTGCTGGTTCTTGGCTGGTCCTGCAGGGTCTACCTGTCTCTGCAGCAGACACACAGGCACCTTCCCATTATGAGCATCAAGAAGCTGTCACCATTAAAACACCCTCAGCAGATATGTTTGAGCTCTACTGCTACCACTGGACAAAAAGCATCACAACTGGCTGAACTGAACTGTACAGCAGAAGCACACATTCTGACAACAGCAGGTTAGAGATGGCAGTTAAGCACAGTGTAGCACAACACAACACCTGAGTACGACCTATGCCACCTTTGCCACTGCTTTCGGATTGACCATCAAGCAGAGTAATGGTGTGTGGAGCTGACCTGTGCAGGTGGTGATGAGATCTCAGGCTGGCTAGAAGTGACAGCATGCTGTACGGCATTGCTTTCAGGACTTCCTCTGGACATGCCTGGACTCTGCATTGCTGCTTGCCCTGCTCTGCTGCTCCTGTAAATCAAACACTTTGCGCACTTAGCCATTTGTAGCGTAATGAGCCTGCTGGTGTACTTGGCACTGTGTGCGAAATGAAGCCTGTTGGGGGTGTATTGGTGGCTAGGTGCCCATTGGTGATGCGCAATTGGAAGTTGTGCAGCTCCAGCAATAGCATGACCAGTGCTGGCAAAGACGGACAGCGAAGTTGCTGATGTAAGCATGGTGAATATTACCACAAAATAATATATTCAAAATGTGTACAAGATGGCTGCGAGACTCTGAGCTGATGCCGTGCTAGGCAGTACCCTATAGGTAAACCTTTTACAGCCAGAGCAGCAAATCCAGAATTGGAAGATTGCCTATGAATATCATAGTGGTTTTGATAACAGAGTGGTTCTGAACCTGCCTGGTCTGTGATGCAGCTCTTGCTCTGCCATTCTGGGTCTGCAGCTCTGGCACAGCCTCAAGCACGACACTGGAGTAGGGCAGGAGGGGATAGCAGCCCTCAGAGGTCCACATGCTCATCTGAGCTCTCGCAGTGTCCACCTGATCTTGAGTCAGCTCATTGTCTGCCTCGAGAAAGTCGTAAGGTGCTGCCTGCATGCATCGTTCAATCACTGGCATGTAGGCACTATGTGTCTTGTTTGAGGCGCACAAATGGCAAACCTTGATGCCCGGAGATGCAGTAAACAATCTTGCTTTAGAGCAGGCCTGCATCTCGCCAAAGCAATGCAATTTTGGAGTAGCTGGATATGTCTGGCTTGTCCAGGCATCCTTGTAATGAAGAGCAGATTGCCAGTGTCACAAAGCTACAGCTCAAACACTATTCTGGGCACCCTAGAAGGAGGAGGATTCACATCTCCAGCCAACCAAGTGGGCTGTACAGATATGCCAGGGACATTAGTGTCCTAGTAAAAAACCATCAGTACTAAGTGTTGCAACAATGCCAAATGAAGCAAGGCTGTCGTACCTTTCCAGTGTCCATGACGGCTTGCCAGACCAGTCCGGGCCAATGGGGCAGCACAACAGTCTGGGGTCTGTGACTGGTGTTGAAGGCACAGTACAGGCCGCCTTGACTGGGGCTGCTGACAGTGAAGGCCACCAGGCGGGTGTCTTCTGTCCAGTCTGCCTCACCAGGCATTGCGCCATGCCAGGTCATGGCCCCACCATCCATGAAGCTGCGCCTCCTCAGCTCTGGCCGTCGCTTTCTGCAAGATGACACTTCTCGTTGCCCCTACAGGATTTGGCTGTGGCTATATACTGCTGCTGCCAGTGTTTGTGTGACACATGTGCCATTCCACGCAGCGTGCAACTGTTGCTGCTTCACTGAATTCTCATATTGGAACTACTGCATATACCACTGAAGGCCGTCCTGATGATATAGCTAGGGAGGCTGCCCAGCATCAGGGAATGCAGTCATGCAAGAAAGCAAGTAGATTGACTGATGCAGAGGGGAAGATTTGCAACAAGCGTATGCAGCTCTGTGCTGAAGCAAGCGCAGTGGGTGCAAGTGTGATAGCAGTGCTGACCGCAGGTTGACAAGGCAGCGGAAGAAGCGTGCATAGCCGGTCTCATCCTGGCCTGCCTGCTCCCAGTTGAACCAATTCAACTCACTGTCATGGCAGTATGTGTTGTTGTTGCCTCCCTGCACAGACCGACATGACTGTTGATGCAAATCATGGCTGGCATGAGCATGAGTGCAACAGACCTTATCTCATGCATGATAACGTGGTCAGTATACTGGCAGACTTGAAGGTTGGCCCAGACAAGCATGCATTTCTGGCAGCAACAAGCTATTAGAGGGCATACCGATTCTGAATTCATCAAAAGAAATTGTGCAACAAAGGTTGGCTGGCTGCAAGGCGCTCTGCCCTGACAGCAGCAGACTTATGAGGCACAACACACAATGCACACTGGCTCTTGCATACCTTGCTGTGACCATACTCATCTCCCATCTGAATCATGGGCACCCCATGTGACAGCAGCAATGCAGCAGCCATGTTGCGCATCTGACGAGACCGCAGCCGCAACACTGATGGAGTCTTGGTTTCCCCTTCTTCCCCACAGTTCCAGCTCAGGTTATGGCTTTCACCATCCCTGTCATTTGGCCCATTGAAATAGGTTACAGGCTGTGCATGCCAGTGATCTGAAACAGCTTGAAATCTTGCACAGACAGTGTGAACAGTGTAAAAACAAGATGTGTGCATGACAGACCTGTTGTCTTCGCCATTGGCATCATTGTGCTTCTCATTGTAAGCAGTGAGGTCAGCCAAGCTGAAGCCATCGTGGGCAGTCACAAAGTTGATGGAGGCTGCCGGCGCTCTGCCGCCCTTCCACTTGCGCCCCCCATTGTTTGCCCACCACTCACCCTCTGCCGGCTCTGTCTGGCTGTACAAGCCTGGGCTGCCGCTCATGGCTTGGGCAAATGCTGCTGCCCATGGCCCCTCTGTGCCCTGGGAGCACATGTATACTGTTGATTGATTGATTTGATTGATGTTCACCACTGCCAGCCTTTGCTCTCGCATTGGCCAGGTACGTGCCCTGGAAGCACATGTATACTGTTGCACCTCATAAAAGGTCAACCAGAGACACTATCAGAAGATGCATTGCAGCTGTTCGCAGCTAGCTAAGCTATGTCAAAGTGGGCGCATGACAAAGAGTGCTACAGTCTTGCTGGGAGACACTGAATACAAGCACTTGTGCTTGCAAGACAAGGGGGGGAATACTTAGAAAGTGTAAGGCACAGATGATCAACCCTACTAAACCCTGCAGCAGCCCTGGGCTCTCGTCATCACACTGCACAGGATGTTGGGTATGCAGCAGCATGGTACAAGCTGCACCTCTATCAAGCTCATACTGGCCATCAAGCCACTTTGTCACAATGTCACAAACAGCGGTGTGCAATTCACACCTTGACAAACTGGCGGATTGTATCCCTGAAATGCCCATTCCACTCAGCCCATTGGCCTCCATAGTGAGGGAATGCCCCAACCTGGTTCAAGCCATCACAGTCCCAAGCCTCAGCAATGAGCTTGCAATTGCGCAGAACCGGGTCCTCGCTGATCATCTCAATGACTGGGGGGTCTGTGAGAGGGGTGCCTGTGGGGACCCCTGCACCCTCTTCCATGATCCCTGCAGACAGGACTGCCAGGCTGGCACAAGCTGCAGTGCATAGCCTGAATTGTCGTGCAAACATGGTACAATGTGGCCACTATGTGGTTCACAGCAGCAGCAGCATATTACACATCATGACAAACATCACATGGCTGGAGTTGGGAGATGATGTTAATGCCTGAAGCTTTCTTGGACACTTTCTGTTTCAATACCTTGTATCCGTAAGACATACTTGGAGCTAGGCATGTGCCATGTTCCCCTATGATGACCACTCTTGTTGCACTACAAAATATGTCACAACAGATTAACATATGCTACAGCCTCATTGGCTTGGCTTGCATGCGGGCGATATGGACACCAAGCATTGTCATCACACATTCACTGCATGCTATCACTGCAGTGTGGTCAGCACAGCGTGCTGTCTAACCTTGATCTAAGTCCTCTTCCATGCTTGGCAGCCCATTGCCATTGCCGTTGCCGTTCCTGCTGTTGCTCTGACTCTGTGATGGCTTGTGCCACTGTGAATGTGCCCGCGTGAGTATGGAGGCTAGGTCAAATCTGAAGCCATCTACATGCATCTCTACAACCCAGAAGCGCAAGCAGTCCACAATGAATTTGCGCACGACTGGATGGTTGCAGTTGAAGGTGTTGCCACAGCCACTGTAATTGTAGTACTGCCCCTCAGGAGCCAGCATGTAATAGACACGATTGTCTAGGCCCCTGCAAAAGCAGCAGCACAGTTATGAGGATTAATGTGGAGCTAAGGCATGCTTCGGTATTGCAATAAATACTGTGGAATACTTTGATGCTCATTTGCAGCTTCCGTGATGAGCGCAATTGGTCACAAAACTTTATGAGATGACACGGCAGCTGATGACTGCCATTGGATGGGCAAGGCATGTACCTGGATGCTTTGCGGAAGCAGTTTGCACTGTGACTAGCAGATTGCTCAGACAGAACAGCAAATGTGCCCAAGTCAAGGTGCACAGCGATGTCATCACAGCACATTGTCTGTGCCACCACAGCACAGACAATGTGCTGCGGCGGCATTTTTCTAACCCTTGTGCAGCGCTGAGTGTTCACCTGAAAGACAGAGTAGGGCCCCTCTCATTGCCCTCGGCAGTGTGGTTGAACACAACATCCATCAGCACCTCTATGCCACGCTTGTGGCACTCTTTAACCATGGTCTTGAACTCCTTGACAACGTCTTGACCGCCCCTACCGTCAGCAGCAGCCTGGCTGTACCTTGCCATAGGTGCAAAGAAGCCAACGGTGGAGTATCCCCAGTAGTTGTAGCGGTAGTTGCTGTCTGTTCCAGGGATCAGCTGCACAGACAGTGCAAATGAGTGATGTCTTGCATAGAGTTGCTGCTGCCATGCTTGAATTCCATATCATGCTTCTGAGTATGCAGTGAAGTTGAGGATGCTGTAGACCCAGTGAGCTGAGTGGCACATCTGTTGATGCAAGCAGGGCATGAGTCAAGGCGCACCATCGTGCAAAGAAAAGCCTTGGGAATGCCTGTTTGCTGCAGGTGGTGTTGTGATCTGATATGGCTCCTGTTCTGTGCAGGAGTGAGAGATGTTGGTAATTCAGGGCTGCACCTGATAATACTCGAGCTCATTGAATTCCTGGACAGGCAGCAGCTCAATAGCATTGACGCCCAGTGCTTGCAAGTAGTCCAGCTTCTCCACCAAGCCCAGGTATGTACCTGCAGGCATCTGTTATGCACTGTTATCACAAACTGAAGCTGGACCCACACTGTCACACATTGCATGAAACAGATGTATTATGTATAACCAGCATCCCACTGCTCCTAGCAACTTATGCAGACCACAACATGAGGGCAATACAGCAGCAGCTTGCAGCACGGCATGTCTGCATGAGCTGGGTAAACTGACATGATGCACACAAGTGGCGAGGTCGCACCAGGTGCAGTGACATTGGCTGACGGATGGCGAGTGAAGCCTCTGACATGCATCTCATAAATGATCAGCTGATCAAGGGGTATGTTGAGTGGTCGGTCTCCTTCCCAGTCGAACCAGTCCTCCTTTGAGGGCACTGGAGCTGCCATCTGAGGCCATGTAGCAGCTATCCCTAGTACTGAGTCATGCTTGTAATCCAGGTCCTGCTCGAAAGACAAGCATCAGCTGGCTTCAGCTTACAGGTGGAAACGACTGACAAGTCTCTTTACAACTGGCAATAAGGTGCATTTTTGCAACTTTCAGCTCTGTTAGCTCAGCCATGTGTCTACTCAATGAAGACCAATCTTGCATGTATGTCATGCCCTAGCGACATCTAGCTAGTCAGCTGTGATGATGAAATATGCCATGCAATGCATATGGCCAAGGTGTGCATGCTTGCCAATGAAGTACTGCCCAGAAACTGCTTGGTTCCTCCTGGGAGGAGTACTGCTATTCTGTGGAAAAAGAGATAACGCACCTGTGCTAGCTGCCCATACTGGCGTCTGCCTACAATGGAGCGTGCATATGGGTCAATGATGACAGCCGTCTGCAACAGCATAGTCTTCTGATTGCCACTGGACGTGGTCAGCTTACTGTGGATACATATTGCAGCTGCCCATAGCATGGTCATAGCAGGTACATGGCATGTCATCAACATCATGTAAACCTACATCATTATATCGCTGCCCAGGATTGACAATAGTCACAGCGTCTTCTGCACTCTGCATTGAGTCAAAAGTGTCCATGGTGCAATGATCAACTACCACCTCCTCTTCATGGTCGCCCTTGACCCTGAAGCCTACAGGCAAAGACTTCAGTGCTCAATCTGATACGTTCCTGATGTGCATGTAAATCAGCGAATACGTACCATACATCAGACTGTTGTCCAACTGGGGCAAGGCAATATGCCAGACATCGCCAGTCTTATTGTATATGTTGTGAAGGTCAACTTCATATGATACTTTGCCATTTTGCAGGTCAGTGTCTGTGAACAGGCACAAGCTGACGCCTGTGCCCCCAGCTGAGTACAAAGCAAAGTTTATGGCAGCCTACAAGTGCTCAGATATCAGTCTATAAACAGGCTGCAGTGTGCATGCAGTAGCAAGCTTGTCCCAGCAGCTTCATAGCTTCTTCTCATTTACCTCTTCTTGCAGCACTGTCGCTCCAAGTGGTGTAGAGCGCCCTCGCAAGGCGTCAGCAAATGCTGCAGAGGCTGCCTGACCTGATGGCTGAGAGGCAGGCATCTCCACGTGAACAATACGGTTTTTGAAGGCATTGCGGGTTGAGACGCGGGTCGTTGATGCCGACGATGCAGAAGCTTGACTGACTGTGTAGACTTTTCTAGTTGAGCAGATCGGGGGTTTCCTGAGAAGGCATTCAGGATCGTGGCTTAGTGACTGATCACTTGATTGCCGAGGAAGTGCCAGCGAGGAACGACGATCGATGTCTGAAGCTGTACGACGTGATTCAACAAGGTTCGAGTTTGTCGACAACCGGTCATCACCTGCAGATTGACCTAAAGAGCGCTGCGCTGGAACAGGGCGCACGTTTCCAGGAGATCGCGCCCGTTTCCAGCTTCATGGCTCGCAACCGCCTCCTTCTGTGACATCAAGCGCGAGCATGTGCAGACTGGGACCTTGCTTCCGTACGCATGATGATAACCATGTTTGAGTCAATCCGCAAGCTCCCCCGCAGTGTCAGTTGGCTTCTAAAAAGTCTCTTTGTAGGGCTTTGCACCTGCTACACGTTTAGGTCTTCACCTGCCCTCTTCTGCTTCAAGTCAGCTCTCCCAATTGATACTTTCTACACAGGCAGCACGTTTGTCGACATCACTACAAGTTGGGACAGTGCAACCGGTCAGCACGGTATACTGCTTTTGCACTGTAGCCTACTGCATGTACTGATCTGAATCTGGAGGGCTGACAGCAGGCTGAGAGTGCCAACTGTGTGTTTTGACAAAGCACGAGGCGCTGGTTCACAAAGGCGGGCCCCGCCCAGGCATGGACCGTGATTTATTGGGAAGCAGACGCGCGTGTGATAGCGATAGAAGTACCATTGAGAGGGCAGCAAAGCGTCCCCGTCGTGCACAAACGGTGAGAGCCTGCTAAATATGTGCTAGTTTATGGGGAGCGCCGAGTAGAGCGAGCGGCAGAGCATCTGTGTGCGTTTCCTTGCTGTTGCATTCTTGCGATGGCGTCGTCATGCATCTCTCGTACAGAGTCGTGCGTCGCAAAACTCGTGTAGCAGGTCTTCTTGTGCATAGTGGCTGAGTCAGGCAGTACTTAGGACTTTGCAAATTGGCGACTTGCTTTCTAGATTTGCTGGCTCGTCAGTGACTGTAATGTACAGATTTTGTAGCTGTTCCAGCGGGTGTGAGGTTACAAGGTTGCATTACATATCCACCACCTGAATGCATGAGAGGTCTGGCAACCATTGGAGCCCTCGACATCTCATCAACGGAGACATGTCCTTGCTGGGGCATAGAAATTTTGAGGTGTCAGGAGGCAGCTTTGCCTGTGCAGCTTGGCTGTTCAAAACAGATCTGCTGGCTTGCAATGCCCGTCAGGCGTCTCCTAAATGTGGACCCTTCATGCATGCTACTGCCTTGCACCAACCATGCTGCACCCTCAACGGCTTCTGCATGGTGAACACTGTCACACTCGCGTGCAGATGCTGTGCAAGGTAGACTTGTATATCACCCGGTTTTGACAATTCCGTTAGTCGTGCAGGTGCACCACAGGAGGATGGAGGATATTGTAGACATCAGCATGGACTCCCCAGAAGGTGTGCAAAATCCACTGTCACAGCACACTGCAACAGTTTCCAGCTGCACTGCTCAATTTGCAGAATTCTGTACAACTGGTTCCACTTATGAATGGTCTGTTTTCTGTGTAATGTCTTTCTGTCGGTGAAACTTATACTTGAAGATTTCACACAGCAAATCTGTTGATTCCTTCTACAGAGCTCATAGTATTTTGCTTCTGAATGGCTGTTCACTGCAAGCCCAGATTTCGGGGTCAAGACAGCATCTTACCACCTGCACTACTAAATTCTGAAACGCCTGCTGATACCTGACATGTGGCTGCAGCCCACACTCGTGCCAAAGAAGCCCAAGCTCACCAAGGCTTGGACTACACATCCAGCAGCAGGACAAGAAATGCAGAGTTGAGGGCCTTGTGGGGCGAGTCTGGGGCAGGCCCTTCACAGGCCGGCCCCTCTGGCGCTGATGAGCCCATCAGATGGAACAGGGTCAGAAGACCAAGCAGCAGCAGGGCTGTCAGGCCGACTGTTGAGAGTGCTGCACCAGAAGAGGATGATGTTATCATCTGTCCACCCCCAGAGGAGGCAAAGTACCAACAGGCCGCTGAGTGCGGCAGGTTTGAGCCCAATCTGTCCGCTGAGCGTGCATGCTGACACTTTGCTGTATGCCAGGCGCGCTGCAAAACTGCATTTTCTGCTTAGAAAGCACAAGTCAAGCTGTACTTGAAAGGCTGCTAGCACAACATTGTGCTCGGTGACTCCACAGTTTGTCACGTGTTGTTGACATGGCGTATGGCATGTCTGGTAGTGGATCCAATCTTGCTTTCTTGTGCTGACAGCCGCATCTGTGTTGCAGGGTGGAAGACATTGATGACTTTGGAGACTGCGTAGGTCCTACTGCCTTTGACCCTCTGTCCCTGGCTAGCTTTGCCACCAGAAGGCCTCCCTCTCTGACTGCAGCCTATCAGGTCATATGCCATCATTGCTGACTGCTTGTGTCCAGGTTGCCTGTTTTGTCTTGCATGCACTGTCATTCCAATCTGCTTACTTCATGTTACATCATGCCGTGTTCAGCCTGTGCCTGACAGGAGCCGCTTGCATACCAGTCTCTTCTGATCCAGTGTTGGACTCCACAGTACAATATTGGTTTGGCCATATGCTGACTGTGTTTGTGCCACCTGCAGGGTGCTACAAGACCATCAAGATTGGCTGCAGTGCCCGCCCTGCCACCCCCCTGCAGTCATGACGTACCCCCCACAGTCCTGGACCGCACAGCCTCCCCTGCCATGTACCACCACCTACCCTACCGTATGCGGCATCACCGCCCCTATGAGCCCTTCGACACAGCTCTGCATCATCATAGCACCAGAAGCAGCGCTCCCTATGAGCCCCACAGACAGCAGGACAGACAGGAGGGGGCAAGGCCTGCGCCGATGCACAGGCGGGTTGCTAGGGAGCCAGCTCTGGAGGTTCAGGCTTGCCCCCCTTACCCCGGGAGGCAGTCCAGGCGGGTGCCCACCAATGAGGAGCTGGCTGAGCGCATTGCTGAGAGGATACGGCGCGAGGAAGCCAGAGATGCTACATTCAATGCCAGGTATGGTTTGCACATACACACTTGAGGTTGAGAAAGTGATTGTTGCAAGCTTCTGCCTTCAGCAGCACAGTTGGTCTATCCTACATGTAGTGCCTGATCGTAAATGCTGTGATGGCTATCTCTGGGAATGTGTATTGCTGACACTGCCTGAAGTGTGCAAGATGTGTGTCTGGTACTGTGCTCATCAAAATGCAATGATGCAGCAGGATGTGCGTTCTATACTGCACAAAGCCTTTGCGCATTGCAAGAACTGTACATGTACCTGGTCTACACCGCTGCTGGCAACAAGCTGATAGGATTTCATGTACATCACAGAGCTGTTGAGGAAGCTGAATTGAGGCTGCGCATGGAGGAACTGGAAGCCCTGGAGGCTGCCTTCGACGGCCTGGATGGCCCCCCTGGCCCACCCCTACCCCCTCCCCCTGCTGACTTCAACTGGCGCAGCAGTGCTGCAGACTTGGACCTGCCCCGCCCAAGGTGAGCACAGAAGCTCATCAGCATATGTACTCAATTCATTTTATACCTTACAGTCTGGGGTGTGGAGCCAGTTGTGACTCAGACAATCAGACATGCTGGCTTGAACGCACATATGTAGACCTGTAGGCTTGCTTGGGTTCTGCTGTGACGGACAAACGCCTTGGTATGAAGTTTCTTTGTGTTGTGATATGCCTTGTTTCTCTCCTTGTAAGCTGTCCTGCTGGTGCAACACGCTTGTTGGGATTGCCAAAGTCTTCCCAGAGCTGCAGTAAGTACAAGAAGCTGGTCAATACGGTGCATGCAGCCCTCAAGGCTGCCATCAACGAAGCACAAACAGATACTGCTCATGGCATGCTCCTTTTGAGTGAGAGCAGGAAGCTGTGAAGGGCTTTGCCTGAAATCTTCTGGGAGAGAGCTCAGAGAGACAAGTGCCAAGACGCATTTCACAATGCCTTGCTGCTGGCAGTTAACCCAAACAACAACAGACAAGGACCAGCTTTTGTGCGGTCCTTCTTTGTTGCTGTTTGGATCAACTGCCAGCAGCAGGGCATTGTGGGATTCCTCTTGGCGCCTGTCTCTCTGCAAACTGTCCCGTAAGGGCTTGTTAGACATTGAGACATACTGCATGATGTGAACAGTACCTGACAAGCTGCACATTCTTACAAAATTGATATATGGCGTGCAGGCAGTCGGAGGGAAGGGGGAGGCGCAGGGGCTGGGGTCCAGGCTCCCTTGCAGAGGCCATGATGGGCATGTTAGGGGAGGATGCCCTTGGGGTTGTCCCTGGGGCCCGCATGCCCCACCCACCCCGCCACATTGCAGGCCACCTCAGTGCCATGAGGGCTGCCTTTGCTGGCATGTCCAGTGGGCGCTTGCCGCCCCACTTGCTGTTCTCAGACAGGGATTTCAATGAGGATGACTACGAGGCCTTGCTAGCTCTTGATGACACTGTGGAAAATAGGAAAGGTAAATCTGAAAGCGTTTGCCCATGTGTGTGTGTGTGTGTGTGTATGTGTGTGTTTCTTTTCAAAGCTGTTTTGATGGTCTATGATGTACCATGTGGCTGTGCGTAGCCCAAATCTTGGTAGATTCCGTGTCATGTGGCGTCCATGTTTCCAGACTTGATGTGATGACTGCTTGTGCTTGTCTGTGTGTGCCTATTGGCTGATCATCTTGGGCTATAGTTGACAAGTGCACAGGGTCAAGTAAGTTGGTGATTGCAAGGGTGAAATGCCAGTCACCTCTTCTAGTCTGTAAGCTTTTTGTGCAGGGAGAGCACTGCTGTTATGCTAAGGGGCTGTTATTCCCATATGACAGGAGCAGATTGGGCGGTCCCTCTCACATGAGAGTAATGTACAGTTGTGCTTGCGTTCTGATCTTCTGCTGTTCGTGAAGGAGCAACAAAGGATGTGATAGAGGCCATTCCCACTGTTCCAGTCCCTTTGGGAGGGCTGACAGAGACAGGAGACAGAAGGTGTCCCATCTGTCTGGAGGACTATGTGTCAGGCGCAACCTTGCGCCGCCTGCATTGCACCCACCAGTTCCACAAGCCTTGCCTTGACAAGTGGCTGCAGCAGAAGGCTACCTGCCCAATTTGCCAGGGAGAATGCAAGTCATGCGTCTAATTCCTCAAAACCCAGACGAGCGTCCGGGGATTTAGGATGACAAGACCAGTGGTTGCAGTGTGTAGGGAGAAAATCATGTCAATTGTGTCTGTCTGGCTTTGCAGTGTGCACTGAAGTAGCTACAGTCGTTACAGCCGCAGGAGGGGTCATATCATGTGTAAACTGCAACATACTTTGATGTTAGTGGATATACAACCACTAGCAAGTGCAAGTCTGCAGTTAGGAGAACGCAGTATACAAAGCAGGTCAAAGTGTGACCAGCTTTGCACATGTTGCAAGACACATGTATGTACAGTGATGTACAATATGTTGATATGTCGGACAGCATGCAAATATGCTGCTGAGGATATTGCATTGCAAGCATCAAGACGCCCAACGTTTTTACAAAAGCAATTGCAATACTATGTAAGACAAGCAGGTACATTCACCTTGTAACTCAGCCTGTCACGTATGGCCTTCCAAATGGGGCCTAGCACTGGCAGCTGGCAAGTCCTGAGGGTCGATCTGCCTCAGGATCCACTTCACAACCATATTGGGTGAACTAAGTATTGTTTGAATTGGCCAGCACAAAATCTTTGCTTTGCGTAGCACAAACAGCTGGTAAGCTGTACATCTGGTGCATAAGTAACATCACATGGTTGAGCGTGACCTGCATATACTTTACATGTGATGTGATTGGCCTTTCTCTGCTCATGTCTGCATGAGGGTTCAGTTGGAGCTCAAGGCTGCAGCACTTGCAATGAGCAGGCAGCAGCCAATGAAGTCTGCCCTTTATACACTCTCAATGCTAGTCACACACACTTGTAAGCCTTGCACTACGCCTCGACAAGCTTGCAAGGTATACTACAATGCCACCTATTGCTGAGAATGGCTGCGTCCTGGACATGCATAACCGTCAGGAGCAGCAAAGCCCTGTGAAGTTTTGGTCATATCTTATTGCTTAAGCTGCGCAGTATGCCTTCAGCAGAGCTGTAGTACCCCCCACCAAAGAGGTTGTAGTGATTGAGGTAGTGATACAACAAGTACAGCTGTTTCCTATCTTCAAACCCTGCAGGACATAGACATGACATCGTCACAGACTGATCTGAGGGAGCATAGCAAGCAAACGCCGAGCCAGATGCGGCAATGTCAAACGCAGATAACATCTCCAGATTGAATACTGAACATGCAGGTAAGCGTTGTTCAATACAATGCAAAAGCACTCGAGCCTTGGCAAATCCCTGCACCCTTAACAACACATTGCTGATAAGGGACACAAAAGCTGAGAGGCTGATCTGGCGCCTCAAGAGGCTCCCATCACAATTACTATAGACACCAACTTTGTCTCTTGAGCAAAGGGCCAGAGCCTGACCTGGTGCCTTTGGCAGCACTCTGTGATAGGCATCATAAAAGACAGAACTGAAACCAGCACACCATGACATGCCAAAATCGGCCTCTGAGTGACCATAGTAGACTGCTGGGTCAAAAATAGATGGCTCTCCGTCTACACCTGATATATTGCCACTCCAGAGGTCACCGTGCAATACACTGGGCTTCACCTGCACATTGCATTCCAATCTGGCTCAGACAGCATCCATTTGGTGCATGTGTGATGCACCTGGGCAGCCCAAAGGTGTAGTCTTGTCTTCGCTTTTCTTTCCATGTGTGATGTGCGCTTCACTCTTCATTAATGCCATGCAGCACAAAGGCTCAGCGTTGTTGACTTGTTGCCAAGACAGCACAGGGTAAGATTGCAGGTGCGCTCTGTAGTGAACCAGACAGAAGCCGATACTCAATGCAAAGTCAAAGCTGCGACATCTAAAGCAGTGCTGCAGACTCTGTGATGGACATCTGTCATAGCAGCCAGCAACAATGCAGACCATTTTACCTGAAGTACGCCTTCCAAGGACGCAGCTCCAGGCAAGTAAGGCTGCTAGTGCTTGTGCAGACTGTCTTGCAGCATATGCATGTGGTGCTGCCTGTGAACACAGCTGCGCATTGTGCAGAGTATTGCTGCAGTGGCCTGAAAAAGCTCACATCTACGCCCTGAAAGAAGTGCTCCAGGTTGTCACACAGCTTCTTGCCCATCTGCTGCAGCTTGGGATCTTTAGTCAACTTGAGCTGATGCTGTAAGCGGCGCTCTCTGTAGAAATCTATCCAGTTGTCCATCCAGCCATTGGGTTGTGAAGTGCCTCCAATGGTGTTGTCAATCGGGAAGCCAAACATGCCCTTCTTTGCTGTTTCATCCTGCACACAGCAAAACCCAAATGGGACACAGACAGTAGCATGGGATTGCTTTGCGCAGGTTCTGACAGGTTTGGCAGGTTATTGCGCATCGGGTATAGTGGGGTAAAGCAGGGTGCAAAACATGTTGGTGGCAGCGCAAGTGTGATGAATCACAGTGATCAGCAAACCGAGTAGGCATATCAGGAAAGATAATGAGGTAGACCAGTTTAAGCTATATGGTGTGCCAGGTGAACTCATCAGTTATGTCAGGAATGTAACCTGGCACTTGCGGCATCTGTGCACTAGACATTCTTCAAACAGGCTGGAGAGCAGGTGTAGGGGATGCATGCTGACAAAATACAATCCCGGGTCAGCATACTCACTGCAGGTTCTGCCTTGTGCATTTCAGCCAGCCTCTGCCCAAGATCTGCCTGACTGTATGACCCTCCAAAGTCAAGGTACTCCATGACTATGAAAGAGCCCTTGCCTTGGCCTTTTCCTGCACTCACTGACAGTGATTCAAGTCTGCTGTGACTGGGCGACTCAAGCGTCGTGAGCTTTTTTCCAGCAGAACTTTGGTCAGTGCATATTGAATGAACTTCAAGGACACTGGATAGAGATCAAGGACTAGCTTACCTTCTGGCACAGCAGACAGGTTGCCAAAATGGTAGATCTTTGGAATACGCATTGATTTTGTATCTGCACAGCATAGGCAATTCATACATTGGCCATGCATGGCAGCGACCAAATATGATAGTCAATGTCAGTTCAGAGCCTTACAGCAACAACTGGGGTTGTGAAGGGAAGGATGGTACCATACAATGCCTGCAACCCGAGCGCTTCTCCTTCAAACATGCTGGAGTCCCGGCCTTGACTCAGCTTGACGAAGAACTTCTTGCCACTGTCTGTATGGTAAACATGTGCAGAGCTCCAGGAACTTGAGCCTGCTGAACTTTCCTTGACGACCTTGCCGCTGTCCAGATTATCAGCAATCCAATCTTTGACGACGTCTTGACCTCTGCGATTGCCACACGACCGGTTTGCTCACGAGGCGCAGCGGCACATGCTCCAACGCGCATGTGTCTGAGTTGTGAGCTTGTCAGCAGCGACTGGTTGCGGCCTACCCACTCGCCATCACGGTTTTTGATTTACTGCTGAAGGCGCACACTCTTGAGGTGTGTGTGTGTCGCCGCGGACATGCAGCGCGATTTTGTCTTCCAGCAAAATCACGGACGCTTGATTGAAACGTGGATGGGAGAGCTGGCGGGCGGTCGGGTCGGCAAGCTGTCAAGGAAGCCCTTGCAAACGGACAGGTGCAGATGCGCATTCTGCTGTGTGTCGTCCTCGTGAGGATCTGGATAGCATGCATGCATATTGAGCGATGGTTCCGGAGCGTCTATTGTACATCAACTTGGACAGCAACAGTCAAGTCTGTCCATACAAGTTGAGCCAAGCGCTAGCGCAGACTGCTCACCGTAACAAGCTGGCCTTGAGCTGGTCTGCAAGGAGCGACTGCAAGACTGGGAGACAACAACTTGAAGTGCTCAGCACACATCATATGGCTTGGAGTTACACACATCAATTCAACTCAAGGACTGAATTGATGTTCGAGTCAGCGTCCCTCCAGACAGAGTTATGTCCCACAAGTATTTTGCGAAACATCCCAGAAAACGTTAATGTCAGCACACATGCTATGCAATCAACAATCCTAAAGAATGTGACACATATATATGGCAGAAAGCGTGATTGCGGAAGTAAGCTACATGTGCTGCAAAGCAGCCTTAGCTAAGCTCCTCACAGGACTGGCAAAAGTTAACTCTGATCATCGTTTGTGTAATTATACCTAAGCTCTTGCACTTCATACCAACAACGAAACCAACTGTTAGCAGCGCTGACGACCCCCAAAGCAGTAACAAGGCACTGTATTGTCTCTACAACTTGGCATTGGCCCTGGCATTGGGGTTGAGCCGCGCTTCCAATACAGGCTTCCAGGCAGGGCCCTCCTCAGTGTCATTGAAGGGACTGCGCTGTGCTACTTCCAGTAGGCTGCGGTACACGTCACCATCCTTCCTGCACTCACAAATACACACAGCCTTCAGAAGTCGCACACAGCAAGCCTTGCAAAGCATGTGATGAACACGGCAGTGGCAACAGCATGCGCTGAGCGCCTCGCGAATAAAACAGATGACAGGAGCTCATTTATGACATGATGACCAAGATGCATGCTTGCATATCCTGATTTTGCTCAGGGTGGTGCATTGTGCCAAATTGTGGCCATCAGCTTCGAATATAACATACAGGCTTGATACTCTGCCCCAGACAGACATGAGCCAGCAGCAGCAGCAGCAGCAGCCCTGGTGCACAAGATATGCATGCACCACTTGTGCTCACCTTCCCAATGAACTGTTGAGCAGGTAGTCCTCAAATCCAAAGCCGTCTACTAGGGCTACAGCATCAGGCCTCAGTTCCCTAAGCAGGGCATACTGCTGCTGCCTGATCAGGCTCGCCTGCTGACGCGAGGCGTAGTCATCCTCCAGCAGGTCTCCCAAGTCCTTCAGCAGTGCTGTCAGGCCAAAGAGGGACAGCACGCGCTGCAGGACTGTCACACTCTGTGACGACATGGAGCCCTGCACTCAACATCAAGACTTGGAACATGACATTACAGATGTCTAAAAAGTTCCGGATGTGTGGATACAGTGATTGATGTGAAGTTTGCAAAATCAGCAAAAGCGCCTTTGGAGTCAAACGCCGCAGCTGTGCTTATGCAAATGCCTGTGGATACCAAATGGCAATCAAGGCCAAGCCTGCAGTATACGTACAATCTAGTGCCTGGCCTTGGTCGCTGGTCGGAACATGAAACTGGAAATCCTGAAATTGAAACTGCAAACTGGAACTTAACCTCTGACCCAAGATATAGCTCTTGAATGTGGAGAGCATGACACTCTGCAACAGCTGCAGCAATCACACACGATGGACCTTTCCACAGCAACAGGCGCATCTGGCCGCTGCATGCCCAATGGTCTGACTGGATATGGTGTAGATCAGGCTACAGCAAGTGAGACCACCTGGCTAATGCGAGAGCAAAGGCTGGCACAGGTGAAAATCAATCAACCAGTCAAGTGAGAGCTCACCGCTCGCTGTAGCTTGTCCACAGCATCTGCAAAGGTCTGCTGGAGAACCAGCATGCTGTGGGCCTTGGCCACTCTGATCATGTCCACAGTGCAGCTGTTCCAGCCGGGCCCCTCAAACTGCAGGTCCCCTCCACATGCCTTCATCAAGCTCTGGGCAGCTTCTATGCACAACCTTGTGGCCCGATGCCTGCAGGGGAATGTACACCACATTTAGATTCAGCAGTTGGGGGTCACGTAGTGTGGCATGCAGCAATGCTGACTTGAGACTGATGCTCGATCCAGAGGGTATGGCTTTTGGGAAGCATGTGTAATTCCAGAACTGCACATAAAGAAGTGGCGTCTGTCCATGGCTCTTGGAATCTGAGCCCCAGACCTCACACTCCAGGCTTAACTTGTCAGCAATGAGCATCAGATGGTGTTGAACTTAACCCTACAGTAGTAGTGCCGGATACCAGGCCCCACATGCTGCTACTTGCCATAACTGCGAAGCAATCATTCCAATCATTGCAAAAAACAACATTCTCCCCAAGAGCAACAAAGCATGCAATGTGAAAGGCTGCATGCACACACTGAAAGCTGCAAATGCTTGTGGCCTGTTGACAATGCTTGTCGGCCTGGGGACAGGGCAGTACCTGAGAGCAGCCAGCTGCACGTCAGGTTCCCGCCACTGCTTGGCCTTGCTGACCTCACACTTGCTCTTCATCTCTGCCTTGGCGTTGCCTAGATAGGAGGCGCTGCCCTGAGGGGCTCTGCCGGTCTGTGACCCCAGCAGGTTCTTCAGCAGATACCTAGCACTCTGCAAACATTGGCAAGCTTGTACGGCACTCATAACGCAATGTATTGTTACACACAAACATGCAAACACAGTGAATGGACCATACAGAGACTGGACCCAGTCCTGTCAGGGTCGTATGTGCCTGCACCTGCAGCATGTGATATACAGTCGTGTATGACATCATTGTGTCCAGCCAAATGCAGCAGGCAGGCACTTTGCAACAAACATATGCAGAGGCAGCAGGCTGGCCTGTTAAGAACTTATATATATTATATATATAATATTTAAATACAAAGCGTTACCTGGAGGCACAAGACATTGTTGTCGCCTTCCCAGGTGGCGTTCTGCACATATGAGGCGTACAGGGTGGGCAGGCCAGACAGCAGACTGTAGCCGTGCCCTCCACAGCCCCGCCTGCAGGCCTCAATGCCATCACATGTGATCCATGTGCTGAGCGCCTGCACAATGCATAGACCGCCTCACACAGCAAGTGCAGAAAGACAAGGCTCGTCACAGTAGACCATTTCTGTTGAGAACATTTAAGGGAAACACCATCATTTGTTCATGGTCAGCACCTGCAACCTGCAAGCTAAAGTCCATTGCTCTAGCAATCATGCCTGTGATGATTGTGATCTTGTGGCCGGATGACACTTGAGCTGTGTCAAGCAAAAGCAGGCTGCACAGGAAAGGAAACAGCACCTTCATGCCTGACAGGATGGCATGCAGCTCTGGCAGCAGCTCAAAGTTGCCCTGGTCCCTCTCCTTCTCAAACTGGTTGTACATGCCTATGCCAGACTTGCCCTGCACACCAGGCCACATGATATAGCAACAGCCCAAGGCGTTGGTGACGATGCTGTACCTGTTCACTGCAGTAGCATACTGTAGTGATAGTGATCCACTCGACAGGTTTAGGCTTGATGATGTTGCCTATGCTGCAATGGTGGGTCACATGACGAATGCATGTATAGCCACAGCGGTGAAAAGCCACACCATGAAGATGAGGGCGTAGGCAGCAGCCACAAGGGGCATGAGCTCAGCATTGGTGTTCTGGTAGTCCAGCACTTGCAGCTCCTTCTCTCCTGCCTTGGCTGCAGTCTGCCGCCTCACAGCATTGTACCTCACCTGTAAGCAAGGCACATGCATTAGGGGCACACACTCTCCAGATGGGTTGCAGGGACCAGGGATATCAAAACAGCTTATGACGTGAGCTCTGATGCAGCTGATCAACACAAAAAACGTATCAGGGATTTAAACCATACATCATATCATGGAGGTTTTGGATATGAGACCCAACAGCATACAGACTGTGCAGGCAGCATGCTGTCAACAGATCATGCCTCTGCAACATGTACTGTCCCTGCTTCAAAGTTTCACTGGACAACCCTGACGAAGCTGCTCTAAATAAGTGAACCATTGCTGTGCTCAACTAGAGAGCTCTTAGCACATATGACTGAGCGTGTGCATTGATGATCCTACTGTGTGCTGGCTGAGACCATACTCAATGACCAGATATACAGTCTTAACATGCATCAGCTTTGCAATACATGCCATGAAAGCTGTCAGCAAAGCATGAGCACACAACATCTCCCGCAGCATCATGAGGCATTGCAAACAGACCACAGCAGACATGCAGGCTGGGAAGCATCTGTTACCGCAATTGTGGTTGCTCTGGCCAGGATCCAGCCAGCGTCTTCTACAATGGTGGCACGCACATACACCATGGTGGCGTAAGCAGCCTTGGCATTGGCTGGTGGGGGCGGCATGTAGTCACCCTCAGGTGAGATCTTGGCATACCGCATCATCATGTGATCACGTGCTGCATTACACTCAGGCTTTATGGGTTTGTGACTCAGGGCTCACATGCATACACTGAGGTGACAATGGCAGTCTTAGCATTAGATGGTGAGATGATGTACATGTTACTCTTTGTGAACAGGGTTGATAAGCCGATTGTCAAAATGGCATGCCACATGCTGTTTGTATGCAGCTGTCACTCCTAGTACAGGACTGGAATGTCTATATGACAGCAACTTTTGCAGCGCATGAAGGGCAACGACTGCTGCTGGAAGACGTGTGATGCAGCGTCACTCCTCAGCAAGGAACAGCAGACCAGTGAACCAATCAAGACTGCTTAGACAGTACTCATAGTAGCAGGTGGTGCCACAAGACAGACGTCGTGAAAGAGCACACACATCTGCCAGCATATTGCAGACACTTACGCAGCTTGACATATTCAAAGCGAAGGAAGCCATTGTCCACGCCATTGTATCCAAACTTGGGCCCAATGTCCCCAATGGTCACGCCAGGCAGGGGCTTGTGGGTGGCCAGATCCCTGATAGGGGTGATGAAGGCGTGCATGCCATAGTCCTTGCCCTTGGTAAAGAGACGAGCCATCAAGATGACGTGTGTGGATGTCTTTCCCAAACCTGTAACAAACCAGTGGGGGCTAGTTGAAATGAGATCAGTTGCGAGACCCAGTGGCCTAGACAACTGCACAATGATGAAGCGAAGTGCTGATCCTGGACAAGCTCTTATGTGGTTAGCATTGTACCTTCCAGGTTTTGAAATAAATCTGCTTCGCAGCATCAATGTGAACACCATGCAATGTCTGGTGTTTGACTTCCTCTTACACACAGGAGTTGAATAATCAGCTTGTGACACGATGCCAGCATCTACACATGTGTATGCAACTGCAACATCTTTGATGCATCATCCTGCTTTACCTCCTGGCCACCACTTGGTACTGGTCAGAGTAGGTGAGTGGATGATGAAGTGCTCAGTCTCAGGGTCATAAGTGGCCGTGGTTTCCAAACCACGCACAAAGGTTCCATGACCCAGCTCTGTCTGAGCGTATGTGCCAATGATTTCCAGCTTCTGGGCCATGGGCAGCCACTTGGCTTGCTGCTCTGGAGACCCTTGGGACATCAGTGCTGGAATAAACATCTGCAGTGATTTGCCATACATGATGATCACAATAGGTTATACATAACATCGAATGTATGCGCAAGGGCAGGTGCCAAGCCGTGTATGCAGAAGAGTGCACAAAGGGTCCGAGATTGCATGCAGCTTGCAAACTGTATGAGAGCGCCAGTCAGTATGCACTGCTGACTGTGAAGATGTGACACATTGCACATGCCAGAAGTGCAGGCAGCATGCACTTGCAGGTGAGGTATGTTCTGGCTGCAACACCATACAGAAGTGGCTGTTGAAGCAGCAGAAGCGCTGCCTGTTGATGGATGCATTGAATTGCACCAACCTGTCACACAGCCTTACAAGCGAGAAATGCTGAGGCAAAGAGAACCATGATGGTCCATCATGCATGTGTCAACGTCCGAAAATCTGCACTTTCACAACAGACCAGCAGCAACATTGGCTGACTAAACGTTAGGCAGCATACCCCAATGTGAAGCTCCAAACCACCTGGCATGAACAGCAAGGTCCTCATGAGAGTTCCCTCCTCCATGCTTATCTTCTTCTGCCTCACCATGTCCCTGAGCAAGGCAGATTTCACATCTCATAACCTTAAACTAGGTCTGTCAGAACCCTTTGTCAAGCGTGGACAGCAACTGACCAGATGGCTGTGGCTGCCTTGAGGCCACCTACGTGCTCCTCCTCTCTGTTCAGGAAGTAACGCTTGCTTTTGTCTCCCCATTCAGTTTCTGCCAGCATCTGAGCAAGCTGTGCCCTGGTGAGACCAAACGGTGTTAGGATGCAACAGCCTGGCTCGCTGCGTATATGCATGCATGTGGTGTCAAGTCCTGCTCACTTCTTTTCTAGCAGAGCTCTGCCACCGTTCAATTCAATAGCCAGCTCCTCGGAGTCAAATGATGCCCGAGCACGCTCCGACACCATATCATCAGTAGGCTCAACGTGCACTGCCAAAATAGGTTCTGAACTAGCGTCGGCAAGTTTACGCAGCCTGTCATCCACTTGGGGAGCCATACTGACCAGGGCTGTGCCTTCAGCTAAGACGCTTCTACTCTCCACGCAAATGTCGTGGGAGGCACGGTACAAAGTCCGATTTGCGATCTTAGTATAGGTGCAGGTGTAGGTGTGATCCACGGAGGTCTTGACTGACAGTAGCCAGGTCATCTGCTGACAGAGCAAAGGTTGACAACTGTCAAGCCGAACGAGTACGCTACATCCAGTTTACATTTCCCTGGTTTTGATTCCTATGTTTGACCAAACATTGCATATCTGCATGCCAAAGCATTCAAGGCTGGCGTATCACCAGCTGCCAGCCACATGTATGTTTGCGTATCGCAAGTGAATACTCCTCGGTGTTCAGCTCTACAAATTAAAGATGTTTGAGGCACGTTTCAATTTCAGGGCCTTGGCACAAATAGGTTGGTCCAAAAAAGCCAGCACGGCAGCCGAAGTCTGCTTTGTATTGATGTTTTCATCTGTTGTGCATAAGTTACTGAACGCAAGGGTAATGTCAGCCGGCAGATCTGTGAGTGCCTAGCTTAAGAGGTTGCTTATAAATTAATTATGAGGTTGCTTGCAGGAAAGTTTAACTCCTGATGACCACACACGTCCTCCGTTCACGCGTGCGACGACACATTCACGTGCAGCAACCTTGAAGTCTTGTGCCGACACTGATGCACTGCCACGATGCAAATGCAGATGAATGTTGAGTGTCGAAATTTGGAATGTTTTTGATGTGTACACATGTGATTATATTGTGCAGGCTAGCTTGAGGTAGCTGTATGTCCCTAGGACGATCTCTTGGATGTCAATGCTGCTGACAGGCTGCTTGGTTCATTTTAGGGTGCAGACCTTGGGTGACATTTGGTTTGCTGGACGTCTTGTAGCAGCAGACATGATTGACCGTCCACTTGCAAAGACTTCAGGCTTCAGGCCCAAAAACGGTTCGTCTTCAGCCAGTGTGGTGCATGTAGTAGCTAGCTAACGGCGCAAGTCGGGTATCGACTCAGCAACCTTCATAAACGGCAGGCATCAGGATTCTATCCCAGCCAGCGCTCAGAGCCTCACTCTACGAACTGGCCTTGAAGCTGCAGGGCCAAAGCATCCGGGCTGCTAGCACCTGCAAGGACTTGTATACAGACTGTGCTTTTACCCTAAACGACCCGGAGCTGTGCAATGAAGACATAGCAACTGCTTTCACTTCAACGGTGAGGACTTTCTATTCGAGCGCACTTGCTAATTGTTGATGCTATGATCCGTGAAGCTGGCTGCTTACATGCGCTGCCAAATGCGCACGTTTTTGTCGTCCTCCGCGGTTGAATGTAAATTTTGTTGATTGTTGCATAGTGTGCATGTCTGCCATGTATCGTCTCAGGCTTGTGACGGACTGCCAACAGAAATTGTCACATCCATGCTGCAGAGCACTTCGCAGCTGACACTTACAGGCCCTCTTGCACCATGTCAACCCTGACTCCGATCGAGCACACGGCTATTGGCGCCCTGGCTGGGGTGTTGGAGGTCAGTGTAATGCAGCCCACGGTGACAGTCAAGAATGCACTACAGGAAGGCCGAGCACTGCCAAGAACTCCTTTGGCTTTCTACAGAGGGTATCTGGTAGGTGGAATCAGCTTTCCTGCAGTACAAGCAAGCATTTCAGGCAGCACTGACAACATGACATTGCTCCACAGGTCAATGCGGGGAGCATTGCGCCCATCACAGCAGTTCAATTTGGTGCTAACAGATTTTATGAGCTGGCTCTGAAGAAACTCACGGGGAAAGACAGCAATCAGGCAGGGCAAATTGCTGTTGCCATTGCAGCAGGGTCAACATCATCACTCATCAGCACCCCTGCAGAGCTGATCATGATTCAGCAAGGTCGCAATCAACGGGCTTTGCTGGCGGAAGCCCAAAGCTATGTTGCCAAGAATGGGATGACTGCCCTATATAGAGGATTCGTGAGTATCAAGGCTTGTGCAATTTTGCTGCTTTGCCAGAATGATATCACATGATTCAGGTGCCCCAATGCACTGCATGTGCTGTCAGTACAGCAATATGTGTCACGCTTGTCCTACTGGGAAGTCAATGGTGAAAGCCTCATCTGATTTCAGGAGTACTAACTTCTTACATCAATGTTGATTGCATTTACACGCTAACAAACTGCATGCGATCACATTGCATTGCTGCAGCCTTTGCTTTCGTCTGCTTTCTGCATATTGATGCTCAGTCTCCACATTCACATGACCATATGCATGCATGCCATCCTGATGATATGCATGCCACACACAAGCGTTTGATTGCATGCAGGGACCTACATTCATCAGGGAAGGTCTGTACACAGGTGGGTACTTGGGGGTTACACCGGTGCTACTGGAATTTCTGAAAGGCAGCTCTGCCCTGGAGGGGTACCCTTCCAGCACCCCTCTCATGATTGCTGGGATCACAGGAGGTCTTCTTGCTGTGACCACCACGCAACCTTTCGATACCATCAAGACAAGGATGCAAGCCAATGTTGTACCCAAGGAGACTCCAGAATACCGAACCAGCATTACAACCATGCAGCATGTAATGAAGCAAGGGGGAGGGCTGAAGGCTCTTTGGTCAGGCATAGCTCCAAGGGCGCTCAGAATTGTGGGAGCCACCTTCATTCTCAACGGTACACGAACATTCATTGTAGACAAGGTTGAGGCCTCCAGGACATCCAAGTAAGCAGAACATGACACAACACCTATGATCCAGGCATTTCACCGGGCTCTGCAAATCAGTGTATTCTTGGGGACATGTATCTGAGATTCAATCTATCAAGTAAGCAGAACATGCTGTTCAAGTCAGGTCCAACACATTTGTCTGGCCTGGCACTACCTCAAAGTATGTACATTACAGTTGCTGAGCGTAAATGACAGCTTGCTGAGAGTATGCATGATTTACTAGAGTGAGCAGAATGTGCAATGTGACAACATTTACTGTCCCTGCTGCACGGCATCAGCCATGTTTCATGTCAGCATGTTGAGTGGCAAATTGTTGGACTGCTAAGTTGCAGCAGGATGCTTCAGGAAGCCCAGAGATGTCTGTGGCTGTGTGGTAATTGTTTTGATATCATTCCCTGCGTATTAGCACTGATTGACAGCTCTTTCTGAAAGCAGGTTTATCTGCGTAATTGGTCAAGAGAGTAGGTGCTTGCATTCTGAAGTGGGGAGTGTTATTTGTTCAGCTTTGAAGCAGTTTCTATCTGCAAAAATGTCTTGAACATCAGAGACTTATGTTGGTATCAGGCTCTTCACCATTTGCAAGGTTTAAATCGCATGCTTTCTTCAGCGTGCCATCATCACATTGAGCCTGTTGCTCTCTCTTTCTCTCCCTCTCGTCCAATTCAACTGAAACACGTAAATGCCTATTGTGCCTTGGAAGCCTGTATGTTGCATCTGTGAGGCAAATCTTGGATCAACAGAGAGACCTACCGGTGCTGACTGACTGGCACAGTGGCGCGCGTTTGGGATATACGCCACACAGGTGCACCAGGATGATGGAGCACTGAAGCCTCAACATCAAGGCTCTCTTTCATCGAGCAACTTGTCATCCAACCCATGCACAGCGCCCACCAAGAATGCCAAACTGTGTACATGGCATAATTGGTCTCGCGTCTTCAACACCTCCAACTCATGTTTTCTTTTACTTGTTTCTGGCAAGCGCATGAAGCGTTTCCTACGGGTCAGACTCAGCTGTCATTCACTACCAATTGAGACAGGCAGACATCATAGATCACCTATGTCTAGATCATCTAGACTTTGCCCACATTGTCCCCTAGCTAGCGTTGGGGATGAATATCGTGTTGTCTTTGAGTGCCCAATTTTCCAACCACTCAGAGACAAGTATCACACCGTCTTCACTTCCCTCTTCAATGCGTTCATTTAGACTGTTCAGCCATGATAAACGCGTATGCTGAAGATGTAAAATCCTTTCTCCTGGATGACTAAGCACCTGCCTCTAGACCTGCCTTTGGACCTGCCTCATGTAAACCCAGACTGCCACTAGAGAGATCGACGATCACGCGCGACTGAGGTGATCTGGAAGGAACACAAGCTGCAACAAACTGAGTCAGATGCCAGCTGACGACAAACATCGAACTTTCCACTTGGGTCTGCTTCACCCACGATATGGAGGAAGTAAACCTGCGAGATGTGAGCGAAGCTGCACCCGACAGGTTGCGTAGCAAGACTGTTTACCGTTCTTCGGAGGTCGTCGGGTATGTATCCCTCCAATTCTGGCACTCAATGAACAGCAAGGCTATGATCACTTATCGAGCGTTTGCTCGAAGTTTTACACAGCTGCTGACGCCCAGTGCACGCAGGCCTGAGAAACTGAGCAAGCTCGATATAAAGGTGAGGATCACTTGCAAAGCTCAGAGGACTCGCTGTGCATTAAATGTTTTTCACCTGAGAGCTGCTAGACGCTTCTTGCAGAGCATAGTAGACCTGCGAGAGACAAAGCACAGCTCAATCAGAGATGATCAGGATGCCAAGGGCCGCCAGCGCATACTTGGGTTCATATCCAAGGTGCTGAACAAGTTGGTGCAAAGTGGCTGTGCACACAGGACCTTCGTCAGACTTGCTAGTGCATGTATGACGCGCTACAAAGATGAGCAGGCCATCATTCACAGCAGCATTGAGTTGCTGCAGGTATCTCGAACTGCCCTTACCTGGGCCACTCAGAGGGCAAATGCTGAGGCTGAGCCTTGCAAGAGGTGCTCACGCAGAATCCATGATGAGAGTGGCGAGCAGATCAAAGTCTACCATGGTGAGCATCCATCATTGCTGCTGACGTTACATGACTCTGTATGCTGCACATGCTCTGATCATACACTGCTAACATTCACTAATCATATACCGCTGGGGCTCAATGAGCCTGTTGATGCAAGTGTGCTCCTGCTACATTGGTACACAAGTGTTGAATGTGAATCTGTTCTACCTCTGTTTGCTGCCTGTGTGCTGCACCTTCTGGCAATGCGTCTGCAGCTGGGATCATGCAGCCCCGAGCAAAGGGGGCTGTGTTTTGGCTGATGCCAGCCAGGGTCAAGCTGAAGGCCATTGGAGGCATGCTGAAAGGCAGAGGCCCCAAAGCTGTGGTGCAGCCTGCTGTTGCCAATCCAGAGGAGATGGGATATTCTGGCTTCTATGCTGCAATACTGTCAAATGCAAGTTACCACTTCCTTGTAGTCATTACATGGCTGTGTATGTCAACTTGTATGAAACCTGTTGTGTGAGATTGCACAGACTTTTTGCTCATCTGTGATAACACATTGCATCATGTCAGATGCAGCAGCCATTGCTTGACATCTCATCACCTTGCATAGTGTTGTGTTGCAGATCTTACACACAGCTGTCAGCTGACAGCTGTCAGCTGACAGCTGTCACACCTCGCTCACTCATGTGTTGGCTTGTAGGGCAAATCCAGGGTGGCCATTGCATTGCGGATTCTCATGATAGAAGAGAACTTCCCTGTCGTGATACATTGTACGCACGGCAAAGATAGGACAGGAGTCATCATCATGCTGCTATTGCTGCTGTGCAATGTGCCCACTGAGGTATGTACTGCTTTTCAGTGCTGCTTTGTGTCTGTGCGCGTGTTTCATGGTCCATACCATGGGCACTCGGTAGCGGCTTCAGAGTAGCACTGCTTTTTCTCTGCCCTAGTTGCTCATCAGGTGCCACCAGCTTCAACAAGCTATGCTGTTGACAGCCAAGACTGTCTGCTTGTTCTCTCAGTAAGCAGTGCAAGAATGCACAAAGGCTCTTGCGCTGAGCCTTGGGATGCCCAGTGTGATGATGGTTTAGTCAAAGCCACTGCATTTTGACAACCTGCTGCTGCTCCCAAGCACTGTCTTACATATCCCATATGTGACCACAAGTATGGTGTGGGAGAGAGACACCATAGGACTCAAACGCTGTCTCACTAACAGGCACTGTCTTGACACACAGCCACCAACGTGCAGCTGCCATGCATGCACAAAGGCTGGTACAATTACTGTTGGCATGGGTCACACTGACCTCTGGTAAAAACCGCGTCTGGTGTAGGTCACACAGGAGGTCATTCAGCTCAGATGCACTGACATCGGCTCTGCTGCCTCTGCAGGCTATTGAAGAAGACTACGCTCGGTCTGAAGGGAATCTGAACCATGCTAAGAATAAGCCCAACCCTGATATGCAATTGGAAAGTAAGCTCGCATGCCATGTTTGCTCTTGCTCATGTGGGACATGAGCCTCAATGCTCATCATGCACCTGCTTTGTTGACATACACATGTGAGTGCTAGGGCATGCACATGACACCCCTGAATCTTTGCTCTTGATATCTGTAGCCCAGGAATGGCAAGCTATCTGCATATGTCCACTGACCTACACTGCCCATGCAGCATGTGTGCTGAAACAGCAAAAGACATAATGCAGTGTTGGAAACCTGACAGCATATCAGATTGGATGATGCTGCACCAGTTAGGCAGCCCTGGATGTATGACTGGTGATAGAAGAGAGTTGCCCTGACTCATGCCTGCTGTCATGATGTTCTGGACAAGCCTGTCTGGAGGGAGCTGACTTGCGTCACATGCACCAGATGTCTGCTGGCTAACCACATTTTCATATATATATACATACATATATATATATATTTGCTCATGTAGTCATTGTTTATTTATTTACTACTTGTTTGTTTATCTTTATTGTCATGACTGCTGTGCAGACTCCTTCATGAAGGCCAGCAACATTACCAAGTCCAGCCCAAAGACCATGGCCAAAACTATTCAGCATCTTGTGGATCAGTATGGTTCACCTGAGAACTACATTCGTGAGATTGGCATTTCAGACGAGGAGATCAACATATTGAGAAAGAGATTGTGCAAAGAGGGTCAGCGGGCTACCAAGTCAAGTGCAGTCAATTACAATGATGCTGACAGAGGTGCCCACTTCGATGAGCGTGAGTGAGGTAGTACTCTGATGTAAGCCACCTAAATGGTGAGCAGCAAGTGTGGTCTTAAATTCTTTTACAGTGCTGCTCTAGTAGCCAGATACCAGCTCTGGTAGCCAGATGTGCCAAATGTTGAGTTGCTGCAGCGCGGTCACTTGCCTCTGACTTTGTTGTACAGGGTACTGTGGGCTGTTAGATTCACCCTGTTGTGTGTATTTTGCCTTTGTTTGATTTGTGCTTTTGTATTTGTATGCCATCTGCTATGGCAGAGTACCATGGTAGGGTAAGAAGCAGCAGGTTTTTGTGGTAAGGAATGCTGTCAGATGTATTTATTAGTCAGTTTTGCGGTGTACATCTGTTGTACATCATGATTACCAACCCAGGGCTGATCTTATTAGCTGTACTCCTGTGATTGTGCATGGTACTGTGCATAGTACTGTGCATAGTACTGTGCGTAGTACTATGCATAGTATTGTGTAAAGCTATGCATAGTATGTGCACAGTTCCTTTTGTAACAGATCTGCTTGGAATCCACGGTAGGATCTTGTCCATTGAAGTGTGGCCACAGGAGAACATGCTAGTCAAGGCACTGTCTGCTGAACTTCTCTGCCTTCCAATAAAGTGCATGATCGACATCTGCTGCAATCTCCACTCACCAAAATGAGGGCATGATAGCTTGCAAGGTCCCATTGGGATCTACCAGCTTGTAGTGATCAGCAGGGGAGTGAACTGGCTTCCATGGAGTAAGCTGTCGATTTATAGAGTGTACCCCAGACTGTAAGTTACAAAATGAAACAAAATGAATTGAGTGGACTGCCTGGTACCGGTACACACGCACATCCAGATGCTAGTCTGAGCAGTGATCTTTGTGCACTTACACAGGACCAAAACCGATTGTTGAAGCGCAGCAGTATATACGGGACAGCCCCATTTGGTTCTGGAGCTGCTCAGAGTATGCCGTCGATACGAAGTCTCAGAACGGATGTCTTTGCAAGTGCTCTTGTAGCTGCCGCTGAGGCCGGACAGCTGGAGGAGCTGCAGCTTTTGTTGGCGAAGGGACATCCAGACGCTCAGACAGTAGTACGCCTGGGCAAAACCGCTTCCGGCAACGAAGCCTGTCTAGTTTCTGAGCTGCAGTGCTCTATTGCAGAGTGGCAATACAGCATTGAGGGCAGCCACTGCTCTGGGTGATGCTGATTGCATTTGCGAGTTGCTGAGGCATGGGGCAGGCATTGACCTGGAAACTAGCAGGGGCACAGCCTTGCTTGCAGCCAGTGCACAGGGTGACATCGATACTTTGCTGCTCTTGCTGGAGAAGGGGGCCACAATGGATTATGAAACTGCTTCCGGTGCGCTTCAAGTTGTATTACGATCGCTTTTGTCCTCTCAGTGCCTGGTCTCAATAGTCTACAGAGATGCAGGCACCACAGCGCTTTCTGCAGCAATCAAGCAGCGGAGATCTGCTGCAGTGCAGATCTTGCTGTCCAGAGGGGCAGATTTAGATCGCACCAACGCACATGGAGTCACTCCCCTAGCGGTAGCACAGGTACAAGGTGCCTTGAAAGCAAGCATCCTGCCTAAAGCTAAACGACCCTCATTCAGCGCAATGGCTGTGCAACATGCAATGTCCTGAATGCTGACATCTATCCCACACTGCATTGCAGCAGGAACCTCCACATCTGTACCTCAATCAGGCGTACTGTCTCTTTGTCTCTGGTTGTACATATGCCTTGAGTTGGTACTCAGAGTATAGGAGACACGCAGATGTTGATTTTTTGTTTCTGATTATGCAAGTTCCCTGCTTTTGTGCTCAGGATGTGGGAGACATGCACATCCTGGCTCTACTGCAGCAAGCCCAGGTACAGCGAGCTGCTGAGGAGGCGCTCACCAGTCTGGATGACAGCTCCAGGCAGGCTCAGATTGCCAGTGAAGCACAGCAGGACCTGGACCTGAAGGTGATGATGCTAATCTTTGTAATCCTGGGGGCTACTGATGGGCCTGGATTGTGCATGTGTCTCAATATAACAAGACAGCATACAGATGGACTGCATATGGGTTGCATCGTCAGGTGCATCTATGCATGACTTGCTGCTCAGAGCTCTCTTCTTGGTCAAGTACATGGCTATGTCATTACATTTGTGCAGTCTACTGCTGTCATCACACATTAGCATATGGGTCGGATGTGCTTGGCAAGGCTTAAGCTACTCCTGCTTGTGTTGCGCTGTGCTGGTCAAGGTTCAAAAGGGCTGCAGCTCTTTGATTAACTGTGCAGGAAGTGCAGAATCAAATGATGTCTCAGAAGCAGGCTTTGGTATCCAAACTTGCAGAGTTACATGCTCAAAATGCTGAGCTGCGACACAGATTTCAGAAGCCCATTAAACCAGCCTGAGGTGGTGTGTCATTCAACACGTTTGTGCCTTGCAATGTCGTCCTTGAATCAGCTCTACATCATGCTTGCAGTTTGTCCATTGAAATGGCTCTCTCCTCTAAGCATCAAGACAGACTCTCTGTTGCCCAACAGCCCATCACCATCAAACTCTTTGCCTTATTTCGTTTCTTGTGCACAAACAGTTGCTATCATATGGTCAAATGCGACCATAATGTTGGCTGTATGGCCTGAGTGTGCTACTCACACTACTAGCGGCTCTGCTTCAAAGATTGCATCACAGCACATCAGGCTTAATGCCAGTGAGCTGACAGCTGACATCCCACAGCCTCCTGGCTGTGATGCCATCTTGTGCATGTTTTGCTGGAACAGTCACCCTGTTACGTGCTATGTACCGCCCATGCACCTGTGACACAGCATGCAGTTCATCACTTTGTACTCGCCTTCCCCAAGCACTGCGCAGTACATGGCATCATGCCCCGTATGTTTCTATACAGCAAGACATTGTTTTGGGATGCATATGCATCCTGACACACATGCTATGCCAGAATGCAATGCTGCTCTCTCCTCTAAGCAGACAAAGTGATAAGACTACATTGCAGTGCGCGGTGGTCTGCAGCTGCTGCTGCTTGCGACAGGCTGCATTGAATACCAATACAGCTTGAGGAATGCCAGAAACACCTACTTTACTGGCAGGAGCTGTGGCTGCTTGTAGCACTGCCTGAACAGCGTACGATGGCGGCAGGAATGTCTTGTTGAATAAGAAATTGATGACAGGGCTGCAGATAGGCTGCAGCAGATTTGGGCAGTAGTCGTTGTGCAGCCACTTCCTTGCAAGCTCTGTCCTCAGCAGGCCAGGATGCACTGCCACAATGGTGTTTCTGGGGCCTGGATTTGGACTCCTGCACCACAGCAACTCAGTGTAATGCTTGTTGCGGTTTGACCTGACGGCTTGCTTGCCAAGGGGAGAGAAGAATTGCCATCTTCACTCAACTCAAAAGTTGTACAGAGGTACCAGGGTTGTCAGTTCCTGTATCCTGTATCTGAATCAAATTTTATAGACAATCATCAACTTCAATGAGTGCCCTTCGGTTGGAAGAAGCTATGCAGCATGTCAAAGTGGGGTGATATAGGCAATGTTTGGGCTGTTTGGGGTACAGCAGAGCCATCAGGCAGACAGGCTGAGCCGTACAATTCTGCAGCTGTGGCAACTCAGGACACCAGCTGAGCGGTACAATTCTGCAGCTGTGGCAACTCAGGACACCAGCTGAGTCTAGAACATGAGATGCTGTGCACAGCGCAGCAGACGTTCATGATCACAGGCACTCAATCTAGAATATGCAAAGCAAGAAAAGTGTCCCCTGCATTCGGAATTGACGCCCCACACAGGGAGGCAAGATGGCTTGTTGTTGCTATAGCTCACAGTGTTATGACACTGCTAGCCTTTCAGAACCTGAAAACAGGTGACTTCATTCAAGGCATACCTGTCCATGCGTTCAGCAAACTCCTTGACAGCTAGCAGTTCAGCCAGCTTGGAATCTGCATAGCGGTGGAAGCCGCTGTAGCTGCGCTCGCCTCTCAGATCATCAAACTTGATCCTGCCTGCCTTGTATGTTAAGGATGTCAGCATTACTACTCTGGTTCCATCAGAAACATCATTTGGTTGCCCATGGCTGTGTTGCTGAATGCTTTGCTGACTGTTCTGAGCAGCTCGGCTCACGCTGTGAGGTTGATGCTGGTGTTGAAAGTGCGAGTCAGCAGTACTGTCTTGATGTCTGTTGCTGTTCCTGTGAACACTGCTGTTTGCACGCTGTCTTTGTTGACCAGCCAAGAGCAGATGCGTGAGCATCCAATGGCCTAGATAGTTTACCTGCACAAGCCATGTAGAGCATCACTTGAAAGTGCACACTGTGCAGCCGTCGATCACACCATTTACAAGCAAGTGATGTCTGCTGGTTTCAGCAGTGGTACAAATTCATGAAAATCATCTAACTCCAGGGTTAGCCAAAGATGACAAAGAGCACAGCAGTGAACTCTACATTTCCGGTGAGTGCGAAAATCATCAATGAATCGGACTTGTGAGTGAGCATGCGTGCAAAGCCATCGAGGAAGCTTTCTGCAGGTCTGTTCTGGTGCCAGGCACGCCTGCCTGGTCCTGAGAACAGAGTTGACACAAAAAGATGATGACTTTGTCATGCTACAGTAAGTATGCAGCCAGCTTCTGCAAGGCACGTCTTAGGCATGTCTTTAAGGTTACAAATTTAAGGTGACAAAAACTTATCAGGTTTGTTGGCCTACCTGGAACTGCTGTTCAAAGCCATCCTTGGTGAGAAGCCTCTTGGGTGGTGCCATGATGCCAGCATTGCAGATGAGCAGCGCCAAAGGCAGGCCACGTGCATCGAAGCTGCTTGCAAAGGATCTGACACTGTCCAGGGAGGCTAAATCCAATGACCCAACTTCCACAGGGTAGCCCTCACAGCCCTCCTGGGTCGTAGTCGTACTCAGTGCCTGCATCAGGTCGTTATGGTTGGTCACAGACTGCACACCATATGCACTGTGCCCGGCCTGCTACTTCATCAGCAGTGTATGCTTGTTGTGTGCTATAAATACTTAGTCACCTCTGCAGCTGCACGAGCACGACCTTCATCTCTGCAAGCAATGATCACTCGTGCTCCTCTGGCCACCATTGCTTCTGCTGTGGCCTGCCCTACTCCAGCGTTGCCTCCAGTTATGATGCAAACCTGCAGCACTCAGGATGCTTGTCAGCCCACCTCACAACTAGATAAAGCAGATATGCCCTAAGGGCACGTAAATACGCAGCACCTTGCCACGAAAATTTTGTGTAGGAAGTCGTGGGGTTGGCTGACGTATCCGTGTGAAAACATTTTGGACGAGCTCAGTCGCGCCATCGATGCGAGTGCAAAAGTCACGAGCAAAGTCTTCTAGATTCTGCCGGAGCCCCATATACGACTGTCACGAACTGTGCAAATTATAGGTTGCCATCGATATGCGTCAGCATGAGGTGCGTCAGGATGGATTGGAACACAGTAGAGTCGCGTGCGGGATCCACCGGCATGTGCCTGTCAGACCGCCCTGTTGTGTTTCACGCCGACGTCACCCAGGCTCACAATTTGCAATGAATGCTGTTGAAAAGTCGCCGTGGCCAATGTGTTGCACGTCCGATGCCGTTGGTATGATCAATCCTGGCTAAGAACAGTTCGGGAAGTGCAGTTCAGATCCCTGATTAGTAAGTGCTATGATTAGTAACGGTTATGATCTGGTCCTGAGTCGGCTACTTGCTGAGTTGCGCCGGACATCAGCGCACAGACATGCCAGAACTTTGTAGCCGCGACATGGATGTCGGAGGTGCTGAAAGTCTGCCAGTTTTCATTTGCGTTCTAGCTGCAAAGAGGAAGAGTGACTGGTCACACTCAACAGGCTGCAGATCAGGCCGTCCCTCAAGCAACGAGTTCTTTATCAGGGGACCAGGTGTCGGAACCAACGTATATCTTCACAGATGAGTTGTTCGACAAATACCCACCCCCAGCTCACTTGGGAATCGACGAGGCTGCCTTTAAGGAGCTCAGGGCAGAGCTTTTGGGACAGAAGATGGGGGGTCGCTCTCCCAACTCCGAGATGCTCAAGAATTACGAGTGCATTGAGCAGTACCTACTGTATAAGTCGTATGTGTCGTACTATTGAGCGCAATATTGGAATCAAGTGTCTACAGGTTCAATTGTGTGAGACTGCAATAATATGCAATAACCCCGGCGCTTCTGTCTGCCCATGCCAAATCCGTGGTATGTCATCATACTACTCAGCGACCCCATGCCAGAAGCATTGTGTAATGCAGCATGGGAGCTGAGTGACCGAAACAAATGGGTGACAAGTTGCAGTTATATCAGAGTGCAATCTGTATCAGCTGTAAACACTGCTGTTAGCATTGTTGGTATGTTAGATTATGTGCTCAAAGCAGATCAGCATACTATCTACGCCAAGCATTTGTCAGTGATCAGTACTACAGGTTTGCAGCTGTTTCAAGACTTGCCAATCTGATTCTTTCGCAAACATCACAAACTTTAGGTCACTTGTTGCTGGGCTGCTAAGAGTGCCTGTCTTTGTTTAATCTGAGCACCTGCCCTCCGCTGTGCTTCCTAGTGCAAGGGACTTCTGACTTTTTCCTTTCAGCAGGGATGCAGTTGGATCACATATATATCCCCTTTGTCCATGCGTCTGTCGATGCCTGCTGACAGCTATCAGTCTGCAGCTGAGATGGCTGTGCTCAAATGAGTCACCTCCTTAATTTCGCAGCGGCGCCAATGTAGTTTTACATAGGGTTTGGGGGTTTCATCACTGGCTCATCCTTGGTAACCCCTGCAGGTAGTGCATAACCCACTACCTTCCATTCATATATGTAGAATGTGCTCATGGTTCAATGTCAGCACTATATACTATGTACATCAGCTGTACATACTAGCATATATGCTTTCACTGACATCACCACTGTGACAACCATGCAATCACGTTTCAAATGACAATGGCCCCGGTATTGGGTGGTCAGCGGCTGGATGGCCTGCCCAGCAGCACCGCAAAAACTTGTGTCAGTTGCTAGCATGAGACATCTGCGTTTGGATTGGCATCTGGTGTCAAAACTTGCCTGACACCAGACGCTTGCATATTTCCATAAACGTACGTTTTTGGACACCCTGTGATGGATTGAGCTGGTGCTTATGTGAGACGCCTCTTTTCAATTGTAATTGAAAGGCCTGCAGAGTCTTCATGAGACTAATGCATAGGCTGCATGAACACAATTTGTTGTAACGGCAAAGTGTTGAGTCAATCAACTTGCAAGTTGCAACCGCCAACTACGTGTGCGCAGAGAGATAGATGTCGCAATCAATGAACAATGGGATCAAGTTGGATAAAGACGAGTGTAAGGCTGGGTTCATGCTTGAGGCAAAATGGTAATGGTGCAAGTAAAATCAAACATGCTAATGACATTGGTTCAAGACCTCTGATCAGGCATTCACACTGCTGACTCAGATGGCACAAGTTGTAACAAGAACACTGCTGCTAATGTACATGTCACTCTGGCACAAACACCTATGTTCAATTGGGAGTCACCGTTTCAGGCCATCGGATGACGAGGCATTATAGGCTATTTGTACAAGCTACAGTAAAACAGTGTTTTACAACACACACTTGGCTAACTCTTGCCACTCTTGGTTTCCTCAGCCTGCAGGTCTTTCATGTACTCATCTATATCTAACTCCTCCCCACTGCTTTCTGCATCATCCTCTGCAGTGTGATCATCCTCATGCTCGCCGCCCTGCTCCAACTCATTGATGTATTTGTCAAAGTCATCATTACCTTCCTCCTCATCAGAGGCAGTGTGATCACCATCATGCCCATTGCCATTGCCAGACTCCTTGCCATCCTTCAGATACTCATCTAGATCCTGGTCTAGGGCGAGAGCTCCCCTGGAAGTGACTGATGCGTCTGTGCCTTGCTGGGCTGACAAGGATGAGGTGGCAGTGGCAGCATCCTTGTCATGTAGGCCTCTGGATGCAAGCTCCCCTAGGTCGTCAGCATACTTGGGACTGGCCTGACTAGGAACAGACTTTGGGGACTGCGTTGAAGTCAGGCCACCAGCTGCTGATCTGAGGCGGGCTGTGGTCTCGTCACTAAGATGCCTAGCAGCAGTGGACAGCTGCTGGACCTTGCCTTGCAGGTCAAAGCCGCTGAGGGGGTTTGTGGCTGCAGTCTGCTTTGCTGGGGGCTCAGGCACAAAGCTTGGGTCAAAAGCAGCTTCTGGTAGCTGCTTCTTGGTAAGGTTGAAGTAGATCTTCCAGAATTGCTCATCTGTCATTCGTTTTGGACATAGAACAAAGCGCAGCTCATTAATTTCCTTGACTGACTGAACCACAAGCATGGCATGGCGCTCTTGCCATGGCAGGAGGTAGTGCATGTCACGATCTGTGCTGGCAGCCTCTGTCATATCCAGCTCATCCATGGGGTAGTCTCTGAATGTGCTATACGTCAGAGATGTGACAAAATCCTTGAACTCTGGAGTGATGCCGTACTGGCGCAACTCTGAGAGCGAAGGGGCTTTGCCTTGCTCCTGCTGCTGATGCTGAGTAGCCGCCAGTTTATCGAGGTGCTCTGAGAGGTGCAGGTCCTTGAGCCTTTGCTGAGCCTGCTCTGCAGTAGCCTTGCCGAAAG
>JAABUK010001802.1_pt1 | contig 40126 bp, 20 predicted proteins | sample 5559141 | NCBI WGS metagenome assembly JAABUK01 (sample SAMN10711869, study PRJNA513367) | rock metagenome | isolation source: Antarctica rocks | place: Antarctica: Victoria Land, Pudding Butte nord | collected 2016-01-03 | reverse complement strand
TGCTCTACGGTCCTCATGGCGGTCCTCTCGTCTCGGTGGATGACTTCGCACTCGCCACGCTCGCAACGCCAGCGGACGAGGCGGAGGACCGCCACCTACGAACTTCCACGAGCTACGGGACAACCTCGCGCTCGCGCGCGAGCGTGCGACGAGCGCAGCCGCTCCAGACCGGCCGGGTCACTCGCGATCGCGTCGACGAGCCGAAATGCCGTCGAGGCGGAGGCGACTTGTCCGAACAGCGGCGCCTGATCGCGCATCGCGCGAAGGTCCGAGAGGCAGTCGCCGCCATCGGCGAGCATCACCGCCAGATCGGCGATCACGCGGCCCGGGTCGTGACGCCCGCGCCGCCGGGGGACGCAACTGACGAGGGGTGAGGCGTCCGGCCGGCGGGCAGGAGTTGCTCGTCGGAATTCACGCACACGTCTTCACAGGATCTTGTGAACTCGGGTGAACTTCTGTACGTTCGCGCCGCAGTGGCCAAGAACCCCTACAAGCCGGGCGTCGGCACGAGGCCGCCCTACCTGGCCGGCCGTGAGGAGCCGATCCGGCGCTTCGGCCGGCTCCTCGAGGACTACCCCGAGAAGCGCGGCAACCTGCGGATCACGGGGTTGCGCGGGGTCGGCAAGACCGTGCTCCTCAAGGAGTTCGAGCGGACGGCCAAGCGCGAGGAGTGGGTCGTCGTGCGCCGTGACCTGAGCCCGCGCCTCTGCGACGAGGACGCGTTCGCCGTCGCGATGACCGACCACCTGCGAGACGCCGTCGACCAGCTCTCCGTCCTCGCGAAGATCAAGGGCAAGGTCGCCGATGCCGCCAAGGCGTCGATCGGCCAGGTGACGATGGACCTCGGAAGCGGCATGTCGGTCTCGTTGGCTGCCGGCACCCGCCCCCCGCCTCCGTGCTCGAGGACCGGCTGCGCGTGGCGCTGACCAGCGTCGGAGCCGCCGCCCGTGGACGCGGCGTGGCGTTCCTCTTCGACGAGGCGCACACGATGTCCGACCAGCCGCGCAAGGGCCAGTTCCCGCTCGGCGCGCTGCTGTCGGCCTTCGTCGCCGCGCAGGACGAGGACGACGAGCCGCTGCCCGTGATGCTCGTCCTCTGCGGGCTCCCGCCGCTGATCGCGAACATCCACCGCGCTCGCAGCAACGCCGAGCGGCTCTTCAAGGCCGAGCAGATCGCCAACCTGGGCCTTGGCGGTGACGATGCGCTCAGCGACGCCGCGCTCGCGCTCGTCAACCCCGCGCACGACTCGGGTGAGATCTCCTTCACCGACGCCACCGCGGAGAGGATCGCGCGCGACGTCGACGGCTACCCCTACTTCATTCAGTGGTTCGGGGAGGCGCTGTGGGACGCCGCGGACGTCGACGGCCGCGGCGTCATCGACGACGAGCTCTATGCGACCCACCGCCAGATCGTGCAGCGCACGCTCGACGACGAGTTCTTCGAGCCGCGCTACCGCGACGCCCGCAAGGCCGACCAGGGCACGATGCGCGTCGCCGCGGCGCTCGGCGGCGAGCGCTTCGAGAAGAACGAGATCGACGCCGCGACCACGAAGTCCTCGGGGGCCATCGCCCAGAGCCTGAACCGCCTCATCGCCGACAACCTCCTCTTCCGCGACGACCACGGTGTCTACGCCTACACCGCGCCGCTGTTCGGCGACTTCCTGCGACGACGGCATCCCCGGCTCGACGAAGACGTCTGAGCGATGAAGGACGCCTGGGTCCAGGTCACGCCGTCGGAGTACCCGTGGGAACGTGAGGGCCTGGCGTTCCTCAAGGAGCGCCTGCCAGATCACGAGCCGTTCAGGGCGTGGGCGAACTTCGAGTTCCTCGTCGACGGCACGGTGAGCGAGGTCGACGTCCTCGTCCTCGCGCGCAAGGGGATCTTCCTCGTCGAGCTGAAAGGCTGGCCGGGCCGGATCACCGGCGACGCCGGCACCTGGCAGTGGACGCGCCCGAACGCCGTCGAGCCGCGGCTGCGCGACAACCCGTACATCCTCGCCAACCGCAAGGCCAAGCGCCTCAAGGGTCTGTTGAGCCGGCAGAAGGCGCTTCGCGGCCAGCACGTGCCGTTCATCCGGCCGCTGATCTTCCTGAGCGATCCCGACGTCGTGGTGTCGCTCTCCGAGGAGGCTCGCGCCGGCGTGACCCGCCGCGAAGACGACCCCAAAGGCGAACTCCCCGGGGTGATCGCCGCGCTGACCAAGCTCACCGCCGACGAGCAACGCCGCGGGGACCGCGCCGTCGACCGGCCGATGGCCAAGCTCGTCGCCGCCGCGATCGAGCAGGCCGGCATCCGAACCGGGGCGAGCTCCGGCGGTTCGGCGAACGAGTCCGTCGGCGTCTGGACCATGTGCCGGACCACCGGGTTCTGCAGGAACGTCTCCCAGTTCTCCGAGAGGTCCTGCCAGAGCTGCAACGTCGAGAACTGCAGCAGCGAGAGATGCGCGCTCTCCTCGACCGAGAACGGCAGCTGGGCGTCGAGCAGCGCGCGGCGGATCGCCTGCAGCGAGCCCGCGAGATCGATGCCGGAGTCGTCGCTCTCGGGCTCGCGGAACTGCGGGATCGACAGCCCGTGCGCGATGCGGAGCTTCTCGAGCAGGCACTGGTTGGGCTGCGGGTATCCGCCGTCTTCGATCTGGATGCTGAACCCGCGACCACGTTGTGCCCTGAGCGTCACCGGCAACAGGAAGAGCGGTGCCTTGGCCTGCCGCTTGTTGTCCTCCCACTCGAGCATTCCGAGCGTCAGGAAGAGGTTGTTCGCCCCCGTCTCCTCGGTGACGGTCCGCGCCCGGCGCTGGATGCCACGAAGGCGCGTGACGTAGGAGGCATCGGTACACGCGCAGAACAACCCACGTTCCTTCGTGAGCATGGAGGTTAGCGTCGATGCCTCGATGTCCTGAGCGGTCCGAGCGCCTCGCTCACGGTGGATCTGGGCCAGCTGGTCGTGCGGGACCAGGGTGATCGGCTGTCCCTCGAAGAGGAGGTCCTCGAGCGTCGGCAGCGCGCCCTGGGGCACGTGCAGCTCGAGCGCCGTACGCCCGATCTTCATGTTCAGCAGGGGGTTGCGGAAGCTCAGGTCGAGCAGCGAGCTCCGCCACCGATCCACGCGCGGCGGATACGCCGCTCGCGTGGGTCCGCCGCCTCGCGCGGCCAGAGCCGCGGCGACGGCGGCTGCCGGCTTTGCGGCCGCCGCGGCGACTGCCGCGCCGCGATCCACCTCGACGATCCGTACGCCGTCCGCGACGCTGAACGCCGGCAGCGGGCGGACGGCACGGTGCGCGGCGGCGACGTCGATGAGGCACCGAATGCCGTCGAGGTCCTGCGCCCACCAATGACTCTGCCGGGTTTGCTGAACCGCTTCGGCGAACGAGGTGGGCGCGGCACCGGCGCACAACCCGACGGTCTCGGCCGGAACGAAGAGCCCGGTCTCGACGTAGTTGAGGATCGCGCGGCGGTCGCGCAGGACCAGCTCCGGCAGCTGCTGCTCCTCGAGCAGATGACCGGCGAAGGCGTGGCCGTCGCAGAGCACGAGCACCGGGTGAAGTCCCGCGTGCTCGAGCGCCGCCGCGTAGGTCGTCGCAAGGTCCAGGCAGGTCCCCCAACGATCCACGAGCACCTCCTGCGCGGGGCGGATCTTCTGCCCTGTTCCCTCGAAGGACGCCGGGGGGTTGATGTACCGGATCTGGCGCGCCCCCATCGCGTCGTAGATGGCTCCCGCGATCGCCATCGCCCGGTCGGCTCCCCCTTGGTAGCCCTGAAGGGACGGATCGCCCGTTCTCGTGCCGAGCAGGTCGCTCGCGTCGCCGAGAAGGTCCTGCACGGCCCGGGCCCTCGGCGTCACGAACGCTGCAAGGGACTCCTCGATCGAGGCGGCCCACCACTCATCTCGGGCGAGCAGTCGCATCGTGTCCGTCATCCGCACCGAGTGCGCCGCGTCGAAGACGTGGACGCCGACCGTGGCCGTGACCGCCTCGTCGAGCTGGGCGAACGTCGCGGTGTCGAATTGCCAGCGCGCACCGTGTCCGGGGAGCTCGAGCGTCTGCCCCGCGGGCACCTCGGGAAGTCGCGATCGAAGCGGCTCCGCGATGCGGCCGGGAACCGGACCCGTCAGCGTGATCTCGATCATGAGCTCGCTCAAGGGCTCTGTCGAGCCGTTCTCGATGATGATCGCCTTGAGCGGCGAAATCCCGTTGTGGGCGAGCGCGTAGTTCATCGCGGCGTCGAGCACGACGGCCACGCCGACGTGCTCATCGCGCCCCGTCAGGGTCAGCGTCTGCTCATCCATGGCTTCTCCTCATCGGCGCGGCGCTCGGTGATCTGGAGGTCGTCCACGCCGGCGATCTCCTGACGGACGGGATCACGGCATGGCCATGTGGATGCTGTGAGCGGTCGCCAGCAGATGCTCCATGTCCAGCTTCATCGAATGGGCGTAGCCATCGGTGGTCGAGACGTCAAGCTGCATCGTCGACGCATCAGACGCGATCGAAGCGAGATCGCTCTCCATGCCCTCGAGCGCACTGGCGATGCGCTCACCGAGCGCGATCAGATCGTCGAGCTTGCTGGCGAGTTCGTCAGACATCGTGGCTGCTTCCTCTCGGTTCGTCCCGGCCGAGTCCGGAACCGCGGGGCATCATCCCCCCGCTCGCCGTCGCTGCCAACTCGCTTGGTTCGTCAGGCCCCGTGATTCCTCGCCGACTCCTGTGCGCCGGCATCATCCCGTCGGTAGCGTCGCCCGCGACGACGAGATCACTTATTCGCCCCGTGACCCAGGAGCAATCAACCGTGCCCCTTCCTTTCCTGCTGATCCCCAAGGCCATGGCGATCAGCAAGGCCGCCATGGCCGCGCTCGCCGAATGGAACAAGCTCGGTCCTGAGCAGAAGGCTCTCGTTCGAGAGCCGGCGACCGACGTCATGCGCACCCTCGACGAGCTCCGTCGCAGCCTGGGGAGCCGACTGTTTCAGGACGCGGAAGCGATGAGTTGGCAGGAAGGCCGCGACTTGGCGCTGAACCCATCGACGGCGTTTCGCTTGGCCGTCCGCATTGTCGACGTCGTGCGCGACGCGCGGCGGATTGAGCCAGACGCGCTCGTCCAGGCGGTCGGCACGGTGGAGCCAACCGACGCCGTCTTCGCGGCCGCACTGGAGATCGCCGAGGACGACAACTACATCCGCCGCGACGGCGAAGCCTGGATCGTGACGGACTTCGCCGACCGCGACCTCGTCGCCTCCGAGCACGTTGTCTATCTCGAGGGCCTGATCGTGAGCTACATCGAGGACTGCGGCCTGGCCGGCCGGGATGCCTTGGCCCAGGCCGTCGGGTCACCGTCCTTCGCCGCGGAAGAGTTTCAGGCGGCGCTCGAGCGCGCTCTCGTCGCCGGGAGCGTCCATTGGGTCGAGAACGGCCTGTACGCGATTGATCTCGAGCGTCTGCGCACCTTCGTCGAAGTGACCGAGGAGGAGCCGACGGCTTCACCGCGTGAACTGAAGGCGATCATCGCCGACGTCGGCGCCTCCGTGGAGCGATTGCGGCGTGCGCTCAAGGACTCTCGCCGCGTGCAGGTCGCCATCGCGGAGGGCCCGCCGCAACGTGCGGCTCCGCCTGTGGCCGCGGGGGAGGATCCTCTGGAACGGCTAGGCAAGCTCAAGACGCTCCTGGACGCCGGGGCGCTCACCGATGAGGAATTCGCTCAGCAGAAGGCGCGGCTTTTGGAAGCCCTCTAACGCAGGACAGCGTCGGAGTGGCGGCCTTGTCTGACAACTGCCTACTGCCATCGCACTCTCAACGCTCGTTGTCAGTGCGTTGGCAGTAGCTCACCGCGCGTCGAGCTCCCAGTAGGCGCGCGGGTCCTTCCGGCTCTTGCCCACCCACCGCACGACACCAGCAGCACGAAGCGACTCGAGGACGCGCAGCGCGTACGGGCGCGAGCGGCCGAGCGCGACCGCCACCTCACCGGTGCTGAGCCGACGCGCCTCCCGCAGCGCGACCGAGACCGCCCGGGCGTCCGGCGCGAGCTGCTCGTCGAGCGCTCGCTGCATGGGCTCCCCGCTGAGCAGCAGTCGCACGCTGGCCGCCGACTGACGGTACACGGGCTCCTGCAGTCCCGAAAGCCGCATCTCCTCGTAGATCCGCCTGATGCCCTCCCCCAACTCCTGGCCGAAATGCAGGTCGGAACAGACGCGCGCGATACGCGGGTTGCGCGCGAAGCGCGGCGCCTCCAGCGGGTCGGTGAGGTCGACGATGCCGGGAAAGCGCCCGGGGCTCTCCACCTCGACTCGGTCGTCGAAGACCTCCACCCGGACGTGGTCGCCGCCGAGCGAGTAGGACCGGTGGACGACCGCGTTGACGACGCCCTCGAGCCACGCATCCTCCGGGATCAGCGCAAGCACGGCGAAGCGCCCTTCGGGTCCGAGCGCCCTACGGGTCGGAACGACCTCGGCGATCCTCACGCGGGCCGCCTGCAGGACGTGTGGGATCGGGCCCTCGAAGCGGTCGTCGGACAGCATCTGCTGCCGCGCGCCGCTGCCGCGCTCGGTGCCGCGATATCGCAGGACCCGCACGAAAGCCTCCGGCAGCCAGGTCTGCGGATGCGCGGCGAAGACCAAGCACCCAGCGACCGTCAGCGCGTCGTCCTCGGCGAGCCCGCGATTTCGCAGCAGCCGGGTCGCGTCGGTGGCGCCCGTCGCCTCGACGTAGTGCTGGACGAGTCCCTGGTCGAGGTCGCTCAACGTCGCGCGACTGGGCCGCGCCTCGTACGCGTCGTGCCCGCGGTCGAACGTCAGCTCTTGGCGTTGGGCGAACGTCAGGCGACGGTTCTCGTCGCCGACCCGCAGGAACACCTCGTCTCGCGCGTTGGCGTGCACCACGCTCACGCTCGGCCGGACCTCGAACAGGAGAACGTGATCATCACCGCAGGCCAGAAGCCGTGACGTGGCCGCGACCGTCGGCGTGGTGTGGTCGATCGCTGCCTGCTGCAGGTCGTTGAGGCGACGCCCGATGTCTGAGACGCCCTCGAGCTTTCCATCGTGGAGGCCGACCACGAGCGTGCCGCCGTCCGCGTTGCCGAAGCCGACGAGCGCGTCCGCGAGTGCCGGCGGCTTGATGCGAGCTGACTTGCGCTCGTACCACTGGTCCTCGGGAAGATCGAGCAGCGCCGCAACGACGTCGTCGGGCGGGAGGGCGAGGGCTCTGTCGACATCTGCGCTTGGCATTCTACTTCCAACGGTTTAGAGTAGCTGTAAGTGCCACCAGTTTCCACCAAGCGCCCGCCGCGATGAAGGACGCCTGGGTCCAGGTCACGCCGTCGGAGTACCCCTGGGAACGTGAGGGCTTGGCGTTCCTCAAGGAGCGCCTGCCAGATCACGAGCCGTTCAGGGCGTGGGCGAACTTCGAGTTCCTCATCGACGGCACGGTGAGCGAGGTCGATGTCCTCGTCCTCGCGCGCAAGGGGATCTTCCTCGTCGAGCTGAAAGGCTGGCCGGGCCGGATCACCGGCGACGCCGGCACGTGGCAGTGGACGCGCCCGAACGCCGTCGAGCCGCGGCTGCGCGACAACCCGTACATCCTCGCCAACCGCAAGGCCAAGCGCCTCAAGGGCCTGTTGAGCCGGCAGAAGGCGCTGCGCGGCCAGCACGTGCCGTTCATCCGGCCGCTGATCTTCCTGAGCGACCCCGACGTCGTGGTGTCGCTCTCCGAGGAGGCTCGCGCCGGCGTGACCCGCCGCGAAGACGACCCCAAGAGCGAACTCCCCGGGGTGATCGCCGCGCTGACCAAGCTGACCGCCGACGAGCAGCGCCGCGGGGACCGCGTGGTCGACCGGCCGATGGCCAAGCTCGTCGCCGCCGCGATCGAGCAGGCCGGCATCCGCCCCTCGCAGAAGCGCCGCCAGGTCGGCGACCTCCAGCTGGGCGAGCTGCTCGACGAGGGCACGGGCTACCAGGACCACATCGGCGTGCACCCGCGCTTCCCCGCGGTGCAGCACCGCGTCCGCATCTACGGCGCCTCGGAGCTCGCGACCGAGGAGGACCGCGAGCAGCTCGGCCGTGCCGCGCGCCGCGAGTACGAGCTGCTGCACGGCGTCTCGCACCGGGGGATCGTCCGCGCGCAGAGCTTCGTCGAGCACGAGCTCGGCCCCGCCCTGGTCTTCGAGCGCGACCCCGGGGAGATCCGCCTGGACCACTTCCTCCAGCGCCACCACGCCTCGCTCACCCTCTTCGACCGCCTGAACCTCGTGCGCGACCTGGCCGAGGCCGTCGACCACGCCCACGGCAACCGGCTCTTTCACCGGGCGCTCTCCCCGCGCAGCGTCCTGGTCGTCCCCTCCCCCACCGGGCCAAGGCGCTTCTCGATCATCAACTGGCAGACCGGCGCGCGCGACGACGTCTCGGGCACCGCACGGACGATTCAGGGAACCCGGCACCCCGAGCAGCTCGTCGACGCCGCCACCTCGCCCTACCTCGCGCCCGAGGCGCTCACCCAGCCCGACGCCGACCCGGCACTGCTCGACGTCTTCTCCCTCGGCGCCATCGCCTTCCACGTCTTCTGCGGCCGGCCGGCCGCCGAGAGCCTGCCCGCGCTGATCGCCACGCTCCAGCGCGACGGCGCGCTCGAGGTCTCCTCCGTGCTCGACGGCGCCGGCGCCTACCTGGCCGAGACCGTGCGCGAGGCCACGCGCGGCGACGCCACCCGCCGCTCGACCATGCAGGACCTCCTGGACGGCATCGCGCTGATCGAGGACGAGATCACCGCGCCGCCCGAAGCTCCCGAGGAGACGGCGCCCGAACACGTGACCCCCGGCGATCTGCTCGGCGGCCACCGTGTCAAGCGGCGGCTCGGCCGCGGGTCGACGGCGCTGGCGTTCCTCGTCGAGAGCGAGGGAACGGCTGACCGAGTCATCAAGGTCGCCAACGACCCCGAGCGCAACTCCCGGCTACGCGACGAGGGCGAGGTGCTCGCCAAGCTGCGCCACCCGGCGATCATCGAGATCCACGGCGAGCCGCTCGACGTCGCCGACCGCACCGCGCTGCTGCTCGAGTACGCCGCCGAGGGAACGCTCGCCCAGCAGCTGCGCCGCCAGGGTGGCCTCAGCCTCGGCAACCTGCAGGACTGGGGCGAGGACCTGCTCTACGGCCTGGCCTACCTCGAGCAGGAGGGCATCCCCCACCGCGACATCAAGCCGGAGAACTGCGGGATCGCCGAGCGCGGCAAGTCGCGCAAGCGGCGGCTGGTCCTCCTGGACTTCTCGCTCGCCCGCGCGGGCGCTGACCAGCTCGAGGCCGGCACGCGCCCCTACCTCGACCCGTTCCTGGGTGGGGCCGACCGCCCGCGCTGGGACGTCGCCGCCGACCGCTTCTCCGCCGCCGTGGTCCTCCACGAGATGGCCACGGGCACGACCCCGTTCTGGTCGGCGCCCGGCGTCGACCCCCGCATGGTCGAGGTCGAGGCCAGCGTGCAGGCCGACGCCCTGCCGCGCGAGATCGCCCGCCCGCTCACCGCCTTCCTCGAGCGTGCCCTGCGCCGCGACGCACGAGAGCGCTTCGACACCGCCGACGACATGCTCCGCGCCTGGCGGCTGCTCTTCGACCGCCTGGACGCGGCCCACGCCGGGGAGGCCGCCACGGTCGACGCCGACCGCCTGCGCGCCGCCGCGACGCTGACGACCTCCGTCACCGCGATCGGGCTGAGCGCCCGCGCGGTCGACGCCGCGGAGCGGCTCGAGGTCCTGACTGTCGGGGATCTCTTCGGCGTCAACCTCGGCGACGTCGAGCGCCTGCGCGGCGTCGGCCTCGACACGCGTCGCGAGCTCGTCGAAGCGCGCAGCGTGCTGCGCCGCCACCTCGATTCCCCGGCGGCCACCACGACCGCCGACGACGAGACGCCGGACGTGCAGGCGCTCGACGCGCTCGTCGCGCAGCTCGTCCCCAAGCAGACGCGCAAGACCTCGGCGCAGGTCGACGGCCTGCGCCGGCTGCTGACGCTCGACGAGCTCCCCGGCGCGAGCACGCAGTGGCCGAGCCAGACCGACGTCGCCGCCTCGCTCGAGGTCACCCGCGCCCGCGTGCAGCAGATCTCCACGCTCGGGCGCGAGCGGTGGCGTCGCCTCCCCGCCGTCACGCGGCTGCGGGAGGAGCTCGCCGAGGCGCTCGACCGGCTCGGCGGATTGACCGTCGTCGACGAGCTCGAGGCGGGCGTCGCCTCCGAGCGCGGCCCCGCCGACGCGACGGAGCTTCCCGCGCTCGCCCGCGCCGCCGTCCGAGCAGCGATCGAGGCCGAGCTGGCGGCGCGCGAGGAGCCGCGCTTCGCCTACCGGCGCTCCGGCGCCAAGGTGCTGGTCGCCGCGGCCGGCGGCGATCGGGCGGCCGACCAGCGCGCGCTCGACTACGTCCTGCGCCTCGGCGAGGCCGCCGACCGCATCGCCGCCGCCGACACCCTGCTGGCCACCACGGAGGTCCGCGCAGCGCTGCGCGCGGTCACCGTCCCCGACGGGCAGGCGCCGCTCGGCCCGGAGCGCCTGGTGACCCTGGCCGCCGCCGCGTCGCGCTCGGCCGCGGCCTCCGCCCGCCTGGAGCTGCACCCGCGCGGCATGGATCCCGAACGCGCGCTGCGCCTGGGCCGCGGCGCGCTCCTGGGCGCCGACGCGTTGACCGTCGAGGAGCTGCAGCGCCGCATGAGCGCCCGCTTCCCCGAGGCGGCCCCGCTCCCCGACCGCCCCGCGCTCGACGCGGCGCTCGACGCCGCCGGCCTCGATCTGGTCTGGAACGGCACGGCCTACGAGGCGCCGGGCCGCCCGGTCGTCAGCGACCTCACGAGCCACCGCTCGTCGGAGACGCGCCTGGGGACGGCGGCGATGAGCTGGCAGCCGTCCTCGACCGATCCGCAGGTGGTCGCGGCGCGGTCCTTCGAGACGCGGCTGCAGCACGCGGCGCGCGACGGCGGGCTTCTCGTGCTGATGACCAGCCCGCACCGGGTCGAGCACGCCGCGGCCGAGCTGCAGCGCTTCGACGTCACCTCCCTCGACCTCGACGCCCTCCTGGTCGCCGAGCTCAAGCGGTGCGCGCTCGAGCTCGGGGCCGACTGGGATCGCGTCGTGGCCGCCGACGCCGCCCGGGACGGCAACGACTGGAGTCGGCTGGGCGCGCTCGTCGCGCGCGCCGTGCCCCGGGTCGAGGAGCGGCTCGCCGACGTCGAGGGGACGGTCGCGCTGCGCCACCTCGGGATGCTCACGCGCTACGGCCACTTCGACCTGCTGGAGCGCCTGCGCGACCGCCTGCGCACCGACGACCCGCTCCGCGGCCTGTGGCTGCTCGTCGGCGCGGACGGCCAGCGCGAGCGCCCGCTCGTCGACGGCCATCCCGTCCCCATCCTCACCCCGAACGAGGTCGCCCGGATCCCGAGCCCGTGGCTGAGCAACCTCCACCGCTCCAGCCGCCAAGGACAAGCCGCATGATCGACCGCACCGCCCTGCTCGCCGACCTCAAGGCCCTGGTCACCACGCTGGAGGACGACCTGCGCGGCGCCGTCGGCGACGCAGACGAGCTCCGGGAGGACCTCGCCCTCGAGCACGGGGCGGCGGTCAACGCAGACCGGACCGCGATGAGCTTCGAGGAGTGGCTGAACGGCGAGCTGACCCAGGCCGCCGTGGCCTGGGTGCTGGCGTGCGTCTTCGTGCGCTTCCTCGAGGACAACGAGCTGATCGACGAGCCGCTGCTCTCCGGTCCGGGCGCGCGACGGGCGGCCGCGCTCGGGCGCCGCGAGGTCTACTTCTCCGAACAGCCCGCGGACTCCGACCGCGAATACCTGGCCTGGTGCTTTGAGCAGGTCGCGCGCTTCCCGGCGGTCGCGGCGCTCTACGACCCGAAGCACACGCCGCTGCAGCGGCTACGGCCCTCGGTCGACGGCGCGCGCGAGCTGCGCGAGCTGTGGACGCGCCAGCACCCCGAGACGGGCGCGCTCGTCCACGACTTCACCGACCCGGAGCTCGGCACCCGGTTCCTCGGCGACCTCTACCAGGAGCTTTCCGAGGCGGCCAAGAAGCGCTACGCGCTGCTGCAGACCCCGGACTTCGTGGAGTCCTTCATCCTCGACCGCACCCTTACCCCCGCCTTGGCCGAGTTCGGCCTGGCCGAGACGCGGCTCATCGACCCGACCTGCGGCTCGGGCCACTTCCTCATCTCCGCCTTCGAGCGCCTCTTCGACCGCTGGCAGGACACCGAGCCCGGCACGCCCGCACCCGTCCTCGCGCAGCGCGCGCTCGACGCCGTCCACGGCGTCGACCTGAACCCCTTCGCGACCGCCATCGCCCGCTTCCGCCTCGTGATCGCCGCGTTGCGCCGCTGCGCGATCGGCCGCCTGGCCGAGGCGCCCGCCTTCCGGCTGCACCTCGCAACGGGCGACTCGCTGCTGCACGGGCGCGCCGAGCGCGGGGAGTTCCCGGAGCTGAGCGCCTACCGCGAGGGCATCCGCCACTTCTACGAGACCGAGGACGCACCGGAGCTCGGCCGCATCCTCGGGCAGGGCTACCACGCGGTCGTCGGCAACCCGCCCTACGTCACTCCGAAGGATACGGCGCTCAACGACGCCTACCGGCTTCGGTACGAGAGTTGCTACCGCGAATACGCGTTGTCGGCTCCGTTCATGGAGCGCTTCTTCGAGCTAGCGCGCCCGTCGACCGATGGACGCAACCTGACGGCCGGATTCGTCGGGAAGATCACGTCGAATTCGTTCATGCGCCGCGAGTTCGGCGCGGTCCTCGTCGAACGTGTCTTAAGTGATCTAGACATCACCCACCTCATCGATACGAGCGGCGCATATTTGCCCGGACACGGGACACCGACAGTGATGGTGTTCGGCCGCGCGCGGCGGCCGAAGCAGAGCCACCTTCGTCTCGTAGACGGACTTCGGGGTGAACCCTCCCAAGCCATAGATCCGGCGCACGGACGTGTCTGGCTCGCCGTTGTGGACGTCGTCGACAATCCTGGCAGGGTCTCAGTGTTCGCTCGATCGAACGACGTCGAGCGGAACGAGCTCGCGCAGCATCCGATGAGCATCGGCGCCGGCCGCCTACTGCTGCGGGAGTTCAAGCGGCTTCCGACCGTGGGATCACTGCATGCTGATCTTGGCTACACGGGGCAGACCAACCTAGACGACGCGATGGTGCGGACTGCGCGCGCCTGGCATCGGGCCGGCGTAGCGTTCGACCACCTGAGCGAGGTCGCGGTTGGCGATCACGTCCGCGACTGGACGGTCGCTACTGGTCCCGTCGCCTGGTTTCCGTACGAAGCCGATCACGGGCTCCTGAGCGCAGATGTGCTCGGCGCCAGCCTTCAGGGTCTGTGGCCCTGGCGAACCAATGGCTATGAGCGGCGGACCTTCAATAAGGTCTCATATCGAGAGGACGGTCGAACGTCATACGAGTGGCATCAGGTCGCGCTTCGTCGGCACCTAACGCCCTTGGCCATCACCTGGGGAGAGGTGGCGACGCACAACCACTTCGTGCTCGACCGCGGCGGCAAGGTGTTCAACAGAACGGCGCCAGTCATCAAGCTGCCCGAGAGCGCGACGGAGGACGACCACCTGCGGCTGCTCGGCGTGCTGAACAGCTCGACGGCGTGCTTCTGGCTCAAGCAGGTCTGCCAGTCCAAGGGCAACGGAGGCATCGGTGGCGGGATTGGGGATGAAGCGTGGGAACCTCGGTACGCGCTCAACGCCAGCAACGTCCAGGACATGCCGCTTCCCGAGCGCCGCCCGTCGGCACTGCCGCGCCGCATCGACGCGCTGGCCTCGCAGCGTGCCGGGCTCCTGGACGCCTTCGCCGACGGCGAGCTCGGCCCGCAGGTGCGTCAGCTCGCCGATCGTGACGCCGACCTGTTCGCCGAGATGGTCGCTGTGCAGGAGGAGCTCGACTGGCAGGTCATGGCCGCCTACGGCCTGATCGCCGACGATCTCGTCGTCACCGCTGTCGACCCGCCGCCCCTGGCGCTCGGCGAGCGGGCGTTCGAGATCGTCCTCGCGCGGCAGGTCGAGCGTGGGGAGGTCGAGACGAGCTGGTTCGCCCGCCACGGCTCCACGCCGATCACTGAGCTCCCGACCCACTGGCCGGCCGACTACCGCGCGCTCGTCGAGCAGCGCGTCACGCTCATCGAGGAGGACGTGAACGTCGGGTTGATCGAGCGGCCAGAGCACAAGCGGCGGTGGTCGGGCGTCGACGCTTTCGCTGATCGCCTACGGCGCCGCCTCGTCAGCCTCGTCCTCGACCGCCTGGAAGCAGGGGAGGTGTGGGCCGGGGAGCCGCGGCTGCGGTCGGTCTCCGAGCTGGCCGACGTCGTCCGGCGCGATCCGCAGCTCGCGGAGGCGTGCACGCTGATCTCCGGCGATCCCGACGCGGACGTGGGTGTCGTGGTCCGCACGCTCGTCCTCGACGAGGCCGTGCCGTTCCTCGCCGCCTGGCGCCACACGGACGCGGGCCTGCGGACCCGTGCCGTCTGGGAGCGCACCTGGGAGCTGCAGCGCGAGGAGGACGCTGCGGCGACCGAGGCCGAGCGTGCGGCGCTCCCGGAGATCCCGGTCCCGCCGCGCTACAAGCCCACCGACTTCCGCACCACGACGAGCTGGCGCCTGCGGGGCAAGCTCGATGTGCCGAAGGAGCGCTTCGTCCTCGTCCCCGGCGCCGAGCGCGGCTCGGGCGCGGCCGAGGTGCTCGCCTGGGCGGGCTGGGACGAGGCGACGCGCGCCCGCGCGCTGGCCGCGCGCGTGCTCGAGCTGCAGAGCGAGGACGCGGCCGGCGCCGAGCGCCTCGCGCCGCTGCTGGCCGGCGTGCTGGAGCTGCTGCCCTGGATCCACCAATGGCACCCGGAGCCCGACCCCGCCTTCGGGCAGCCGCTCGGCGCGTTCTTCGAGGACTGGCTCGACGGGATGCTCGCCCAGCTCGGGCTCACCCGCGACGCGTTGCGAGACTGGCGCGCTCCGGCCCCGACGCGCGGGCGCCGCCGCGCCGCAACCCCGAGCACCTGACATGAGCACCCTCCTCGCCGACCTCATCGAGATCCCCGCCCAGGTCAACAAGGGCGACTTCGTCATGTCGCTGCGCGACGGGGTGTCCAACCCCGCCGCGACCCTGGGCAACTACGTCGTGACCGACCAGCTCGTGCGCGCGTACGACAACGCGCTCGGCTTCGTGGCCAGCGCGGTCAACGAGCCGCGCTCGAAGGCGGCCTACCTCGACGGCAGCTTCGGCTCGGGCAAGAGCCACTTCATGGCCGTGCTGCACCTGCTGCTGCAGCGCGACCCTGAGGCGCGCGCGCTGCCCGAGCTCGCGGCCGTCATCGCCAAGCACGAGGCGGCGCTCGGCCAGCGGACCTTCGACCTCGTGCCGGTGCACATGATCGGCGCCGAGACGATGGAGCAGCGCGTCTTCGACGGCTACCTCAGCCACCTCGACCGCGTCGACCCCGGCGTGTCGCCGCCCGCGCTGTTCGCTGACGGCCCGATCTTCGCCCAGGCCGAGCAGTTCCGTGCCGCCCAGGGCGAGGAGCAGTTCTTCCAGACGCTGAACCGGGCGCCCGGCGCGCAGGCCGACGCCGGCTGGGGCGCCCTCGGCGCGGCGTGGAGCGCAGGCTCCTACGCCGCGGCGCTCGCCGAGCCGGTCGGCGGGGCGCAGCGCTCGCGGCTGACCGGCGACCTGATCGCCACGCACCTGCCGATGATGCGCGAGGTGTACCGCGGGCAGGTCGGCGGTTGGGTCGACTTCGACCTCGGCCTCGCGGAGATCGCGCGCCACGCCGCCGCCCGCGGCAACGACGCGCTCGTCTTCTTCCTTGACGAGCTGATCCTCTGGCTCGGCTCGCGGATGGCCGACCCGACCTGGGTCGCGCGCGAGGGGCAGAAGCTCGTGAAGTTCGTCGAGTTCACCAACGAGCGGGCCGTCCCGATCATCGCGTTCGTCGCCCGGCAGCGCGACCTGCGCGAGTTCGTCGACGAGAGCGCGCTCGGCGCCGACGCGGCGACGTTCGCCGACGCGCTGAAGCTGTGGAACGACCGCTTCCACCGCGTCGAGCTCCACGATCGCAACCTGCCGAAGATCGCCGCGCGCCGCCTGCTGACGCCGCGCGACGAGGCGGCGCGCCAGCAGCTCGACGCCGCCTTCGCCGACGTGCAGCGCAGCCGGCCCGAGGTGCTCGACGTCCTGCTCACCGCCGAGTCCGATCCGGAGAGCTTCCGGCTGACCTACCCCTTCAGCCCGGCGTTCATGGACGCGCTGGTCGCCGCGTCCTCCGCGCTGCAGCGCGAACGCACGGCGCTGCGCGTGATGCTGCAGCTGCTCGTCGACCGGCGGGAGGAGCTCATGGTCGGCGACCTCGTCTCCGTCGGCGATCTGTTCGACATCCTCAAGCAGGGCGACGAGCCGTTCGCCGACGACCTGCGTCGCGCCTTCGACCAGGCCCGCGACCTCTACCGCGACCACCTCCGGCCCCTGCTGGAGGCCGAGCACCAGGCCGCCACGAGCACCACGGCCTTCCGGGCCGACGATCGCCTGGTCAAGACGCTGCTGCTCGCCGCGCTGGTCCCGGGCGCCGCGTCGCTGCGCGAGCTCGACGTGGCCCGGCTGACCGCGCTCAACCACGGCTCGATCGTCGCGCCGTTCGCGGGCGGGGAGAAGCAGATCGTGCTGGCCAAGCTGCGCCGCTGGGCGCCGAGCGTGCCGGCGCTGCGGGTCGGCAGCGATCCGCAGAACCCGAGCGTCGCGATCCGGCTGGCCGGCGTCGACGTCGACGCGATCCTCGCGAAGGCCGAGCAGGTCGACAACCCGGGCGTGCGGCGCCAGCTCGTCAAGCGGCTGGTCTTCGAGGAGCTCGGGATCGCGGCGTCGGGCAGCATGCTGCCCGACCTGCACGCGGTGATCTGGCGCGGCACCAGACGCACCGTTGGCGTCGTCTTCGGGAACGTGCGCGACGAGGCCGAGCTGGGCTCCGACGAGCTGCAGGCGATCGACGACCGCTGGAAGGTCGTCCTCGACTACCCGTTCGACGCGCCCGGGCACAGCCCGGACGAGGACGTCGAGCGCCTCGCGCGCTGGCGGGCCGAGCGCCCGCCGTCGCGGACGGTGTGCTGGATTCCCGCGTTCTTCTCCAGTGGGCTGCAGGCGCAGGTCAAGCGGTTGGTGCTCATCGACCACGTGCTCGAGGGCGAGCGGCTCGATCGCTTCGGGGACCACCTGTCGGCCACGGACCGCATGCAGGCGCGCGGGATCCTCGACGACCTGCGCTCGACGCTCGAGCAGCGCGTGCTGACCGCGATCCGGCAGGCCTACGGCGTCGAGCGGATCGCCGAGGACACGATCGACACCTCCCACGAGGTGTCCGAGCGCCTGCAGTCGCTGACCCCCGAGCTCGCGGTGCGGGTCCCGATCGGCGCGCGGCTCGGCGACGCGTTCACCCGCCTCGTGCACCAGATGCTCGACGCGCAGTTCCCGAAGCACCCGCTCTTCGACGCGGAGATCCGACTCACGGACCTGCGCAAGACCTGGCAGGAGGTGCAGCGCGCCGCCGACCGCCCCGACGGGCGCCTGGAGGACCTTACGGCGGACACCCGGAAGATCCTGCGCCGGGTGGTCAACCCGCTGCGCCTCGGCACGCAGCACGACGGCCCCTACGTCCTGGACACCACCTGGAAGGACCGCCTCGATCAGCAGGTGAACCTCGCGCGGACCGAGGGCGCGATGACCCTGACGGTCGGCGTGCTGCGCGGCTACCTCGACGCGTCCGAGCCGATCGGGCTGACCAAGCCGGTCGGCGACCTCGTGCTGCTCACCTACGCGCTGCAGACCGGGCGGACGTTCCGGCTGCACGGCGGGCCGGTCAAGACGCTGGACATCGGCACCCTCGAGGACCACTTCGAGCTCGTGACCGCCGACCTCCCCGAGCCCGCGCAGTGGAAGCGCGCGGTGGCCCGGGCGCCTGCGGTGTTCGGGCTCGGCGCCGTGAACCCGGCGCTCAACCCCAACAGCGTCGAGGCGCTCGCCGCCGACCTCGGGGCGCGGGCCGCGCCGCTGCAGCAGCCCGCCGCGGCGCTGATCGCAGCGCTGCGCCTGCGGGCCGAGCGGCTCGGCGTGGTGGCGGGCGCCGACCGGCTGCGGACCGCCGAGGCGGGTGCCGCGCTCGTCGCGGCGTTGGCCGGAGCGGGCGGGACACTCGCGCGGATCGGCGCCCTCGCCGACGCCGAGGTGCCCACCACCGACCAAGCGCTCGGGTCGAGCCTGACGAGCGCCGCGGCGCTGCAGGCGGCGCTGACCGACGAGCGCTGGGCGCTGCTCGACGGCGTGCTGCAGCGAGCCGTCGATGGCGACGCGGCGGCCGAGCGCATCGCCGTCGGGCTGCGGACGGTCTTCGAGCGCGACGAGTTCGCCGAGAAGCTCGCGCCGGCGATCGGCGCGGCGTACGAGGCGGCGGTGAAGCTCGTGATGCCCACAGGCGGGACCGGGAGCGGCGGCGCCACGGGAAGCGGCGGCGGCGGGACGGGAACCGGCGGCAGCGCGGTCGCCGGCCGCTTCGTCGGCACGCCCAGCGACGCGCGGACCAAGCTCGATGAGCTCGAGCAGGCGGGCGTTACGGAGGTCAGCGTGGAGTGGACCGCCGGGCCGTGAGCGCGGCGACCGCCGACAGCATCCGGCCCTACGTCGAGCTTCTGGTCGACAAGGCGGGCGCCGCCCGGTCCCCCGTCTTCGCGCTTGCTGCGGGCGACGGCTGGGACGGGCCTCCGCAGCTCGTCGTCCGGCAGCGCTACGTCGACGTGCGCTGGTGCCCGTCGGAGCTCGCCATGCGCGAAGCGCTGGTCGAGGAGCTCGACGCCGAACGCGCGCTGCTGCTGCTCACCCCAGTAACGGAGCTCGGAGACGACGTCGCCGCCCGCCTGTTCGCGCGGCGGGTGATCCGGCCCGATCCGGCGGCGGCGCTGATCGCGGCCTTCGACGTGCGCGGGCTCGACGCGACGATCCCGAGCTGGCTCGTCCACCGGCTCGTCGCGCTCGCCCCCGCCGGGGGGTACGAGCGGGCGGGCGCGCGACTGCTCGACGCGGATCGCGCGTGGACGACGTTCCTGCAGGACGGGCTCGGGATCGCGGCGCCGGGTGGCCTGGTCGAGCTGCTCGGCTGGGCTGGCGGCGCGAACCACGACCGCCTGACGAGCCTCCCGGTCGAGGTGCAGGAGGAGGTCTGCGAGCGCGTGGCGCGCAGGACGAACGGCGCGTCGGGCGTGCTGCGCGCGTCACTCTCCCCACACGTCGACGACGCCACGGCTCTCGGGCTGGCGCTCCGCCTGCTCGTCGACGCGCCCGAGGGCGCCGACCGGGCGACCGGCCTGGCTCACCTGCAGCACGCGGTGCCGGGGTGGACCTTCTCCTCTGGCGCCGCTGCGGCCTGGGCGGCCGCGGCGGAACGGGTCGTCACCGAGCAGCTGCGTTCCGACCCCGCCGCCGGGCAGGCCTCGCTGCAGCGCGCCGACCGGTGGGTGGAGAGCCTCCGGGTCGAGTCGCTGGCCGGGGCCAGCGACGTGCTGAGCCTGGGACTGCGGCGCCGCCTCGCCGCGCTCGGCACGGCGATCGCGGCGCGCGCGGGTGTGGGCGCCGCCGCGGAGGAGGTGCGGCGCCACCGACTCGCCGAGAGCTCCGGAGCGGCCGAGGTGGCGGAGCTCAGCCGTCGGCTCGTCGCGTGGCTCGCTACAGACGATGTCGAGCCGGCCACCTTTCGCGACGCGGCCGCGGCCTACGTGGGCGACGACGCCTACGCCGACCTCGCGCGCACGGTGCTGCGCTACGGCGGGGGTGAGCCCGCGCTCGACGACGCGCTGCGCGGCCTGGTCGCCGACGCCGACGCGCGGCGCGCGGGCCAGGAGCAGCGCTTCGCGACCAAGCTGGCAGCCTGGTCGGCACACGCTCCGACGGGCGGCGAGCTGCTGGGCGTCGAGGACGTCCTGTCCACTATCGTCGCGCCGCTGGCCACCCAGCGGCCGGTCCTCGCCGTCGTGCTGGACGGCACCTCGCATCGTGTGGCGGTCGAGCTACTGGACAGCGCGATCGCCGACGGCTGGACCGAGCTGCGGCGTGCGGACCACCCTGGGCGCATGCTCGTCGTCACCGCCCTCCCCAGCATCACGACGCACTCCCGGGCCAGCCTGCTGAGCGGCACGCTGACCACGAGCCTGGCCGCCGGGGAGCAGCGCGCGTTCTCCGGTCATGCGGCGCTGCGCGCCGCCGGAGGCGGAGCGCAGCCGCGGCTGTTCCACAAGCGCGAGATCGCCGATCAGCACGGAGCGCTCTCCGCTGAGCTGCGCGCGGCCGTCGGTGGCCCCGGCCAGGTCGTCGGCGCGGTCATCAACGCCGTCGACGAGCACCTCAAGGGCGACGACCAGCTCCGCTCCGCGTGGAGGATCCGCGACATCGTGCCGCTGCGCGCGCTGCTGACGGCCGCCCGTGACGCTGGCCGCCTGATCGTGCTCCTCTCCGACCACGGGCACGTCCTCGAGCACGGGACGACGCTGCGACAGACGAAGGACGGAGGTGAGCGCTGGGCGCCGGCGACGCGTCCGGCGCAGGACGGCGAGGTGCTTGTCGAGGGGCCGCGGGTGCTCGTCGGCGGCGGCCGGGCGCTGCTCGCGTGGAGCGAGGCGCTGCGCTTCGGCCCGAAGAAGCACGGATACCACGGCGGCGCCAGCGCCCAGGAGGTGCTCGCGCCGGCGTTCGTGCTCGCCCCCACGCTGCCCGCGCCGATCGACGGGTGGGTCGAGGCGCCCTACGACCCGCCCGCCTGGTGGACCGGCGTCGAGCCGGTCGCTGCAGCCCTTGCGCCGGCGCCCGACGAGCCCAAGCCCGGGGAGCAGCTGACCATAGCCGCGCCTGCGGCGAGCACGGCTCCGGACTGGGTCGCGCAGCTGCTCGCCTCGCCGACGTACGCCGAGCAGCGCGGCCGGGCGACGCGCACGCCGCTCGCGGACGACCGCGTCGTCGCGATCTTGGGCGCGCTGGCAGCCCGCGACGGGACGATGCTGCGCCCCACGCTGGCGCAGGCCATCGGCGTGGCGCCGCTGCGGCTCGGGGGCCTGCTGGCCGCGCTGCGCGGCCTGCTCAACTACGACGGCTACGACGTGCTCGAGGTCGACGAGGCGTCGGACACGGTGCGCCTGCGAAAGGACGTGCTCATCGAGCAGTTCGACCTCGCGCCGTGAGCGAGCTCAGCCCCCGGCGTCGGCGGGAGATCATCGACGCGCTGCGACGCGGCACGGTCCCGCAGCGGGGGCTGGACGCCTTCGCGGTCGGGCTCGACCGCCTCGCGCCGACGCTCGAGGACGAGCTGAGGAACGTCGCCTCGGGGACCGCCGCGTTCAAGGCCGTCCGCGGCGAGTACGGCAGCGGCAAGACGTTCTTCGTCCGGTGGCTGGCCGAGCGCGCCAAGGCGCAGGGCTTCGCGACCGCCGAGGTGCAGATCTCCGAGACCGAGACGCCGCTGCACCAGCTCGAGAAGGTCTACCGTCGCCTCGTCGAGCGGCTCTCGACCGCCGACCAGGCCGACGGTGCCTTCCGGACCGTCGTCGAGCGGTGGAACTTCGCGCTCGAAGAGGACGTGCTGGCCAGCGGGGTCCGCGAGGACGATGCGCCCGAGCTGGCCCGGCGGGTATCCGAGCTCATGGAGGGTCGGCTGGCCGAGGTCAGCCAGCGCTCGCCGTCGTTCGCCATCGCGCTGCGCCGCCACCGCGAGGCGCTCGCAGAAGGCGACACGGCGCTGGCCGACGGGATCCTCGCCTGGCTCGGGGCGCAGCCCAACGTCCCGGCGGACATCCGGCGTCGCGCGGGGGTCCGCGGGGAGATCGACCACTTCGGCGCCCTCGGCCACCTGCAGGGGCTCCTCGCGGTCCTGCGAGACGCCGGCCATCCGGGGCTGCTGATGGTGCTCGACGAGGTCGAGACGCTGCAGCGCGTGCGCAGCGACGTGCGCGAGAAGGCGCTCAACGCCCTCCGGCAGCTGATCGACGAGGTCGACTCGGGCCGCTTCCCCGGGCTGTACCTGCTGATGACGGGGACGCCGGCGTTCTACGAGGGGCCGCAGGGCATCCAGCGCCTCGCCCCGCTGGCGCAGCGACTCCACGTCGACTTCACGGGCGATGCACGCTTCGACAGCGCCCGAGCGCCGCAGATCAGGCTCCCGGCCTTCGACCGCGAGCGCTTGGAGCTCGTCGGACAGCGTGTGCGCGACATCTACACCGCGGGTGCCACCGCTCCCGAGCGGATCGCCACCCTCGTCGACGACGCGTACGTCGCCGAGCTCGCCTCCGCGGTCGGCGGGGAGCTGGGCGGACGGGTGGGGATCGTGCCACGGGTGTTCCTGCGCAAGCTCGTGGGCGAGGTGCTCGACAAGGTCGATGACTTCCCCGACTTCCGCCCGCGCGAGCACTACGCGCTGACCATCAGCGACGGCGAGCTGACCCTCGAGGAGCGCGAGGCGCGGGCCGCGGGCCGGACGGCCGACGACGTCGAGCTCGACCTGTGATCCTCAGCGGAGCGTGGTGAGGAGTTGGTCGGCCGGAACCCGCACGACGCGATCGTCGGCGAGGAACTTCCTGGTGAGGCCGACCCGATTGGCCTGCCAGGTCTTCGACCAGCCCATCAGCTCCTCAACCGCCGCCTTCGGAACGAAGACTCCCTCGATCACCGTCATGTCGTTCTCGAAGACGACCACCGCAAGCTCGTCGAACGCCATGCTGCGCAACGCGGACAGCCCGGTCCGATTGCTGCGGGTGCGACGGAGCGCCTTCACCTGCAGCGTCGTTCCGTCGGCGCTCGTGACGTCGAAGGACTTCTCGTTGGGCGCGGCGAGCTCACCTCCCACGTAGGAGGCCACGATCCTCTCTGCGATGTCGGCCATCGGATTGTTCGCCGAGCGCACGATGCCCCGCTCGAGCAGCGCGACCATCGTCGCGCCGTAGTGCTCGATCAGCTGCGCGTCATCAAGCGTGGCCAGATCGGGCAGCGGCTTCGTCATCCCGCCGAACCTACGAGACGTGGGGCCGAGTCGTGACCTCCTCCGCCATCGACCGGCTCCACCCGGGCGTCGTCCACCACCTCGTCAACACCCTTGGCTGGCGGAGCCTCCGGCCGCTCCAAGAGCAGGCGGTCGAGCCGCTGCTGGCCGGGCACCACGCGCTCCTCGGCGCTCCCACGGCCGGCGGGAAGACCGAGGCCGCGATCCTGCCGCTGCTCTCGCGCATGAGCGAGGAGCGTTGGAGCGGACTGACCGTCCTTTACGTCTGCCCACTCAAGGCACTGCTCAACAACCTGTACCCGCGAATCGAGCAGTACTGCGAGCTGCTCGGGCGCAGAGCGGCGCTCTGGCACGGGGACATAGGCACGAGTACCCGGACGGCGATCCAGCGCGATCCGCCCGACGTGCTGCTGACGACGCCCGAGTCGATCGAGGCGATGTTTCTCTCCACGCGGGTCGATGCCCCCGCGCTGCTGGGGAACGTCCGGACCGTGGTGGTTGACGAGATCCACGCCTTCGCCGGGGACGATCGCGGGTGGCACCTGCTCGCCCTCCTGCAACGGCTTGACGAGCTTCGCCCCGAGCCCAGCCAGCGGGTGGGGCTGAGCGCCACGGTCGGGAACCCCGCCGAGCTGCTCGACTGGCTTGCCGTGGGGAGCGCACTCCCCCGGAGCGTGTTGAGCGTCGATAACGATGCCACGGCCCCGGAGCTGACCGTGGACTGGGTGGCGAGCGTCGAGAACGCCGCGAAGGTGATCGCGGCGCTCCACCGCGGGGAGAAGCGGCTCGTCTTCGCCGATAGCCGCGCCCGGGTGGAGGAGCTCGCGTCTGCGCTACGTCGCGGCGGGGTGACGACGTTCGTCTCCCACAGCTCGCTGTCCGCCGACGACCGACGGCAGGCCGAGCGAGCGTTCATGGAATCCCGCGACTGCGTGATTGTCGCGACCAGCACGCTCGAGCTCGGGATCGACGTCGGGGACCTCGGCCGCGTCATCCAGCTTGGCGCCCCCCGCTCGGTCGCGTCCGTGCTTCAGCGGATCGGCCGGACCGGCCGCCGGACGGGGACGGTCCGCAACTGCCTCTTCCTAGCGACGACCGACAACGAGCTGCTGCAGGCCCTTGCGCTCGTCTCACTCATCGAGGACGGCTGGGTGGAGCCGCTCGTCCCGCCGCCGCGGCCGGCGCACCTCGTCGCGCAGCAGCTGCTCGCGCGGGTCCTCAGCGAGGGGCGCGTCGGCCGGAGCGCCTGGCCGGGGAGCCTGCTCGACGTCGGCTTGATCGGGGCACTGACAGCGTCGGATCTCAACGCGGTCGCCGACCACATGGTCGCGCGGGACATCCTGCTCGACCTCGGCGGTGTGCTGCAGATCGGCGTCGAGGGCGAGCGGCTCTTCGGCCGGCGGCACTTCATGGACGTGACCTCGCTGTTCCTGACCGAGCCGCTGCTGAGCGTGCGCTGGGGAGCACGGCTGCTCGGCCAGGTCGACCCGTCCGCGCTCTCGACCCGTGATGGCCAGCGCCCGACGATCCTGCTCGGCGGCCAATCCTGGGGCGTCGGCGACGTCGACTGGCACCGCCAGATCGTGTGGGTCGAGCCGAGCGACGACCCGGGGAAGTCCCGCTGGGCGGGCTCCGGCGGCGCTCTCTCCATCGAGGTCTGCCACGCGATCCGACGCCTCGTGGTTTCGGGGGAACGGCCTATTGCGACGACGCGCCGCGCGTCCGTGCACCTCGACCTGCTCCGTGAGGAGTTCCCCTTCGCGGCCGAGGGCCGCACCGCGCTCGAGCGCGACCACGCGCGGCAGCGCACACGCTGGTGGACGTTCGCCGGTGGCCGGGCGAACGCAGAGCTTGCTCGACGGTGCGCTGCCGCCGGGATCGCCGTGAGCGGTGCGGACGACCTCTCGATCGGTCTCATGGCGATGCCGCCGGTCGAGGCGGTGAAGGCGGCGGTTGCTGATGCGGTCCCTACGTGGGACGTGCCGCCGGCACGACGCGACGCGATCAAGTTCTCCGAGGCCGTGCCCGAGGCAGCGCTCGACGTAATGGTCCGAGCACGGGACTCCGACGACGGCGGGGTCGCATGCGCGCTCTCCGAGTCGGTTACCGTCGCGTGACCGACCCAAGCGACGGCCCCTTGCTCATGCGGATTCCTGCCGCGTAGGGTCAGCCTGATGCCACGAGAGAGCAAGCCCGAGGGTCGCATCGCGAAGTACTTCGACCCGCTACTCGAGCGGGCTCGACGGATGCTCGACGATTCGCCAGCGCTCGAGCGGCTGAGCGAGGCGGTGGCCAAGCGGACGGCACGTCACGCTGGTCTGCACGAGACGGTCGACCCGATGCGGCGCTTGATCGTGTCCTACGCCCGAGGCTCCTACCGGGAATCCGAGCCCGGCGACCTCGTTCTCGCGCTCGCTTGCCTACTTTACGTCCAGTCGCCGCTCGACGCGATCCCCGATCATTGGCCGGGTGGGCTGCGAGACGATGAATGCGTCGCCAAATGGGTTACCTCGAGGATCAGCGGCACGCTCTCGGCCTATCAAGGTTGGGAAGACTCAATCGGGCAGCTGTCCAACATCACGCCTCGGACGAGCGACACGAACGCTCCCGGAGCTCAGGATCTGACCTCGCTGTCAGTCGAGGTCATCGACCCGATCGACTCGCTCTTGCTCACGCGCGTGGACCTTCCGGCGCCCCACCACGCGCCACCCGTCGCGCTGAACGGGGCTGCCATGACCGCTGCTGGCTTCGACTCGGCTATCAGAGCCGGGCAGATGATGCGCGTCGTCGGTCCGGAGTCGGTCCTTGCCGGGCTGAACTCGGGCTCGCTCGAGTTGATCCACTCTGCGGGTGGCAACCTGGGGACAGCGCGAGGCGTGGTCGACAAGGGGTTCGCAGGGAATCTCCGGTTCGGGGATCTCGGCGACGCGGCATCGGCGACACAAGCGCTCGCTGCCTTCCAGCTCGCCAGCGCAATCACGCTCCAGTACTACCTCGCCCGCATCGATCGGCAGCTCGGCGAGATCAGCACCGCTGTCTCGCAGCTGAAGCAGATCGAGAACGACAACCGGTACGGCACGATCGAGGCCGCGCGTGCGCGATGCCAGACAGTCGAGAAGGTGCTCGCCAGCACCGGTGTCGTCGGTGGTCACGACCGCTCGGCGCTTCGACAGGCCCATCAGGACCTTGAGAAGGTTCACAGCACGCTGATGCGATCGATTTCCGCACGCTGTGAGGACGTGGAAGCGGTCGCTCTCGACACCATCGGGAAGCGTGAACTCGAACAATTGTTGACCTCCGCTTCGTCATTGTTTTTGGCCGATGTCGAACTCCTGCTGCTCGCGTCGGTGGTCCGCCATCGCATCAACGGAGTGCAGGCCCATCTCTTCGCCGACGAGGGGCCAGCCCGCGTGGAGATCGCTATCGCCGAGCAGCGCGACTCCGAGGAGACGGCGATCGCTGCGCTCACTCGCTGTCGTGACGCGTTGACGAAGCTCAACGTGTCCAAGCGGTCCCTCGACGCGCGGTGGGGCGCGGTCGGCGGCCCGGAGCGCGCGTTGAGCGACTACTCCGCGAAGGCGACCCCTGCGCTGGCGCGCCTCGCCCAGCCACGGGCGGCGCTGCCGACCTTCAGCCCCGAGGAGCCTTTCATCCTCGAGATGATGGCCGGCGACAACGGCCAGCTCGTCATGCAGTGGGCCACGCTCCGCAACGCCGCAAAACCGTCGCCCGCCTGACCCCCGTCACACTTCTGAGCCCGGCCATACAGACAGGTCCATCGCCAGTCCCGCCGCCGCGGCCTCCGGGAACGGCACCCGTGCTGCGAGCCGGTCCGTGCTGGCCTCGTCGAGCTCGAGGCGCTCTCCCATCACGACGTTGAACCAGCGCTCGCGATCCTTCATGACGCGGAACATCTTCTCGTCCTGCGTGCCCTCCACGAACGGCTCGTAGACGACAACCGGCTTGCCGGTGACTTCACCCTTACTGCGCATGCGATCCAGACGGCCGGTGCGCTGCTCGATCGTGCTTGGGTTCCAGTCCAGGTCGTGGTGGACGACGTGCCGGCAGTGGAGGTGGAGATCCACGCCCTCGGCCATCACTGAGCTCGCAATGAGCACGTCGGGGAAGAACGGAGTGTTGAAGGTGCGCATGAGCCGCTGACGCTGCTCGGGCTTGACCGCTCCGTTTGCGAGCCGCACGTTGGCGATCAGGCTCTCCGCCTGCTCGTTCTCGTCGTCCTGAAAGGCGATGTCGCCGACCTCGATGATCCCGAGGTCATCCAGGTATTTCCTCTGCTCGGTCTCCTCCTGCGAGCGCAGCGCGGCGGCGAAGTCCCCGATGACGTTCTGAAGGGTCCGTCCCGAGGCGTCAGGTTGGAGGAATGCAGCCGCAAGGGCGTCGGCTGGGCGCCCGGCGAGATCGACATAGCGCGCGAGGAATGAGTCGGTCCGCAGGAACCTAATGCAGCGGTCCGCCGCCTCCGCTCTGGTGTCGCCGCTGAGCGTGCGGCCGAGTGCGGCGCGGATCTGCTCGGTCGCCACCCGGCTCGCGCGCGAGTTGGCGTCGTAGAGCTGCGTCTGAAGCCGCTTGAGCGTCTCCCCGACCTGCGGATCGCCCTTGGCGACGCCGAGGCTCGCGGCGGCCATCACCTGCACCTCGTCGGCGACGGCCTGAGCGATGTGGAGACGAAGTGCGCGGCCAGTGGCGCGGTAGAAGCAGAACACGAGGACCTTCTCCCGCTGCCGCCACAGCGCGAGGGTGCGGTCGATGGTCGCGCGGATCTTCGGGTGGCTCGCGAAGGCGGCAGACCCGTCAGGCAGGGCTGTCGTGATGTGGTCGAGGTACCACTCCAGGCCGGCGGGGAGTGGGTTGGTCTCCTCGATCCGGTCGTCGGCGGCGGCCTCCGAGCTCTCCGAACGGGTGTGCCGGTAGGCCTCGAAGGACGAGGCGAGTCCGTCGGCGAACAGCGCGCGCGTGCGGGTGTGGCCACGGGCCCCGCTGGCCGCAACGACGGCCTGCGCGCGGGCGGCGAGCAGGAACGGCAGGACCGCGTCTCCCGTGATGGGGAGGCCCGAAGTGGTGACCGGGTCGTCCGTAGCGATGGCCTCGCCGCAGTACTCGACGCGGCGTTCGCCGCGATCCGGTCGCAGGTGGCGGAGGACCAGCGGCGCCAGGAGAAGCTGTGCGGCCACCGTGTGGTCGCGGGTCCTCGACCAGGCGGCCGCGACCGAGCGACACCCCTCGGGGATATCGGCGTCATCCGGACGCTCCCACCAACCGTCGAGGGCGGGGAGGTTGGCCGGCGTGAGGCGTCCCCAGCCCTGATCAAGCGTCAGCGCTGCACGCTGAGCAGCGTCGAGCGCTGCGCCGAGCTGCGACAGGTGCTCCTCGTACGCGGCACGGTCGAGCCCGGACCAGCGGATCCCGCAGAAGCGACGAAGCACCTCGATGAGCTCGTTGTGCCCGAGCTGGAACGGTGTTGCGGTGAGGAACAGCATGCGGTCGAACGTCCCGCCGAGCTCGCCACGGAGGGCCTCGGCGTCGGCGTTCGCGCCGGCTTCGTTGGCGAAGAGCCCCGCGAGGCGGGTCCCCGCGTTCTTCGTGTGATGGGCCTCGTCGAGGATCAGCAGCGGGAGCTTGATGTCGAGCTCGTGCAGGCACTGCTTCCAGACCACGCTCAGATCTCGTTGTAACTGCACCCGCACCTTTTTGAGCCGCTCGTCGATGGAGCGGCTGGACGCGAGCGGGAGATGGTGGAGCAGCGTCTCGACCATCGGCTCTAGGTCGACCTTCCGCATCGCTTCGATGATCGAGCTGGCGACGGGGTCGTCGTCGAGCTTGTAGCCCGCCTCCGCGAGGAGCACGCGCCACCGTTGGGGCTGCGCGGACAACAGGGCGTCGACGGTGCCCTCATCGATCCCGAGGTTCGGGATGATCGACCCGGCCCAACGCGGAAAGCGCTCGCGCTGACGCTTGAGGCGCCGCTTGCGGAACGCGAACCAGAGGATCGCGAGCTTCATGTACGGGTCCGACAGGCTGCTCGTCAGCGCCCCGTGCGTCATCACGATTAGGTGGTTGCGCCGGTCATCGGGATCGTCGAGCAGCTTGAGGAAGTCCGCGGCGGAGCGAACCGGTTCCGCCGTTGCGCGCAGCTCGGGCCCGGGGCCGAGCTGTCTGGCGAACTTCTCCCACTCGGTCGGCCACTTTTCGCCGACGGAGCGAGGCACCATGACCACGACCGGATGGCGCCGTCCTGTCGCCTCGATCACCGACGCGGCCACGGCAAGCGCGACGAAGGTCTTCCCCATGCCGACCTCGTCGGCCAGGATCACTCCCGGGCGCTCGTCGAAGCGGCGCAGGATTTCGGCCGCGGTCGCCGCCTGCCGCTCGGCGTCGGAGTCCTTTATGCCCTCTCCGCCGAGGCTGATTCGGTCCGACAGCTGCCAGGTCATGCGTTCCTCGCCTGCTCGAAAGCTGCGTCCACGTATCCAGCCACGGCGGTCTGTCCGTCTTGCTCCTGACCGGCCATCTCGGCAAGCGCCTCGATCGAGTCGTGCAGGAGCGCCGCGGCTTCCTCCTGACGATCGGGGATGAGCCGTGTCACCCGTTCGAGCTCCACCTGGGCCAGCGTGAGCGCGATCTCCGCAAGGAGAAAGGCTCGTTCCCCCGGGATCGTTGTCCGCTCCCGGCCGAGGCCCTTCGCGATCTCCACCGGTCCGAACGGGCCGTCGAGCCGCCAGCGGAGCGCATCGAGTGTGACGGCGGGCCGCTCCAGGCGGTCGCGCAGGCCGACCAACGCCGCGGAGAGGAGTCGGGTGCGGTGCATGAGCTGGCCGGCCGGCGAGAACCGCCGGTGCGGATCGAGATCGACGGGCGGCCCGTCCTGTCCCTCCCCGTTGGTTTGGCCGTGGCCGGGCTCGAGGGCTTCGTGAAGCGGCCGAGCCGAGGCCAGGGCTCGGAGCACGAGGTCAATCGGGAGATCGCGAAGCTCGGCGGGGACCGGGAGGGCGCTCGGGTCGGTCACGTTGACGGGCAGGCTCGCGGGTGGCGCTCCCGGCCAGCGGACGAGCACGTTGGCGGGAACGCCTTCGAGGGGTGAGCCAGCTCGCATCAGGGTCGGCCTCCCTTGCTCGTTCCACTTGACCGAGTCGACAATTGGACGGTCGTCGGATGAGCTGACCGACCAGCTCTTGGGGAGTCCTCCCGGGTCGAGTTCGAAGATCAGCGCGGGAGCGGGGGCGGGTTCGCAAAGCACCTGGAGAAAGCCCCACGGCGCAGCGACCTTGAGCTCGTCCGGGTCCTCCTCAGACTCGTACGTTGCGCCCGGGTTGACCGGGTCCCCGCGGAGCACCAATACGCGGAGTGCCTCGGCCTCCTTGCTGTCGGCCCGGACACCGATGGCGAGACCGACCTCGAGGTTGCCTCCTCCTCCGATGCCGAGGCCGGGCGCGGTGAAGTTTGACGAGCCCACGAGAGTCGCAACCCAGCTCGAGCTCTCCAGCAACACGGCCTTGCCGTGGAGCCCGCGGACTTCCGCCGGCTCGGGCTGGCGGACGTCGTAGAACGCCAACCCGACACGACTCGGAAGCCCCTCGCGCAGCGCGGCCGGCGCGCGGACGATCGTGTGTCCGTTGACCTTCTCGACTGGGACGACCACATCGACCGACGCGCCCCGCTTCGTCAGGACCTCGGCGAGGCGCGCCGCCGCAGGACTCCCGGCCGCGCCGACATCGAAGAACGGGGACATGACAGTTGCGTGCTGTGGTGGACCGCCCTGCCACACGTCCACGAGTCCGTCGATGGCATCCCGGCCACGGCCGGGGAAGACGACCCGCGTCCGCGGCGCGGCCCGCGGTGCGCTCTCCCGAAGGGCGAAAGTGGTTAGCGCCTCCCGCGCTCTGCGCACGGTGTCGAGGGCTCGGTCGCGTGGGCCCACGCCTCCGTCGGTCGTCGGCGCGTACGACACCAGGCGCTCCACGGCCTCCACGAGCTCCTCGCAGAGTCCGGCTGAAACGTCGGATGCCGCTGAGGCGTCGACCACGCTCGCAAGTTCGATGCTGCTCCGGTAGCTCGCCGGGGTGAGGTTGGCCGAGCTGACCACGAACCGCACCCAGTGCTCCCAGACGAGCAACGTGACCTTGGCGTGCATCACGCCAGTCGGCCCGCGGACGCTCAACAGATCCCAGCGCAAGCTGCGTGCGTCCGGGGAGAGCGAGCGATCCGCGACGACGGCGACCGGGGTCTCGGCAAGCTTCTGCTCACGTTCGAGGAGGAACGCAAGGTCGCCCGCAGCTTCCCCAGGTCGCGTGTCCAGGCCGAGGAAGCGACCGAGGCACTGCTGCTCGAAGAAGTCCGGATCGAACGTGAAGGTGGTCGTCACGCAGCCGATAGCCCGGCCAGCACCGTCGGGCGGGACCCACAGATCCAGCAGCCGCGGAGCGGAGTCCGTTGCGGTCATGGGCGCCGCCCGGGTCCGAGGTCTGCGCAGAAGCGCCGGAGCGCGTACAGCCGGTAGGGGTGGATGAACTCCTCGCTCGGCTCGAAGGCACCGTCGGCGAACCCGATGCCGCGCACCACGAATCCTTGGTCGTCTCGCTCGAACCACGACCGCTTTCCCTTTCGGCTCTGGACGGCGTCGTGCCGATCGAGGACCGCTTCGACGAGCTGCCGGGGCTCGTACTCGTCGCGGAAGCTCCCGAGCTGGTTCTCGAGCTCGGCATCGAGCCCGAGCACCGCCATCGCCTCGACCGCGCGCACGTACAACGTGGGGAGCGTTTTGGCGACCACCGCAACCTGTTCGTGGCCGGCTACGGCTTCAGACTTCAGTCGCGTCGCGGGAGCCTGTGTCGAACGGAGCCGCGTGAGCGTAAAGACGTCAGCGATCCGGCGCACTAGGGCTTCGTAGGCGAGGATCGCCCGGAGCCGCGCTCGGAGCTCATCGCTGATGCCCGACGTTTCCGCGAAGCCCCTCACCATGGCGTGTTCGTCCTCCTCGGTCTGCGCCGAAGCGGCGACGAGCCGGACGAGCTCGGTGCGGATCGGACGCTGTTCGTCGTCGAGGTAGGACCTGAGCAGCCGCCGTTCCCGCTGGCCTGCCTCGCCTGGGCCGAAGGCCGCGCTGATCTCGGGCCACCAGCGTGATGCGTGGCCGAGCTGCACCTCCCCACGCTCGGTCGCGCTGCGCACCTGTCGCGTCATCTCGCCGGCCAAGCGGCCACCGCTCGTGTTCCTTCGCCGCTCAATAAAGCCGCTCAGGTTCGAGTCCTGCTCCCACTCCCGGAGCAGCTCGTGGCCGTGTTGATCCAGTCGGAAGCGGTCGTCGACGATGCGGAGGTCACGGGCGAGCCGCTTGTAGACGCCGTGGAAGCCGAACACCTTGGGGGCGTTCAGATAGGACGCTCCGCTGAGATGCCGCCGCGGCTCACGGATGCGGCGTCGTGCGAGCTGAGCCCCAGGGACCGCGGCGATTCCGCCCGCCGGCGTCCTGCGCACCAGCGCCTCGACGACGAGCCATTCGAACGCGAGGTAGGCCGGGGTGCCGTCCGGACCGAGCGTGTCCGCCGGCTCCACGAGGAGCTCCGCGCAGGCAGCGATCGCCGTCACGAAGCGCACGCGCTGCATCCGCGCCGTCACTTCTGGTGCGATCTTGTTGGCCAGCTGGTCAGCCAGTCCGCCCAGCCCCAGCGGATCGAGGCCCCCCTCGGCGTTCGTGTCGGGGTCCGCGGTGCTGACGAAGGGCAGCGTGAGTCCAGCGACCGTCATGCTCCGCACACGAGCGACTCGCCGTCGCCGGAGTCTCCCAGGCGGAGCGCGCGGCGCTGGAGCGACCGTCCGGCCCCCGCCCGCGCATAGACGAACACGACCTCGCGCACGGAAAGCCCCGTCCCGCGCTCCGTCGCCTCCGCGTAGGCCGCAGCCTGCCCGGAGTGACCGACGGTCGCCGCGTCGAGCTCAGCGGCCGTCTGCACCTTGTCGGTCTTGAAGTCGACGATCACGACCTCGTCGCGCTCGCGGAACACGAGGTCCATGCGGCCGACGAGGTGCGTGCCGTCATCGAGTACCGCGGAGAACGGCACCTCGCGCTCGTAGCGATCCGACCGCAGGGCCCGCCGTACCGAAGTCGAGGCGAGGCAGCGTCGCGACAGCTCGAGTACCTCAGCGGTCGCTGAGGCGATGCCGGACTCGACGCAGACCGCTGCGGTGATGGCTTCGAGGTCGTCGCCGGCCGGGAGGGTGATGAGCTCCATGACGCGGTGGACGGCGGTGCCGATATCGACGGGTGGGGCGAGCTCGAGCGAGATCGCCAACTCGCCGGCGTCGGAGACGGCGGCGAGCGGGAAGACGCGGTCGATCGGCTTGACGCTGCTGGCGGTTATGACATGCAGACCCTCGCCGGCGCGTTCGAGCGTCGCGGCGCGGCCGGCAGACCAGGCGTCGAGCTCGGCGAGCGCCGCGTCGACCTCGGCCGTCGAGGGCGTCGCCGCCACGTCCGGCGCCGCCTCGCCGATCTCCGGAAGGGTGGCCGGGTCGAGAACGTGCACGCCGTCTACGTCCTGGCCGCAGGTCTGGTCGTCGAATTCAGGCAGGTGCTTCGCGAGCTCGGCGAGCAGCCCGCGACGCTTCTCCGGCGGTGGGGACCAGCGGGATGACGAGGTGGTCGCGGGCTCGGGTCAGCGCGACGTAGAGCAGCCGCAGCTTCTCGGCGACGAGCTGCTCCTTTTCGCGCTCGGCCCACTCGTCGAAGTCCGAGGTGGCGAAGTGCTGGGTGTTCCTGGTCCCAACGCGGAAGGCGACGCGACTGGTCAGCGGGTCGCTGAACGGTCCGCCCGGCTTGGTGACGTCGGTGTTCGTGTTGGCCAGCAGGACGATCGGGAACTCCAGGCCCTTGGCGGCGTGGATCGTCATGAGGCGCACGAGGTCGTCGCTCTCCTCCGAGACGCTGGCCTCGGCCTCCCCCACCTCCTGATCCTCCTGCCGGCCGAGCCAGCGGGTGAACGCGCGCAGGCCGCCTCCGCCGGAGACGGTGAACGCGCGGGCCTGGTCGGCGACCTTCAGGACGTTGGCCGCGACCTGGGCGTCGCCGCCGCGCGCGAGAGCGAGCTCGACGAAGCCGGCCGCTTCGATCGCGCGGCGGACGAGTTCGGCCAGCGACAGCCCGCGGCGCTGGCGGTGCAGGTCGCCGATGGCCGCGAGCGCCTCGACGACGGACGCGGGTTCGGTGACCGTGGCGAAGCGGTAGTCGATGCGCCCGCCGGCCGCGACGCTGTAGGCGAGCAGGTCGTCGTCGGAGCAGCCGAACGCGCGCGAGCGCAGCGTGGCCACGATGCTCAGCGTGTCGGTGGGGTCGTCGATCGCCCGGAGCAGGGAGATGAGCTCGGCAACCTCGGGAGCGCCGAAGAACGCGCCGCGCGTCTCAGCGCGATGCGGGATGTCGCGTGCGGTGAGCGCGTCGACGTAGAGCTCGATGCCGGTGCGGGCGGGCAGCAGGATCACGCAGTCGCGCCAGCTCGCGGCGCGCTCCTGGCCGGTGACCGGGTCGCAGACCGTCCACGGCTGCGTGCGCACGGCCTGCTCGAGGACGGCCGCCAGACGCTCGGCCTCCTGCTCGCGGACCGCGTCGGCGGTCACCGCTTCCCCGTCGCCGTGGACGACGACCACGGAGGCCCGTTCGCCGATCCCGGGGCGCACCGCCAGCAGCGGTACGTGGGCCGGCTGGACGCCGTACTCGCCGGCTCCGAAGGCGGACGCGAAGACGTCGTTGACCCAGTCGAGCACCCCGGCGGTCGAGCGGAAGTTCTGCTGGATGAGCGCCTGCCCATCCTTCATCGCGCCGAACTTCACCTTGTCGTAGATCGCGATGTCCGCGCGGCGGAAGCGGTAGATCGACTGCTTGGGGTCTCCGACGACGACCAGGCGCCCGGGCTCGGGGATCCCGTCCCCGTCGACGTCGGTCAGGAGCATCGCGAGCTCGGCCTGGACCGGATCGGTGTCCTGGAACTCGTCGATGAGCACGCAGGAGTAGCGGTGGTGGAAGTAGGCGCGGACCTCAGGGTTGCGCAACAGGTCGCGGGCCCAGACGAGCAGGTCGTCGAAGTCCGCAACGCCGTCGGCGCGGCGGCGCTCGGCGTAGCGGTCGACGAACTCCTCGACCAGGGGGACGACGTCGGCGATGACCTCGTCGCGCAGGCAGCCGGCGAAGCCCTTGACCGCGTCGCCGAGCGCCTCGGCGGCGGTCCGCACCGCGGCCAGCGACGTGTCTGAGCTCCACCGGCCCTTCGCGCCCGCGCCCTTCTTCACCCAGGGTGGGTTGAACAGCGCGCGCCGTTCGAGCTCTGTCAGGTCATCGCGGTCCGCGAGCGTCGCCTCAACCCAACCGATCAGCCGCTCGGCCTGCTTGAAGGCCGGATCGTTCTCGGGGTCAATGCACTCCCCGAGCCCGGCGCGCAGCGCCTCGGCCGCGCTCTCGAGCTCGGTGAGGAAGGCGTCGACGTCGGGCTTGGGGTCGTCGGGCAGCGCGACCGGGAGCGCTGCGCGCTGGGCGTGCAGCACCTCGGCCAGGGCGCGCAGGTGCGTCGTGTCGAAGCCGCGACGTACGGCACGGCGCAGCGGCGCGGCCTCGTGGGCGAGCTGCTCGTCGAGCCACGCGTCGTAGACCTCCGCGAACAGGACGCTGGCCGCCACGTCGTCGAGGACGCGCAGGCCCGGGTCGACCGGCGACTCGACCGGCCGCTCGCGCAGCAGGCTCGTCGCGAACGCGTGGATCGTTTCGATGCGGGCGCGGTAGAGACCCTCCAGGGCCTTGGCCAGGCGCTCGCGCTCCTGCTCCTGCGTCGCCTGCGTCTGCGCGCTCTCGAGCTCCTCACGGACGCGTGCGGCAAGCTCGGTCGCAGCCTTCTCGGTGAAGGTGATGACAACCAGGTCGTCGACGGTCGCGTGGCCGATGCGCAGGATCTCGACGAGCCGCGCGACCAGGACGGTCGTCTTGCCGGTGCCCGCGCCGGCCTCGACGAGCAGGCTCTCGTCGAGGGAGGTGCGTATCCGTTCACGCGCCTGGGCGTCGATGAGCTCGATCATGCGATGTCCTGCTTGCGGGCGTCGACGCGGACGGCGTGCGGGTCGGCGGCCTTGCGCTTGCGAAAGCGCTCGCGCCGCTTGTCGCACACGCTGTCGAACTCGCAGAAGCCGCAGTTCCTGTCCGACGGCTCGGCGTGGAAGTCGCCGCCGCGCATCCCGGTGTCGAGCTCGGTGAGCACGCGGTCGAGGTCCTCCCGCCGGGCGGCAAGGCCGTCGCCGGTGAAGCGGACGCGCTTGAACTCGCCCTTGCGCGTGGCGTAGAAGTACTGCGCCTCACCGACGTCGGGAGCGAGGCCGAGCGCTTCGGCGGCAGCCAGGAGGTAGATCGGGAGCTGCAGTGCCATGCCGCCGTCGAGCGCGTTCTCCTTTCCCCAGGCCTTGCCGGTCTTGTAGTCGATGACGCGGAACGCGGCCGGCACGGCGCGGTAGTCGATGCGGTCGGCGCGCCCGGCCACCTCGATCGCGCCGCCCCCGGGCAGCTCGATGCGGAGTGGTTCGTCCCGAGCGAGCGGACCGTCGGCGCCGCCGTAGGGGTTGGGGCCGAAGCGCACCTCGTAGTCGGCCTGGTCGAAGTCGTGGGCGCGCTCGTCGGCCAGCTCGTGCTCGAACCAGCGCTCGATGTCCTCGCGGATCGCTGCGCGGTCACCGGCCCAGAGGACCGGATGGCCGGTCAGGCCGTCGGCCCGGGCGCGGTCGAGCTCCTCCTCGGCGATCAACGCCAGGATCGGACCGTCGGATGGCTTGGGCGGGCGGACGGTCAACGCACGCATGAAGCGCTCGACGATCGCGTGAAAGACGCTGCCGCGGTCCATCGCCGAGATCCGCAGCAGCTCCTCGGGCTCCTCGTCGCGCTTGATGCGCAGTACCCGCCCGAGGAACCACTTCTGCGGGCACTTCGCGTAGGCCTCCAAGCTCGTTGGCGAGAATGGTCGCGCGAAGGCGCGGTGGCCGTCGAGGTGCTGCGCGCCTGCGAATGAGAGGACGCCGTCGTACGGCCCGTAGGTGGCGGCCCAGTGCGCGTCCTCGGCGCTCTTGACGCGGTCGTAGCGCGGCATACGACGCCGCAACAGCTCGACGCCGAGCGGCGTGCCGTCCTCGAGCAGGCTGCGGAGGTAGCCGAGCTCGGTGAGTGCCTCCCGTGCGTCGGTCGCAGTCAGACGGCCGGCGGGGACGCGACGGCCGAGCTCGGAGGCGGCGCGCTCGAACTCCCCGACTCGAACCGGCCGACCGGCGCGCTGTGAGGCGGCGTCGAGCAAGAAGGTGGAGGCGAGGACGGGGCGGGTCTCACCGTCCTGCGTGCGCGGGACGCTGAGCTGCAGTTCACGGTCGGCAGCGGCGGTGATGAGCGCGAACTGCAGCGGCTCGGGATCGGCGCCGTGGGCACGGAGCGGCAGCGACCAGCCGTGCTTCGCGTTGAGCGCCTCGCGCTCATCGTCGAGCAGCAGCGCGTCCTGACGCGGGGGCGGGGGCCAGCGGCGCTCGGCGATGCCGACAACCGCGACCGCCGTGAAGCCGAGGTGGCGGACGGTGTTCGCGTCGAGCAGCGCGACGCCGCGTACGCCGAAGGCCCCTCCTCCGCCGAGGACGTCGGCTGCGCGCAGCCCTTCCAGCGCGGCGACGACGGCCTCGCGGAAGCGCTCGAAGGGCAGCGCGTCGGAGAGCGAGTCCAGCGCGGCAAGGCCGTCGAGCGCATCGACGATGTCCTTGGCATCCGCGACGTAGGTCGTCAGCAGCGCGCGCAGCCACGCGAGGTGGTCCTGCCAGCTCGCGCGCTCGTGCCGGCTCTTGAGCTGCCCGTCGAGGTCGGCGACGAACGCCTGCAGCGCGTCGATGCGGTCGAGGCGTTCCTGCAGCCAGGACGGCGGATCCTCCGCGTAGCGCGCGGCGAGTTCGGCGCGGTAGCCAGAGAGCCGCTGCTGCCATTGGCCGGCGCCACGGACGACGCTCGCGCGGCGCGAGTCGGTGTCCCAGCCGGCGGCCGAGACCTTGCCGTAGCGCTCCCACGTCTCGCTCGGCAGGCGGGCGTCGGCCAGGAAGGTCATCACCGTCGCGCGCTCGAGATCGCCGTCGACGAGGTCGAGCAGCGCGGCGACCCGCCGACCGAGCGGGCGCTCGGTCAGCGGCGTTCCCTCGTGGAGGTACACCGGGATGCCGGCCTCGCGGAACGCGGCTTCGAGCAGCGGACGGTAGGGCTCGCTGTGGCGGTAGACGACGGCCATCTCGTGAAAGGGGACGCTGCTGTCGGCCCAGCGCAGGCAGGCGCGGACGGTCTCGGCGACCTCTCGCGTGGGGTCAGGCGCGGACACGAGATGCGGCTGCGGCTGCTCGGCCGGCTCGTCGAGCGCAGTCCGGGTCGCACCGTGCGCGTCGGCCCAGGCGGTGAGCTCGTGAGTGACTGGGTCGTCGCCAGGCGGGAGCATCAACGTGATGCGCACGCGCTTCGCGAGAAGTCCGAGGGCCTGGAGCAGGAGCGGCGTCGGCTGCCACACCCCGTAGAGCAGAAGCTGGTCGGCACCGAGCGCGTCCGCGTCCGCGGCGGTGAGGCCGTCCTCGCTTGAGTAGAAGCCCGCGCGGCGCTGCTCGTGGTCGGCGTAGAGCTCTGCAAGCGCTGCAAGCTTCGTGGTCGGGTCGGGCTCGGACGCCACCGCCTCGGCGAACGTTGCGGCGCTGACGCCGGCGGTCCTCAGATCGCGAAGGGTGCGCAGGAGCACCGACGGGAACCCCGGCATCGCCCCAACCGGCTGGAAGTAGCCCTCGGCGTCCAGCGCCACCTGGTGGGCGAGGATGCGGTCGGCCAAGAACGGGAGCGGGCGTCGTCCCGCAGCGATCAGGTTCGACTGTCCGAGGCGCAGACCAAGCTCGCCGACCGTGATGAACCGGACGTTCAGGTGGCCGCCGGTGATCTCCGCGATGCGACGCCGCAGATGGGGACGCAGGAGCGTGCCGCCGACGAGGACCGGCAGTGGCGCCAGGGGATCACGGGCGCGCGCCGCCACCACCTCATCGGCGAGACGCTGCTCCAGCGCACGGCGGGAACCAGTCAAGACTTCGATGCTGGTCATGACGAGTTGCTCATCGGGAGGGGGGAGTCCTACCTGAAGCGAGGCCGTCAGCGGACCGATCGTCCTGCAGTTCGTGCATGACCGACCAGATTCGCCCATACCGGTGCGCGCGGTCGTGGCCTTGGGCGGGCGGCGACCTCGCTCTTGAAGCTCGGGGAGTCGATCGCCGCAGCCCGGGTGGCGAGCTCCGCCGCGAGCGTTGCCAACGGGACGCTCGTGCGGAAGCGGTAGTCGCGCTGCGGCGTCTCGGTCGGAGCCGGCGCGTGGGTGCGCGCGCAGAACGCCTCGAGATCCTCGCGCACGCGAGCGCGGACGAGCGCATGCCCGGGGCACTGCCGGTCGGCGACGATGGAGAGAAAGCCCGAGGGCGTGAAGAGCCACATGACCGGTGGGTCGCGCGTCGCAGTGCGGATCTGACAGACCGGCTCAGTAGATCTCGAGCCAGACGACCGCGTAGCCCACGGACGTCGGCAGGCCGGCGACCGAGGACTCGTCTCGCAACGTCCCCGGCGCCCGGCAGGGGCGCAAGAGGTCGCGGTGACGGAGCTCCGCGGTGAAGAAGCCGATGTCGACGTCGATCACCCGTCTGCCGCGCAGGCGCGCCCGCGGTCCTCTCAGCCAATCGTGGCGGGAAGTACCGAGCACTGGGGCCTCAGCTGGAACGCGGACCCGCGCCGCAGACGGGGATCAGTTCGCTGCTGTTCGCTGGCGCTGTTGCCCTTGTGTTGCCCTCTGTGTTGCCCTCGGCCGTCAAAACCTTCTTCGCGGCGGGCGCCTGAATCACAGAAACCTTCACGTTACCGGGGATTTCTCTCCAAGCCGACGAGCGGATTCGAACCGCTGACCCCTTCATTACGAGTGAAGTGCTCTACCAGCTGAGCTACGTCGGCGCGAATGCGCGAGTTTACGTGCTCTTCTGCGGACTCCCGGGGCGCGAGGCGCTGCGGACGCGGCCGCCCCTCACCGTCG
>JAABUK010001801.1_pt1 | contig 40143 bp, 30 predicted proteins | sample 5559141 | NCBI WGS metagenome assembly JAABUK01 (sample SAMN10711869, study PRJNA513367) | rock metagenome | isolation source: Antarctica rocks | place: Antarctica: Victoria Land, Pudding Butte nord | collected 2016-01-03 | reverse complement strand
TGTGGTTGTCGAAGAGGGGGACGAGGGGGGGGTCGCCGGGCTTCTTCCGGTAGTTCTCGAAGCCGTTCTGGCGGGCGTAGACTTCCAGGATGCGGAGGAAGGCGAGGATCTGGTAGCGGTCGCGGCCGAGCTTGAACATCCGCTCGGCGACCCAGCGGTCGGCCTCGAACTCCTGCTTCTCCAGGTAGCCGCCGGGGATCGGCAGGGCGTAGAAGAGGGCGACGGTGCCGACGTCGAACATCTTCTTGACCTCGGGGTCCTTCAGGTCGATGACGGCGTGGGCGAGGTCGACGTGCGCCATCTCGTGGGCGAGGATGAATTCGAGCGCGTAATCCTCGTCCTCGCCGATCTGGTCGAATAGACCCTTGCACACGTAGACATACCCGCCGGGGTGCGAGAAGGCGTTGAGGTGCGGGCAGTCGAGGACCGTGAAGGTGTACTCGACGTCCTTCCGGGCGACCGTCTTGAGCAGGGGCTTGGCCGCGTCCTGCATCCGCCTGGGGAGCTTGCCGACCTCCAGCCTCGGGTGGAAGTGGAGGACCATCTCGTGCAGGGCCGCGCCGAGCTGCCGCTCGTCCTCGGCCGTCAGCTTCTCCAGGTCCCAGACCTTCGTCCGAGCGGGGGTCTCCCAGAACGGGTCGATCGCCGGGGGCCGCGCCGCGACCGGCTCGGGCGCCGGCCTCGGCTCGGGCCGGGAGGGCGGCGGCGCGAGTGCGGGTGCCGGCTCGGGCTTGAGGGCGATGGCCGGGGGCGCGGTCCTTGGGGGCTCGGGCTTCGGCGCGGGGTCGGTCTTGGCCTCGGGCGGGTCCGCCAGGACGGCCCGGCGCGGCAGGGACGCCCGGTAGGCTTCGCCCTCGCGGGCGACGACCCAGGCCGAGGCCCCGGCGTAGGCCAGCAGGAGGGCGGCGGCGACTCCGTAACGGATCGGCAGGGCGGGGTTGGCCTGGCTCATCGGTTTTGGGCCCCCGGCGGGGCGACGATCTTGCGGACCTCGTCGAGGGCGGCGTAGAGGTCGACGTAGAGGGTGCGTTCGTCCTCGGACTCGGGGTTGGCGTCGGCGAAGCGGAGGTTGTGCTCGAGCATGAACTTGCGGAGGTCGTTGACGTTCTTCCCCTGGTAGCGGTCCATCGCGGCCATGATGGACTGGCTCTTGTGGGTCTTCATCAGCTCGGTCGCCTTCTCCATCTCGCGGAGCCGGGTCTTCGCCTCGCGGTAGCGGGTGTCGGTCGTCGGGATCCCGGCCTCGGCGTATTCGCGCTCCAGGCGGTTGGTCAGGTCGGTGACGGCGGCCTTGTAGCGGTCGATCGTCGGGTTGGTGATCTTGCCGTCGATCATCTGGTCCATCGCCTCGTCGATCGCCCGCTCGTATTCCTTGAGGGCGGAGGCGTACGGGTCCTGCTGGAATGCGGGCGGCCACTTCCCCTTGCCCCGGGCGGTGAGCCTCTGGAGCGAGAAGATCAGGCCCTTCTGGTCGAGCTTGAAGGGGATCCGGCGGATCATCTCGCGGGGGATCGCCACCGGGGCCGTTCGCAACGAGGCCTCCTGGATGCCCGGGTCGTTGAGCTGGTCGAAGATCGCGTTGAGGGCGCTGCCGCGGAAGACGTCGAGCCGCTCGGGGTGGTCGCGGATCCGCTCGACGATCGCGTTGTAGCCGGCCTGCTCCTTGGCCATCCGCTGGCGGACGAGCTTGGCGTAGTTGTCGCGGTCGGCCCGGAGGACCTGCTGGATATACGTGTCGCCCCTGATGTTGGCGTCGACGGTGATCGAGTAGCCGATCGCCGTGTTCCGGTTGAACTCGCCCATCCCCCAGGCCGCCACGCCGACGCCCCGGAGGTAGTCCCCCGGCGCCGTCGACCCGGCGCCGATGTACTGGGCCTCCGCCAGGCTCGCCGACGCCGCCAGGGCGATCAGGGCGATCGGGCCGACCTTCCGAAACTCCGTCCCTTTCGCGGTCATTTGACGTGCTCCAGGATCCAGTGGTGGAAGAATTGGCCGTGCCCGGCCGGGTTCGCGGCCTGCTTGGCCCAGGCCTCGTAGATCGGCGGGCGGTTGGCGTTGACGTAGGCGTTGCGAACGTTGGTGGTCTTGATCTGGTAGCGCTTCTGCCAGAGCTTGTAGTCCGGGCTGTGGCCGGTCCCGACGCGGCTCGCGTCGAGGTGGACGACGCAGTAGACGTAGGTGTAGATGTGGAGCTTGCCCGCGATCGGCCGGGGGTCGATGTAGTGGAGGAATTCGATCCATTCGACCACGCCGAGGTAGCCGGGGCCTTCCTGGTCCTTGACGATCCGCATCTTCAGGAGCGCCGGGTACTCTCCGAGGGCGAGCGAGTCGTCGTTCAGCTTCCGCCGGAGCTCGCCGGCCAGCTCGCGGGCGAGGACGACCTGGAAGGGGACGTCCTTGACGAGGTCCTGGTAAGCCCCCTCGTGGCCCCGGACCTTGAGCCCCCTCCTCGGTCCCTGGCGGTCTTCGAGGTCGGTGCTGACGTGGATCGGGTCGGCCGGCGAGACGACCTCGCCGACGTGGCCCTCGGGATTGGCGACGATCTGGGCGAGCGTCAGGTTGGCGACGACCTGGCCGTCCTTCGGCGCGGCCTTCGGGGGCTCGGCGGGCCCCTCGTCGGCGGGCGGGGCCTCGGGCTTCCCGGCGAGGTCGGGGGCCCCGGACACGTCCCCAGCCGGGGGCTCGGCGACCTGGGGCGGGGTCGTGATCGGCGGGGGGACGTCGACCGGAGGGGCCGGGGGCCGGAACCCCGGCCCCTTGGGCGGGGCCGGGTTCGAGGGCCCCGGGGTCGGGGGCGTCGTGCCGGGCGGCTTCGCCGGGCCCTCGGATTTCGGAATCCGAAGGGTCGGGGCCGACGCGCCGGGCTTCAGGGCGGTCGCCAGCTGGATGGGCGGCAGCTCGGTCGGCGGGTTGGCGGAGGGCCGGAGCGCCAGGACGACCCCGAGCAGGAGCGCGGCGACGACCCCGCCCCCGGCGATCACCCAGGGCCAGGGCGAGTGGTGGGCCGGCTCGTCGTCCGTCAGGTCGTCGACGGCCATCGGCCCGCCCGACCCGGCGGGGCCCGGTATCGCCTCCAGCTTCATCGTCCGATTCGCCCTCCGCGGGTCGATCGGGTAGCCCCCGGAGTCCTGGAGCGACTCGATCTTGACCGTCCGGTTCGCCAAGGGGCCTGGGGCCTCCATCTTGACCGTCCGGTTCGACCGATCCGGGGCGGCGGGGGCGGGTCCTGGCGAGTCCGGGCCGGGCCGGGCGTCGAGCTTCATCGTCGTCCGGTTCGCCCGGGCGGTGGCCGAGGCGGCGGCCGACGGCTGGTGGTCGGAGAAGGGGATCTCCACCGAGCCCGACGGCGACTCGGCACCGGCCGGGTCGACCCGGACCAGGCTCCGGCCGTCCTGCGTGATCCGGAACGGCGCCCCGCAGGCCCGGCACTTCGACCGCTTCCCCTTCAGGTGCTCCAGCCCCTCGGGCATCGCGAAGCCGACCCCGCAGGTCGGGCAGACCTGCCGGTCGGCCGGGGCCTTCGCCGCGCCCGCCCTGGCCAGCGCGGCGACGAGCGCGGCGGCGAACGCGGTGCAATTGGCGTAGCGCTCGGCGGGCTTCTTGGCCAGGCCCTTGAAGACGACCCGGGCGATCGCCGGGGCGGCGGGCTCGGGCAATTCTCCCATCGGCGGCGCGTCCTGGGTCGTCTGCCGGACGAGGATCGCCGTGGCCGTCTCGCCGGTGAACGGCTTCCGGCCGCAAAGAATCTCGTAGGCCGTCGCCGCCAGGGCGTACTGGTCGACCCGGCCGTCGAAGGCGTCGCCCATGATCAGCTCGGGCGCCATGTACTCCGGCGTCCCCAAGACGATCCCGATCCCCGTCCTCCCCGAGGGGGCCCGCTTGCCGGCCGTGGCCTCGACGTCGGAGAGGACCTTGGCCACGCCGAAGTCGCTGAGGTAGGCGTGGCCGTGGGCGTCGAAGAGGATGTTGGCCGGCTTCACGTCGCGGTGGATGTACCCCTTGCCGTGGATGAAGTCGAGCGCCGCGGCCATCCCCGGCAGCCAGCTCGCCAGCGAACCCGGCGAGGCGGGCAGGGGGCGGCCCTCGCGGCCGTAATCGAGCCGCTCGTCCAGGGTCCCGCCGGAGAGGTACTGCATCACCGCGAAGGGAAGTCCCTCGTGCTCGCCGACGTCGCTGACCTTGACGATCTGCGGGTGCGAGAGCTTGACCAGCGAGCGGATCTCGAGCGCGAAGCGGCGGGCGAACTCCGGGTCGTCGACCATCGACCGCCGGGGGGCCTTGACCACCACCTCGGCGTCGAGGTTGCGGTCCCAGACCTTGTAGACGAACCCCATCCCGCCCTCGCCGAGCTTGGCATCGACGCGGTAACGCCCGCCCGAGAGCGTCCGCCCGACCCAGTCGCTCGAATCGTCGGACATCGCACCGCCCCCGGTTCGCGGGACCGCCGCAGGCACCGACCCGGTCGAGGGCCCGGACCCAGCCCGCCACTAAAAAGGTCGCGCGTCGACCCCGGCCCCCGCCCCGGCGACCTCGGCCGAAGGGGAGGACTCATCCCCGCCCGCCAATTTATCCAATGGGTGGACTCGATGCAAAACAAATATCCGGCCGACCCGATCCGGCCCAATCCGGCCGATTTTCCGAAAAACCCGGTTAATCGCCCCCCGAAAATCACGATCTTTAAGGATAGACGGCGGAACCCGGACCAACACCCGAGAAGTCGGAGCAACCCGCGATGGCGACCGAACGGCAGATCGAGGCGAATCGGCGGAACGCGGCGAGGAGCACCGGGCCGAGGACCGAGGAAGGCAAGGCCCGGAGCCGCGCCAACGCCACGACCCACGGCCTCAGCGGCGAATCGGCCGCCGTCGAGGCCCGACGCTCCGAGGCTTTCGAGGGCCGTCGGGCCCTCTGGGCCGCCGAGCGAAAACCCGTCGGCGCATCCGCGAACTGGTCCCTCGACCGGGCCGTCGCCGCCTCCTTGCGGATCGAAGGATGCGAGCGGGCGATGGACGACCTCGTCGACGCCACCCGCCGGCGGGCCTCGCTCGGCTGGGACGAGGCTCGCGACGCCGAGGCCTCCGAAGCCTACGCCAGGCTCGGCCGCGACCCGGTCCGGGCCGCCAGGCGGCTCCGCACGACCCTCGCCGGGGCCGTCCTCCTGCTCGACGCCTGGACCGGCCTCGGCCAGGCCCTGCTCGCCGAAGGCGACTGGACCGACGCCGAAGCCTCGAAGGCGCTCGACCTCCTCGGCGCCGCGCCCGACCTCCGCAAGGGGCGGACGGCGGTCGACCCGCCCGAAGGGGTCGCCCGACCCGCCTTCCGCCGGGCGCTGGTCGCCGAGGAGGTCGCTCGGCTGGAGGACCTGATCGCCGAGTCGCTGGTCCCGCTCGACGAGGGCGACCGCGAACGCGAGGCGGCCGGCGACCTCGCCCTCCTCTCGAAGCCCGGCCGGCTCCTGGCCCGCTACGAGCGCGAAGCCTGGAGGCGCTACCGCGAGTCGATCGCCGAGCTGGAAGCCCCGACCGCCCGGCCCGTCCCGGCCCCGGACCCGAACCCGGTCGTCGTCTCGCCCCCGGTCGCCCCGTCCCCCCGACCCTGCTCCGTCGAGCCCCCGGCGACGACGTTCGAGGAGGAGCGCCGGGCCGTCCAGGCCCTCGCCGCGCCCTTCCGCAAGCAGGCCGAGGCCGAGGGGTTCCCCACCTTCGACGACGACGAGGACGACGATTCGGCCTGGCTGGAAGAACTGGAGCGACGGCTCGACGGAACGAACCCAATTTCGGACCCCGAGCCCGCCGTCGCGTGACCGCCTGGTCGCCGCCTCGGTGGACCGCGGGCTGAAGCCTGCCCTACGTCCTGTGGTCCGGGCGAACCTCGATCATGGTCCGAAGCCCACCCGGCCCAGCCTGGCCGACCCGGGGTCGCCCTTGCGTTCGGGGTGCCGGGTGCGGATCATGGTCGGATCATCCGCTCGCGCCCGCAACGTCCCGGAGGTCTCGATGCGACCGGCCCCTCGCCGCGTTCTGGCTCTCGCGCTCCTGTGTCCCTGGGCCTCGACCGCCCTCGCCCAGCAAGGCCCGGCCCCGAAGCTCGTCGCCGAGACCGAGGCGAAGACCCCGGCCGAGGAGCGGGCGGGGTTCCACCTGCCCGAGGGGTTCGTGATGGAGCTGGTCGCCTCCGAGCCCGAGATCAACAAGCCGATGAACATCGCCTTCGACGACCGGGGCAGGCTCTGGGTCACCTCGACCGTCGAATATCCCTATCCCGCCAAGGAAGGGACCACCCCCCGCGACCGCGTCGTGATCCTCGGCGACTTCGCCGACGACGGCAAGGCCCGCTCCGTCTCGACCTTCGCCACCGGCCTGAACATCCCGATCGGCCTCATGCCGATCGGCCGGGGCGACTCGGCCCTCGTCCACGACATCCCCAACATCCGCCGGTTCACCGACACCGACGGCGACGGCAAGGCCGACAAGGTCGAGCCGGCCTATGAGAAATACGGCTTCCGCGACACCCACGGGATGACCAACGCCTTCTCCTGGGGCTTCGACGGCTGGATCTACGCCTGCCACGGCTTCAGCAACGAGTCGAAGGTCCAAGGGTCCGACGGCAAGCCGATCGTCATGTCCTCGGGCAACGTCTACCGGATGCGGCCCGACGGCTCGCACGCCGAATATTACTCGCACGGGCAGGTCAACCCGTTCGGCCTCGCGTTCGACCCGCTGGGCAACCTCTACTCGTGCGACTGCCACAGCAAGCCGCTCTATCAGCTCCTCCGGGGGGCCTATTACCCGAGCTTCGGCAGGCCGGACGACGGCCTCGGCTTCGGCCCGACGATGATCAACCACGACCACGGCTCGACCGGGATCGGCGGGATCGCCTACTACGCGGCCGACCACTTCCCCGAAGCGTATCGCGACACGATCTTCATCGGCAACGTCGTCACCAGCCGGATCAACCACGACCAAGTTGCCTTCCACGGCTCGTCGCCGGACGCCGTCGAGCAGCCCGACTTCGTGGTCAGCGACGACCCGTGGTTCCGCCCGGTCGACATCGAGCTGGGCCCCGACGGGGCGCTCTACGTGGCCGACTTTTACAACCGGATCATCGGCCATTACGAGGTCCCGCTGACCCACCCCGGGCGTGACCGCGAGCGCGGGCGGATCTGGCGGATCGTCTACAAGGGCAAGGACGGCAAGGGCCCCGCCCCGAAGGCCCCGAGGGCCGACGAGTCGCTGGCGAGCGTGGCCGAGCTGGTCGAGGACCTGAATCACCCGAACTTCGCGGTGCGGACGGTGGCGACGAATCAACTGGTGAGCCGGGGGGCCGAGGCGATCGGGCCCTTGATGGCGGCGGTCGGGTCCGGCTCGCCGGTCCCGCGGAAGGTCCACGGGCTCTGGGCGCTCCAGAGGCTCGGGGCCTTGCCGCGCCCGGTCCTGGAGTCGGCCGCGAAGGACGCCGACGAGGCGGTCCGGGTCCACGCCCTGCGGATCGTCGCCGACCGGCCGACCTGGGATGACCGGGACAAGGGGCTCGCGCTGGCGGGGCTGAACGACGCCGGCCCGAAGGTCCGCCGGGCCTCGGCCGAGGCGCTCGGCCTGCACCCGGCCTCCGACCAGGTCCGGCCGCTGATCGCCTGCCTCCGAGCGGACGACCCGGCCGACAGCCACCTCAAGCACGTCGCCCGGATCGCCCTGCGCGACCAGCTCATCCCGTCCGAGTCCTGGGGCCAGCTCACGGGCCTGGATGAGGCCGACCTCGCGGTGATCGCCGACGTGGCCCTGGGGGTCCCCTCGGCGGAGTCGGCCGGCTTCCTGTTCGCCAGGCTGATTGACCGGGGGCTGAAACTGCCGCTGGGTCTCCGGGTCAAGTTCGCCCACCACGTCGCCCGCCATGGCGACCCGAAGTTCCAGGTGGCGATGCTCGAAGCGATCGGCGGCCTCGCGAAGGGGCCGAAGGAGCAGGTCGCGCTCATCAAGGCGATCGAGCAAGGGGCCCAGGAGCGCGGGGCGAAGCTCGGCCCCGAGGCTCGCGGGCTGGCCTCCCAGGTCGCCCTGGCCCTGATCGAGTCGGCCGACGACGAAGATGCCCAGGCCGGCGCCGCGCTGGCCGGGTCGATGAAGCTGGAAGCGACCCGCGCCGCCCTCGCCGCGATCGTCGACCGGAAGCACGTCCCGGCCCCCCGGCGGGGCTCGGCGATGACCGCCCTGGTGGCGATCGACCCGGCCGGGTCGACGAGCCCGCTCGGGCGGATCGTCCGCGACCCGTTCGAGCCGGTCGAGGCCCGCGAATCGGCCGGGACGCTCCTGGCCGCCTCGGGCAAGGCCGAGGCCCGCGCCCTCCTGATCGAGGCGATCGCCACCGCCCCCGCCCGCTTGCAAACCAGCATCGCGACCGGCCTGGCCCAGAACCGCGACGGGGCCGAGGCGCTGCTCGCGGCCGTCGGGGCGGGCAAGGCGTCGGCCCGGCCGCTCCAGGAGCGGGGGGTGGTCGTCCGGCTCGAAGCGAGCGGCCTGCCCGACCTCAAGCCCCGGCTCGAAGCCCTCCTGAAGGACCTCCCCCCGGCCGACCAGCGGGTCCTGGAACTGATCGAGAAGCGGAAGGCCGGTTTCCTGGCCCTGGCGAAGGCCGACGGCTCGCGAGGGGCGTCGATCTTCGCCAAGAACTGCGCGGCCTGCCACCAGATCGAGGGCCAGGGGGCGCGGGTCGGCCCGCAGCTCGACGGCGTCGGCCTCCGGGGGCTCGACCGGCTCCTGGAAGACACGCTCGACCCGAACCGCAACGTCGACCAGGCGTTCCGAGTCACGACGCTTGCCCTGAACGACGGCCGGACCGCCTCCGGCCTGCTCCTGAGGCAGGACGGCGAGGTCCTGGTCCTGGCCGACGCCCAAGGCAAGGACGTCCGCATCCCCGCCGCCAGCGTCGAGGACCGTAAGCTTTCCCAGCTCTCCCCGATGCCCGCCAACCTCGCCGAGCAGATCGACGAGTCCGACTTCTCCGAGCTGATCGCCTACCTCCTCTCGCGCCGGCCCGCATTGAAGAAGGACTGAGGACTGAGGACTCGGGGCTGAGGACTCGGTCTACCCTGGTCGATCGGCGTTCGGTTAACCTACAACCATGAGGACCGGCGATCCCGGGCGAAGCTCGCCCGACCGCCGGTCCTTTCCCGTAGGGCAGGACTGGTCCTGCCGATCTCGCGTGGATCGGCAGGACCAGTCCTGCCCTACGAAAATCCGTCGAGCCCGCAAGAGACTGAGTCCTGAGTCCTGAGTCCTGTTCCGCCAGTCCCTCGGGACGCGAAGGGAGTTTCCGTTGCACCGCACCGAGGACGTCCTGTCCACGCTCGGCATGATCCGTCAGCACAAGCTCGACGTCCGCACCGTCACGATGGGAATCGACCTACATCCTTGCGCCTCGCCCGACCTCGGGGTGCTTTGCTCGAGGATTCGCGAGCGGCTGATCCGTTACGCCGGGCGACTGCGGGCGGTTTGCCTGGAGGTCGAGGGGCGGTACGGGATCCCGATCGTCAACCGGCGGATCGCGGTCAGCCCGATCGCCACGGTCGCCGCGAGCCACTCGGCCGAAGGGTATCTGGCCGTCGCCAGGACGCTGGATTCGGTCGCCGCGGAGGTCGGGGTCGACCTCGTTGGCGGGTTCACCGCGCTGGTCCAGAAAGGCTGGACCGACGGCGACCGTCGTCTGATCGAGACCCTGCCGGAGGTGTTGTCGACGACCTCGCGGGTCTGCGCCTCGGTCAACGTCGGCACGACGGCGGCGGGGATCAACATGGACGCGATCCTCGCCCTCGGCGGGGTCCTGGTCGACACCGCCCAGCGGACCAAGGACCACGACGGCTTCGGGTGCGCCAAGCTCGTGATCTTCGCCAACGCGCCGAACGATAATCCATTCATGGCCGGTGCGTTCCACGGCTCGGGCGAGCCGGATTGCGTGATCAACATCGGCGTCAGCGGCCCCGGCGTGGTCAAGGCGGCCGTCGAGGACCTGGTCAATCACGCGCCGAAGAACCCGACGCTCGGCGAGATCGCCGAGGTGATCAAGTCGACCGCCTTCCGCGTCACCAGGGTCGGCGAGCTGATCGGTCGCGAGGTCGCCTCGCGGCTGGGCGTGGCGTTCGGGATCGTCGACCTCTCGCTCGCGCCGACGCCGCAGGTCGGCGATAGCGTGGGCGAGATCCTCCAGGCGATGGGCGTGGTCCGGCTCGGCGCGCCGGGCACGACCGCGGCTCTGGCCTTGCTCAACGACGCCGTGAAGAAGGGCGGGTCGTTCGCCTCGTCGTCGGTCGGCGGGCTCTCCGGCGCGTTCGTCGCGGTCAGCGAGGACTCGGCCCTGGCCGCCGCCGTCGAGCGGGGCGACCTGACCCTGGCCAAGCTCGAAGCGATGACGGCGGTCTGCTCGGTCGGCCTGGACATGATCGCCGTGCCGGGCGACACCGACGCCGAGACCCTCGCCGCCCTGATCGCCGACGAGGTGGCCATCGGCGTGATCAACCACAAGACCACGGCCGTTCGGGTGATCCCGGTCCCTGGCAAGGCCGCGGGCGAGCGGGCCGTCTTCGGCGGCCTCTTCGGCGAGATGATCATCCTGCCGATCCACGCCGCCGGAGGCTCCTCCGCCTTCGTCCACCACGGCGGCCGGATCCCCGCGCCCCTGTCGAGCCTGAGGAACTGAAGCCGGTCGGGCCCGGCCCGGTTGGTCCGAACCGGGTCGGTCGCCCCCCGGAGCGGGCTGGTCCGGTGGCCGAGTCGCCCACGTTCCCGTCGAATCCCCGGGGACGATCCCGCTTGGCCATGATGAAAATCGGAGACACGCCGTTGCCCATCCATGCAAGCCACCGGTAGACTGTGGCGATTGGATCGGTCCGATGGCCGGAGGCCTGGATTCTTCGAGCCTCGACGGCTCGGCGAGGAGATCATGCTGGCGATCTCTCCCAAGGCCCTGGGTTGGCACCTTTGCGTCCTGGGCTTCGTCGCCTGGGGCTCGGCCCCGGCGCAGGCCGGGTTCACGATCCGCGACCTCGGGGTGATCGTCTCCTCGGGGACGAGCGGGGGCGAGGCGATCAACTCCGCCGGGCAGGTTGCCGGCGTCGCCTCCAACGCGGCGGGCACGCCGGTGGCGGCGATCTTCGACGGGCCCCGTGGCATTCGGGCCGTCACGCTGCCCGCCGGGTCGGGCCAGAGCATGGCCACCGGGATCAACGCCGCCGGCACCGCCTCGGGCTCTTACCAAGACTCCAAGGGCGTCGAGCACGGCTTCACCGACTCCGGCGGGACGGTGACGACGCTCGACCCGCTGAAGGTCGGCGGCCTCTCGGGGACCTTCACCCACGCCAACGGGATCAACGGCGGCGGCACGGTGGTCGGCTACGGCGACCTCCCCTCCGGCGGGCCGATCCGCGCGTTCTACGCGACGTCGGGCGGGTCGGCCACCATCATCAACCCGCTGGGGGCCGGCGGCTTCGACAAGGCCAATGGGATCAACGACTCCGGCGTCGTGGTCGGGACCTCCGAGACCTCGCCCGGCGGGCTCCAGCACGCCTTCCTCACCGACGTCAACCACAACGCGACCGAGCTGGCTGGGCCGACGGGGCGGAACCCCTCCGGCAACTTCAACGCCAACACCTACGGCACGGCGATCGCCAACGACGGCGACGCCGTCGGCTATGGCGACGTCGGCGGCTCGGAGCACGCCTTCTACGCCTCGTCGGTGAAGGGCGTCGGGCTAGTCGACCTCGGCGTCCTGGCGGGGACCTCGTCGAGCCTGGCCGAGGGCGTCAACGACTTCGGCCTGGTCGTCGGCAAGCTTGGCGTCGGCTTCAACCCGTCCAACACCCGGGCCTTCCTCTGGGGGGCCTCGTCGGGCCTCTTCGACCTCAACGGGCTGCTCTCGACCTCCGACCAGGCGCACTGGGTGCTGACCCAGGCCAACGGGATCAACGACTCTAACCAGATCTCCGGCGTCGGCCTGCTCGACGGCGTCGCCCACGCTTTCGCCCTGACCCCCAGCACCGACGGCCCCCTCTTCGGCCCGGCCGGCTCGGTGCCGACGCCGCCGAGCCTGGTCCTCTCGGCCCTCGGCGGTGCCCTGGTGTTCGGCTGGTCGCGGCGGAAGATCAGGCGCGGGCGAATCGGGGGCCGGGCAGCCGCCTGACCAGCCGCCGCATCTCCAGGACGCTCAACGTCGCCAGGACCTGCGAGGCCGTCAGGCCGGTGGCGACGATCAGCGCGTCGACGGCGATCCCCTGGTCGTCGAGCCCGGCGAGGATCGTCCGCTCCCGCTCGGAGAGCGAGAGTTCGGCCGGGTGGCGGATCGCCGGCTCGTCGGGCCGGGCCTGGACCTCGCGGACCAGCGGCCCGAGTTCTTCGAGGATGTCCTCGACGGTCTCCACCAGCTTCGCCCCGTCGCGGATCAGCGCGTGACAGCCCCGGCTCGGCAGCGAGTCGACCGGCCCGGGGACGGCGAAGACCTCGCGGTTCTGGTCGGTCGCGTGCCCGGCGGTCGAAAGCGACCCGCTCTTCGGGGACGCCTCGACCACCACCACGCCCAGGCTCAGGCCGGAGATCACCCGGTTTCGCATCGGGAAGAGCCCGGCGAGCGGGCTTTGCCGCATCGGCGACTCGGAGATCACCGCCCCCCGGGCGGCGACCTCGTCGGCGAGCCCTTCGTGCTCGGGCGGGTAGACCTCCCCAAGGCCGTTGGCCAGGACGGCGATCGTCCGACCCCCGGCGGAGAGGGCCCCCCGGTGCGCCGCCGCGTCGATCCCCCGGGCCAGGCCGGAGACGACCGTCAGGCCGACCCTGGCCAGCGAAGCCCCCAGCCGCCCGGCGATCCGCAGGCCATAGGGGGTGCACTTCCGCGAGCCGACGATGGCGATGGCCATCTGGTCAGCCGGCTCGATCGTCCCCCGGATATAGAGCAGGCTCGGAGGGTCGGGGATGTCGCCGAGCGTCGCCGGATAGCCCGCCGAGCCCCGGACGAGGATGCGGACGCCGCGCTCGCGGCAGAGGGCCAGCTCGCCCCCGGCGTCGGACTCGCGCCGGGCCCCCGCGATCTTGCCGGCCAGGCGAGGGCCAACCCCCTGCACGTCGCGGAGGCTCGACTCCGGCGCGTCCAGCGCCTTTCCGACCGAGCCGAACCGCTCGATCAGCGCCCCGAAGGTCCTCGGCCCGACCCCCGGCACCAGCGTCAGGGCGAGCAGGTCGAACAGCTCGGGGTCGGCCTCGTCCGGCGTGGCTGTCGTCACGAGGCCCCCGATCCGCCGTCGAGCACGGCGCGAATGTCGACCTCGGACGCGCCGGTCAGCTCGACCCGTCCGATCGACCGGGGCAGGACGAAGCGGATCGCGCCCCCCCGGTTCTTCTTGTCGCGGCCCATCGCCCCGATCAGGGCGTCGGCGTCGAGCCCCGGCGCGTCGACCGGCAAGCCGAACCGAGCGAGCAAGGCGGCCAGGCGATCGGTGACCTCGGGGCCGACCCAGCCGAGCCGTTCGGCCAGCCTCGACTCCAGGACCATTCCCGCCGCCACCGCCTCGCCGTGCTGGTAGGCCCCGCCGTAGCCGGCGACGGCCTCGATCGCGTGGCCGATCGTGTGGCCGAAGTTCAGGACCGCCCGCAAGCCGGTCTCCTCGCGTTCGTCCTTCGAGACGACTTCCGCCTTCAACTCGCAGCTCCTCGCGACGATCCGCCGGGCCGAGGCCGGATCGGCCGCCGCGATCGCCGGGGCCTCGGCCTCCAGCTCTCCGAAGAAGTCGGCGTCGAGGATCACCCCGTACTTGACCACCTCGGCCAGGCCGCACCGCCATTCCCGGGCGGGCAAGGTCCGCAGGGCGTCGGTGTCGACCCAGACGCCCGAGGGCTGGTGGAACGCCCCGATGATGTTCTTGGCCCCGGGGTGGTTGATCCCGACCTTGCCGCCGACTGAGCTGTCGACCATCGCCAGGAGGCTCGTGGGGACCATCAGCAAGGGGAGGCCCCGGGCATACGTCGACGCGACGAACCCGGCGAGGTCGCCCACGACCCCGCCGCCGAAGGCGACGACGCAGGCATGGCGGTCGGCCTTCAGGGCGACGAGCCGGTCGTAGAGAGCCGAGGCTTGGCCGAGCGACTTGGTCGCCTCGCCGGGCGGCAGGACTTCCAGGCTCGACGCGATCCCCTCGGCCGCCAGCCCGTCGGCGAGGGCGGCGGCGGGACCGGCGAGGTTCGCGTCCGTCACGACCAGGGCGGCCCGGCAGCCTCGCCCCGCCCAGGTCGCTTCGAGCGCCTCGCGGGCGAACCGGGCCGCCGAGGCGGACCCTTCGCCGCTGACGACGCGGACCTCGTAAGATCGGGGGCCCAGCTCGACTCGGACGCTCGGCATCGCGGGGGACTCGGGGCCTTCGTTCGAATCGGTTCGGCGAGACGCCCAGTCTAGCGTCGAAGGCGGTCGAGCTCCAGGCCCCACGAAAGTCGGCCGGCCCGGCCCCGCGAAGGGTTGCGGTCCCGTCGGCCGAACGGCGATGATGGCCCGGCCCGGGGACTCGACCCGCCCCGAGGGCCAAGGCGGGGGACCGGACGCCGATGAGCAAGCCCATCACCAGCCCCGCGACGAGCCCGACCGTCGAGGCGATCCTCGAATGGAACCGGGGGCGCGACCCGGACCGGCTCCGACTCAAGTTCGAGCGGATGGGCCGCGACGTCTTCGCCTTCTTCCGGGGGACCGACCACCTCTTCGGCTCGGCCTGGCCGGGGCTGGAGCCGGTCGACCCGGGGCCGGACCTGTTGATCTGCGGCGACCTGCACCTGGAAAACTTCGGCGGCTACCGGACCGGGCGCGGCACCTTCGCCTTCGACGTCAACGACTTCGACGAGGCCCTGGTCGCCCCCGGCTCGCTCGACCTGGTCCGCTGCTCGACGAGCATCCTGCTGGCGGGCGAGGTCTGGGGGCTCTCGCCGATCCGGGCCTTGCGGACGGTCCTGGGCTACCTCGACCGCTACCGGGCGACGGTCCTCGAGCACGCCGGAGGGCGGCGGGGCGGCGCGGCGGCCGAGCCCGGCGACCTCGGATCGATCGAGCGGCGGCTCGGCGACTCCGCGCTGGCGACCCGGGGGCAGCGGCTCGGACGCTTCACCCGGGTCGACCGGGCCACCGGCCTCCGCGTCCTCCGCCGGGCCGGAGGCCGGCTGCCGGCGCTCGGCCCGGAGGCGAGGGCGACGGTCGTCGACGCCGTCGAGGCTTACGGCCGCGCGCTCGGCGAGCCCGACCCCTTCCGGGTCCTGGATGCCTCGGCCAGGGTCGCGGGGATCGGCAGCCTGGGTGTCGATCGGTACGTCGCCTTGGTCGAGGGCGACGGCTCGCCGGAGGGGAACCGGCTGCTCGACCTCAAGGCGGCCGGGCCGCCCTCGCTCCTCGGCTGTGCCCGGGGGCCGCAGCCTTCGTCGTGGACGAGCGAGGCCGCCCGCGTGGTCGACGCTCAGCGGAGGCTCCAGGCCGAGCCGACGGCCGGGCTCGACGTGATCGCCGTCGAGGGGCGCGATTTCCGGCTCCGCGAACTGATCCCCGACGAGAACCAGGCCGCGATCGACTCCTTCCGACGGAAGCCCGCCAGGCTCCGCCGGGCCGTCGAGCTTTCCGGCCGGCTCACCGCCCGGATGCAACTCCGGGCGGCCGGGGCCGATCGCGCCGACGAGCTCGCCCGCTGGGCCGCCTCGCCCTCGCTCGACGCCGTGCTCGCCGCCGCCGTCCGCTTCGCCGAGCGGACCCGCGAGGATTACCGGGCCTTCCGCAAGGCGAAGCTCGACCGGCCGGATTGAGTGGCGACGGCCGAAGGGCCTTGGCTCGCCTCAACCCCCCTCTTCGACCCGGCGGAGGACGGCGGCGGCGAGGTGGCCGCCGAAGCCGAGCGAGAGCTTGAGCAGGCCCCGGATCGGCAGGGCGCGGCCGACGTGCGGGGTGCCGTCGAGTTCGCAGGCCGGGTCGGGGGAGTCGAGGTTGAGGGTCGGCGGGGCGAACCCGTCGCGGACCGAGAGCGCGGAGAGGGCCAGCTCGACCGCGCCCGCGGCGCCGAGGAGGTGGCCGACCTGCGCCTTGTTGGCCGAGCAGGCCAGGCGATCGGCCAGGGGTCCGAAAGCCAGGCGGAGGGCCCGACATTCGAGCGGGTCGTTGCCCAGGGTCGCCGTGCCGTGGACGTTGACGGCGTCGACCTCGTCGGGCGCGAGGCCCGAACGCGCCAGGGCCCGGGCGATCACCCGGGCGAGTCCGGTCGGGTCGGGGTCGAGGGCCGTCTCGTGGTGGGCGTCGGAGCCGAGCGCCCCGCCGGCCAGCTCGGCATAAGGGGTCGCCCCCCTCGCCAGAGCTCCGCCGAGTCGCTCCAGGACGAGGACCGCCGCCCCCTCGCCGACGAGGAAGCCGGAACGCCCGCGATCCCAGGGCCGGACGGCCGCGCGGGGGTCGTCCCCCGGCCCGAGCTTCGCCAGGGCCTTCATCCGGCGGAAAGCCGCCAGCATCAGGGGGACGATCGAGGCGTCCGCGCCACCGGCCAGGGCGAAGTCGCAAGCTCCCCGGCGGAGCAGGTCGGCCGCGCCGAGGGCGGCGACCAGGCCCGTGGCGCAGGCGGCCACCGGCGCGACGCAAGGCCCCCGGAACCCATAGCGGGCCGCCATCGCCGAGGCCCCCGAACTCGGCCACGACCGCATCCAGGCCCCGGCCAGCGCCCGGTCCTCGGCCTCGCCCGACCGGAGGATCTCCGAGGCCCTGGCCAGGCTCCGCACGCCCCCCTTGCTCAGCCCGACCAGGACCGCCACGCGGTCCGGGTCGATCGCCCGGCCCGTCGCCCTTGCGTCGGAAAGCGCCTCGTCGGCCGCCGCCGCGAGGTACTCCAGGGCCGGCTCCGCTTCGACCCCGATCGGCGACGGCCAGGCGACCGGGAACCCCGCATGCCCCGGCTCGTCCAGCCACCGGGCCCCGGAGGCTCCTCGGCGGATCGCCGCCCAGGTCGCCTCGCGGCCGACCCCGAGGCAGGTCACCAGGCCGACGCCCGTGATGACGACCGGGTCGGCGGCGAGGCGGTCACGCGTGAGCCAGGCCGATGTCATCCTCCCCCGGGGCCCATCAACGGCCCGCCGACCCAACCGCGCCGACGGCCCTGGGGACCAGCCCGAGGTTCTCGAAGAGGGCTTGGTCGCGGTCGACGCCGGGGTTCGGGGTGGTCAGGAGCTTGTCGCCGGCGAAGATCGAGTTGGCCCCGGCGAGGAAGCAGAGGGCCTGGTCCGACTCCGACATCCCGAGCCGCCCGGCGGAAAGGCGGACCATCGACCGGGGCATCAGGATCCGAGCCGTGGCGATGGTGCGGACCATGTCCCAGATCGAGACGTTCGGCCGGTCGGCCAGCGGCGTCCCCTCAACCGCCACCAGCGCATTGATCGGCACCGATTCCGGCGGCTCGGGGAGGTTCGCCAGCGTATGGAGCAGGCCGATCCGGTCGTCGGCCGACTCGCCCATGCCGACGATCCCGCCGCAGCAGACGGTGATCCCCGCCTTGCGGACGTTGGCCAGGGTGTCGAGCCGGTCGGCATAGGTCCGGGTGCGGATGATCCGGTCGTAGAACGCCTCGGACGAGTCGAGGTTGTGGTTGTAGGCGTCGAGGCCCGCCTCCTTCATCCGCTCGGCCTGCCCCTCGGTGACCATGCCGAGGGTGGCGCAGGCCTCCAGGCCGAGGTCCTTGACGCCCCGGATCATCTCCAGGACGCGCTCGAACTGGCGGTTGTCCTTGACCTCGCGCCAGGCCGCCCCCATGCAGAACCGCGAGGCCCCCGAGTCCCTCGCCGACCGGGCCGCCGCGAGCACGGCCTCCACGTCCATCAGCGGCTCGGCCTCGACGCTCGTGTGATACCGGGCCGCCTGCGGGCAGTACCCGCAGTCTTCCGGGCACCCGCCGGTCTTGATCGACTGGAGGACGCAGACCTGCACGCTCGAAGGGTCGTGGTGGGCCCGGTGGACCCCCGCCGCCCGGTAAATCAGGTCCAGGACCGGCAGGTGATAGAGGCTCGCCACGTCGTCGAGGGTCGGTCGCACCATCTTCGCCATCTTCCGTTCGAGAGGACTGGGGACCGGGGTTTTTGTAGGGCAGGACTCGTCCTGCCGAATCTCATCAGACCGGCAGGACAAGTCCTGCCCCACGGGGGAACCGCGGCCGTCCCGAGCCCTCTCGGTCCCCCCGGTGGAACTGGCGCTCAGGCCCGCCGGGCCGACTTGCACATGGTGAAGACGGCGAGGCCGCCGATGGCGGAGGTGATCAGGTAGCCGTAGAGGCCCCAGGACTCGGCCTCCTCGCCGGGGGCCCGTTCGGGGATGTCGAAGAAGCCGTCGGTCGGCTCCTTGGCCCGCTCCTGGGCGGGGGCGGTGGCGGCGAAGGTGGCCAGGGCGAGGGGCAGGGCGAGGGCCAGTCGGGCGAGGGCGGTTCGCTTGCGAAGAGTCATCGTTAACGCTCCTTGACGGGTCGGGGTCGCCTGGGGGCCAGGGTTGTCATCGGCAGCCATTCGTCGAGCGGGCGGACTCGCTTGCGGAACGCGGCCCGGGCCATCGCCACGGCCTTCCACGCCGGCCCTCGCGAGCGGAGGTGGGCGACGTAATCGTCCAGGCCGACCGCCCAGAACCGATAGGAGAGGTCGCGGAAGACGTAGGAACCGTCGCCCCGGGGCAGGCCGAACTCGGCGAGCGGCTCGGCGTAAGCAAACGCCAGGATCGCCCGGAAGCCCGGCCCGAACAGCTCCTGCCATCGGGCCAGTCCGGCGAGGTCGTCGGTCGTCACCCAGTTTTCCCAGGGGCGACGCCCCCGAGCGTCCCGGCCGCGCTTCCCCTTCACCTCCACCACCAGGTTCGGCCCGCATCGAGGATACAATAAGAAGTCCGGATTTTTGACCCCCTCGTCCCCGAACAGCGCGCGTTTGGCCTCGTCGACCGCCACGCAGGGGACCGGGATCGAGCGGATGTACCCCTCGAAGGCCGCCTCGTAGTGGTTCGATCGGATCGCCATGACGGGCCGGTTCTCTTCTCGGTCAGGGGTTGATGATCGTCAGGGCCGAGAACGAGATCGGGGCGGGCTTCGGGCGCCGTCGAGGGGGCAGGACCGCCTCGGCGTACTCCCAGAGCTGCTCGGGGGTCTCGAAGACTTTCTCGAAGACCCAGTCCTCGTCGTACTCGCATTCGGCCGTGGTGTAGTCGCGGCAGATCTTCGGTCGGCTCAGGTAGATCCGGCAGCGGTCGTCCTTGCCGAGATACTTGCACCGGGTCATCACGACGAGGAACCACGTCCCCTTCTCGACGTAGACGAGGGTCTGGCCGTGGGCGAGGTACCAGCGGACCGCGTCGTAGTCGTCCCACCCGGTCGGGGTCTCGATCGGGAGCGAGAAGTAGCGGCAGCACTTGCCCGAGCAGTGGTCGCAGAGGCATTCGCCGGGCGGGAGTTCCGACCGCTTGAGCGTGTTTTTGCGCCGGGGTCGGGTCGGGTCGGGGATCGTCGGCGAGTTCCGGGGGGCCAAGGGGTTCGGTCCTTTGCCGAGAGGATCGGTCGCGCGGGGTCCGCCCATCGTGGGATGATAACCGGGCCGGGCGGGCCCCGCCAAGGGCCCGAGGAAATCCGCAGTCGGGACGGAGACCGGTCTCGGCCTCGGGCCCGATCCGTCGCCGGGGCGAGGCTTGCCCGGGGATCCGGGGACTGCTAGAGTCCGAGGGTCCCGGACGACTCAAGCGGCGGCGCGACGAGGGGGCCCACGATGCTCCGATTCCTCGGCGAAGGGTCGAGACTCTGCGACGGCCGGTCGCGCCGCGAGATCCTCCGCGTCGGCGGCCTCGGGCTCCTCGGCGCGGGTTTGGGGCTGCCCGGCCTGGCGCGGGGGTCGGCCCGGCCCGACCTCGCCGGCGGGTCGTTTGGCCGGGCGAAGTCGTGCATCGTCCTGTTCCTGATGGGCGGGCCGCCCCAGCAGTCGACCTGGGACCCCAAGCCCGACGCCCCGGCCGAGGTCCGGGGCGACTTCGGGCCGATCGCCACCAACGTTTCGGGCCTGGCGATCAGCAGCCTGCTCCCCCTGACGGCCCGGCAGATGGACAAGGTCTGCCTGCTCCGGGCGATGTCGACCGGCGACAACGCCCACTCGTCCAGCGGCTATTACATGCTGACCGGACGGCCGCACGCGCCCCAGAATGTCGAGAACGCCAACCCCGGCGCCCCCAACGACTCGCCGAGCCTGGGCTCGCTGGTCGGCAAGCTCGGGCCGGGGCGCGGGCCTTTGCCCGGCTCGGTCACGCTCCCGCACCGGATCTTCAACACCGACGGCAGCGTCTGGCCGGGCCAGGACGCCGGCTTCCTCGGCCGAGGGGCCGACCCCTGGCTGCTCAACGCCGCCTCGACGCCCGAAGGGTATCGCGTCCGCGAGATCGACCTGCCGGTCGACCTCGACCCCGCCCGGGTCGCCCGCCGGATGGGGCTGGTCGACGACTTTCGCAAGGGCCTCGACTCCCTCGACCGCGACCCGGCCGCGAAGGCCCTCGACGAGCACGCCCGCCGCGCCTTCGACCTCCTCCGCTCCTCCGAGGCCCGCCGAGCCTTCAAGATCGAGGACGAGCCCGAGCCGACCCGCGAGCGCTACGGCGACTCCCCCTTCGGCCGGGGCGTCCTCCTCGCCCGGAGGCTCGTCGACGCCGGCGTCCGCCTCGTCCAGGTCAACTGGCATCGGGGCGTCGACGAGCCGGCCGACAATCCCTGCTGGGACTCCCACGCCAGGGAATCGGCCAGGCTCAAGGACGTCCTCGCCCCGCCGATGGACCGCGCCTATTCCGCCCTCCTCGGAGACCTGGAGCGGCGCGGGACCCTCGACGAGACTTTGGTCGTCTGCCTGGCCGAGTTCGGCCGCTCCCCCCGGCTCGACGCCGCCGGCGGGCGGAACCACTGGGGCTCGGTCTTCTCCGTCGCCCTCGCCGGCGGCGGGATCCAGGGCGGCCAGGCGTTCGGCTCGTCCGACAAGATCGGCGCCCAGCCGAGGGAGGACCGGGTCCGGCCCGAGGACCTCGCCGCCACGATCTTCCATTGCCTGGGCCACGACCCGGAGTCGGAATACCTCGACCGCCTCGGCCGCCCCCACCCGATCAGCCGGGGCGAAGTCCTCCGGGCAATCCTCTGAATGGATCGCGTCGCGGCGAGGTTAGCCCGCCCGGCCTCGCCGCGTGTTATAGTTCAAGTGCTGAACTATTTGACTTCCAAAGTGGGCGGCCCTATCATGGCGAAGTCGGGAGCGAGGCCGGCCGGGCCGGACGCCTGGGAGATCCTGGCGCATCTCTGGCAGGTGATGTGGTCGGTCCTCGACGAGTCGGCCCCCGCCCTGGAGGCGGTCGGCCTGACGTCCAAGGCGTTCTTCCTGCTGTCGGCCGTCGAGGAGCATCCGTTCCCCGCCGAGCTGGCGCGGGCGATGCACCTGCCCCCGCCGACGGTGACTTATCTGGTCAAGCAGATGGAGGCCGGCGGCTTCCTGGAGCGGCGGGGCGAGCCCGGCGACCTCCGCAAGTTCCGGCTGGTCCTGACCGATCCGGGCCGCCGGGCGATCGCGAGCGGCCGAGAGACGCTCGGCGCGGTCTTCCAGGCCAGGTTGACGCACCTCGCGACGCGAGAGGTCGAATCGTTCGAGTGGGTCTTGGCCCGGCTGTCCGGGCCGCCCCGCGACTGATCGAACAGGGGCGGATTGGAGAAGGAAGGCCGGGCCCCCGAAGAGGGTCCCCGGCCGGGATCTCCGTCCGCACTCAGGAGTCTCCGACGATGAAGAATCTGCAAGGCAAGGTCGCCGTCGTGACCGGCGGGTCGCGGGGGATCGGCCGGGCGATCGCCGCCCGGCTCGCCTCGGACGGGGCCCTGGTCTGCGTCAACTATCGCGAGAACGCCGGCGCGGCGGCCGAGGCCGTCGGGGCGATCGAGGCGGCCGGAGGCGAGGCCTTCGCCCTCCAGGGCGACGTCGGCTCGGTCGACGAGATCGCCGGGTTCTTCGGCCGTCTCGACGCCGAGTTGACAACCAGGCGGGCCGACCATCGCTTCGACATCCTGGTCAACAATGCCGGCGTGGTCGACGGCACGACCGTCGAGGCGACGACCGAGGAGCAGTTCGACCGGGTCTTCGCCACCAACGTCAAGGGGCCGTTCTTCGTGACCCAGGCCGCCTTGCCCCGGCTCCGCGACGGCGGGCGACTCATCAACGTCTCCTCCAACCTCTCCCGCCACCCGATGGCGACCGGCCTGCCCTACTGCATGACCAAGGCGGCCCTCGACAACTTCACCGTCGGCCTGGCCGGGGTCCTCGGGCGGCGGAAGATCACCGTCAACACGCTGGCCCCCGGCCTGACCGCCACCGAGCTCAACGCCGCGATGCGGGCCCATCCGGGGGTCGAGGAACGCTTCGCCACCATGACGGCGCTGGGCCGGATCGGCAAGGTCGAGGACATCGCCGACGCCGCGAGCTTCCTCGCCTCGCCCGACTCCGCCTGGGTCACCGGCATCTACCTGGAGGCCAGCGGCGGCCTCGGCCTCGCGATGCCCGGCTGAGGCCTTCCGCAACGGCCACGACCGACGGATCCCTTTCCCCTCTCAACGGAGTTCAATCCCCTCATGCGTTACCGACTCCTCGGCCATTCCGGCCTCCGCGTCTCCGAGCTCTGCCTGGGCACGATGACCTTCGGCGAGGATTGGGGCTGGGGCTCGTCGAAGGACGAGAGCCGCGCCATCCTCGACGCCTTCTTCGAGGCCGGCGGCAACTTCATCGACACGGCGAACTTCTACACCGCCGGCACCAGCGAGACCCTCCTGGGCGAGTTCCTCCAGGCGGACCGCCAGCGGGCCGTGCTGGCCACCAAGTACACCCTCGCCGGGCCCGGTGGCAACGACCCCAACGCCGGCGGCAACCAGCGGAAGAACATGATGCAATCGGTCGAGGCCAGCCTGAAGCGGCTCAGGACCGACTACATCGACCTCTACTGGGTCCACATCTGGGACCAGATCACCCCCATCGACGAGGTCATGCGCGGCCTCGACGACCTCGTCCGCCAGGGGAAAATTCTTTACGTCGGGGTCTCCGACATGCCCGCCTGGATGGTCGCCCGGGCGAACACGATGGCCGAGCTGAGGGGCTGGACCTCGTTCGTCGGTCTCCAGATCGAGTACAGCCTGATCGAGCGGACCGTCGAGCAGGAATTCTTGCCGATGGCCAAGGCGATGGGCCTGGGCGTCACGGCCTGGTCCCCCCTCTCGGGCGGGGCCTTGACCGGCAAATATCTCGAGGAGCGAGCCAGGACCGGCGACGCCCAGGGCCGCTATGACACCGAGATGGGCAAAGCCTTTCGACCCGAGGAGGCGAAGAACCTCATCGTCCGCGAGGTCGTCAAGGTCGCCGAGGAGGTCGGCAGGTCGCCGGCCCAAGTCGCCCTGGCCTGGCTCAACCACCGCCCGATCCCCATCATCCCGATCGTCGGGGCCAGGAAGCTCGACCAGTTCCGGGACAACCTGGCCAGCCTGGAACTCAAGCTCGACCCGGCCCAGGTAGAGCGGCTCGACCAGGTCAGCCATGTCCCGCTGGCTTTCCCCCACAGCTTCTACGCCCGCGACATGGTCAAGTCGGTCGTCTCCGGCGGGTTCGGCGACCGGATCGACGCCTGAGGTCCGATCGCCGGTCGCCGCCCTCCGGGATCAAACCAGGGCGGCGATCGGCGAGGCGTTCCCCGGCAGGATCGGGACGGGTCGGCCGGTCGGGTCGGTGACGAAGGCGTGGGGGTCGATCCCCAGGTTGTGGTAGACCGTGGCCAGCACGTCCTGGTAATGGATCGGCGAGCTCGCCGCGTAGGCCCCGAGCTTGTCGGTCGAGCCGATCACCTGGCCGACCTTCATCCCTCCGCCCGCGAGCAACGCCCCGTTGACCGGGGCCCAGTGGTCGCGGCCCGCCTTCTCGTTGATCTTCGGGGTCCGGCCGAACTCGCCCCAGACGACCACCGTCACGTCCTTGTCGAGGCCGCGCTGGTGGATGTCCTCGACCAGGGCCGAGATCCCCCGATCGAACAGCGGGAGGTATTGCTTGAGGTGGGCGAAATTCGACCCGTGGGTGTCCCAGAACCCATAGGCCACCGACACGCACCGCGCCCCGGCCTCGACCAGCCGCCGGGCCATCAGCAACTGGTCGTTCCACATCGGGGCGCCGTCGCCGAGGTGCTTCGCCGACCCCTTGCCGTAGCGGTCGCGGACCTTCGGGTCCTCGCGCTCGACGTCGAGGGCCTTGGCGACCTTGTCGGAGGTGAGGACCTCGAAGGCCCGACGATACTGGGCGTCCATCCCCTCGACCGAGGCCCCCTCGACCGACCGGCGGACCCCGTCGAACTCGTCGAGCAGGCGGCGGCGGCCGGCGAACCGCCCGGCGGCGACGGCCGTCTGGCGGGTCAGCTCGAGGTCGTCCCCGCCGCCGAGCTTGGAGGCCTTGTAGGCCTGGCCGAGGAACCCCCCGCCCGCGCTGTTGTAGGGCTTGTGCTGCATCGTCGGGAAGAGGTCGACGAAGGGCGGGACGACGGGGTCGACCTGGCCCTGGACCCGGGAGATGACCGAGCCGAAGTGCGGCCGGTCCTCGCGCTGGGCCTGGCTCATCGGGTAGCCGGTCAGGTTCTGCCAGCTCGAATGCTCGTCGCGGAGGCCGACGATCGAGCGGAGGACGGCCAGCTTGTCCGCGACCTTGGCTATCTCCGGCAGCAATTCGCCGATCCGGAGGCCGGGGACGACGGTGGCGATCGGCTTGAACTCGCCTCGGATCTCGGCGGGGGCGTCGGGCTTGAGGTCGAAGGTGTCGTGGTGCGAGAGCCCGCCGGAGAGGTAGACCATGATGACCGACTTGTGCGACCCGGCCACCCCGGCCGCCGCCTCGGCCCGGAGCAGGTCCGGCAGCGCCAGGCCGCCCATCGCCAGGCCGCCGATCTTGAGGAACGAGCGGCGGGAGACCCCGTCGCAGAACTTCCGGTTGGCCCCGAACAAGGTCATCATCGTCCGTTATCCTCAGCGGAGACCTCGACGAACCGGCCTTGCTCAAGATCGGTTAAACTTTCGTCCTGCTTTCAAATATAACCGGCCGGCCACGAGGTGCAACCCCGGTGCCTGGCCGCCCCTCCGCCCGGGGGACACGCCGGGGCGGTTGCCCTTTCCTCGCCCGGTTCGGATAGACTCGGTCGAGGGTCGAGTCCGCGTTCCTTCGGGGAGGGCCGAATCATGCATCGGATCGGATGGGCCTGGGTGGCGCTGGCGATGGTCGGGTGTGCCAGTGAGAACGCGCCGGAGGATGCGGCGGCCAGGTTCACGCGTCACCCGACGACCGAGTCCGCCCCGTCCGGGTCGGCAGCGAAGTCGGCCCCCGGCGAGATGGCCCCGGGCACGCCCTCGGCGACGGCCGGGCGGAAGATCATCTACAACGCCCGGGTCGACCTCGTCACGGAAGACCTCGCCAAGCTCGACGCCACGCTGGCGAAGCTGATCGAGGCCCGCAAGGCTTATGTCGCCGACTCCGAGCGGACCGGCTCGGCCGGGGCGACCCGGCGCGGGAGCTGGAAGGTCCGCGTCCCGGTCGAGGCGTACGACGCCTTCGTCGCGGGCGTGGTCAAGCTCGGCGAGCTGGTCAGCCTCAAGGCCGACTCGCAGGACGTCAGCGAGGAATTTTACGACCTCGAAGCCCGCGAGAAGGCCAAGACCGTCGAGGAGCAGCGCCTCCTGAAGCACCTGGCCGACTCGACCGGAAAGCTGGAGGAGATCCTCAACGTCGAGCGCGAGCTCTCCCGAGTCCGCTCGGAGATCGAACGGATGCAAGGGCGGCTCCGGGCCCTGGGCAACCTGACCACGCTGGCCACGGTGACGATCACCGCCAGCGAGATCAAGGACTACGTCCCTCCCCAGGCCCCGACCTTCGGCACCAGGCTCGCCCGGAGCTTCTCCGGCTCGGTCGACGCCCTCCGCACATTCGGCGAATCGGCCCTGATCGCCTTCGTCGCCGTCGTCCCCTGGCTCCCGCTGATCGCCCTGGGATTGGGGATCGTCTACTGGGTGACGAGACGCCTCCTCGCGGGCCAATCGTCCCCGCCGATTCGGATCCAAGACGCCCCGCCGCCCCTCCCGAGGCGCTGAGGCCGGCGGGTCAGCCCTCGAGCGAGCGGACGGCGTTGCGGAAGATCTTCAGACCGTCCGTCGGCCCGTCGAGGCCCTGGCGGGTCCAGCGCGGGTGATGGAGGGGGTCGACGAACCGCTCGGGGTGGGGCATCAGGCCGAAGACGCGGCCGGTCGGGTCGCAGAGACCGGCGACGGCGCCGGGCGAGCCGTTGGGGTTGGCGGGATAGGCGTCGGTCGGCCGCCCTTCGGCGTCGGCGTAGCGGAGGACGACCTGCCCGGCGGCTTCGAGGCCCGCCAGGGCCCCGGGATCGGCCTGGAGGAACCGCCCCTCGCCGTGGGCGACGGGCAGCTCGATCGGCTCGGCATCGGTCAAGAACGGGCAGAGGCCGGGCGTCGGGATGAGCCGGACCCACCGCGATTCGAAGTGGCCGGAGTCGTTGAAGGTCAAGGTCGCCGGGCCGGACCCCGGCCGGCCGGGGAGGAGTCCGGCCTTAACCAGGACCTGGAAGCCGTTGCAGATCCCCAGGACCAGGCCGCCCCGGTCGAGGAACCGGCGGAAGGCGTCGCCGAGGACCGTCCCGAGCCGGGTGGCCAGGATCCGCCCGGCGCCGAGGTCGTCGCCGTAGGAGAACCCTCCGGGGAGGGTCAGGACCTGGAAGGCGTCGAGCCCCTCGGGGTCCTCGACGACCCGGCCGACGTGCCAGGTCGCGGCCTCGGCCCCGGCCAGGGTCCAGGCGTGGGCCGCCTCCTCGTCGCAGTTCGTCCCGGGCGCCCGGAGGACGAGGACTCGGGGCTTGGGCATCTTCGGGAGTCCTCGGGGATGGATCGGGGAGGATGGCGGATCTCGGACCTCGGATCGGAAATCCGCGATCAGTATCCGCCCTCGTGCGGCTGGGTCGCCGTCGAGTAGTTGACGTTCGGGTAATCGGGCTCGGCGCGGTAGGCCAGGTTCCGGCGGATCAGGTCGGCCTCGTAGACCTGGACGACGAAGTCGGCGGCGATCTTCAGCCGCGACGAGGCCCCCTTCGAGGGGAAGTCGGCCGGGGCCCCTCGGCGGAACTCGGCCACGCCGACGTGCTTCGACCGGCCCTTGACGTAGTTGATGCCGGGGATCCCGTCGGCGTCGCCGGAGATCAGGATGGCGATGTCATAGGTGTCCTGCAAGGCGACCATGTCGACCGCCAGGCTGGTGTCGAGGCCCTTTTCGTTGAGGGTGTGATGCAGGAGGTCGACCTTCCAGTGGCCTTCCTGGCGGATCTCGACGAAGTCGGTCGCCGCCTGGACGCCGTGGTAGAACCGCTTCTTCCGCTCCAGGGCCCGGCGCTTGTTCTCATACCACTCTCGGGTCTCGGCGAAGCAGAGGTTCCAGGCCTCCTCGTTCCGCCGGTCGGTCGGCAGCTCGGGCAGGCGGCGGGCGATGTCTTCGAGGTAGCTGTCGCGGAGCCTGGGGTTCAGCTCGAACCGGCTGCGGAGCCTCGCCTCGGCCTTCGGGTCGTTCAGGTCCCACTCGTCCATCTTGCCGACGACGTACCAGTAGATGCGCGAATGCTGGGCCGAGGGCCAGGGCGACCCATCGGCGAAGGTCCGGCCCCAGTACTGCACGCTCTGCTCGAAGACGTGGCGATAGAACGAGCCATAGTCGTCCACTCGGAGATTCAGGTGCTTCAAAACGCCGTCGAGATTCGACCCGTCCACGAAGGTCACGAAGCGGAGCATCGGCGTTTCCCCTTTGCCATTCATTATTTTGAAGATCGTTTATCGGTCGAGGCCGTTCACCAGCGGAGCGGGGCCTGCCAGGCGGCTTTCAGGTCGGACAACGGGGCATCGATCCAGGTCGATTTCTTGTCGAAGACGAACAACCGGGGCGGGGCGACGACGGCGCCGAGGAGGTCGATCGCCAGCCCATCGAATTCGACGAAGGTCGCCTCGACGGATTCGGGGCGAACTTCCAGGACGAACCGGGTCGGCGACTCGGAGAAGAGCATCGCGGCCGGGTGGAGCGGCAAGGGGTCTTGCGCGAAGAGGACCTCGACGCCGAGGCCGCCGGCCATCGCCATCTCGGCCAGGGCGACGGCGAGCCCGCCCTCGCTGAGGTCGTGGCACGACCGGACCAGGCCGCGCCGGATCGACCGGTGCAACGCCCGGAAGATCGGCGGGGCCGACTCCGGGACGACCCGGGGGACGGAGCCCCCTTCGAGCCCTCGGGCCATCGCCCAGTGCGATCCTCCGAGTTCGTCGCGGGTCGTGCCGACGATCAGGAGGAGGTTGCCGGCCTCCTTCAGGTCCATCGTCACGCACTCGCGGACGTCGGGGACCTGGCCCATCGCGCTGATGAGCAGGGTCGGCGGGATGGCCAGGCTCCGGCCCTCGTGGGCGTACTCGTTGTAGAGCGAATCCTTGCCCGAGATGAACGGGGTCCCATAGGCCAGCGCGACGTCGCGGCACCCCTCGGCGGCCCGGACGAGCGAGCCGAGGGTCTCGGGCCGCTCGGTGTTCCCCCAGCAGAAGTTGTCGAGGATCGCGATCCGGTCCGGGTCGGCCCCGACGCTGACGCAGTTCCGCACCGCCTCGTCGATCGCGCAGCCGGCCATCGCGTAGGGGTCGAGCAGCCCGTAGCGGGGGTTGATCCCGCAGGCGATCGCCAGGCCCCGGGTCGAGCCCGCCACCGGGAGGACGACCGAGGCGTCCCCCGGCCCGTCGTCCAGCACGCCGACCAGCGGCTTGATGACGGTCCGGGCCTGGACCTCGTGGTCGTACTGGCGGACGATCCACTCCTTGCTGCAAACGTCCCAGGCCCCGAGGATCGCCAGCAGGTCGGCCGTGAAGTCGGCCCCCTCGTGCATCGCGATCGGACGGACCTCGGGCTCGGTATACGTCGCCTGGCGGACGACCGGCGGCCGGCCGTCGTGGAGGAAGTGCATCGAGAGGTCGCCGACGACCTCGCCTTGATACTTCAGGGTCAGGCGGCCGGAGTCGACGAACTCGCCGAGGTCGGTCGCTTCCACCCCCTCGGCCTCGCAGAGCTTCACCAGGTCGGCGAGGTGTTCGGGCGGGACGGCGAGGACCATCCGCTCCTGGGCCTCGGAGATCCAGATCTCCGTATACGACAGCCCTTCGTACTTGAGCGGTGCGCGGTCGAGTTCGACGACGGCCCCGAGTTCGGCCCCCATCTCGCCGACGGCGGAGCTGAACCCGCCCGCGCCGCAGTCGGTGATCGAGCGGAAAAGGCCGCGGTCTCGGGCTTGCAGGACGACGTCGAGGACCATCTTCTCGGCGATCGCGTTGCCGATCTGGACGGCGCCGCCGGAGATCGACTCGCTCTCGGCGCTCAGCTCGACCGAGCTGAAGGTGGCCCCGTGGATCCCGTCGCGTCCGGTCCGGCCGCCGATCGCGACGATCCGGTCGCCGGGCTCGACCGACTTCTCGGCCATCCCCCGGGGGAGCAGGCCGACGGTCCCGCAAAACACCAGCGGGTTGGCCAGGTACGCCGGGTGGCCGACGAGCGCCCCGTTGACGGTCGGGATGCCCATCCGGTTGCCGTAGTCGCGGACACCGGCGACGACCCCTTTCAGGATCCGCCGGGGGTGCAGGACGCCGCTCGGCAGCGAGTCGCCCGGGGTGTCGGGCGGCGCGACGCAGAAGACGTCGGTGTTGCAGATCGGCTTGGCGCCGAGGCCGGTGCCCATCGGGTCGCGGATCACGCCGCCGAGCCCGGTGTTGGCCCCTCCGTAGGGGTCGATCGCCGAGGGGTGGTTGTGGGTCTCGACCTTGAAGCAGACGTCGTAGGCGTCGTCGAACCGGACCACGCCCGCGTTGTCGGCGAAGACGCTGACCAGCCAGTCGCACCCCATCGCCTGGGTCGCGCCGAAGATGGTCTGCTTGAGGAGGTTGTCGATCACCCGGCCGTTGAACTCGATCCGCCCCCGGAGGGTCTTGTGCGAGCAATGCTCGGACCACGTCTGGGCCAGGGTCTCCAGCTCGCAGTCGGTCGGCTCGCGGCCCTGATCGGCGAAGTACGCCTCGACGGCCTTGAACTCGGCGAGGCTGAAGTGGAGCTGACCGGCCTTGCTGATCGCCAGGAGTTCGGCGTCGGGCTTGCCGAGGATCGGCACCTCGACCCGCTCGAATTGATAGGAGGTCCCCTGGCCGAGCTTTTGGAAGGGGAGGTTGCCGACGACGGCCTGCTCGACGGCGTCGTTCGCCAGGACCCGGGCGACGACCCGGTGCAGCCCCTGGTCGGGCCCGACCAGGCGATAGGTGCGGATCGTGCGGACGGCCTCGACGGCGAAGCCCAGGTCGCGGAGCAAGGCCAGGGCGCTCTCGGCCTCGGGGTCGGTCACGCCCGGCTTGGGGAGGACGTGGACGAGGGACCCGTCCTGGTCCCCAGCCTCGTCGGCGAGGTCGGCGGCCCCCCGGACGGCGAAGGTCTCGACGACGGGGTCGACCAGGACCGACTCGGCCGCCCTGGCGACGTCGTCGGCGCCGAGCGTCCCCTCGATCAGGAACCCGCGGGCCGAGGTCACGGACCAGGGCCCCGGCAGCCCGAGCTCGGCGGCATCGGCCGCGACCCGTCGTCCCGCGAGGTCCACCTGCCCCGGAGCGGGGTCGATTCGGAGATGCCAGAGCATAGGGCCAGGGCTCATTCCATTCGGGTTCGCCGCGACTCGACGTCCCCTCGGCCCCGGTTCGGCCCCCTTTCGACGGGATCGAGCCGGTTCGCACGCGAAGGGAGGCCGCCAACCTCGGAAGTCCGGGGACACTGGGCCGACCAGAGTCCGCATTATGAACGATTGCGCGGAAAATTCAAACGGGAAGCCCCCCCGGCCTTGCTTCGGAGCTCGGTCCAGCCCGCGAGCCACCTTTGCAGCGACGCCCGGTCCTGCCGAATGGACGCGCTCCGGCGGGACAGGTCCCGCTCCACGAACCTCGCCGACAGTCCAACCGATGGCGGTCGGCGTGCCCGATCGACTCTCCAGGTCGATGTTCAAGGGCACAATCGGAGCGGGCATGCATGTATAACTTTTTTTTAAGCGGGTCGTGATACAGTAGGCAGGACAGGGACGTGGCCTTGAACCGCCAGGAAGACTCGACCTCTCTCCCCGGGGGCCCTCTCGATGCGCCATCGTGCGATTCCACGTCATCCGTCTCGATCCAGGCCAGCCGGTCGCCCTCGCTGCCGGCCCTCGGTGGAGGGGCTGGAGGGGCGTGAGTTGCTGAGCTATGGGGGAAGCGCCGACTTCTCGTTCGGCGTCCGGGGGGTCCAGTCCTTCCAGGCGCCGGCCCACAGCCAGTTCGTGGCGACCACCTCGGCAACCCAGGCCGACGGCAAGCTCGTGGTAGGCGGGGCCCTCGTGTCCTTCAGCGCCGGCGTGCCCCAGACGACCGTCAGCTTCGCGGCGGCCCGCTACGACGCGGTAGGGACCCTCGACCCGAGCTTCGGCGTGGGCGGCATCTTCTCGTCCCCCTTGCTCGCCTCGACCACCGCCCCGGAGGGCTACATCCGGGAGGCGATTCAGGGGATAACGCTCCAGCCGGACGGCTCGATGGTCCTGGTCGGCGACATCGACAACGTCGCCAAGGTCGCCACGATTGACGTATCGGGCGTGCTCGACCCGACCTTCGGCACCGGGGGGATCGTGACCCTGGGCACCTTCGTCGCCGATGTACGGGCACCCCTGCCGCCCGACGCTTCGGTGGTCGAGGCGGCGTCGTCGGTCGCGACCTTGCCGGGCGGGCGAATCGCCGTCGGCGGAGGGATTCGGACGACCTCGGGCGACGCCCTTGCCGTCGAGTTGCTGAATCGCGACGGCTCGATCTCATCCGGCTTCGGCGTCGGCGGACTGTCCGTGCTCCCTCAGCCCGGCCACAATTTCTACCTCTTCGGCGCTTCCGGCCAGGTCATCACCGGCGGGATCGTGGCGCAGCCCGACGGCAAGCTCGACTTCCTCGCCAACGTTGGTAACCTCCCGGGGACGCCCGTCCTGACCAGGCTCGACGCCTCGGGCGTGCTCGACCCGACTTTCGGCAGGGCAGGCCAGGTCGGCATCCCGGCCACCTTGCCGGTCTCCTTCGGCCTCTTCCTCACCGGCGACGCATTGGCGATCCAGCCCGACGGTAAGCTGATTGTCGGCGGATCGAGCGATTACACGCGGACGGGTTTCAACGCCCAGCAGCGCATGGTCGCCCTGCGCTTCGAGCCGAACGGGGCGGTCGACCCGTCCTTCGGGATCGGAGGGGCGTGCATCCTGACCTCGGCACCCGCGTCCTCGGACGTCTCGGCGATCGCGATCCAGGCCGATGGCAAGATCCTCCTGGCCGATCGGAACAACGTCGCGATGGCGAGGCTCAATGGCAATGGCCTGCCCGACATTTCGTTTGGCGAGGCCGGCGCGGCCCTCATCCCCACCGCCTCTCCCCAGCTCTACATCGGGCTGGTCGGCATCTCGGCGGGGGCCGACGGCAAGATCACGGCGCCAGGTCAGTACGGGTTGACCGACCCGAACGGGACCCAAAGTGGCCTCTACCGGGTGCTCGGCCGGGGGGCCGCCGGCGACTACGATAACGACGGGATCTCCGACCCGGCCGCCTTCGACACGGCCACGGCCACCCTCACCGTGCTCCCTTCGGGGGGCGGTCCCGCCAGTTCGATCGCGATCGGCGACCCCGGGGCCCGCCTCACGCTGCCGGCCCCCGGCGCCTACGACGGCGGCGGGATCTCCGAGGTCGCCGTCTACCGCCCGGCCTCCGGCGTCTTCGAGGTCCGGCCCTACAACGGCGGCCCGGCCGTCTTCACGCCATTCGGCACGCCGGGCCTCGGGAAGTCGTACCCGGCGCCCGGCGATTACGACGGGTCGGGCCGGACCGAGTACGCCGTCTACCTCCCGTCCCTCGGCTCCTTCGCCTACCGTCCGGCCAAGGGCGGGCCCGACGTGTTCGTCCCCTTCGGGACGCCCGGCACCGGCAAGTCGATCCCGGCGCCTGCGGACTACTTCGGCACCGCCCGGTCCGACGTCGCGGTCTACCTGACCGACCTGGGGGCCTACGCCATCCGCAACCCGGTGACCGGCCAGGACTCGATCATCCCCTTCGGGACCCCCGGTGCCGGCAAGTCGATCCCCGTGCCCGGCGACTACGACGGTTCGGGCCGCGCCGAGCTGGCCGTCTACGTCCCGGCCGCCGGCGCCGTCTTCTACCGGCCCGCCCGGGGAGGGCCCGACAAGATCATCCTCATCCTCCAGTTCGACGGATCTGCCCAGGTGTTCGCTATTCAAAGGTAATCAGGAAAGCGCTTCCCGAGCAACCGGCCAGTCTCCACCCGGATCTCTGAGCGTGGGACAACCTTCAGCCCGCCGATCACTCGATACGGCGGCAGTCCAGGGCCCGCCCCGCGGAACATGACGACCTGGGACCGAGCAGACCGCGTCGAGGCTGGCCCGATTTCTGGTCGGGCAGGACTTGTCCCGCCGGTCACGCATCGATCGGCGGGACAAATCCTGCCCCATGAAGAATTTTACTCCTCAGTCCTCAGTCCTCAGTCCTCAGTCCTCAGTCCTCAGTCCTCAGTCCTTCCCGAATTTCTCCCGCCGCACCCTGGCCGCTTCCCACCAGGCGATGAGCCCGGCCGGGTTATCGGCCTGGACCTTCGCCCGGAACTCGGCCAGTCGCGTTTCGAACTGGTCGAGGGCCCGAAGGACCGGTTCGCGGTTTTCGAGGAAGATGGCGGCCCAGAGGGCGGCGTCGGCCTCGGCCACGCGGGTCCCGTCGCGGTAAGCCCCGGCGGCAAGCGGGAGGAGCTCGGGCGGCACCGAGGCGGCGAGGGCGGCGGCGACAGCATGCGGCAGGTGGCTGGTCAAGGCGAGCCGCTCGTCGTGCCCGACCGGGTCGACCTCGAAGACCCGGCACCCCAGGCCGGACCAGAACGCCCGGGCCCGCTCCAGCCGGTCGGGCGGGGTGGAGCTTGTCGGGGTCAGGACGCAGGAGCGGCCTTCAAACAGGTCGGCGCGGGCGGCGGCGGCCCCCTGCTTCTCGGACCCGGCGATCGGGTGGGCGCCGACGAAGCAGGCCAGGCCGCGCGGGTCGCGCTCGACCCCCCCGACGATCCGGGCCTTGGTGCTCCCCGCGTCGGTCACCAGGATCGAATCCGGGCCCGCCCGCGCGGCGGCGAGGATGTCCTCAACGATCCGCGTGACCGGGGTGCAGGCCACGGCGACCTCGGCCCCGGCGACGCCCCGGGCAATGTCGGTCTCGTAGGCGTCGATCGCCCCGAGCCGCCGGGCTTCCTCCAGCCTCGAGGCGTCGCGGCCGATCCCGACCACGCGCGCCGCCCCACCCTTCGCCCGCAAGGTCAGCCCGATCGAGCCGCCGATCAGGCCGACGCCGATGATCGCCACCGTCCCCGTTCGATCCAACGCGTCCGACCTCCTCGATTCGAGCGACCCGCAAGGCCCGGGTTCAGATCTTACCGGATGGCGGGGCGGTTGTCGCGTCGGGCCGCCGGCTCAAGGCGCGTCCAGGTAAGTCTTGAGCGCCGCGGCCATCGAGGCGGCGGACTTCCAGCGGTCCTTAGGCTGCTTCTCCATCGCCTTGCGGAGGACGCGGTCGAGCCCCTCGGGCAGGTCGGGCCGGTGGGCCCTCAGGGGGACCACGGGGTGCTCCAGGATCATGTTGTAGGCGTCGGCCCGGTGCGGGTCGAAGTTGTAGAAGGCGTACTGATTGGTGAACAGGTAGTAGAGCGTCGCCCCGGCGCTATAGATGTCGGCGGGCTCCTTGGCGTCGCGGAAGTCGCGGATGTGGTCGGGCGAGATGAAGCCGCCGGAGCCGCCGATGTCGCCCTGGTGGGTCAGGCCGGCGAACCCCGCGTTGTCGCGGAAGCTCTTGGCCAGGCCGAAGTCGGACAGCTTGATCGAGGGGCGGACCGACGGGCCGGTCACCAGCAGGTTCGAAGGCTTGATGTCGCGATGCACATACCCCTTCGAATGGGCATGATCCAGCGCCATCAGCAACTGCACCCCGATCCTCGCCCCGGCCGAGGCCGACAGCGCGCCGGGGAGGGCCTTGACCCACTCATGCGCGTCCTTGCCGACGACGTGTTCCATGACGAGCTGGAATTGACCGGAGAGCTCGAACATGGTGTGAAAGGCGACGATGTTGGGGTGGCGGAGGTTCTTCAGGACCTCCAGCTCGCGCTGGAAGCGGAGCTTGGCGCGCTCGCTGGCGGCGATCGAGGGGACCATCATCTTGATGGCGACGGGCTGGTTGGTCGGCAGGTGGCGGGCGAGGAAGACTTCGCCCATCCCGCCGCCGCCGATCCGCTTCTCGATCAGGTATTCCGACCCTGTGGTCGGATACCGGCGGCGATGGGCGATGCAGTCGTCGCAGAGCCAGGAGATGGCGTCCTCGCCGGGCAGGGCGCTGACGGCGAGGTCGGGCGGGGCGAGCTTGCCGCAGCCGAGGCACTGGATCTTCGGCCCGCCCTCGGCGGCGGTGTCCTCGACCCGGACGACGAAGGCGCTCTCGCCCGCCGTGATGGCGTCGCCGTCGCGCAGGCGGACCGCGTCGATTCGCGTGCCGTTGACCTTCGTGCCGTTGGTGCTGCCGAGGTCGCGGAGGAAGCAGACCGGCGGGTTGAACTCGATCAGGAAGTGATTCCGGGAGAGGAACCCGTCTTCAGGGACCGGGAACTGGACCTGCGAGGACCGGCCGACCACGAACGTCTCGTGACGTTCGAAGTTGTATTCCATCCCCTGGTGGGGGCCGGCGGTCACCCTCAGGACCACTTTCATCCCGGGCTCCGAGGCGGATCCGAATGCAAGAAGCGAAGTGAAGAATTGAACCGCCAAGACGCCAAGTTCGCGGAGGAGGAAGAAGAGAGGGGGAGGAGTTCAGGAGAGGATGACCCTTTGGAGTCCGTTCTTCAGGACGGGGACGACAAAGTTGATGAGGAGGCCGAGATGAAGGCCAGTCGCTCTCAGATAAGAAATCACCTGGGCCTTGTGAATCGCCGACAACGCCTCCACCGACTTCAGTTCCAGGATCAGGCGATCGTCGACCAGGAAATCGAGCTTGCCCTCGCCGACGGCATGTTTTTTATATCCGACCGCGATCAACTTCTGTCGGTCGAACGGGATTCCCCTGAGCCGGAATTCGATCGAGAGGGCTTCCTCGTAGACTCCTTCCAGGAATCCGGGCCCGAGATGGCGATGGACCTCGATGGCCGCCCCGATCACCCGATGGGCCAGGTCGTCCAATTCCTCCGATGGCTCGATCCGTTCGATGAGCTGCGACCTGCCTTCTTCCGCTCTCCCCCTCTCTTCCTCCTCCTCCGCGAACTTGGCGTCTTGGCGGTTCAATTCTTCGATTTCTTCCCCCGTCACCCCGTCCTGGCGGTTCAATGGCTCCCCCCCGCCAGGGCGATCTCCTTGAGCCGCCTCAGGTCCACCTTCCCGCCGGGCCCGAGCCGGGGGACGGCCTCGACGGCGACGAAGTCCTCGGCGGAGGGGATCCAGAGCTTCGGCAGTCCGGAGGCCTGGAGCTTCTTGACGATCTCGGCCGGGGGGATCGGCAGTTTCGCGTGGACGACGACCAGGCGTTCTTGCCGCTTCTCGTCGGGCACGGCCGTCACCGCCAGCGCCATCTCGTCGGCCCCGGCGGCCTCCATCAGGGCCGACTCGACGGCCAGGTGCGGCACCATCTCGCCGGCGATCTTGGAGAACCGGCTCAGCCGCCCGGTGATCTTGAGGAACCCGTCGGGGTCGAGGTAGCCGAGGTCGCCCGACTCGTACCAGCCGTCCTTGAGGACCTTGGCCGTCGCCTCGGGCCGGTTCAGGTAGCCTTGCATGATCTGCGGGCCCTTGACCCAGATCATCCCCTCGGTCCCCCTCGGCAACACGGCCCCGGTCTCGGGGTCGACGGTCTTGACCGCCGTGCCCGGCAAAAGCCGGCCGACGGTGCCCGGCCGATTCCCGGGGACCTTCCGGCCGTCGGGCAGGGTCATCTCGAAGGGCGCGTTCACGGCGGCGACGGGCGACATCTCGGTCGTGCCGTATCCTTCCAGCGGCTCCAGGTGGATCTTGTCGCGGATCTCCTGCGCGGTGCTCGGCTGGAGCTTCTCGGCCCCGAGGAGCAGGTGGGTGAGGGTGGCGTACTGCTCGGGCTTGCGCTGGATGTAGTGGCGGGCGAAGGTCGGCGAGGCGGCGATGAGGGTGACCTTGTGTTTCTCGCAAAGGTCGCCGATCACCTTGGTCTCCAGCGGGTTGGCGTGGTAGACCGCCTGCTTGCCCAGCAGCAGGACGACCCAGATATTCACGGTGAAGCCGAAGGAGTGGAAGAACGGCAAGATCCCCAGGGCGATCACGTCGAGCGGGTCGAGTTCCATGTGGCAGCGGATCTGGTGGACGTTGGCCATGACGTTGCCGTGCGAGAGGACGACGCCCTTGGGGTCGCCGGTCGACCCCGAGGTGAACATCACCGTGGCCGTCTTGCCGAGGTCTTCGTCGCGGAGCCCCGGCAGGAGCTTACCGAGCCAGGCCATCGGGACGACCCTGGCGACCGTCGCCGCCCAGGCCTTGTCGAGCTTGCCGACCTTCGCGGGCATGTCTTCCAGGTGGATCAAGGTCCCATTGGGCGTGAGGTGGACCTTCTCGATCACCTTCCTGGCGGTGATGACGTGCGTGATCCCGGCCTGGCCGGTGGCGGCGTCGATGACGGCCTGGCTCGCCGAGTAGTTCAGGTTGATCGGGATCTTGCCGAGCATCAGCAGGGCGATGTTGGCGACCGCCGAGGGGGCGCCCGGCGGGATCATCAGGCCGACGTAAGGCTCGGGCCCGAGTTCGCGAGCCAGGGCCCGGCCAAGCGCCAGGGCGCGGACCAGGGTCGTGCCGTAGGTCAGCTTCGCGCCGGTGCTGTCGACCATGGCGAGCTTCGACCAGCGGGATCGGGCCGTGTCGATGAACGCCCGGGGGAGCGACCGCCAGGCTGCCGGAAAGGGCGGCAGGGGGACGTCGGGCACGGCCAAGTCGGCCTGGGCGGGCCTCTCGGTGGTCTGCGTGCTCATGGCGTTCGCTCGCGATCCGGCCCCGGTCGGGGGGATAAGTCTGGGGGATGAGGGGTGCGCGCTCGCCTGGACGGGCACGCGTCGCCCACTTTACGGCAGGCGTGCCGATCCCGCAACGGCCCGGAGGGAAGCGAAACGGGGCGAGGAGGGTTGGACCGGCCGGCCCCCCCGCCGTAGAGTGGGGCCTCGGCGAGGGTCGGGGATCGACGGTCGAGGAGTCGGGCGATGGATCAGGCGGGCCAGGCGGCGATTGTCACCGGGGCGGGCTCGGGGATCGGCCGGGCGGCGGCCCTGGCCCTGCTGGCCGCGGGGTATTCGGTCGCGCTGGCCGGGAGGCGACCCGAGGCCCTCGAAGCGACGATCGCCCTGGCGGGGCTCGACGCCCCGAGGGCGCTGGCCGTCCCCTCCGACGTGACCGACCCCGAGGCCGTCCGTTCGCTGTTCGAGGCGACGGTCCGGGCCTTCGGCCGGGTCGACCTCCTGTTCAACAACGCGGGCTCGGGCGCGCCGGCGGTCCCGCTGGAAGACCTCGCGATCGAGGACTGGCGGCGGGTCGTCGACGTGAACCTGACCGGCGTGTTCCTCTGCACCCGCGAGGCGTTCCGGGTGATGGGGTCGCAATCGCCCCGGGGCGGGCGGATCATCAACAACGGGTCGATCTCGGCCCACGTCCCCCGGCCCGACTCGTCGCCCTACACCGCGACCAAGCACGCGATCACCGGCCTGACCCGGTCGTCCGCCCTCGACGGCCGGCGGCTTGACATCGCCTGCGGCCAGATCGACGTCGGCAACGCCGACACCGACATGGCCGCCCGGATGAAGGCCGGAATCCGCCAGGCGAACGGCGAGGTTGCCGTCGAGCCGACCATCGACCCGGCCCTGGTGGCGCGGGCCGTCGTCACGATGGCGAGCCTGCCACTGGACGCCAACATCCTCTTTTTGACCGTGATGGCGACCAAGATGCCCTACGTCGGCCGGGGCTGAGCCGGGCCGATCGCGCCTCGGGCCTCGAAGGCGCAGACCAGGTACGTCCGGTCGTGGAGCCGCCAGCGCCAGGGGGGGAGGAGGGCGACCCGATCGAGCCGGGTCGACAGCGCCGGGTCGGATCGGAGCAAGTCGAGGATCTCCGCCGGGTCGACGCCCCGGATCAGCCCATGCTCGCGGGCGATCCGGGGGACGAGCCCGGCGAGGTCCGACTCGGCCGCCTCGGCGAGCCCGGGGGCCCAGTCCGACGAGGCGACGTCGGAGATCAGGACGAATCGCCCGCCGGGCCGGACCAGCCCGGCCATCAGGCGGAGGTGGCCGAGGCGGATCGCCCGGACGACCGCCGGGCCTTGCGGGTGGGCCTCGCCGAGGGCGTGGCGGGCGTTGCCGACGACCTGGCTGAGCAGGCAGGTCGAGGCGACCGCGTCGAACGGCATCGGCAGGGCGAGGCCGACCCGCCGCCTCGGCCAGTCCACCAGGGCCGCCAGCTCGGCCGGGGCCACCTCCCCGACGGGCGACCACCGGGCCATCGCGTCGACCATCCCGGTCACGTCCATCCCGCCGTGCCGGAAGAACCCCGGATGGCCCGCCACCCCTTGCTGCCTCGCCCCCCTCTCAAGGGCCGCCGCGTCGAGGTCGACGAGGTGGACCTCGCGATAGCTCGCCAGCAACCGGGGCAGGTCGAGGTCGTTCGCATTCCCCGCTCCCAGCACGCAGAGCCGTCCCCGACCGCCCTCCGCCAGCAGCGCCGAGACCCGCTCGCGGTGCCCGGCGAATCCGGCCCACTGGTCGAAGCTCTCCGCGTTGAACCGGGCCTGCCGGGCCCGCGGGTTGTCCATCGGCTCGGGCCTTTCGCGGGGGAGGACTGGAGGACTGGAAGACGCGATCCCGCCATCCTCCGTCCCTGGTAGGGCAGTCTTCAGCCTGCCGAATCGACTCGGACCGGAAGGACAAG
>JAABUK010001800.1_pt1 | contig 40147 bp, 34 predicted proteins | sample 5559141 | NCBI WGS metagenome assembly JAABUK01 (sample SAMN10711869, study PRJNA513367) | rock metagenome | isolation source: Antarctica rocks | place: Antarctica: Victoria Land, Pudding Butte nord | collected 2016-01-03 | reverse complement strand
TAACTGATTTAAGTCTTTTTTATATTTTTGATTTTATTGTTTTTCATGTCAAGGCTGCACTCAATTTCAACGCTATAACGCGGGAATGCTATTCCAAATGAGGAAATGTCACAACTTCAGTGACACAAGAGATAATATTTATATTAATTATAATTAAGCAGATAAATAGAAGAGATTTAATTAACGGGGGTGATAGAAGTAATTATAATTAATTATTATTAATTATTAGTTTTATTTTTTATTTATTTTAATTAATTACGAGCACTTATAATATTATTATTAATATTAATATTATTAATATTATTTATACTTCTTATCAGCTCTAAATCATCTTAATTAATTATAAGTGCTCTTTCTCTTTATAATCTCTTTCTTATAAGCACTTATAATTAATCTTAAATAATTATAATCACTTATCGAATTAATTAACTTAGTTTCTGAAAATGTAAGTTGAATATTTCTAGATTACTTTATTTTAAACTAAGCTAATATCTTTTAGAACTAGCTCATTCTTCTTCACCTCATCTACTAATTATAATTACTTATAATCAATCAATCATGTCTCATGTTCTGTAAACTATGTAATACAAGTCTTACCGATTATACTTATCATTAAACTTCATAGAATTCTTAGCATTCTATCTAATTTACTAGTTCAGGCGCCGTCTGTAGCCAAGACAGGCCGGCTGCGGATAAAGTACACCTCCGTGATCACCCTCCCCTTTCTCACAGGATGAGAAGTCGAAGAAACGGCTTCCGATTGGCCGGATGTGGCTGCTCTGGGCTGCACAGAAGCAGGGGCTTGTGATTGATAGATTGCTGATGATCCTTGCCGCGCAGAAGGGCGGGAACGCGGCGGTTTGGGGGCTACTGCTGCTTTCGGCAACATAAAAGAAGGAGATGCTTTTGATTTGGGGGCTACTGCTGCTCCTCCCCGCGAAGGAGGAGGACCGGGAGGCGGGCCGGGTGGTCTGTGGGCTGCGGTCGCTCCGTTCCACGTCGTAGGAGGATCTGGAGGAGGGCCTGGTGGCTGCCGGGTTGCTTATGGCGGCGCAGAAGGCGAACGACTTTGCGTTTGACAGAGTCCGGCTGCTCCCGGCCACGCAGGAGCAGGAGCAGGAGCAGGATCTCATGCTTGGGGCTGTGCTTGCCACAGAAGAAGAAACAGCTTGTGGTTGCGGGGCTGCTCCGTAGACGACGACGACGGAGAAGAAGAGGAAGCCGGGGAACAATCAGGGGAGGAGGGGGAAGACGAGGAGGCTCCCGGTCGGCGGGCCTGTTCTTGCTCACAACTTTCGGACAGCTTTTGTCTTCTATTGTTGCCGGACTTCATCGTCCCTATTGTATAAATAATTCAATGACATATCTGAACGTACATGAATCAAAGTTTGTGGAACAGTACGAGATAGCCGAGACTGAAGAAGGATCGTTTCCACATGATTTTTGGAAGCAGAAGCGTTAATCTGACCCACGAGTAGCTGGAATGATGGCCTGTGTCAGAATAAGCGATTAATGTGCTGTAATACACTTCCTAATAGGGAAAATTTCCAACAAGTTGAATAAGAATGGCGCGGACCCCCGGACCGTCTCTCAGTTCCGCTTCGGAGTCCTCAACCTCGACGTGCAAAGTCACAGGGAGTTCAGATCGATCATGGCCTGAAACGATAGAAGGCTTTGCCGGTCTTTGTCTCGGTTTGATTCTCTCTAAGTACCTTGAGAGACGACTTTGTGTTTGGTCGATATGAACGAGAAATGGTTTTGGAACAGCTCCACCATTCCAAAGAAATGGCCAGTGATGCGAAAGATCTTGGTACAGCTCCGGCAACTGATAGTGTTTGGGAACAGATATATGGACGCCAAAGGCAACTCGATATCAATGTGAATGGCGGTGATGCAGGTAAGGTTTGTCTGTTCGAAACCAGCTCTATCAAGGCAAGGCCAAACTATTTACAATAACTAGCCAAAACCCCTGTGTGGCAGTTTGAACAACGCTCTGCACAACTCAGTGTCCATCTCCCACGACGGTCCCTTGGTGTATGTATTTGGAGACATTAGCATCTACCTGACCGGCTGGGGGACAAATTTCCGGTTCGATATTGCAGTGACAAAACTACTACCAGCCAACCTGATCGTCTTACTCATTGTCATGATATCTTCCTCTTTACTCTTTGACCCCCTCAAGCAATTCACCAAGGAGCTGAAACATCACCGTGGCTTTATCTTGCAATTCTTCTTGAACATCATCTGGACAACAGGCGAACCAGTTCGGGTGCCATCTATTCCGCTCCTTCTCCGCCATGTCTGCTGAGAACGGCTCATCAGAGCAACGCAGTATTCCCTCAAGGCCGTGGGCGTAGACTCTGACCGGGCTCTCAGCTGGCTCCCTCTCACAGTCCGCACAGATTGCCCCTCAGTGGCTCCAGAAACAGCCTGAGGCGTTTTCGATCTTGCGGGTCTGAAACTGACTGGCCGGAATGAGTGATTCATGCTCTGTACTTCTGCCTTTTCTGCTCTGCCTTTGCGTCTTCTTGCCGCCTCTGTCGTCCCTCACATGGCGTGGCAGATGCCTTGACCAATCAGTATTGAGTACTCTGGACAGGTGATGGCCCATAGCTCCTCCCGCCAACCATCAGGAATCTGGACAGTGTTCGCCATAGTTAGAGGAGAAGGCAGAAAGCCTAAGTTAGGTCTGACATAATGGATAATCAACCTGTCGTAGGCTTCTAAGCCTTTCGCGAATGATATCTGGCACATTTTTCCTTGTTCTTTGCACAGGATGTCAGTCGAGATGTGGGACACGTCAAGTACAGGGTTGAATCCTTGAGTCGAGCCTTACTGGAAGGCGCAGCACCGGAGAGAGAGTCCCTGGCTTATGTCTGGAGAAGAAGAGCTGACTTGGAGACGCCTGCCACGCTTGTCGCTGGTCTACCAAGGTCTCTTTCATGCAACAACGCCGCCGACCGGCAACATATCCCAGGGCTGTCAGTGTCCGAAAAAGAGAGGTCGACTAAGAAAGCACCCATACCGATGCTGTCTCGCCCTTGATGGATAGCAAATGGAGGTTTCCGCCAAGACCTGGGAGTATACGCTGGCTCCGTTTTTCATGTTCTTCCAGGTCTTCTTTCCATGGCTACTGTGAGCGTGGACGTGAACGTGGAGGAAGATTACCAGAATGGAGATGGTCTCAGGAAGGAATCTAAGTTGTGGCGCAGCCCATTTTTTCATTGTCGTGCTATTCTGCTGGTTGAGGGCTTCTTTTCCTATCGAATCCACTCAATCTGGGTCGTAATGGCCCTTGTGAGTCGACAACGCAATGCGCCACCAACACCATGCCAACCGGATACAAGGAAATAAACCAGCTACCAATTTTGTCGTTGCCGCTCCAGCCTCTGCCCAAGCGCCCATATCATGCCGGTCATCCATTCAAATGGAATCACCAAAGCTCATCCGAGTCTGGCACCATCTCCTGCGGCCCCTCCCACTTTTTCTCCCTCTCCTTCTCCATCTTCTTCCCCCTCTTCCCGTTACTTTCCTCTATCCCCTTCACTCTGCGCTTCTCATACTCGGAGTCCTCGACATCACTTGCTATCCGCCTGGCCTCCTTTGCCACCGCGGCGTAGTAGTCGGCTGCGCTGCTGACGCTGTTGTTGTGAGTTCTCTCGGAGGAGACAATGGCCGGGGTGTTGTTGGTGGTGGTTTCGCTGATAGTGGTGGCGGTTTCGCTGATGATGGTGGCGAAGGAGCTAGTGAATGTTGGACTGGAAGAGGACGTGACCCCGCTTCCGGCGCTGGAGTCCGAGCCTACGGATTCCCGGTAAGGTAGCCGTGTTGGCGGTGGGCCCCGAGAGGAGGAGCGGCCATTCACAGTAGATGCATTTCCTGAGCGGTCTGAGAGTGGGCCTCGTGAAGCAGAGCGGGTGGTTGGAATGCGGTCAGGTGCTGGTCCTCGTGAAGCGGAGCGGGTGATTGGAATTCGGTCGGGTGCTGGTCCTCGGGATGACGAGCGAGGGGTGCCCATCCTGTCGAGTGCTGGACCACGGGAGGACGATCTGGTAGTTCCTGCTCGATCGGATGCTGGTCCTCGAGATGCTGATCGTGTAGTGCCAACACGTGGTTGGGCTGGCAGACCCATGGGGCCCAGTCGTAGTTCGGGCGAGTGGCTCGCAGGTGTCGGTCTTGGATCTGGTGGTAGGCCCATCGGGGCTATTCGCGGCTCTGGTGGGTAGTTTACGGGTGTCGGTCTTGGATCTGGTGGTAGGCACGTTGGTGCTATTCGCGGCTCTGGTGAGCAGTTTACGGGTGGCGGTCTTGGATCTGGAGGGAGGCCCATTGGTGCTATTCGTGGTTCTGGCGAGTGACTGATTGGTGTCGGTCTTGGATCTGAGGGTAAGCCGATTGTACTGGGCTTCGAAGGTGCTCCAAGGCGTGGGAACGTTTCTCTCTGTGGGATTGCAGGACTTGGTCCCATGCCAACTTCTGCCATTTCCTTGACAATGTCATCGGAGGCTGGCCTGTAGGTGACAGTGGTGGGTGAGACGTTCTGGGTTCGATCCGGTACCAGAGAAGGGGGTGAATCAACTCTATTGATTCCACTGGCCATTTCGGCAAGCTGTTGCTTGTATTCTTCGGAGACCGGCTTGTAGATAACCACAGGGGATGTGGCTTGTGATTGTAAAGTCGAGTTTGGGGATGGAATGTATGATTTGGAGTTTGGGTCTGGTGATGCGGCAAAGGAGCGCGGAGTGAGTTCGGGTGATGACATGAACGAACTTGGGCTGAGATCTGGTTGGTCCTCTACTTGGGTCGAGTTCATTCCCGTGCTGTTTGCCGTCGATGGTGTTCTTGTATGGGATTTCCTGGAGGACCAGGGAAGAGGAATAGTGATAGTGAAATTATGCTTTTGAGAGTCCTTGGGATGAGGACCATCTTCGACGGGTTTCTGCAATGACAACCTTGATTCAGGCGATGGCCTCTCCTGGGGTAGACCTGGACTCCAAGCCCCACTGGAGAGGGAGCCCGGCGAATAGTTTTTGTCCACCTCATTGCCAATCTGATTCCATGCACCTCCAGTCGGAGCAGTGATGTGTGTATCCCCAAAACGAGCGTCCAAACTCTCTTGCAATGCTCGTTGACGCTTCCTTTCCAGCCGTCGTGAAGGTACCCAGCGATCCAAGATTGCGGCCATGACGACCGTATCTCTGAGCTGAGGGGAAGATAAAGGGAATTTATGTTCGTGCCTAATAAGAGGCAAGACCACAGCGCATGGACGGTCAAGCAATCAAGACCACCTAAAAGCCTAAAACCGGCCAGCACTCTCTTCTTGCAGAATTGCAGAGCACGCACGACGCAACGAGGGCAACGAAGAGGTGATCAGTGGTGGGTCAGCTGGATAGTATGACAGTTGGACGCGAGGGAGAGAAAGAGCTTCAGAACACTCGGGTAGCGAGGGAATTGTGTGAGTTACACAGATTACCAGAAGGCTCCGCCTTGAGAGAAGAAATGGCATAGAGCTGTATGGGGGCAGAGGGTGGGGGACAAACAACGTGGCCCCCAATCAGTGATCATCGCGCACAGCGCATAAACAGCAGACATCATTTCAGCCAGGGTCACAATAATGGCGGAGAGGTGTGTTGGCGGCCCCGGCAAGCCTTTTGCCTGTGAAGGATCACTAGTTCAACGACGAGCGGGTCTTCCCAGGCAAACATACGGAGTACAGTTGATCGTGTCCGACTGCATGGAGTACAGATAGAGCTGAGTGTGGACTCAGCCTGGGGAAGTCATGAGGAGATTGGTTGAAGTGCCGCAGGCGGCACAAGAAGCAATCTGATTTGCTGGCCGTCCGTTGACGTGCATCGCGCAGTTCACTTCAACTTCCAGACGAAGCAAGGGGTGATCGACCGGAGAGGAAAGCTTGACGGCCTTTGCTGGCATTGCTGGCGGCTCCCCGTTTCACCACCAAAGCTAGAAAGGGTCTGACCTCAAGCGCCCGCCAATGACAACGAGTGCTGTTGGAGCTTGAGTGTCTTGATAGGGGGCGAAAGCTGTGGTTCCGAGCGGCATGAAAGGATTCGGCGGCCTGAATTACTATGCGTAAGAGTCTGCCACGATGCGGTCCTCAGTTCGCATTTGGACGGCCGCACAGTTTCTCTGAGCTTAGTATGATGCGATGTCGCGGGCGCTGGACCTCTCGGCTGTCGTTTGGGGGGCCACTGCTGATCTGCGGCGTGCTTCCTCGTAGATACGAGGACTCTCGAGCGCTGGCTATCCCCAGACCCGCAGCCGACAATGCCATGATCAGGATTTACCTGCGGACAAGGTTTGTTGTGGATCTTTTCTTTTCAAAGATTTGTGTGTGTGTGGTGTGTGCGAAGGGAGCTTTAACGGGATGATTGGCTCCAGGGCTGAGAGCGTCGATGACCAATGAGATGCACCCACCTCTTCTCCATCCAAGATCTCTCACTCCTCAGTCCTTACAAAGGCCAACCTCAGTCTGATCGTCGCCGCTCACGTCAGCCATCATCGTCAGTCTCCAGGCGGAACAGAGCTTGTCTCAGATCTTTCTTGATGGCTTGGAGTCAACTTGAGCTGCAATTGGCGAGAATGCCCACAACGGCGCTGCCACTGGTGACTCGCATGGACCACCCGTTCGTACTTTGACCTCTTGATCTGTCACGCGATAGACATCACAAGTTTGATCATTGCGTGCCTATGACGCATGTGTTGTCGTCGTCGTCGTGGTTCTCGTTAATTAGACAACGGATGCAGAGCCGAGTACAGCTACGCTCACGCTCACCCAGCCGCGATAGATGGAACATTTGAGACGAAGCGACTCTTATGGGTCGCTTCGCTCAATGGTATCTTACGTGACAACCTGCAGACATTGGCTTTGCCGAAGGCCTCCTTACAGCCATGTGTCTCTTGTGACTCGATCAGAGCACCCGTCTGGCTTGCCCCCAGACGAGACACATATTGCTTGGAGTGCTTCTCGAGGCCCAATCGCCACATTTTGTTCTGCGGCAGTGGCAGAGGAAATAGGTAATGGTATCTCTACATGAAGCGCTCTCGCACGAGAACAGCATGGCGTGACATTACAATCGAAGGCAACTATAATTCACGCCATGGTCTAGGAGAGAAGTGACTCGAAACAGCATCCTGCCCCATAGTGATACTCTACATCTCACTTCCTGTAGAGCGTGAAAATGTCAATCACGCTCTGCAGTTGTGGCTCTAAACAACCCTTCCCATCTATCTTTACAGGCTTCTTGAGCTGTTTTGATTCACTCGCCAAGGTGATGTAGGATCTTGCAAACCTTTTGAAAGGTGTATTTGGGTCGTCGCACCACACTGACTCTTTGTCCTCTTGCTCAGGCAACGCTGGCTGGTGGATAGGGAATGGAGAAACTGGGATCTCTGCAGGATTGTCCAAGTCCTGCTGCGGAACATCCTCCTCTTCCATCACGTCCGTGTAACCGAGCTCGGGCGACTCCGCACCAAGCGGCTTCTCTATCGATTGCAGCTCTACCCATTGCTTGACACAAGATTTCTGCGTTTGCTCCGGCTCGTTCCGCGTAGGGGACTTGAGCTTGTGCCTTAGATCATGTCGTTGTCGATGGGCAGAAGCAACAGCTGACGCACTTCTATGCTGCGTCGGTAGAATGTTGCTTGCCGAGCTACTTGCAGCTACAGATTCCTCCAGATTCTCCATGGCGTCGGTACGGAAATCCACTGCTGGAGCTGGACTTTCAACACTTGACCCAGTAGTAGAGTCGCTTATAAGAGATAATATGTAGGGTGGTCTGACCACAAGTAGCATATGTGATGGCTTCTCAACGTTCTCAATGTAGTACTGCAAGTATGGAAGTGCATCCTCACAGGCCTCGGTCACCTCTAGGAGGTAGTCTCGATAGTCATGGTGCCGGCGGAAGATGAAGTCATCCCACAATGAGGGATGCGGCGCTCTCCCTTCACTGTGCAGTATTTTGAGCTGCTTGCAAGCTTTGTGGAAATGCAAAGCGGTGCCTTGGTATTCAGGATAGGTTGCTTTGTAAGTATCGTACACGCTTTGCCGCCCGAGAGACAGGCGAGATATCACGTCCACCCCACTCTCTCGTTTTGATCCTGCATGGGATAGCAGACTGGTCCTTGGTGTGGTGTGACGCTGCTGCGTCCAATGAGACATTATACGACCCGTTGCTTGTGAGTTGGCCAACCGGTTCTTTCTCTTCGTTTTATCGAGTGTGGGTGTCCCCACTAAGAGCGGAGAGCTGCTGCTGGCGGCTCTCCGCTGACTGCGAGAAAACTCCCGGCGTGATTCTCGAGCTATCGCAGACGGTGCTTTCGCAGCACAGAGGTCTGTCAAAGCATCAAGTGATGGAAAACTGGACAGCATCCTCGGCCTCTTCGAGGGCGCTGGACTCCAGCGAGGTTGGTGGTCCTCTGTTGAGGGGTGTGATTGGATGTTTGGACTTGCAGAGTCGTCGCTGCAGTACTTCCTTTTCGCAGATTCACCCTGAGAAATGCGATCCTGTGATTCAAATTGTGATTCACACGTGCTCGAAGGGGGGACATTAGGAGCAGCATCCACAGCCTTAGGAATCTTCGAGATATTAATGATCTCGCTTCCGGCGTCTGCTTCTATTCGCTCATCTTCCGCGATGTCTGACTGGCTCAGGAGAGATCTTGTACTCGATACTTCCAAATGCCGATGCTGTCTCACTTGAGCGTTTATGAAGGTACCTGGCACAAAAGATGGAGAGGATTTGGTTTCTCCACCATTCGGCATCGATTCGTAGTCAGTCGGGCACGGGGGGACGACTCCCTGAGCGTGATAAACTGTCCCTTTGACCAACGTAGAAAGTTGATGAACAAAAGGTGTTCTCTGGACCTGGATAAGTGCCTTGCCCTCAGCTTCTGGATAGCTCAAAACGTTTTGAATTCGACGCGCAACGGAAATCGCATCTATTTGTTGTGAAGCGTTAATTGGATCTGCCTGGCCTAAGCACACCCTAGAAGGCTGGACGTCCTGAAGTTGTCCTTTGTCTCCACCAGGAGACAAAGGATACTCCAGTGATGGCAGTCGATGGACATCTCCTCTGTCTTCATCAGACCCGGCGGGGTCAGGCACATTCTTGACCGGCTCTGGTAGCATTTGTGCACATAGCGTAGTTTGGACTGCTTCGGAGACTTCTCGTAGTTCGAAACCGATCTTTTCCCTCTGAGAAGGCACAGGTACACCCATTTCAACGCCCTGCGCGCGCTGTGAAGCATCGTCTGCGCTTGCAGCTGGGATGCCATTTGGCGACGAAGATGGAGCAGCCCTTCTGGGTGGCGCTGGGAGGGGACTGCTGTTGTCCGGCAATGCAGGTTCTGAGAGAGCTGGAATTCTCGGCGTGGGAGGCCATGACAGTTCTAGAGACTCTTCAGAATCTGAGCCCGCGTCTACATGCTCCTTGTCTTTCCCGTGATCAAGATGAACGTCTTCCTTGGGTTCTTCTGTGGGCGCAGACTCTTCCTGGTGAAACCTATCCTCGTTGGAAGCTGTTTCAGGAGTTTCGTCCGCAAGAGCTGTGAAGTCCTTTAGTATTTCGTTAGGTACCGAGCCACGTATTTTTCGATCCGCCTTCGATGGCTGCCATACATGGGGTGATTCCAATACTTCTTGTTGCTCCTTCGAGACCTTTGTAAGATACCGGGGAATATATCTCCCGTGCAATAATGCCGACTTCCCGCCCGGCCAATGATCGTCATTCATAGATGTGGAACCTCGGCGACTACGTGATATACCGGTCAAATCTGTAGGAGTTGAGATACCGGGTGCCTTTTCTCGAATAGTGTTCTGATCCTGCGCATTGGCAATCAGCTGTTCTGAGATGTATTCGACATTGTTCATCGAACCACCAGCAAGATCAACGGGCGTACGTGTACCCTTTTTTGCCAGTAGCAATGTCGGTGTATCCTGCATGCTCGTCCTCCGATTTGACTTTTTGTCTTGACAGGCTCGCGGCTGTTTTGACATGAGAGGCTGACGTCCCTGTTTGGGCTCCGAAGGTTGAGAAATTTGCGTGTAGAACGGTTGGGAGATACCCTTCGGCTCGCTATTCTCAATGTCGTCCGCGTCATCGGAACTTCCGTTCGGCGAACAGACGCTCTCCTGGGAACGGAAGTGAGAGCTCATGCTTGCCGTGACTTGATTCTTGATTCTCGTGCGCTCGTCTGATTCGCCATACAGCTGTAGAAGACGCCGCAGCTCTGAGGAGACTCCTATTTCTCTGGTCGAGGACGGTGTCTCCCTCCCGAGGTTTCCCACAATCTCGAAGGAGTGTACCCAGAGTTCGATCCTTGGGGGAAGGAAACAATTCGAGATGCGCAATTCTGCATCAAGTACGTGAAACAAAGTGCCTGACGGAAAGCTCGTGAGCTGACTTTGAATTGTTGTCTGCCACAGCTTTACAGCTTCTCTGGGGAACACGGCTTCAATTCTCGACGAGGAATCTGCAAGTATCGCTTCCACATGCCCTTCTGACGAGCGGAACTAGAGACAACAAGAATCAGCACACCGAATCCCACCAACATGGGGGCCAATGTACCTCCAACAAGAAGAGGTGCGGACTTGTCGAAAGGCGGATGCAAAGATTGCTTAGTTCTTGAACAATCCAGACATGCTGTTCCGACGACTGTGTCAATAGAGGGCCATTTTCCAAAGAAAGGTGTTGGCAGAGACCTTGCTCCAGCAGGGGCTCGATCCAGTCAGTCAAGCGATGCATTTCTGCATCTTGGGGATTGGAGAGCTTGAAAGTCGGTTCGTGTATGCATTGCGAGAGCCAGTGTTCCGCGTCCTAGCCTCAATGGCTGCGTTCCGAGCATGCTAGCAACCGTGCTTCTGTGTTCACTGTTCAACGCGTCTTTCATTTTCATAGGGTTTTAACGCGTCGAGCTTGGCCTCGGTACTAACTATCTGTAAGGCCTTGGACTAATAAGACCCCGCTATCCCTTCCTAGGCATTTCACTCGTACTTACGGTACAGTAATCATTCCTAGTACTATTGCTAGCACCTCTCTGTTACTTGTTTCAGACGGTTCCGGGTACTCATAGCCTGTACCAGTAGACACTGGCTGCCAAGACTTCGAATCCTACGCTAGTGTTTGTTCTCCTCTTGCGTACATCCACCCAGCTCTCACGTAGGATTTCCTCTCACCGAAGGATGTACTCATCTCTCTGGAACACAGACTTGGTGGTGGGTATGAGGCCATGAGCCCCAGCGACCGCCCCCTAATCCAACAGCCAAGGTGTCAGTTCCGACGATGATGAGAACTGGTCATTGCAGCGGTATCATCGAACCTCGACATCCAGGATCTTCTCGATGCGGCGATGCACTTTCTCTAGTGTCATGACGATCTTCTTCGGGCTGCCGTAGCAATTCAATCCAAATGCATCCGTTAGCATCGTTTTGAAGCTTAGCTTGACTCTAATGCCTTGCTTGGTCCAGGCAGGTTTAGAAATCTAGATGCGATATCCTGCCTCTTTACCATGCAGGCAGCTTGAGTCAGTGTTCAGGATACTACTGCAATTGCTTGATGGAAACAGAAGAAGTGGTTCCGTGAGAAGGTAGTAAGGGAAAATCGATTGAGCCGAATACCATATGCCAATGAAGTCATCAGCAATCCTTCACATCCTATGTCACACTTTTCATTATGCAACCGGACCCTTCGATAGGAGAATGAAGCAAATCCTTTGATCCTCATAAGCGCTTCTATATCTCAGAAACGCACGATGCTGCCAGAGCCTCACAGGATCTCCCTGGTGTATCAGCATGGGGCTTTGGACCTTACCAGCACACTCAGTGCGTCGCAGCAACATTAGATGCCAGCAAGAAGCACTAACCCTGAGCATGAGGAACAGCTGTCGCGCTTTGAGTCTGTTGGGGTTATTGATGCAGAGGACCAGTCGCCTCGGCTCTGGGAACGGGCCCCTCATCCTTCTTGAAATCATTTCTAGATGAGCACTGGGACGCTGTTTGCAAGACTTCGACTCAGTACTTGAAGGTGATGGCGTCCGAACCCATTACAGGTTGAGGATGTGAGCAATGGAGGCCGTCTAAGCTTCCTGCCAGTGAACTGCGCAGCACCGAACCTGAATATATAGAGGTGACAGTCATACCTCAGGTTTGATGAAGACATCACTCAAACACATCATCATCTTGCTGGCAAGTCGATCTCGGCCTACACAGTCTACACAGCCCTCTCAGGTTTCCAAAAGTCTTGAAAAGGTGGGTGAATCGCTTCCAAAAATCAATTAATTGCTAAGGTTTGACCCAGTAATTGTCAATCACACCACCGACAAGGACCTCACAACAACCCTCAGCTTTACTGTTCAATAGTGAGCAAATCCCTTCGCAGATCCAAGCCGGAAGAAGAGCTAACGAAGCATTCAAGAGTGCCGCCTGCTCCCCGAGGCAAAGTCTCAGCCAACATTACAGTCGCCGACGGTGGAGGCAAATACATACCCCTAAGAGCGACGGCGGTGGGGGAGGCGGTGGCGGCGGCGAAGGGTCACCATACTGCCACTGCGTTAGCAAAGGCTACAGAACGTACGGTTGCAAAACATGCAAAGGTGCCAAACGTGTCACCAGAGTTACCAACTGTCCCGAAAGGGACCCTCAGCAGTGTCCAATGTGCCGTGTTTCCGTACAAGCACATCGAATTATTGTCCAGTGTCCTGATTGTCACGGGAAGGGAGGCTGAAGGAAAGATTGTAACGCTTGCGGAAAGCCTGGCCGTGCATAAGCTTCGAGACCACCGGAACAGCAAGGATTGTATGGACTGGCACTATCGTCTCTTGTACGAGGGGACTCCATACCGAATTAGATCAGATCGACTGGTCTGACGAATCAATGGCATTGAAGCCACGTCCTTCAGCTCTGTCAAGTGCCTTGATTTTCTTCCTTTGACCTGGTACAGGGACAGCAACAATAGTGACTGTCCACTCCTCTCCCTGGTGAGGCTGTCTTGAAATCTAGAAGGACGTTGAGAGTGAAGTGATTATGCTTCATGCCTATAGCCTTCAAGAGCGGCAACGATTCTGCGCTCATCCGTCCGCTGTCATCCAGACTATGGGGTATTCCATGTTGAGACTAAGCAAAGAAGACCAAGCATGCTTCGTTTTCGGGAGCGCGGAGCGCCAGCAAAGTCTGAGTCCTCTGCTGCTGTTCACCTAGTCTCTTCGAATCGCCATGCACTGCTCAATCCAAATAGCATTGAAGGCCCAGTCATGGAAAGGCCTCCACGCAGCCTGCAGACGTGCTACATCCCCATAAAATTAAGTAGTCCTCTGCCTATCCAAGCGTTTGATCCCCACAATCATTGTTCAACTACAAACCTTCCACAATCATCGTTCAAGTGTAAATGCTTCCTCATCAAGCGTCATAAGTGAATGCTGGACCTAGTCATAAGTGCAATCCACGGGCATCGCTGTCTTCGATCTGAAACCTTTACATGATTGACTCCTTTTACTTGGTCTCAATTGTGTGCCGCCACAGGCACAGGTCGCGGATCCTCTTTATGAAATAGTATCCAGGCCATAAGCTGTGACGGGCTTTCTTTCCAGTGGATTCTCTGCATCGCGAAGAAGCTGTCCATGATGGGCCTTCACTGGACTATGCTCAAACATAGCAGATGATGAAATGTATCTTTGTCAGAAGCGGAGTCTGGTTCAGGGTCTCATGTATCATGCTGGAGAATAAGTCTGAGGATTATCAAAGTCATTTGATTTCCCAATCAAGTCATTCTCGATCATGGTGATCAGCACTCTCTGTAGATCTGCCTCTCCTAACCATAGGCGTGATCATAGCTTAACATCTACCAGGATTTTTACCATCACATATTATCTTTTTAGCCAATTCTTACTTTCCTCCACTATTGGAATTTTGCTATTGTGGGGGTGTGCCAAGGCTGAACCAATTGCGGGTAAAGTAATTACACCTCCGTATGTTACTACGTGGGATAACAGAGCTCGTTTCGCCCTCGTGTTTCGAACAACATCACTGGATCTGCATGCGGAAACCTCTATAGATCGTCAATTCCTTCGGCAAGCCCCTCTCATGTCGCACGATGGTCTTTTGAGGAGAATTGCTCCTCTCTTTGACCGACAGCCATGGGAAGAGACGACATTGACCCTCACCAAGTAGCCCCTTCGCGAGGGTCTTCGCCACGGCATTATGTCTTTGGATATACCTCACGACACACCAAGCCCAACAGCTTCGTCCATTTTCCTTCCCGTCGGCCGCCGTTCGCGGAGAGGCTCACGAGCCTCGGCCTCGGGTCCCATCGATCGCGAAACGTTAAACGAAGCCCTCGATAACATACATAATGCTGCATATCAGTCAACTTCATTGACTGTGTTCAATGAATACACCTCTCCTCCGAATTTGTCGTCTGCAGCGGAGAAGCCAGGAATCGCGGAGGAGTTGCAAGGGAGCCTGAGTGGACTATATAGCAAGTTCAAGGCATCGGTAGAGGGAGCAAAGGACCTTATTACTTCTCCAAACAAGGCATTCGACGGATCGGTAGTCTACGATGATGGGACTCCGAACAGAAGTATCAGCCAAGGCACACCCTCACCTTCGATGAAGCCGGCGTCGAAGAGTCCTCATGTACCTCAGACGACCCGTGTCATTGATGTTGAAAATGAGATGGTGGCCTCCAGCTCTGGCCAGCAATCCAGACTGCACTCTCCAGTTGTTTCCTCTTTCGAAATACCACAAAGAGACGGCCACGTCAACTTATCGAAAGGATCGTCAAAGGCTGCAAGTTTGGTGTCCAAGGGTCCAAAACCTGCGACTCCAGTCTTGAGATCTCCAGCTGGACAGCTTCCCAAAGATGTCGTTCCTTTTGTAGTTGATCCCACTGTTGCCGAAATCAAGCTGAAAGTAGTTTCGGAGAGCAATTCACAGATTCAACTCCTCGAGCATCGAGGCAACGGCCCCACCCATTCTCACGGGTTAGATAGGGATTCGCAAAAGGAGCTCTTACTCGACGACCCTAATCCCTCTTTGAACCACAGGAGGAATACTGATACACAGAGCTTTTCGCAACATCAGCTTGCCTCCCCCAACCTTGGCCTGAGTCCTCCGACCCAAATCCAGCAGGACTTTCTGCGTGCGTCTCATGAACGGGAGAAATCGGCAAGCTCAATGAATTCCATAAGTATTGAACCACTGTCGCGACCTCAGCTGTCGATGAAGAGTCCTGATACTCTCTCCATATCCTCCACCGACGCCCCAAATGAGCAATCTACGAACGGTGCGCACAGAGGCTCTGGTCTTGCGTCTCGTGGTGAGATTTCGTCTAGTACCTTACCACAAACAAGGACAGATCCACTTAGAGTATCTGATGGAGAGGTGCTGCAAGATTTGGTGACGACCTCTGTCAGCAAGCCTGGTGTTAAGTCGCCCAAGTCTCCTCTTAGTTCGTCGACTAGACCTGTTGAGAAATTACTCCCCAGAGTCAGCACTTCGCGGTTGCCTGGATTTGGGCTTTCTAGGACATCGCCATCCAGCTCGACCGTTTCCAGTAGACCGGTTTCTCAGAACAGAGCTCAAGAGGGACGTCTAGATGGTGTGATAGAAGCTAACCGAGGTGTACAGCAGCCACCTAAGATCATTATCAACAAGCTGAGAAGTAAGCTTCTCAGCAGAGAATTTTGGATGCGGGACGAAAATGCAAAAGATTGCTTTCACTGTGGAGAACCATTCTCTACCTTCCGCAGAAAGCATCACTGTCGTACTTGTGGCCAGATATTTGATAACAAATGCACGATTCTCATCAGAGGATCTCAGTTCGGCTCAACAAACTCTGTCCGGGTGTGCAAGCCATGCGAAGCAATTATCAATGCTCACGAAGATGATTCGTCTGATTACTCTATTGAAGATCTTTCTATCTCGAGCCCGACAGCACTACGTCCGCACACTCCAATAGCCCAACAAGATCTCAAAAGTGCATCGCTTCCAGACGATGATTCCGCATCTATCATTTCCCAGTCCCTGGAGCATGTCAGAAAGACGCCGACCATGAGCTTTCCAGTTCGTAGAGCGCTTGACAGCAGCAACAGACGATCAGCCATTCTCGAGTTTGATGCCAACGATAGGCCTCTGGCTCGGCCTAGCTCATCAAGATCTCTCAAATCCTCTCATATCGGCCATGGCTATAAGAGACATTATTCGAGGCATCAGCATATTCGTAATTTCAAGGCATATCACGAAGATCGTGCTCCCTTCCAACGGAGAATGGCAGACGATCTTCCTAGGGACGCGCAACAGTCGGCTTTCCACCATGATAATATCATCGATCCGGACCTGGCGCAGTACTTATCCGACGATGCCTCCAGCGAGGACGATCAGCCCAACATCCTGGCTGTTAGTGAGAGCAAGCTGTCGAGGAGTATACCAGAAAGCGAGAAGGCTTCATTTGGCGGACTCCTTGCTGCAGTTAGAAAAGGTCGATCGCGGTTTGCGGAGAGAAGTGTGGGTAGTCTGTTGAACGCTGGTGGTGGTGGTGGTGGTGGTGATGATGCGAGTATCGTAAGCTCGCGTGGAAACCCATATTGGCCGCCTAGAAAACGCAACTTGAGCACGACAAGCAGCGTGCACGTGCGACTTTCGCCAAACCCAAACAAGGATGACAATACTTATGACCCTACCAGCTCACGCTTGCCAAGCGGCTCTCGAATGACTCGGAGTGCTTCTATGAGAGGCGCAGGAGCGCCGCCAGTAGAGCTAAATCAAGCGAGCTTGCAGCATGTCCGCAAACTTCTTCAACAGCTCTTGAATGATGCAGATGTGCCCCGTGTCCCGAGCTGGCAGACTGCACTTGTGCCAATACTCCTCAAAGCCACGGATACAGTTGACCCAGACGTCCAACGAGGAGATGACATTGACATCAGACATTACGTCAAACTCAAGAAAATACCTGGCGGCAAACCAGGCGATACGTCGTATATATCTGGACTTGTGTTTACCAAAAATTTAGCACTTAAGAGCATGCCAAGAAGCATTCAGCGACCAAGTATTCTTATTATCACCTTTGCCTTGGAATATGCTCGTCACGAACAACATTTCATGAGCTTGGAACCTGTCATACGCCAGGAACGCGAATATCTGGAAAACCTCGTTGGTCGCATCGCTGCTCAAAAGCCCCATTTGTTACTTGTTCAACGTCATGTTTCGGGGATGGCTCTAGAGCTGCTTGAAAAGGCCAATATAGCAACGGCTTATAACGTTAAGCCCACTGTGCTCGAAGCAGTATCCCGGTGCACTCAGACGCGTATTATCCATTCAATGGATAAGTTGGCTCTGCAACGAGGTCAGACTGGAGTTTGCGAGAGCTTTGATGTGAAAACTTATGTCTTTAGCGGGAAGAAGAAGACTTACATGCACCTTTCAGGTTGCCCGCCACAGCTCGGCTGTACGATTATCCTTCGAGGAGCGGAAAGCAACGTTTTATCCAAGATCAAGCGAATCACTGAATTTATGGTCTATGTGGTTTACAACCTGAAGCTTGAAACATCTCTCATGCGCGATGAGTTTGCTCTTATACCTTCAGTGTCCGCGAATGGATTGAGCTCTCCTCGTAAAGTTCTTTTCAGCAATGAAGCTGCGCACAGACCATCGAGTGCTTTCAATACTGTCAGTGAGCGTCTGTATACGAAGACCACGAATCAGGACGAGAAGCTGTCTGGGGCAGAAGTCCAACCCCCGAGTTCTATTTCTACCGCAATTCCGACAGGGAGCGCCGAAACTGCTGACATCCCCGACGATATCCCTGTCCCAACGTTTTATGAGGATTTGGTTGAAAAGCATCAGACAAAGATACTTTCTGCGTCACCATTCGTCAAGTTCATGCAGCCATATCTCCTGATGCGAGCTCGTGAACTTGAGAGAAGAGTCGCATACCTGAAGCGTCTGCGTGATCAAGATCTCTCAGCCGAGCAATCGACTGAAGACAAAGCCAAAGCCCAGAAATTTACTCTAATACATCCAGAAATGGTCCATACTACATTACTGGGGGCTGGTGCTAAAGTCAGAGAGATTCTTCATGTGGTACATGATACAGAATACGACAAGGCTTTGCACAACTACGAGACACAGAAGCGTCAATGGGAGACATACCTCTCAGGCAATAGGAATCTTTTCGACCCATACGCCCACCAAAACATTGTGGTATTGTTTAGCCAAGTATCCACAGCCACATCAGTCCCTTGCTCTGGTCCGGATGTTTTGGCTTTCGGGTTCTACAATGAGCATGAGAGTGACGAGCATTTTGAGCCGGATTGCACCCTCGGACAGTATGTTGAGGATCTCTGTTATCGTGCTGACGATGTTTGCCAGTCTAACGCCTGTGAGAAGAAATTGTATGATCACCATCGGCAGTACGTACATGGCGAAGCTCAAGTGAGTGTGTTTGTGCAGCCTTATCCAGCAAAAATGCGTGGCATGCAGCACATAATTTTGATGTGGAGCCAGTGTAAGATATGTGGAAATGAAACTCCTACAATTCCAATGTCAGAAAATTCCTGGAAATACTCTTTTGGGAAATATTTGGAACTGTCATTCTGGAGTGCGGACCTCCACGCAAGAGCAGGCCTATGTCCTCATGACCTGCACCGTGATCACCTTCGCTACTTTGGATACAAGGACTTCGCTCTCCGTTTCCACTACGATGCTATCAGCCTTCTTGAGGTTGTGGTGCCCAGGATGCGTATCACTTGGAAAGTTGACAATGATCTGAAATTCCGAAATGAAGTTTATGTAAAGACAGAGCGTCGACTAAATCGGTTCATGGTGTCAGTCAAATGCCGACTTAAGAGTATCAACTCAGAAGCAGTGTTGCCTGAAAAGGCTGAAGCCTGCAGGCAAGAAGTTGAGACGTTGACCAAGCGCGCTAATGAGGAGCATTTGGCGTTGGTGAAGCTGTTGCAGGATAACTACTCGAACTCTCGGCACTGGGAGACGATTCCGCTTAACCAAGCTATACGTTCCATGCAGGAGAAGGTAGCTGAATGGGATAACACGTTCGCCGAGTTTGAAAGAGACTTCTTCCCGTCCGAGAAAGACATTCGGAGACTTGCTACCTTGCAATTGAAGAAAATATTCTTGGACAGAGATGTGTCTGTGACATCACTGACATCGACCGATGAGGGCGTCTCTACGCCTCGGTCTGAAATCTCGTTCGATGATAAAGGAGATGATGCAGAAGGTGCGCCTCCGCCTCTGCGGCCACGAAAGATGACACATCTATCCCCAGAAAAGACGCAGAGTGTGCTTCAGTCGGTTGTAGAAGAAAACTCAAGTGCAGTGCCGGAAAGCCTAGAGTCAAGCCAGGACTCGCTATCCAAGACAGAAGAGCAGAGTCCTCGAGAATCACAAAGCCCTGTGAATCAGGCAAACCACGAGGACTTTCGCCATCTAGATTTGGCGCTTCCTTCTGGTTTTCCTGATCACCGTGTCTCCATGGATCTCAGCACTCCGTCCGTTGAAAGAGTCAAACATTCGGGAGCGGTGAGCGTCAAACTTTTGGAAAGGACAGGCACCGAGTATTCGGAAGCAGAAGGCCCCAAAGAGGGCGGTCAAGATTCAACAACTCCTGGCACTGTACATTCTCGCGGAGGTAGTAGTGGTACATCAGACGACAAATCGTCGGGTCCGCCAGCCAATCTAAGCTCCTACGCTCCGTCTAACATCCCCAGGGCTATTGATGCTTTACCCAGAAGAAATGGCGATGGCAAACCAAGTGTGCCTCCCCTTTTGCGTGCACAATCACAGCCGGCTGGCTCCCTTACCACCGCCGCAGAGAACACTGGTGTCGAGAATGGCACAATCTCAGCTATTCATGCTACACAGGGTTTTGGCTCGAAACTTATCAATAAAGAAGACATGTCGCTTAGTGGAAACGACCCGATGGTCAAAGCCGCGGACAAGAAATTACCCGACCGATTCGGACTCGCCCACCTCAAAGGCAGCAGACTGGGAAAGGGCCATTCACTAATCCCACGGTCAATTGCTCTGCGGAAAGAGTCCCGAGTATCCAACCTTGCAAAGCATTTCGAGCAACTAAGTCGAGAATTCGAGAAGGAAAGAATCCGTGAACGCAAACACCGTGCCGCACGTAATAGAAACTCCCGCATCTATCCGCTTGCTTCTTCCAGGCCAATTGTAGAGGTATACAAGTCTGTAGATGACGCTGTCGAAAGCAAGGATGCCACCGAGGAGGGTTTCATGTCCAATGATCAGCAGACCAACGAGCAGGGTGAGATGTCCGGAAGCACATCTGGACTGGCAGAGACGGTGCCTTCCACCAGGTCTGAAGGCTCCACTATGCATGGCGAAGACACAAACACCGAGACCAATGAAACGGAGACAGACACACATGATGTCAGCCGTGCTCCTTCTGACGGTGAGGAAGACAACAGTGATGCAGATCATGTGCTCAACGATGTCCAAATTCCCGAGTCTCCCGAAGACCTTGCCAAGCTGTCACCTGAAGATCTTGATCTGAAAGAGCTTCCAAAACATGAACGAACATCGCTGATGAAAATGCTGACTAACTTCTGGGCTGAGCGGTCATCTAGCGGGTGGACGGCGTTGGACTACCCGCTGACAGCAGCTGATCACGTTTTTGCCGACTGCAACATCATTATTCGGGAAGACGAACCAAGCTCCGTCATCGCTTTTGCACTTGACTCTGAAGACTATAAATCGAAGCTGGGGGGCATTCAAGAGCATCGTGACGGATTAAAAGAGCTGAACGGACCTGGTGGCATGAAGGCCGAGGAAGGGCAAGCCAATGTTATGCACTCTCTGCTGCGAAAGACGGGAACACACTTAAAGTATCAATTTCAGGAGGGACCAGCCAAGATGTTGTGCAAGATCTTCTACGCGGAGCAATTCGATGCTGTTCGACGAAAATGCGGGGTCTCTGATCGGATCGTGGAATCGCTATCTCGATGCATGAAATGGGACTCGAAGGGCGGCAAAACAAAGTCGTTGTTCCTCAAGACCCTCGACGATCGATTTGTGCTTAAGTCCTTGTCGCCCATTGAGACTCAGACCTTTCTCAAATTCGCACCCAACTATTTCCAGATCATGTCCGAGGCGTTCTTCCACGAGCTGCCATCTGTGATCGCAAAGATGCTGGGATTCTATCAGATTATCATCAGAAATCCGGTGACTGGAGTAGAGTGCAACTGGTTCTTGCTCGTGATGGAAAATCTCTTCTACGACAGGATTCCAACCCGCATCTTCGACCTGAAAGGTTCAATGCGTAATCGCCGGATTCAGAGCACTGGTGAGCGTAACGAAGTCCTGCTCGATGAAAACATGGTCGAATTTATCTACGAGTCGCCACTATTTGCCCGAGAGCATTCGAAAAAGCTACTAAAGACGTCAGTATATAACGACACTCTCTTCCTGGCCAAGCAGAATGTCATGGATTATAGTCTGATGGTTGCAATCGATGAGAACCGCAAAGAGCTTGTGGTTGGCATCATTGATTGCATCCGAACCTATACATGGGACAAGAAGTTGGAGTCATGGATCAAGGATAGAGGGTTTGCCGGCGGGAACAAGAACCGACCGACAGTGACAAGTCCCAAGGAGTATAAGAAGCGCTTTCGAGAAGCCATGGGTCGATATGTGTTGGAGGCACCAAAGTAAGAAATCCTCTCAGAGAACCTCATCTGAACCCTACTAACACTGCAAAATCCAGTTGCTGGCATCAGTTCAACCCCGTTCAGTCTGAGAGGCGGCGAGGTCGAGTCGATGTCAGTGGCGATCCCAAAGAGGGTGGCGGTGAGCAGGCCATTACGGATACAGACACATTCGGAGTTTAAGGTGCATCATGTTCTTCCACAGGCATTTTGCAGGCGCTTTCGAAGCTTGAGATGCGTTCACGATGCACAAAAATACGGAGAAATGACTACTTAGAGAGCATAGCAAGCGTAACATTCATTGATGACAGGAGGCAGGCTCTTTCTTGCAGCAACAAACTCGGATCAATTCCAGTTACTGCTGATCAGACGGAAATCTTCCGCCAGGGTTTTTTTTCTCCCTGAACACTGTCGCCAAAAAATTGCTTGGCGGTATCACCAATCTAGTTCACGCTAGGCAAATAAGGGGACCCGCTTAGAGACTCATGGTTGGTATACAACCTTATCGTGGTAACCGCCCCCCCCCCGATTGTCTTCATTTGAGACAAGGCAGACGTGTTACTAGATCCGTATGTATTCGTAGTGATTTATTGCCTGTCCCCCAATTCAGAAACCAGTTCACGCGCACCATGGCAATGCGTGATATGCTCCAAAAATCCAGCTTTTGATCTAGCGCGACGCTGCATCCTTTGGAGCACGCGAAAAGGATCACAGCCCGAAGGTGACAATTCTGATATCACATCTGGAGCCAACTGCCTAGATCGGTAGCACTCAAATGTCCGTTCGCACCCCTGACACCAAAGTCCGTTCTCAAGAGCAGTGTTTGACAGGAGGGAAGGAAAGGGAATAGACGCCATGCCGCAGAAGTTGTCGTTTGGAGTAATCCCCTAGGTTAGTAGTGTGAACGGATCCTGGCCCAGTGGATCCACTGGCGCGCCGTGGAGCCATTTGTACGTATAGAAATCTTTCTTTGCGACCCCTACGGTGCGTTTGGCAGCAAGAGTCTTTGCTATGTTTTCTATCGACCCATGAAGCACGACCCCAAGCCCTTTTGCAGTCATCACGCTGACGAGCCAGAGTGGTGTCTTACGCGAGATCCTGTGCCCAATTGAATAAACTCCGGAGATACTGAGCACAGTCGGTATCCGCTTTAGCTGACGTGGTGTAACATCAAAGCAATTTCCAGCCAGGGCTAGGGAGATTACCCAGAGTGACTCGTTACTGAGTAGGCACTCATAGCAGCATCGCTCGCACCTCGGAAGGAATAAGAAAGCACCGTATTGTCCACAAGAGATGCACTGTTCAGATAGTAGAGTCACGTGAAGTGCGGCGGCAGAATGAAGACTGATAAGTCTTGTCTGACCTAGTGCTGGTAACGTAAGCGGTGCATGCTCTATCAGATCTCGGTATGCCGGCAGCGACTCGACAAGCGCCTCTCCTCGAAGGGAGACACGCGAAACGCGCGATAAAGACTGGAAGTCTAGCATGTTGAAGATAGAGTGTAGAAGTTCAAGTAGTAAAGTGTCGAAGAGGCCACACAAGGAGGAACTGGAGTCGCGTTGGATGGCCGAAGGCTTCGCTGGCATGGAGATTTTGATCATTCCGTCAATGATGTAACGCGGCCGATGAGAGAGGCAGGAGATAAGTTTTTCGGGCGACCATCGTTCGTGGGACATGGCTGCTGCGGTGAAATGGAGCCGTTTTTCTGACACAGCTGGGCTCTTGCTCCGCCGAGTTGTCAGATGATGTGACTTTGAAGGAACCAAGTCTCAGTCAACATAGACAGGGTGCGTGATGGATGCTAGAATAAGTCTAACATACCAAACTCTGACTGAGGATAATGTAGGGCGTAAAGTCGAGACGTAGAGGTGGCTCACATAGTCGCGTCGCAAGGTTTTAAGGCGCGTCACGTAATTACTGGTAATTACTGAGGTTTTACAAATCTTGGCGTTTGCTGACGCCAGCCTCCCACCCTCCATCTTTGAGCCGTTGGCGACCGCGATCGCGACAACAGCAGCTCCGATCGAGCTTGAGCCTAGAGATCATCGTCATAGCCTCTCACGGCTCGTGGGTGTTCTCCCTAATCTTGCCCAGGCCTGTGTGGATGAACGCTCCCGGGCTTGCTCATTATAAAGATTAAGTTATGTCCCCGCGATGCCACAATGCCTACGAGAGAGCACTTCCAGACCACAGTGTTCGTCAGTTGCCGGGAGTGGGCCAATTGGACGACTTGGAATACAAGCTGATTGTGTGGAGTCTCGCAGCTTTTCTTTGATATCAACATCTATCCTTCCTGGATATCAAGCAATTGTGTCCGCTGCCGGGCCCACTTGGGAAGCACCTGTACGTGGTGTGGGCTACGAACCTCCTTATTTATTAAGGAGAGCCGAGACTTCCTGCGGCGGTACGACAATCCTACAATACACCGAGCCCAAAGGCAACATCTCCTAAAGAGGAATCTGCACCTCGAATGTCTTCTCGAATCGCCATTCTAACAGGGTATCTGAATATTGGGCTGGAAGGGGGACTGTAAAAGATATAACTTGAAGGCCTTGTATGGATAGAGAGATAGGGTTTCATTTCATGGCTCCCTCTATCCTCCTACGCGAATTGTTGAAGAGTTGAAGGTAGCATAAAGGTTTTTGAAAAATTTCCGTCCCTCACTATTCTTACTTGAACAGCGTATCCTCAAAAGGGACGGCGTTAGAGATAGTGCTTGAATAAGGCTACTGGATGATGACGGCTCTGAGGAAGACATTATCATGGGGGTTATCTTTTGTATGTAAGGCTCTAAGAGAGAGAGTATGACCCGCATAGACCACAGAGTCTGCTTCGGTGTATGATCAAATCAATCAATCAATCAATGTGTCCGCTGCCGTCCGTTGCTATCCCCCTTCCTGGGGATTGTTGTCAATCAAGGGGCCGACATGCCTGCAAGGCGAGATGATCGGCAGTGGTATTTCACCGTAGGCTTGTGTTCTTCTCTAAACCATGCGCTCTATTTCACATCAAAATATTGTACAACGGGAGAAAGTCTCGAGGCATGCGCAGGCCGAACTTCGGCCGAGAACGACTTCCGCATCCGATGTCCCCGGGCTTGGCATCGGGTTTGGCGGATGGCTTGCATATTGCGCTGTCTCAGCCATATGCAGGCTCTAAAATACACGATTCAGCCCATTCTCACTATTGTGGCACTTATCATAGCAATGCTGTAGCTCAGCCTTCTACAATGCGCTCTAATTCCTTTTCAACGTCGTTGTCCGCCTAGACGACGATGAGTCCGGCTCTCTGACCAAGGGACCTGCAAGGCAGAACTTTGGATGTCTGTCATAAGAGGCGTTCTGCCGCGGTCTATTATTAGGCCAGCCTGCCAGTACAAATTGTTGTCGTGTCAATGCCGTTCAAGTCGCATCCTGATCTAGGTTTCTTCATGTATCGATTCTTCGCCAAGCTTCGCGGAATCCTCCAAGACGATCCAGAGTCACCTCAGGAGCTATGGATACCCAAAATGGGGTCAAGATGACTAGGGCCAGTGTACCCAGGGTGAGGACTGGTTGCACGACCTGCAAGTATGCTTCTTCGGCCCAGTGTGTGATCGATCGACTCAGAAGACTGACGCTGCCTTTCAGGATGCGACACTTGAGATGTGGAGAAGAAAAGCCAGAGTGTCGCAGATGCCTCGATACTGGTAGGGAGTGTGGCGGCTATGCTTTGGCCCACTCACGTCCTGGGGCTGTCGCGTGCTGGAGGAGACCAGTCGCATCTTCTGCACCACTAGCAGCAATCACATCATATTCCATTCCCTTCAAGATCCCCGGTAGTCAGAAGGACCGCCAAAAGCTCCATTACTTCTGCGTACAGGGGGCGTCGGATCTTTCAGGAAGCTTAAGCAGCAGCGCAGACTTCTGGACCAAGACCGTGCTTCCCTGCAGCCACGAAGAGCCGACTGTGCGTCATGCTCTCATTGCATTGAGTTCCATCCATCTTGATTTCGTGACGACAGAATGTCCCAGCGGCGAAAGCTTTGATAAAGAGCTGACAAGTATCGAAACTCTCGTTCAATACAACAAAGCCCTACGCCAGCTGCGGAGTTATCTGTGCAGTACGGATCAACCTTCAATTAAAGTTGCACTGATCTGCTGTGCACTGTTTTATTGCTTCGAGAGTACTCGGGGCGACTATGACTCGGCACTTGCACATCTTCGGAATGGGCTTTCAATACTTCGTGGTGCAAAGGTGGGAGTACCCAATGAAGCCAGTGCAGCGAAGACTACATACTTGGTTGAAGATCTCCACAAGCTGGAGCACATGTTCTCAAGAATGGATCTGCAAGCCACATTGTTTGGCGATAGCCGCATGCCATTTCTCGAGATCACTACCTATGACGAAAGGACTGGCAAGACACCCATAGTAGCTACCGATACATTCAAAAATCTAGATGAGGCACAGTCAACACTAGACAAACTGCGGAACCAGGCCTGGCGTTTTCTCATCGGCAGTATCCAGTACAAGTATGTACGACCAGAGAAATTGCCTGCGCACGTGGTACAAGAGAAGAACCAGCTTGTCAAACAGTTCCAGTGCTGGTCATCGGCTCTGGATGGGCTATGGTGTCGGGAACACTGCAAGAACCCTCAGCGCTCTGCGATTGAAGCCTTTCGAGAAGCGGCCACTATGCTCAAACTGCCACATCGGAGCACACAAATGCTGATTCTTGCTAATGTTCCAGAGGACAAGAGCATCTTCGGCACCACTCCAAACGAATTAGGGAGGGAGATCATCTCGTTAGTAGAGTCGCTCCGTCTGACCGACCCTTCCCGCAGGACATATTCATGTGAGGTGGGAATCATCGCGCCTCTCATCATGCTGGGGTCGACATGCCGGGATTCCAAAGTCTGTGGAAGGGCCTTGATGCTACTCGCTGCGTCAAGAAGACGAGAGGGTCTAGTGGATGCGCAAATGATTGTCCGAATCGCCGAAAGGATCGTGATGCTTAGAGGGAGGCATGAGGAGCTAACGCCCATGGTGGCTGAAGCAGTAGAGCAGATGAGCGATGGGTCAATCGACAGCTTACCTCCAGAACTGTGGGTCTCAGATGCTATTGACCTTGCTCCCGGGGGTCTCCACCTCATCTCTAAGGTTGTGAAGATGTATGGTGCATTAAAGTTATGCTCGAGATGAAAGCCATCGCTGAGGGAGAAAGGCGGGAGTTTGTCCACCCGCAGGTGGCGACATGCGAAAAAGATGAACACGCTGGTATCCAAGGATGTCAGAGCAAATGCAAACCAACCGTCCGCCCAGATCTGCTGCAAGCTCAGGAGATAAACTGCCTTTTACCAGAAGCACTATCGCGCCGAGTGAGTCCTTCTGGAACATACGCACTAACCAGTTCTACTGTGCGGCTTCTAAATCTTGCCGTCGATAAACCTACCGCCAACCATTGAACTTCGCGTGTGGTTCTTGTTCTGAAGTCTGTGGAGCATGCCTCTGCTTTCTGGCGATCCACGCAGGAAAGCCGAGGATATCGAGAATCCTCATTATGCTGCTGAGCTGATGTGTCGCTATTCAGAGCCTTAGGTTCCAGCAAGGGTGATTACAGCCTCATCACCTGCGCATGCCACGGCTTCGCTCTTTGAAGCTTCTCCTCCTTGCAGGGCCCCTTTATACTTCTCCAAAATGCCGCATCCACCATCAAAGCCCAACTACCCGCCTGCCGGACATCCAATCACTACCACGAAGCTGGACCTCTGATATGTTCCACCACGGGAAAGCCGAGAATCTCTTAAATTTTCCGTCTTGGCCCTCGACAACGACAGGATTGACTCCTGCTGAAGGAAACATCGCCCGTCCTTGCGTTGAATCTCTCTTACCAAGTAGGACTCCAACCATGGCACAAGCTGTCCTCGATAGGATCGATCGCCAACGTCACTCTCTGAGTGTTTGTCTGATCAGGCTTGTCTGAGACGAGTTCGCGCCGCCATCTACTATCGTGGTCATTGCATCCTTTTCTCCATTCAGTCTATACATATTTTCGCGCCCACCTTCTCGTGGAGCCTCGTCATGCTTTGCCACATACGTTACTAGTAACCCCTCAGCTGTTTTGCAATGTGTCTCGAAAGGTATCCATAGCGCATGTACAACATGTTATATCTGTTACTTAATGCAATTTAGTGTCTATCTATCTACTACATCACTCTAGACTGTTCAGAGCGGAGATTGTTTCCCCTTGAAGCAGAGAGAGTAATATCATTTTCAGGTGACTTACACACCTCCCTTGCTTCACGTCCATCGACCAAGTTATGTGGCCGGGTCTCCCTCCGAGGCAGGATCAATAACAATTCCGGGCAATTATTAATTAATCCGGCAAGTGCAGCTGCACGATCATTGGCTATAGATGGCGAATGGTTGGAGATATCTAAAGCCCGGGGGGTTGCTTGGCTTGTATCTGACTCCCCTCCCTCTACATGACTATTTCTCAAACCCAGAAGTCTATTCGTGTTTCGTCCGCCTACCCCACGAGTCGAAATTCCTCAGAATCTCTATCCATTTCTCCATATTTGAACCAGCCAAAAAAAGAAGAACAATCACGACCCTCGACCCCGTCACGGCCCTCATAGTAATCGACCTCCAAACCCCTCACCCTCTCCATCCCCACCGCGCGCACCCAATCGTCTCCATACTAACTTAGTCAAGAATGCTACCCAGCTCAGCACCGCTTTCCGCTCCCACTCCCTCCCCGTCGTGCTCGTGAACGTCGTCAGTGTTCCCGCGGGGCGCAGCGACCGCGGTCTTCCCTTTAACCTCTCCGCCTTACCCGTAGGGTGGGACGCGCTGATCCCCGAACTCAACGCCTGGCCTTTCTGATAAGCTGATCACGAAGAAGACGGCCAGGGCGTTCACGAAGACCGGGCTGGATGAGTATCTGAGGGAGAAGGGGGTGATGCAGGTGGTGGTGTGTGGGGTGAGTACGAGTGGCGGGGTGGAGGCGACAGCGAGTCAGGCGTATGAGTTGGGGTACAATGCCGTGTTGGTGTTGGATGCGATGACGGATCATGAGGCCGGGGATCATGAGTTTGTGGTGAGGGGGAGGTTTCCTAAGATTGGGGAGAGTGGGAGCACGAGGGATGTGCTGGAGCAGCTGGACGCTAGGGAGTAGTGAGCGGTTGTAGCTATGGGGGACTGGATAGTATTGGTTGGGGAGAGCGTGGTGCCTTCTGAGACAGTCTATCTGGTTTGAGCGGAAAGTGCCTGGTCGCTCAGAGATGGTGGAGCGAATGGTGGCTTCATCATCGGCATGCGAAGCGAACGTGTATCGCTGCGGTGACGAATGTACATTTCCTGGCAGTGATACATCACCGGCAGCATCTGCCTCCAATGAACTGAAATCGAAGACCAAGATGCGCGATTCTCCAAATATCATCCAATCGCACTTGCAATGACCATAGCAGCAATCGCAACGCCAAGTGCCCATCGACCTCTCGACTTTGCTTCGAGCTGATCTGCTGCCGCCTCATCACCCAGTGCCCGTACGCTACTCTGGGCACGAGTTGAAATTGCCATATAATTAGCACTGGTGACGACCTGAACAACCGTGGCTGTACGAGTAGTAGTTGTGCTACTACTACTCGACGTTGTCGGTGCCTGCGCAGTCGAGGCTGGCGATTGCGGCGCTTCGACTTGAACCTGTGCCTGCACATTCGAGCGGAAAAAAGCATTGCCCTGCCCAACCACGTTCCCTGGCGGCCAATATTCGCACACCACCATGTAGCCCTTGAGTGAGTTCTTGCCGCTGCAATCCACGGCTGCACATCCAAGAGAGGTTGTGTCCTTCCAGACCAGCTGGGTGAAATGGCCCGTCTTTTCACTGAATCCTGTAGGCGGGTTGAAGTCATACTGAGCCCTTTCGTCACCCCATGCGTCAATTGCTGAGGTCATGTCGGGGTAGCCGAGCGCAAGATTCTCTCCGGTTGGGCCGCCGGAGTGCCTCCATTGGCAACTCAAGGCCCATGAAGATGCTGCATTGGCGAGTGAGGTGTTCCAGGTCAGAGCGGTGGCGTTGTGTTGGTCACGATAGTGATTTGTGCTGTTCAGTGTTGAGTCGATGAGTATCGGCTGCGTTGTATAAGACGCTGGAGGAGCGGAAGCGGGCGCAGTGGCAGTTACTGTGACAATCCTCGCGTCGCGGTTTGAAAGGACCTTTTGTGCAGAGATGAGAGGTGAGAAGAGAAGGGGCCAGCCCAGAATAGACGATGATGACCTCATGGCTGTCAAAGTCACGATGCTTGATCCGAGGAGAGACTTGGTGGAGGGGGTAATGATAGATAAGAAACGCAGGAGTATAGAGTGATAATGTGACAGTGAAGATGGCAAGGCCTGCTTGCTTAGGAGATACAGAATGTGATGAGGGTTGTCAAATAGGTAAGGAGAAGATGGAAGTAACGATGCAGAACCAAAGGAAGGACAGTGAACGAATCGAGGTGATCTTACATCCATGGAGCTCGAGGAAGAACGAAGAAAACACCAAAAATCTACCTTCCTACTAGTAGCCAGAAGACAATGCACTTGTTTTATGTAGTGAGGCGATCTCGACGAGCGCTGTGAAGGCTTTGTTACAGTCGACGAGCTCTAGGGAGAATGACTGGTGATGGTTGAGTTGAGCTTTCTGGCGAAGCGCCACGGATGAACATTGAAACCCCTTTCATGCCAAGGCTGGACTCGGTTTGTGGATCGGAGAAACATCAACTCCGCTCCGGATCAGATGCAAGGTAACCGACTCCCGTGTAAGCATCCTCGCATCTGGCAGCTCGCTGCGGCTGAAACGAGGATCTTGTCCGACAGCGGAGGACGAATTGGACAAGGCACACGCATCTGGTCGTGGTCGTGGTCGTGGTCGTGGTCGTGTAGAGCTTGCTACGAGAAAAAGCTGAGCATGCGTTGAGCCTTTCCTTGGGACATCTACTTCGCGACTTTGACCATCCTCTCACTCCCCTCCCTCATATCTCTTAGACGGATAAGATGCATCTCATCCTGACCGGCGCAACTGGCCTCGTAGGCACCGCCGTCCTCAACCACATATTTACCCACGGCGCCGCCAGCCAGATCACGAAGCTGACCATCCTATCCCGAAACCCTTCAATCCCCCTCCTCAACGCCCAAAAGCCCCCACCCACCCTCAAAGTCGACGTCGTTCCCCACAAAGATTTCCTTACCTACCCAAAGTCGCTCCTCTCCTCCCTCGCCGACGCGGAAGGTGTCATCTGGGCCCTCGGGATCTCCCAAAACGAAGTCTCCGCCGAAGACTACCTCACCATAACCCGTGACTATGCGCTCGCCGCCGCGAAAGCCTTAGGCTCAAACCCCACCAAGGAAGCCGGCAAGCCGTTCAAATTCGTATACGTATCCGGCGAAGGTGCCACAAATACACCAGGTCGTTTCACACCCACTTTTGCGCGGGTGAAGGGCGAGACGGAGAAGGCCCTCTTCGACATGAACGCTTCGGCAGAGTATCCGGATCTGAGGGTCTACTCGGCAAGGCCGGGTGCCGTGGACCCAGGGGCGGATCCAGCGGTGGCGGAGGCGACGAGTGTAAAGAGGCGGACGGGCACAAGGAAGTTCGAAGCGTATCTGATGCCGGCTTTTCGAGCGCTGTATTCCAGTCTGGTGAGCCCCACAAAGCAGCTGGGCGCGGTCTTGACCGAGTTGGCGTTGAAGGATGGTGAAAGGATGCAGGATGGACCGGGGATTGGTGGCGAGGGGAGGACGATTGGGAACGTGGCGCTGAGGAAGATGGCAGGTCTGTAAGAGTAGTGGGGGGCACCGAATAGAAGCTGGATCGGTGTACTCCACTTGAAAATACCACGCCAGGTTTACGAGCTCTCTGGAGATTCTGGATCTTACCGAGGTTTCCTTTGGTTACCGAGCACGAGACAGCTTTATCTACGAATAATTCTAATTAGGTGAGAAATGTGTTGAGAATATAGGTAGGATGATGGTAAGGCAGCAATTGCCTGCTTGAGGCTAGGAGTATCACACAGTATCTTAAACGTGGTTGGTTGTCCCGTACATAAAAATGAACATGCTTGTCGCAATGAATATTTTGACTCGCCATTTTCTTTGCGTCCTGCTCTTTATGTATCCTTCAAACTCAGCAAGTAAAGCATCCTTGAGATCCTTTCTTACGTGGACATCATTCGTCGCGAAGACGGTCTGTAATTGGAAGTGGACTTTCGCGGTTCCGCAGCGCCAGATGCACGATTGAAGATTTTCGGTATCCGGAGCACTTGAACAGATGCAGATGCTTGCATAGCTCGAATTTTCGCTGACGCAATAGTTCGAACCACATAGTTCTTCGACTCCGAGAATGTAACTCCGAGAATGTAGATACTTTGCTCGGCGGAAATTTTAACAAACAGTAGTCCAAAGATTTTCTCAAGTCACGAAGGAGTGGGCTGCGTAGTCTTGTCGGACTAGGAGAATTGAGTCGATTCAATTAGTTTTCATGATCTTGAAGGGAGTTGCTTTCGACGTATGCAATGTGCTTGGTCCAGTATCGTGATGCCTTCGGTGTCTTTTCAATTCTCAATTGAAGCATCGCCATGCCAAGCATGCTGGTGTAGCTGGCGGGAGGTATCGGAAGCCACATGGACTGATTAAATCGCCTGATCTCGACGTTTTTGAGAGGTCAAAAACACGTAATGCCAGTGTGGATCATCTCTATGACATAGGTTTGAAGAGATACGTGCTTCCTTGCGATAATGTTCTTCTCGTTCCAGACATACGTTTGTCGAGTGATGGTGCCCAGTACCAAGCTTGCGATGCCGTGTAACATAGTCGTATAGATATGTGAAAATATCGTATAACGACTAGTGAGAAGGATTTTCCTGCTCTCAGTGCGACCAACGACAGCCTAGGCATGTCTATCGACCTAAACGTACACGCCGAGGAACAATTTCACATGAGTAAGCGCCAAGCACCCAATATCAAAGCAGCTGTGCCCGTGCATACGCCCCTATCATGAAGTCAGTAACCAGAAAAACGAGAAGGGGGTTCAAAGCCCCAATGGAAATCCAGACGGGAAGAGTACTCACATCAACCACTGGAGCGTCGAAAACTTGACCGCCTCGACTCGTTCTCTGAGTCCAGCCACTTCTTGCTCGATCCTTGCTTCCGTCTCCTTGATCCGCATCTCTTGGCCGTTCGCTTCTTCCCTAATCCGGCCTTTCTCCAAATTCAAATCTAGTCTGACTGAGGCCTGCGTCCGAGAGATCTCATCGCGTAGTCGACTGAACAGCTTTGCTAAATCAGAGCCTAAGCGTTCATGCGATGATCGAGTTAGTTGCGACTCTGTGGAGTCAGAGTTTGTGAGCTCTGAGCGCAATTTGGTGAAATCTACTTTTTGAGTATATGTACTTCTTTCGGCATCTACACCATCCTCGAGTCAGCTGCGCTATTTTGAAATAGTAGCCTCATTTATGTGTCCATACCCTCTTTCAACACCATTGTCCTGGTCAAATTCTGGATGCTCTCCTCGATCACGTCGTTCAGTACTCGCATCATTGCAACAGCTTGTTCTTCACTAAATCCCTCCCCCTTCAGCCTTTGCACGAACTTAAGCGTGTCAAAATGATGATCCTTTTGGTGCGACCGAGAAGTAGAAAACGCTCGTTTAGCAGGCTTGAACGCTGCGACGTACACGCCATTGTGCCTTATTGGTGAAGCATCTACCGATATGAGACCCAGCTGCTTCCTCGTTGCCTCAAAAATAGCTGGTCGCTGACATACAGTATAAGCTTGCGTCGACGGACGTGTCGTGTGGAAACTTCGTCTCTGTGAAAGTCGACACGATGGTGGAGGAGCAGGTCTGTTGTGATTCGAGCGGACTTTGGGTCTCAGCTGTGATGTCGCACCCTTCGCAGCGACTTGCGACCAAGTGATCCTCGGCAGAAACAAGCGTGGAAGCTCCGTTGTTACTTTATGATTTGCCATGCTATATCACCGCAGATAGATGGAGGGATGAAAGCAGCAGCCGGCACAGGAAGGTGCGCCATCATGACGGAGAAAATCGGCCAGAGTAGTTACAATGCCAAGGCCAAGATAAAACGGCAAAAATGATGACACAACGATTCGGAAAATGGGCGTGCTGCTTGTATCATTGTTTGTGTCACTCAGCCTCCGCCTCGAGTTTTCGCCAGGCTGCATGATGGGGACAACCAGAGTCGTGGCTGCTTTCCTCCTTTCAAGATCTTTCACCAAACAGGCGACAAAACGACACCTCCATAATAATCACATACGGCAATACGGCTGCGTTTCTGCATGGTAGATACTGTCAAACTGCTTACAATCCCTCGGCATCAATTTCCAGCGTTTTCTTCTTGAACGTAACACAACGAGAACTTTGGACGCCGATGCTCTTTTAGCCTACACATTCATTGCCCGAAGATCCACGACTCTAAGCTCTTGGGGTGGCTCGCATGTATCGCCCTTGCACGTCAAAGGTCAAAAAGTTCCCTCAGGATTTTCATCGTGTCTTCTGGGCCCTTGACAGCATGCCCTGTCGTCCTCGAGTCCGTGTAGATCTCATAATCGTTTCCACCTTCAAAGCTCTTGTCACCGAAGAAATGTATCGTCTTGTACTTTATGCCCGATAAACCCTTTGACGTATCTGCCTCTGCTTCAATGTGCTGTAGACAATACGTCTTGTCCCAGCCACGTGGAAAGACATCAAACGAGATTTGACCACCAATGGAAAAAGTCAGCCCCAGGTCAGAGAACTCCTTTCGTAATGCTTCGACCATCTTCTTCCTGCATCCGCTCTCTTTGTCCCACCTCTCGAACGAATCCCGTTCACTTTTACTTGCATTCCTTCCAACAGGGCTCACATTGATCATGCCCGCCCGAAACTCGACAAACGTTCCTCGCATTGCCGGTAGACCCTCCAATTCAGAGATGTAGCGCAGACAGAACTTTGCAAGCTTTTGGTAGTTGTCTTCACCGAGCCTTTGGAGAAACGAGTTCGAAGGAAGAGGTTTGCCCAAACGAAAAGCAGTCAAGCCATTCTCGGCGAAGCAGAAATCAAACAGCGTGGTCACAGGAAGGGAAGGTGTGCCCAACTGTTCTTGTTGTTTTGGGAGATCGCTACCCCCAACCTGCGGTACAGGTAAGCTTATTGCAGGACTGGTATTCAATGTGCAGACTTACAAACCCAATTGCGCATTTATTTCGCAGGTCAGAAAGCAGCTTCAACATTTCAGCCGATACCGACTGCCTTGCTGGTAAGAGGGTGCCATCAACATCGAACAGGCATATTGTATCCTTGATAGGACGATCTTTAAGATCGGGATAAAGCTCCGCCATGGGTAAGGACTCGCGAGGACAGACTTGTGCTCAGTTTGGATACTTAGTCAAAGTAGCCAACATGCGATAAGACAACCTTCTGAGGAGGCACTCACGGGATGTTGAAGTTTGAAATTTTGGGAGTGGAAAGGTGGCCTTGGGATTCCGACTCAGGAAACAGGGCATTCCAGGAAGCGCTGAATCGCAGCAGACCCTTTGTTCTGGCAATCGATAAGCTCAACCTTATTTTCTGCCTCGCGTCAGCAAGACCTCAAGAACGATGGAGACCGATTCCCTAGTCACCTTGGGCATTTAGACCACTAGCACGGCACTTTCAGAACATGGCTTGCGTGTATACATGGTGGTGGTCCTCATATGTAATGTAATTGACCTGATTGGGATAAGCTAGAAGTCGTACACCGCAACATTCTGCCTCCTCGGTCTCGTCCCTTTTCCATACCCTACTTAGTCTGATGCTGTCCCTTGTCACAATGGAAAGTTTAGGTCCGTGTGCTTGAGCGGTACATGCAAGTTTCCGCATACCAATACTCCATGGGATGTCCTGGAAAGATATGAGGCCCAAGAATGTGATACTTACAGTTGGGCCGAATATCATATAGAAGGTGCGAGGATACGGTTGTTCACGCTACACGTACGTCAGCTACCCTTCCCCTGCTTAGTTGCCAGATAAATCTATGGATAGCAACGAGACAGGGAGCTAGGTTCGCAAGCTTGAGATTTCAGTCGTCTCAGAGGTCCGCTCTAAGACCAAGTCAAGGAGTAGACTGAGCAATCGAAGCCTTGAAGTCCGCAATCAGCCTGAGTCGCGGCGAAGAAGAGGCGGCGTCGACCTGGGTCGAAGGAGTCTAGTAGCGCAGTGTGACCATGCGAAGAGGTCGCCTCAGCTGCATCACCGAACCAGATGCAAGAGGGGGACGACTGAATCGAAAGGAGGGTTCACTCGCGAGTAGGAATAGATGCAAAGTCCAGACTCGAAGAATGCAGGCTCCTGGGTTGACGGTGCTCGGTGTCCAACCGTTCCATGTCCGCTTGTCTAAAGATGTGCGCATAGCGGCGGTGTGCTCTCAAATCGGTCAGTCTCGCCATGGTTTCCACGACCTGCCCAACATCTCGCTGCCTTCGTGGTGGCAGGCTCGTCTAATCGCAAGTCCTTCACCTCATAATTGTATCCGCTGGAATATCTCCTGCATAATGATTGCTCCCATCGAAAGTCTCTCCAACACAAGTTTGGTGAAGCATGCTTGATCCCAGACACCTTGTAGCTTCCGAGAGAGTGCGATGCGGCTCGGCCAACACTCAAATTGATCTGATGCTGACATCGAGCTGCCCTGTTAAGGACCGCCAAGTAAGCCCACGTTGGTATTGTTTCACACTGCAACTTCTTTCAATCTTCGGGGGTGTAAAGGCAGCATACATTCCTGTCAAGCAATTTCACAACTGTGAAAGTTCGGATGTGATCTGGGTTCAATTCCCAGCCGATTACCCTTTCTTTTTGCACGAGGCAAGGAGCTCTGAAGAATGGTCAAAAGCTGGTCGTAAGGACCGTTCTGTTTTAGAAGCAGGATTGTGGAATCAACCTCCCTCATATGCGTGTATCCAGAGTCCTGGTGCCCGCCATCAGCACACAACGATGATTCACAAAGGGGTCGGTGCAATACATACCCGTGATCTCAAAATCAACGTGCATTCTGACTCTTTTGGAAGCGCAACTGGGATCGTCACAGGCAGTACAAATGCTCCTGGCATTCGAGGAGGAATACTGGGCGCAGGCCACAGAAATGTCCACTGGGATGGACGCCCGTATTTTCAGCACGCAGAACCCACGCCATTGGTCTCCGGAGCACATCACCTGCCCTCCCGGCAGACGGTCAGTTTTGCCGCTGATACTTTGTCTGATGCTTTGTCTGATGCTTTGTCTGATGCTTTGTCTGATGCTTTGTCTGATGCTTTGTCTGATGCTTTGTCTGATACTTTGTTCGCGGCGTGCTCTACCAAAGGCTGTATCAGTGTGAGCGGAAGAAGCCTCGTATGCGCACCTTTCGCACTTGCCTCCTGTGGAAGGGGGTTTGGCGAATGCTTCTGCCGCCAGCGGTACAGTGCCCTCCCGGACTCACTTATCAGCAATGTGACTGAGCTCAGAGCGACAGCAAGGCTGCTGCTCATCAGGATAAGGAAAGTCACCGCCATAAGTCTTTTATTGCAGCAGACGACAACAGTCTATTGGTTCTGCGCGATCCTTCTAATATCCTAACAATTCTGATGTTCGCGAGCGTGCCCCGGCCAAAGATCGCAACATTACCCACTGAGCTCTTATTGCTCTTGCCAGAAGCCTTGCAGAGTCTTGTCCGCGCACATTCGACGCGCAAAGGCGTGGTCCTGAGGCATCTGGGTAGACTTTCGCATCAGTGCAAGAGCTTTGCCGATAGAAGATCGCAGGCGGGCTCCGCAATGCTGTCTACTCCTGAACCCCTCGTCGCAGAATGCACACCCCAGAGGCTCGCTGCCCTTGATTCTGTAGCTGAAAGTGCTTTGGGGTCTGCTTCATCTTCCCTCAAACCTACATACTGAGCCCCGCACTCTTCACCCTTTGCTGGGGGCCTAACTTCCTCGAGACTGTGTACGGCCTCATTTGTGAGATAGTCGATTGTCGGGTAAATCCTTCTTTATCAATGGAAGGAGTCCCTTACCTCCGCAGAGCAGATTTCTGGGCATCTGGGCAATTTTACGCTCAGAATACGTTGAGCCTTGGCACTCCGCCACGATCGATATCGACTTGATCCGCAGCTTCCAGACGGAGCTGTCGATGATCACCTCGAACGTGCTCGATCCGCTGATGTCTTCCGAAGTCGATCCTCTTTTGCCGCGCAATGAACCATCTCCAGAGATATCTGGATATGGCTACGCAAAACCCAACGCCTCCGTCGAGGTGACAGATGATGATGCCCCTCCCTCATATTGGAATGATGACGGCCATGAAGCGCACGAGGAGGACAACGATTCCAGTTCGACGACATCAACCTCCACTAGATCTGCTCTCAGCACTTTTTGCAGCATCTTCATCTTTGTCCTTCTTTTTGCTTTCGTAGCTTCAATTTCTCTAACCGGAGGTCTGAGCAACAATCAACCTTCTCCGGAACCTGTACCTGGCCGGCCATCTCTCACTATCGAGGAACGAGTTGACGAGATATTGAACAAGACACCGTTGATTGACGGTCATGATGATCTGGCGATCTTCCTTCGCTTTGCTTACAAGAATGAGATTCATACCTCCAAGTTCCGCAAGAATTTTGAGAAAGGAGGAATGGAAATGCATGTTGATCTTCCTCGTTTGAAGAAGGGCAAGGTTGGGGGCGCGTTTTGGAGTGCATTTGTTCCCTGTCCGGCAAACGCGTCTTATGACTTCGCGGACAGTGTGTATGGAGAATCTGTCTCTACCACTTTATCACAGATAGACCTCATCCGTCGACTACAAACCTACTACCCAGAAATCTTCACACCAGCTACATCAAGTCCAGCTCATGCACTATCTCTGTTTCATGGAAACCGCTCCCTCATCTCGCCCATATCCATTGAAGGTCTTCACCAAATCCCTCAGACCTCTCCATTCTCCACCTTGCGCCTCTACTACAGTCTAGGCGTCCGTGCTGCAACTCTGACCTGGAACTGCCATAACGCCTTCGCCGACGCAGCATTGATCCCTTCCAACGGCACTGGAGCAACGATCCCGGCGCCACCTCATCGCGATGGTCTCACTCCCGCCGGCCGCAAAGTAATCAAAGAGATGAATCGTCTTGGCATACTAGTGGACCTTTCGCATACCAGCTACTGGACTCAGAAAGCTGTGCTAACAGACAACACATCCCTGGCGCCAGTCATGTTCTCACACTCATCGGCCTTCTCCATCTGTCCGCACCCTCGAAATGTCCACGATGACATCCTCGATCTCGTCAAAGCAACAAACTCGATCGTGATGATCAACTTCACACCAGAATTTATCTCCTGTCTGCCTCCGCCAAATTCAAGTGTTCTTCCTGATCTGTATCCCAAGAATAACACGCTCCACCAGATCGCTCGACACGTCGTCTACGTTGGTGACAAGATCGGCTATGACCACGTTGGCTTCGGTAGTGATTTTGATGGCACTTTCCTGACCCCCGAGGGAATGGACGGAGTGGACAAGTTTCCCGATTTGGTGGCGGAGTTGCTAAGGATGGGAGTCAGTGATGAAGAGGCGGGGAAAATCGCAGGTGGGAATATTCTGAGAGTGTGGCAGGCAGCGGAGGTTGTCAGTAAGAAGATGCATGAGGATGGGGTGCTGGAGATGGAAGATGAGGTGCCAGAGTGGAGGGTTGATTGGGAGGAGATGTTGAAGTGAACCATTCTGGTGTTGCCCGTTTTTTCAAGACGCCAAAGTCTGCTCCCCTCGTTGCTAGCCTCTTCCCGGAGGCGGAATTTCTTTCTTCACAGCAACGCCAACCGAACGCCGCCTGATCGAAATATTTTCTGCCGCTGGCAGATGCTTCACCAAACTGCAAGTTCTCAACCCAGAGGCTACCAGTTCCAAGAAACCCTCTCCTTGGACAAGGGTGCCCCTCATGAAAACTTACCCTCGTCTACCTACCCCACAGCTACGTAATGGAAAGTCTCCTCCCCAAGCGGCGGGGAGGCTTGGCTAGACCTTTAAATACTTTTAGAAGCAGGGTCTGCACATCCCAGGAGTCTTCTTCCGTCCTTTAGCCGCCGCCATCATCAACCTCCAGTCCAGGGACGATCGTCAAGCTGGCTGGCTGGCTGGCTGCTCTTCTCTTGAACCTATGACTGACCACACGCCCGAAAGTCTGCCGACACGGGAACTTCACAGTCCGCTTATCCTGGAATTCCTTCTCGACGGTGGCTGGCGGGTTGACGGCGAGGTGCTGTGGTGCGGCGTGGCTCGCAGCTCACCTTACCGTTCTGTGCATTGAACTCTCTCGTTGTTGTTGTTGTTGTTGTTGTTGTTGTTGTTGTTGTTGTTGTTGTTGTTGTTGTTGTTGTTGTTGTTGTTGTTGTTGTTGTTGTTGTTGTTGTTGTTGTTGTTGTTGTTGTTGTTGTTGTTGTT